>Ga0182746_1000385_pt1 | contig 64545 bp, 50 predicted proteins | sample eDN3rd30CBELigOP_FD_128881 | JGI IMG/M metagenome (GOLD analysis project Ga0182746, IMG submission 128881) | Enriched Organic Plus compost microbial communities from Emeryville, California, USA - eDNA 3rd pass 30_C BE-Lig OP (version 2) (version 2) ...
GCCGAAGGTGATTTCGCCGAAATGCATGTACTCAAGCGGCTCGTCCAGCGTGATGGTATTGCCGCGGATCGCCGTGATCGTGCGCTTCTCTGCCTGACGGGGATTGAAGTCGGTCGAAGCGAGAACGATCTCGTCACCGACCTGCCACTGCTCGGCGTTCAGGACTTCGATCGTGCTGCTGCCCGCCTCGGCCGTGGCGGTCAGCTTGGTCCAGGTATTGGTGCGGTTGCCATGCAGGTTCAGGGTGCCGCCCGAGATCATGATGCCGCGATCACCCATGCCGGCCATGACGTCTTCATCCGGCACGTTGTCCGTCAACGTGATCGTCGCACGAGCCGTGTGCGGGCGGGCTTCGGTGCCGATCTCGAGCTCGCCGTGCAGCATGATCCACTCGGTGGTCAGCTCGAGGTCCGCATCGTTCGAGAAGCTGAGCTTGCCCTCGACGCGGACACCATTTAAGCCCGGCGGGCTGACGTCGAGAACGACGTCCAATCCTGCGCCAATCGTGACGATGTCGCCTGCCTGCGGAACGTCCCCGCCGGACCAGATGGACGAATCAGACCACAGACCAGCTTTGACCGCTTCCTGCGCCTGGGTATTGAAGGTGAAAAAGGCTGCAGCGAGCAGTGAAAGACCAAACCAACGATGGCGTAAGCGCATGAAGCTGTCCCCCGACGTTTCGGCTCTTATGTTTTTCGCACCGGATTTGGCGAGACTAACACGATTGCTGATGCGCCCGGCGTTCTAGGCTTATGATGAGCGCCAGGAGTACGAGCTCCTGGTCAACCACAGCGATGAGATTCGAGGGGGATACGGCATGCGACGGGTAGAAACGGGCGCCGAAGGGCGAAACGGCAACGATCGGCAACCGAAGAAGGGTGGTGCTGGTACGCGAGCCATCACCTTAAGGCTGGCTGCAGCCGTCCTGGTTCTGGGAAGCGCATACGCAGGTCTGGCGCCCGCGCACCATTCAGGCGCCGCGTTCAACCGTTCCGAGACTCGAACCATCGAAGGCGAGGTCGTGGAGTGGCGCTGGACTAATCCGCATTCGTGGCTGCGCATCCATGTCGCCGGCGAAGGCGATGCGGTCGTCGAGTGGAACTTCGAAGCTACGAGCTCGGCTCTGCTCGCCCGGCAAGGGTGGCGGCGAACGTCGTTCGAGCCGGGTGAACGGGTCAGCGTGCATTACAACCCGTTGCGCGATGACGGGGTCGGCGGGAACCTTCTCGGCGTGACCAAGGCGGACGGAACCGTGCTTGGACGCGCGCCGGAGTAACCGAGAGTGAGAACGACGATGATCACTACGAAAAGCGCCATCGGACTCGGGATCGTTGCTGCCGTGGCGCTCGCGTGCGTTGCGCCCGAGGCCTCCGCTCAAATCAACTGGGATAATTTCGACGGCCGTCTCGGGGCCCTTGCGCCTGAGAATCTGCAGGCCGAGCGCCCGCCGGCACCGTTCGACGTGACGGGCACCTGGATGCACCGCGGCACCTGGCAGTTCCTGCGTGGCGCCGAGGATCGCCTGCTGCCGCGAGCACGCGAGTTGTACGACCGCTCACGCGCGTTGGCCGCGGAGGGCGTGCCGTTCAACGATTTCTCCGGGCAGTGCTGGCCGATCGGGCAGCCGCTCGTGATGACGCGGGTCTGGCCCGTGCATATGGTTCAGCTGCCGACGGCGATCCTGATGGTCAGCAACTTCGACAACCGCGTGCGCTGGATTTATCTCGATGGTCGCGAGCACACGGATCCCGACCTGTTCGCGCCCGCTTATCAGGGAGAAGCGATCGGCAGCTGGCAAGACGACGCCCTGGTCGTCGTTACCCGAAACTTTGGCGCCAAGAATCACTTTCTCAACGACAGCATTCCGTTGTCAGAAGACTTCCAGATGGTCGAGCGAATAACGCTGTCCGACGACGGCGAGGAGCTCCAGATCGAATACACCCTGACCGATCCGCAGAACTGGGAGGGCGACTGGGTAGAGACCAAGACCTTCGTCCGTCAGCACCGAGTCGATCACCTCGAGTCGCCGTGCGTCCCCGATCTGAACCTGGGCATGCCCGGCACGCAAGGGGACTACGTCGAGTTCGATACCGAGTAGCGATTCGTCGACTTCAGGCTAACCAGTGAGCCGCGGCTAATCGGCCGCGGCTTCCGCAAGATATTCGTCGTCGCTGACATGCTCGCCGAGCTCGCCGCCGCTGCCGTCGACGAACTCCCAGACGGCGAGATGCCGCATGCCCTGCGTTGCCGTGGCGCCGTGCCAGTGGAAGACGCCAGGCGGCGTCCACACGACGTCGCCGGCCCGAACGACGCGCTTCTCCTCGCCCCGCGCCTGCACCCAGCCGACTCCGGCCGTGACGATCAAATACTGACCGGCCGGATGATTGTGCCAGGCGGTCCGCGCGCCGGGCTCGAAACTGATTTCTGCTGCCGTCAGAGGGCTGGCATCGTTCGCCTGAAACAGGAATTCCGCAATGCCGACGCCGGTGTAAGCCCTGTCGGGTCCGCGCGCGGACGTGCGCTCTTCCGCAGAGCTGATCTCGATCGTCTGCGCCGGTAACATCGAAGCCGCGAACGGCGACAGCGCCAACGCCGCCGCGACCAGCGTTTCTTTCATCTTCGCTTTGCCCGTCCCTTCAATAGTTCTAGTCATCGTTTGCGCAGGCGAGAGCTTCATTCGGCCGGCGCGGCACACTCTGCACCCATCTCTTCCACGACCGTGCCGGGCTTGACCGATGCATCCCAGTGCTCGGCGAGTCGCCCATCGGCGATCCGAAACATCTCGATTTGCGTCGTCGTATAGATGTCACCGGCGCGATACGGATTCGGCAGCTCGACCTTTAGCACCAGCACGACGAGGTCGCCCTCGGCGATCATCGCGACGAGATCGCGGCCGATCGCCGTCGCGATCGGTCGGTCCTCGACGCGCGCGAGCCATTCGCGTGCGCCCGCTCGACCGCTGCCCGCATTCGGGTTGTGCTCGACGTAGTCCTCGGTCAGATAGAGATCGACCAGCTCTTCGCGGCCGGCATCGAAGAGCTGCCGCCACGCGTCGAAGACGATGCGCTTGTTGCGCGCGAGCGAAGGCTCCGCTGCTTCGAGCAGCGCGTACTGTGCACTGCCCGTGGCGCCGGTGACCGGTTGCGGTCCGCCGTTCTCCGCCGACGGCAAGTCGGGGCACGGCGGGCTTTGATCCGGATGCCAGTGTGCAGAGAGCTGACCGTTCGCGACCCGGAACAGGTTGAAGTGCGTTGTCGTATAGCTGCCCGACCCGTCGGGCTCGGGCAATTCCTCGACCGCGGCGAACACGACGAAATCGTTCTCGGCCAGAATCGTCACCGGCGCAGGCCGCATCAGGGCCGGAATCTCGTCGCGCCGCGGAATCACTGCGAAGACGTCCTTGAGCGCCTGCCGTCCGCTGCGCTGGAATGGGCTGTGCTGGGCGTAGTCCTCGGCGACGAATTCATCGGCACGCTCGAGGTGCCCGGCATTCAGCACGGTGCGCCACATATCGAACAGCAGGCGCTTGTTGGCGGCGAGCTTCGGATCGTCGTGGTCGAGCAGCGCCCGCTGATCCGGATGCGGAATGACCGGGGCCGGCTCGCCGGCGACGAAACGCACCGGTGGAGGTGTCAGCGCCCCCGCGGGCGCCGGACTGCTGGACGTTTCCGCGCGAGCTGCCTGCGCGGCTGCCGGCTCGGCGGCCGCGAGCGAGAGCAGAGCGGCAATCAGGACAGGGCGCATCGAACGACAGCGGCGCATGCGGCGTTAAACTGCGAGCAGGCGCGGATCGACCGGCAGCGAGCGCACGCGCACGCCGGTGGCTGCGAAGATCGCGTTACAGACGGCCGGCACGGCCGGCGGCAATGTCGGCTCGCCGAGCCCGGTCGTCGGATTGTCGGTGCGCAGGAAATGCACCTCGACGTCCGGCGCCTGATCGATCCTGAGCGGCGTGAAGTCGTGGAAGTTGCTCTCGACGACGCGCCCGTTCTTCAGCGTGATGCGTTGGCGCGGCCCGATGACGTGAGCGACGCCGTCGAGCGCGCCGCCGGCGGCCACCTGCTCGGCGCGGCTCGGGTTGACGATGTGCGCACCGATGTCGACGGCGATCCACAGCTTCTCGACGATCGGCTGGCCGTCGTCGGTGACCCGCACCTGCGCGACCTCGGCGACATAGGCGTAATGGCAGTAGTAGCACGCGATCCCGAGACCCGTGCGCGGCGGCAGGTCCGTTCGGCCCCAGCCGGCTTTCTCCGCCACGAGCTCGAGCACGTCGCGCATGCGTCCGGTATGGAGCTCCGGAATCGTCGGAATGCTGCCGCCGAAGTTGTGCGGTCCGCTCGGCGGCACCGGCAGGAAACGCCGTTCGCCGAGCAGCTCGAGCTGAAACTCGAGCGGGTCTTTGCCCGCCGCATGCGCTAGCTCGTCGATGAAGCACTGATTGATGAACGCGAGCCCGTTCGAATGCGGCGCGCGCAGCGAGCCGGTCGGCATCGTGAGCAGCATGCTGGTGCGCTCGCAGAGCACGTTGTCGACGACCTGCAGCGGGAACTCGCGGTCGGTGAACTCGCCCCAGGCCCGTTCGCCGGCCGCATTGTGGAAGCCGATCGTATGGTTGCGGTAGGCGATCAGTTTCCCGTTCGCATCGAGCCCGGCCTTGAGATGATGGAACGACGCGGTGCGATAGAAATCGTGGCGCATGTCGTCCTCGCGCGACCAGACGAGCTTGACGGGCGCGCCGACGACCTTCGAGATCCAGGCCGCCTCGACCATGTAATCGTTCTTGAGCCGGCGCCCGAAGCCGCCGCCGCAGCGGATCAGGTTGATCTTGACCTTGTCCGGCGCGAGGCCGAGGGTGCGGGCGACGAGGTTCTGCCCGATGCGCGGCCACTGCGCCGGCGACCAGATCTCGATACTGTCGCCTTTGAAGTGTGCCGTCGTGTTCTGCGGCTCGAGCGTCGCGTGGCTCAGGAACGGATAGTCGTACGCCGCCTCGACAGTGGTCGCGGCGCTCGCATAGGCCGCGTCGAAATCACCGTGCGCATAGATGATCTCCTCGCCGGGCAGCGGTCCTGCGGTTCGGGCGCGCCGGGCGAAGGTCTCGGAGTCCTGGCCTTCGGTGTCGCCTTCGTCCCAGACGACACGCAGGGACTCGCGCGCCTTGTTCGCGCGCCACCAGTTGTCGGCGACGATCGCGACGGCGCTCAGCAGCCTTTCGGCATTGCCGCTAAGAAGGCCTGGGCCGTCGTCATCGACGCCGTCGACGATGAACGCAGCGCGCACGCCGCGCATCGCGCGGATCTCCTCGAGATTCGCGCTCACGGCCTTGCCGCCGAAGGTCGGGCATTTCTCGAACACGGCATAGAGCATGCCGGGCACCGTCACGTCGATGCCGAACAGTGGCGCGCCGTGAATGATCCGGTCGATGTCGACGTCCTGGCGCGCGGTGCCGATGATGCTAAAGTGACTCGGGTCCTTGAGCGGCACCTGCTCGGGGTCCGGCGTCGGCAAGCGCGCCGCAGCCGATGCGACGTCGCCATAGCCGAGCTTGCGCTGCGTCGGCTCGTGCGTGATGACGCCGGCCGCCGTCGAGCACTCGTCGGGCGAGACGCCCCAGCGCGCGGCGGCTGCCGCGATCAGCATCTGCCGTGCCGCGGCGCCGGCCTGGCGCATCGGCGTGAAGTTCCACACCGTCGAGAAGCTGCCGCCGGCGGATTGACCGCCGTAGACGGCCTCGTTGAACGGCGCCTGCACGACGGTGACGTCTTCCCAGTCGACGTCGAGCTCCTCCGCGATGATCATCGGCAGCGACGTCCGGATACCTTGGCCGACCTCGGGGTTCTTCGCCTGGATCGTCACCGCGCCGTCCGGCCGAATCGCGATATAGGCCGTCAGCACGCTCGGTGCGTCATCCTGCGCATGCACGTCGCCGAAGCGGGGCAAGGTCACGGTCAGCAGCAGTCCGCCGCCTGCCGCAACGGACGCCGACAGAAAGCTCCGGCGCGACAACACGGCGGCGTGTGACTCGCGATCCGCAACAGGCGGTTTCCCGACGGCCATGGGTCAGCCCGACGCGTCGCGCGCGTCTTCAGCGCGCATCGAGGCAGCGCGGATCGCGGCGCGGATTCGCTGGTAGCTCGCGCATCGGCAAATGTTGCCGGCCATGGCCGTATTGATCTCGGTATCGCTCGGCGACGGGTTGCGGGCGAGCAGCGCCGCGGCCGACATGATCTGACCCGCCTGGCAGTAGCCGCATTGCGGCACGTCGAGATCCTTCCACGCGGCCTGCACTCGGCGGCCGATCTCGGTATCACCGATGCCCTCGATCGTCGTGATCTCGCGCGCGCCGACCGAGCTGACGGGCGTGATGCAGGAGCGGATCGCGACGCCGTCGGCGTGCACGGTGCAAGCGCCGCACTGGCCGATGCCGCAACCGTATTTCGGGCCTTTGATATCGAGCACGTCGCGCAGCACCCACAGCAGCGGCATGTCGTCCTCGACGTCGACGACGTGGGTCTCGCCGTTGATTTGGATGGTGTGCGCCATAGCGATAGCGTCCGATCCTACACCCAGTCGCTCAGGCGTGCGATAGTCTGCGGCGCGGGCTGGTCGACAGGGGAGAACTGATGTCGCGACGATTTCATCTCGCCGTGCTTGTGCTGCTGCTCGGCGTCAGCGGGCACGGGCTGGCCGAGGTCACGGGGCATCCGGATCCGCTCTCGCTGCTCGCGAGCGACGATCCGGCGCTCGCAGCCAATAAGCGTCTGGTGTTCGACCTGTGGCGCGGCATCGTCAATGCCGGCCACGTCGAGCTCGCGGACGAGCTGCTCGCCGAGGGCTACATCCAGCACAGTCCCGTGCTGCCGACCGGGCGGGCCGCGTTCAAGCAGATCTTCTCGGCCGTTCCCCGTCTCGAGCGCATCCCCGAGCTCGTCTCACCGCCGCTCGTCGCGCTCGTCGCCGAAGGCCCGTACGTCGTCATGGCGCTCGCCGAGACCGTGCCGGATCCGGATGGTGCGGGCACCTACACGACGACGCACTTCAACCTGTTCCGGGTCGAGGACGGCCGACTCGCAGAGCACTGGCACTCCGTGCAGACGGCGCCCGGGCCGGATGTGCTCCGTCCCGAGGACGGCGGCCCGCAGCCCGTGGCCGGCCGCGTCGGCACCGACCAATACGCCCTGCTCGAAGCCGCCGAGCCCGGCCTCGCCTGGAACAAGCGCCAGGTTTTCGACTTCTGGCGTCACGTCGCCGATGCCGGGCGCGAGGAGCTCGTCGAGGTCTATGTCGCGGCCGACTTCGTCGGCCACAGCCCGGTCGCGGCGCCGGGACGCGACGGCTTCGCGGCGTATTTCGCGGCGCGCCCTGAGCAACCGGTCGCGACCTCGCTCGAGGATCCGCTCGTCGCGATGCTCGCCGAAGGCGACCTCGTCGTGCAGGTGCGGATGCGGCAGCACGCCCATCCGAGCCGCGCCGGGGAAACTTATACGACGACTTGGTTCGACATGTTCCGCCTCGCCGACGGCCGGCTCGTCGAGCATTGGGATGGGACGCTCCGGCCGGCGCCGGCCGCGTGTGCCCCCGACGCATCCCTCAGCTATCTTTGCGGGCTCGAGAACGCCGAAGACATCGTCGCGATCGACGGCGGCCGCTGGCTCGTCGCATCGAGCATCACGTCCCGGGGAGAAGCCGTCGGCGCGGGCCGGCTCTACCTGATCGACGCGGCGACCCGGACGGCGGAAGAGCTGTTCCCGGGTGCGGCGCCGGTCATGCATCACGATGAGACGACCTACGGAAATTGCACGATCGATCTAGGGGCTTTCGATACGCATGGTCTCGCGCTAAGGCCCGGGTCATCGCCCGGCCATTACCGCCTCTATGTCACGAGCCACGGCAGCCAGGAGGCGATCCAGGCCTTCGCGCTCGACGCGAGCGGTGCTCGGCCGAGCATCACGTGGGTCGGCTGCGTGCCGCTGCCGCCGGAAGTCTGGGCGAACAGCGTCGCGATACTCGACGACGGCGGCTTCGTGGCGACGCAGTTCTACGATCATCTCGATCCCGAGTCGATCGGCCGTGTGCTCCGCGGTGAAGCAAACGGCGCGGTCTACGAGTGGCATCCGGGCGGCGAGGTCGTCGAGGTGCCCGGTACCCGCTTATCGGGGCCGAACGGCATCGCGTTGTCGCCAGACGATCGCTATCTGTTCGTTGCCGCTTACGGGGGTCGCAGCGTACATCGTTTCGATCGCGGGCCGACTCCTGTGCCGCCGGCGTCGGTCTCGCTCGACATCGGCGTCGACAATCTGCGCTGGAGCGAGCGCGGAACGCTGCTCACGGTCGGCCCGAACGCGAAAGCCGGCACGGGCTGGACTGTCTACGAGATCGATCCGACGACGATGAGCGCGTCGCGGCTCGCTGGCGTCGACGGCCACGCCCTTCTTCAGAACGCTTCGACCGCCCTCGAGGTCGGCGGCGAGCTTTGGTTCGGGACGCCGGGCGGCGACCGCGTCGGCTTCCTTCCGGCTACTCGCTAATCACGGCGAGTTCACGCCGGCGAGCCGGGATCGGGGCCGGGTGGTGGCCGGAACACGCGCCGCCGCCTGCCTCCTCACTCGATGTCGCGCACTACCTCGATGAGCGCGTTCAGTGCATCGGTCGCGGTGAAGATGCCGTAGAGGCCGCCGCCCTCATCGAGCACGATGACACTGCCAATCTTCAGGTTCGACATCCGGTAGGCGACCTGGTCGAGCGTATCGTTCGTGCTTACGGTGACCGGGTCCGGCGACATCAAATCACCCGCGCGCACCTGCAGTTGCTTGTCGAGATCCAACCCCTTGACGACAGCAAGGTCGCGCTGGCTCACGACGCCGACGACCTGGCCGTCACGCACGATCGGCAGATGCCGGATGCCGTGCTCGCGCATCAGGAGCTCCATCTCCTCGACTCCGCTGTCCTCGCCGGCAGTAACGGGATGCGGCGTGGTAAATTCCTCGACGGTCAGATTGATTCGACGGGCAGGCATGAGTGTGCTCCTCCGTTACTCCGAATTCGAAGTTTAGACACTCGGCCGCAGCAATACCTGCAATCTGCGCATCTGCATGCGGCAGAGGCGTGTAGCGCGGTGGCGCCATACGCCGGGTCGAGAATAAACTGCGTCGGCTTCGGGGGGAGAAAAGCAAATGGATGACGCGGATGCCCGGTCGCGCATGCGGCAGACCCGCGTGCTGCTCGGCGCGATTGCCGGTTGCAGCACCGGCGTGTCGGCGCTGCTGCTCTACACGAACGGCCTGTTCGTCGACGGTCTGAGCCGCGAATTCGGGCTCACGCGCACGGAGTTCGGGTTCGGGGTGCTGCTCGCGACGATAGCGCTCGCGGTTGGCAACCCGCTTGCCGGGTGGGCCGTCGATCGCTTTGGTGTGAAGCCGCCCGCGGTGCTCGGTCTGCTGCTGCTGGCCGCAGGCTTCGCCGGGATGGGGCTGTTCGTGTCGTCCACCTCTACGTATCTCCTGCTACAGGCGCTGCTGGCCTTCTTGGCCGTCGCCTCAGGGCCGATCGCGTTCGCCAAGCTCATCGGCGGATCCTTCACTCGGCACCGCGGCATCGCGCTTGGAATCACGATGGCGGGAATCGGTCTCGCGGCAGCGATCGTACCGCCGCTGCTTTCGTCGCTGATCGCCGAGCGCGGCTGGCGCGCAGGCTACTTCGCGTTGGCAATTGTCCCGCTCGTGGGCGCCGTGGCGGTCGCTTTGCTCGTTCCGAACGGCAGCCTCGCGGCCGCGCGCCCGACGCCTGCGCAAGGGGCCGGCTCTACGCCGGCTGCCGACGACAGCTGGCTGCGCTCCCGCGCCTTTTGGATCATGGCCGCGGCATCGGCCACGATGTCGCTGGCCTTCATGGGCTTGCTACCGCATTTCGTTCCGATGCTCATGGACGGGGGGCTCGACGCCGTCGCGGCCGGCGGTGTCGCGGGAACCATCGGCCTCGCGGTGATCTCGAGCCGCCTGTTGATCGGCTACTTGCTTGATCGGCTGTTTGCGCCGCGAGTGGCGATCGGTGTCTGCCTGATGGCTGCCGCGGGGTGCGTGCTGTTTCTGACGCAAGGCACCTCGGCAGCGACGCTCACGGCCATCGCGCTGGGCTTCGCCGTCGGCGCGGAGCTCGACTTGCTGGGTTTCCTCGTTGCTCGCTACTTCGGGCTCGGGCAGTTCGGGCGCGTCTACGGCTGGCAATACGCGGTGTTCGTCTTTTCGTCCGGAATCGGCCCGCTGTGGGTCGGTGCGGTACGCGATGCGACTGGCAACTACGACCTCACGCTGATGCTGAGCTCGGCGGGGTTGCTCGCAGCCTGTATGATGTTCCTGCTGTTGCCGCGCTACCCCGAAGCCATCGCCGGCGCGGCTTCTCTCTCAGCGCGCGCCGAAGCGGAGGGCGTGACCGCATAAACGGAAGCGTTCAGCGGGGCGCCGAATGATGTAGCCCGAAGGACACGGCCGGGATCCGTGAAGTCGACGACCAGATCTGGCTGGTCACCTTCCTCGACTATGACTTAGGCTTCTTCGACAAGCATTAGGGGTGTGTGGAACCCAGCCCCAACCGCTTCGCCCGGAACAGGTGTAAACCATGTCTCCGGAATTAACTGTTACCTAAGTCTCCGGAACGGACCACCTTGGGGATGTGGCGCGCCCGGAGAGATTCGAACTCCCGACCCCCGGCTTCGTAGGCCGATGCTCTATCCAGCTGAGCTACGGGCGCGTTGTTGCGAAACGGCTCGGCCCGGAGCAAGCTGCTCGTGCTGGGCCGGCACTCATTTTAGCGCGATTGCGCGGCAGGCGGCCCAAGAAGCACCGCCTTCGGGTCTGCGGGCCGCTGAAGGCCCGCAAGATTACCACTTTTTGCCCGCGCGTGTGGAACGAATTGCGCCGGCCCTAAGGCCGGCGCCCCGTTCAGCTCGCCCAGATCTCGTCGTCCGTCGGCACCTTCTTCCCGGTGATCACCTTGCCGATCCGGGAGACGTTCATCAGGTGCTTGTAGTCGAGATTCTCGGAGATCGAATTTCCGCCCCACGAGCCGCAGCCGAGCGTGGTCGTCGGCGCGAAGCCGTTCGTCAACGACCCGCCGGCCGTCAGCGAGCTCGGCTGGTTGACGACGAGGCGGCTGATCGGCAGCGCGACGCCGGCGCTGCGGATGTGCTCCTCGTTATTCGAGTGCAGCGCCGCGGAGTGACCGGCGCCCTCGACGAGCAGGTTCGCCTTCGCCTTCTCGACGGCCTCCTGGAACTCCTTGTAGCGCATGATCGCGACGACCGGGCAGAGCTTCTCCTTCGCGAGCACGTCGTCCGTGCCGGCGCCTTTCGCCGGCACGAGGATCACGCGGGTCGACTTCGGCACGTCGATTCCGACCATGCGTGCGAGCTCGTGCGCCGGCTTGCCGACGACATCCTTGTTCAGGTGCCCGTCGGGGAATACGAGGTCGCGGAGCTTTTGCACCTGCTCCTCGTCGTCCGTGTACCAGACCTTACCGGTCGCCGCGAACGCGGCGAGCGCTTCCTCGTAGCGCTCCTCGGGGGCAAACACGAACTGCTCGTGCGAGCAGATGATGCCGTTGTCGAACGAGGCCCCAGCGACGATCTTCTCGACCGCCTCCTTGAGGTCGACGTCCCGATCGATGATCACCGGGACGTTGCCCGCACCGACACCGTACGACGGCTTGCCGGACGAATACGCCGACTTGACCATCGCGCCGCCGCCGGTCGCGACGACGACATCCGCCGCACGCATCAGCTGCTGCGTCTTCTCGACCGAGCCGTTCTCGACCATCTGCACGAGGTTGTCCGGCCCGCCGTGCGACTTCACGATGCGCATGAACTCGCTCGTCAGGTGCCGGGTGCAGCCTTGCGCTTTCGGGTGCGGCGCGAAGATCACCGCGTTTCCGGTCTTCAGCGCGAACATCGCGTTACACATCGGCGTGACGATCGGATTCGTGATCGGCGTGACCGATGCGACGACGCCCATCGGCTTCGCGACGAGCACGAGGTTGTTCTCGGGCTCCTCGCCGATGATTCCGCGGGACTTCTTGCCCTTCAGGTTGTTCCAAATGACGCGGGCTTTGCCCTTGTTCTTCAGAATCTTGTCTTCGTAGTCGCCGATGCCGGTCTCGTCGACGGCCATCCGCGCGAGCATCTCGGCGTTGTCGTAGACATATTTCCCGATGTCACGGACGATCGCATCCACCTGCTCCTGCGAGAACGACTCAAACGCCGCCTGCGCGACGCGCGCTTTGGCGACGAGGTCCTGGATCTCGGTATCTGGGGATACGGCGCGTTCCGGCATGCTCATGGACGGTTCCTCGCGGTGGCGGTTTCCGAAAACGCGATTATAGCGGGCGTTACGGGGCACGCTGTCGTTCGGTTGGTCCACTCGGAAACGAACCGACGGTTTCGCGCCCGTAAAGCGACGGCAGGCCTCGGGAGACCTTTCACGTCCGGCGGTATTTTGCGATCAGCGCCTTGAAGGTCGGATCATGACGGAGAAACTCGAGCCGAGGGTGTCGGGCGAGTCCCTCGACCGCCCAGCTACCGGGCCTCGAGAGATATTCGTCGAGCATTTGCACGGTGAGCGCGTTCGCGCCGGCAGGCGCGAAGACCTCCACCGCGAGCCATAGGCGCATTGCGTTAGCGATCGGCCCTTCCGAATCGCTCTGCGACAGGAAACGCGTCGCGATGCCAATCGCTTCCTCGGAGCGCCCGCAGCTCGCTAGGAAAGCGGCGCGCCACATTGCCCACTGATCGTTGTCGTCCGGGATTTGTGCGAGGCCCTTCTCGTACAGCTTCCGCGCTGCGTCGAAGTCTCCGGCAAGCCGCAGGGTGGTCGCCTTGGACAGCAGGAACGGCACGCTCTCCGAGCGGCGCTGGGCGCTCTTACGCGCCTCGTCGTCGTCGCCGCTTTCGCTGCTGACCGACTCCTCCAGGATCCGCGCTGCGCCGACGTAATCGCGTTCGTACAAGGCCGCGAGCCACTTGAGCTCCTCGAGCCGGATCCTGCGGCCCAGGTCGTCGTTGAACAGGGCGGTAGGGAGATCTTTGATCAGCGTGGTGTCGCCGTCGCGGAGCAGCGCGAGCTCCGCCTTGAACAACGCGGCTCCTGTGAAGTCCGGCCGAATATCGAGCGCGCGGTCCACGAGCCGCATGGCTTCGTCGTGCTCGCGCACCCGCGCGTGCCACATCGCGACATCGAGCATCAACGCCGGATCGCGCGGATTCAGTGCCAGCGCGGCCGCTCGATCCGCGGCTGCGGCGTCGTGCCGGCCGAGGCTTTCATGTACGAGCGCGCGGACGATGAAGAACTGCGGCTCGTCATGTGCGTAAGGCTCCGCGGCAGCGAGCTCGTGCTGCGCGCCTTGCAGATCCCTTTTCTCGGCGATCAGGAAGAAAGCCATCGCTACACGGCCGATCGCGAGATCGGGCTTCAGGCGCACGGCCTCTTCTGCCGCCTTCTTCGCGACTTCGACCCGCGCGCGGTCCCAGTCGATGTTGTAATACGCGAGAAGGCTCGCAAGCGACAGCCGAGCGTGCGCGAGCGCGAACTGCGGATCCTCCTCTACCGCGCGCTGGTACTGCAGCGCCGCCATGCCCCAGTAGGCAAACGGAGGCCGTTCGTAGTCCCGGCCGCTCATGTAGAGATCCAGCGCACGCATGTTCTGCGTCGGCGTCTGGGCTAGCTGCGTCGCCTCCTCGGGCGTGAGCTTCGCCTCGAGCTCTTTTGCGATCGCGGTCACGATGCCTTCCTGAATCGCGAACACGTTCTCCGCCGTTAATTCCTCGTCGTACGTCTCGCCCCAGATCGTCTCGTTCGTCCACGCGTCAATCAGGTGAACGTTCACGCGAACTTTGTTGCCGGCCCTCTGCACGCTGCCGTCGAGCACGACGCGCACGCCTAGCTCCTCCGCGACGGCGCGCGGGGTCAGAGGCTGCGCTCGAAGCTCCATGACGGACGCGCGCGGCGTCACCTTGAGATCCTTGATCGCGGCGAGCCGTGTGATCAGGTCGTCGTGGATGCCTTGTGCAAAGAAGCCGGCGTCCTCTTCCGTGACGCTGCGGTTCTCGAACGGAAGCACCGCGATCGCGCGGGCTCGCGCCGCGGAGTCTCGGGTTTTGTCGAGTGCCAGCCAGCTCGCGACTGCCGCGAGCAGCACCGCCGCCGCCGTCAGGACCCAAGCACTCGCGGCGCGCCGCTGCGCCGCGGCCCGATTCGTCATGATCGGCGAAAGACGGAGTGCCGGGACCGCGGCCTGGTCCGGGATGCCGGTTTCGGCGACCGCCTCGATCTTCGCTTCCGGGATCAGACGGTAGCCCTGCCCCCGGACTCGCTCGATGTAGCGCGGCTGCTCGACGCTGTCGCCGAGCGCCTGCCGCAGCAGCATCACGCGCTTCGCGAGATTCTCCGGCGTCACGACCCGCTTCGATCCCCACGTCCGATGCGCGAGCTCGTCGTGCGATACCACGTGCGGCGCGTGCTCGACGAGCACGCGCAAGAGCTCGAAAGTCAGGTTGCTGAGCCTGAGCTGCTCATCGCCTCGCCATAACGCGCGGCGTGCCAGGTCCAACGTGAGATCGCCGAATCTGTAGCGCCAAGCAGGTGTCTTACGCTCAAACGCCCCCGTATTTGGATCGCGCATTTCTTGGCCCCTCGCACGAATACCCCCGGTGCGAAGTGCGCAGGCTCCCTCCCTTGCCGCGCAAATATAGATGCTACCTCTATGTGTCGGGCGGTGGGAACTCCTTCTTCCCGCGGCTCGACCGCCGATGCCGGACCGAGGGGTGCATTCCATGCAGATTCACGAGTTTTCCGCGTATCGGCATGTAAACGGAATGTCATCTTCATGCAGCCGAGATTCCCGTACGTATAACGGATTCTGCGAGCGTTCGCGCCGATCGAGGCAGCGCATCGCGCTCGACGAGGGAGGCGTACGACGAGGCGGAAGGCGCAGCGCGAGTCGCGCCCGAACCTCGATGCCCCGTGCTGTTTTGGGGAGGAGGCAAATAAGTGATGACTCTACATTCCGTGCGAGGCGGACGTCTTAGCGTGCTTGCGGCGGCGATTGCGGCCGTTTGCGCGAGCGAAACGGCGTATGCGCAGCAGCAGGATGACGTTCGCGGCGATGGAGGGGTGGAAGAGCTCGTCGTGACCGGTACACGGATTCCGCGCAGCGATTTCACGACGCCGAACCCCGTGGCAACGATGGACCGCGAGGACATCGAAGCCTTGGGTCTCATCAGCGTCGGCGACATCCTCGGGCAGATTACGTCCAATGTATACAGCGCGTCGCTAGACACCGTCGGCGATGGGGCGTTCTTCGTCGGAGCGACGCTTCCGAACCTGCGCGGCATGAACACCGGGTTCGGGACCCGCACGCTGACGCTCGTGAACGGTCGGCGCATGCCGCCGACGACGAACGGCGGCGGCGTTGATCTTGCGATGATTCCTTCCGTTCTCGTCGGCCGCGTGGAGACGGCGACCGGCGGCAACGGCGCGACGTACGGCACGGACGCAATGGCGGGCGTCGTCAACATCATCATCGACACCCGCTTCGAGGGCACCCGCATCGATAGCGGCTTCTATCGCACGGACGCCGGAGACGGTAATCAGTACAACTTCAGCTTCGCGAACGGTATGAAGTTCCTGAACGAGGACCGCGGCCACCTCGTGATCGGCTACGAGCACCAGACGGTCGATCCGATCACGGACTGCTCGACCGCTCGCGAATGGTGCGCGCGCAGCTTCGACTGGCTCGACAATGCGATCACGTCGAGCCCTTTTAGTCCGTACGCACCGCCGCCGATCGATCTCGAGACGGCCGCGGAGCTTCCGCCGATTCACCCGGACAACATCAAGTATCCCGGCATGGGCTGGCCGCGCTATCACATCGCCGACGACGTGCGTTACTTGCACTCGAGTCCATACGGCTCGCTGCATACGTTCAACGACCGGCCGGACGACCCGTTCAACGGCGAATTTCTAGAGTTCACGCCGGACGGCAGAAGCGTGATTCCGTACAACACGGAGGAGGACGGGCTCGTCGGAATTTATCGCGAGGCCGCGTACCTTGGGCAGGATCAACGCGTCGTCGGTGGCGAAGGCGCGCTGCGGACGCACGGCAGCACGCTCCGCAACGGTTCAGTTCGCAACAACTTCTACGCGCGTTTCAACTACGATTTCAACGAGCGGCTGTCAGTGAATGCCGAGCTCGGCTTCAATCGCAACAACGGCGAGACGTTTCAGCGCTCGACCGGTTTCAACCGGTTCTCCCATTGCATCTACACCGACAATGCGTTTCTCGAGGACATGGATGCCACGGCTCGGGACGCGTTGCGCGCCAGGCAGTCCGTCTTCGATCCCGTGACGTTCCAAGGCGGCTGCTCGGTCAACGGCCAGGTGCTGCTGAGCTCCACAGGCACGACCCTGATCAAGAACTGGGCAGACCAGGTGGACCGCCGTGTTAAGACCGAGACGGAGATGCTGCGCGTCGTGATCGGCGCTAACGGCGGTATGTTCGGCAGCGATCGGTGGACGTGGGATGCGTACTTCCAATACGGTGAGACCGACCGTTATCAGCTATTGACGAACAATCAGACGCGGTTCCGCTTCGACATGGCGGAAGACGCATATAGAGACCCGAACACCGGCGAGATCGTCTGCCGCATCAACTCGACGGATTCGGTGGGTCAGCAGCTGCGTGACGCATGGCGGAACTACTTCGTCGGCGATGCGTTCACCGGCGGTCTTCAGCCGACTGCGGAGGAGGCCCGGGAGCGGGTCGATGCCCTGCGCGCAGGGTGTGTGCCGTTGAATCCGTTCGGCCTGGCCGCGTCGCCCGATGCGATCGCGTACGCGTGGGACGATTTGATCGAGTACACGTACACGACGCAGCGCGTTCTGTCCGGCACGGTGTCCGGCATTCTTTTCGACGGCATCGGCGCGGGGCCGGCCCGCATCGCGACCGGTATCGACTGGCGCGAGGATCTGACGGACAACGATGTCGGCGGCGACCCGAACCACTATATCCGCACCGACTTCGCTGCCCAGTACGGCGATCCATGGACCGGCGGGGTCGAGGTCGCCGATATCTTCGCGGAGTTCGAGCTGCCGCTGCTGCGTGACAAGCCCGGCGCGCGGTACATGATGATGAACCTGTCGAATCGCCGCTCGAAGAACTCGACGTTCCGGGAGGATCCTGTCGACCCGTTGGACGTCGATCGCTATTCGACGACGTGGAAGACGTCGTTCGTCTGGGATCCGATCGGCTGGCTGCGTCTGCGCTCGACGCGCTCGCTCGATATCCGCTCGCCGGCGCCTCGCGAGCTGTTCTATCGTCAGACGATGCAGGGCGGCGGATACGGCAACGTATTCGACCCGACTGCAGTGACGAACCCATGGCGGGAAGTTAGCAGGGGCGGTGACACTTGGGATACGTTGATCGGCGCCAATCCGAACCTTCAGAACGAAGAGTCGCGGACGGAGACCCTAGGCTTCGTGATCACGCCGGGCGGAGCGGCGAGCGGTCTGGAATTCGCAATCGATTACGTCGAGACGTACATCAAGGGCGGCATCGCCTATGCGTCCCCGGGTGATGACCCCGCAAACGAAGACAACCTCGACTACACGATTTTTCAGTGCTTCTACTATGAAAACCCATACTACTGCGATCTGATCGAGTTCGGTCCGCCCACGCTGGCCGAGCCGAACAATCCGCGCAGCGACATCTTGTCGGTGACGACGACCCAGGAGAACAGGGAGCCGTTCTGGACGAAGGCGCTCGACCTCTCGGCAAGCTATCGCCGGCAGCTCCGCAACGGCAGCTACAGCCTCCGTCTGCTCGCCACCTACACGCGGGAGCAGAGCATCTGCACGGACACCGAGCGGCTCTCGGCGACCGAGACCGTGTGCAGGGCGCGGCAGGACGTAGTCGGACAGACCGGCGGTCTCTATTCCGGCGGCAATGTGTTCGCGAACTACACGGCGACGCCGGAGTGGTCTGGCAACCTGTACGGTACCTATCGAAGAGGGCCCTTCTCGGTCACCGCTCAGGCCCGTTACATCGGCCAGGGGGCAGTGTCGACGCTATGGGTCGGGCCCGACGACCCTCGCTGGGGCCCCGAGCTCTGGTACACGATGGACATCAACACGCTGCCGAGCTGGACGACGTGGAACGCGACGTTCAACTATGACTTCGCTCAGTCGAGACGCGCGTTCGGATCATTCTCGAGCTTCCGGCTGGGTCTCGTCGTGGACAACGTATTCGACCGGCAGCCGGGTTTCTGGTCGGGCGGCGCGAACGGCGTCAACCAGCGGTTCTTCAACGGTATAGGCCGATCGTATCGCGTGAACTTGAACGTGGAGTTCTAGGCCGAAGGACATTCGTCGAATCGGGGGCCGCTTGCGATCGGCAGCGCGGCCCCCGTTCGTGCCGAACGTTTACGTCAGACGCTGACGTCCCAGCGCTTCTGCTCGAGCAGCTTCTTGACCCGCGCAAGGAACGCGCCGGAGTAGGCGCCGTCGACCGCGCGGTGATCGAACGACTGCGCGAGGATGCCGACCGGACGAATCGCGATCGAATCGCCTTCGGGCGCCTCGATCACGATCGGCTTCTTGCGCACGCCGTCCGTCGACAGGATCGCGACCTGCGGCTGATTGATGATCGGCGCGGTGATCAACGTGCCGAACGAGCCATTGTTCGACAACGTGTACGTGCCGCCGGCGAGATCGTCCGGCTTGAGCCGGCCCTGGCGCGCGCGACCCGCGATCTCCTGAATCGCGTCCGCGAGGTCGGCCACCGACAGCTCCTCGGCTCGCTTGATCACCGGCGCGACGAGCCCCTCGGGCCCGAGATCCACCGCAATCGCGAGATTCACGTTCGGATGCAGGACGAGCGAGTCGCCGTCGACGCTCGCGTTCAGGTTCGGAAACTCGGTCAGCGCCTCGCAGACGGCGCTCGCAATGAACGGCAGATAAGTCAGCGAATAGCCGCGGCGGCCGCGCCACGCCTCGCGCACCTGGCGGCGCACGACGTCGACGTTCGCGAAATCGACCTCGACGGCCTGCAGCACGTGCGGGCTCGTCGCTTTCGAGCGCACCATGTGCTCGGCCGTGAGCTTGCGAATGCGCGTGAACGGGATGACGCCGCCTGCGAGCGCCCCGGCGCCGCCGCGCGCTTCGACGTTGTCGCGCGCGGCCGGCCGCGCCGCTGCCGCAGCCGGCTGTGCAGCCTGCGCGGACCGTGCGGCCGCAGGATTCTGCAGATAGCGGACGACGTCGCGGCGCGTGATTCGCCCGTTGCGGCCGGTGCCTTCGATGCTGCCGAGCTCGAGGCTGTGCTCGGCGGCGAGCCTGCGGACGGCGGGGGAGAGCCGCTCGCCGGCCTTACGTCCGACCGCATGCGCGGACGCGCGTCCGGCACGCGCCGCGGAAGCGGACGCGGTCGCGACCATCGCCGCGTCGCTCGCGGTGATGCCGCCGGCCGCGCCGTTGCCGGCCTTGCCGACGCCGGCCGGACCCGACGCGACCTGCGCGGTTGCCGGCTCGGCTTTCGCCGCCGACGGTTGCGACGCGCCGCCGGCCGAGGCGGCTTCGCCCGCGACCTCGACAACCGCGAGCACGGTGCCGACCGCGACGGTCTCGCCGGCCTGCACGAGAATCTTGGCGAGCGTTCCGGTGCCCGGCGACGGGATCTCCATCGAGACCTTGTCGGTCTCGACGTCCAATAGGATCTCGTCGGCTTCGACGCGGTCGCCGACCTGCTTGTGCCAGTTCGAGACCGTTCCCTCGGTGACTGTCTCACCGAGCTGCGGCATCAGTACATCCATCGAGCTACCACCCCGGTATTGTTATGTCGATCTCGCGGCGGGCCGCGAAAAACCGCGGCCCTCGTGCCGCTCCACGGGCGCCCCTTTCGCCCGCGGCGCGTCAGTCCACGAGCTCCCTGACCCGCGCGACGATTTTGTCCGCGTTCGGGATCTGCGCGTCTTCCAGGTTATTCGCCGCGGCGAGCGGAATGTGCGGCGTCGTGACGCGCACGATGGGCCCGTCGAGATCCCAGAAGAGCTCCTCGGCGACGATCGACGCGATCTCGGCGCCCCAGCCGCAGAGCCGCGGGTTCTCCTCGACGGTGACGAGCCGCCCGGTGTGCGCGACCTCGTTCAGAATCGTCTGCGTGTCGAGCGGCACGAGCGAGCGGACGTCGACGACGGTCGCCGAGATGCCGTGCTCCTCCTCGAGAATCTTCGCAGCCTGGAGCGCACGCGGCACCATCAGCGCGAGCGCGCAGATCGTGACGTCGTCGCCGCGTCTCAGGACGCTCGCCTGACCGAGCGGCACGACGTGCTCGCCGTCCGGCACCTCGCCCTTCGTCGCGTACAGCGACTTCTGCTCGAAGAACAGGACCGGATCCTCGTCGCGGATCGACGCGGCGAGCAGTCCCTTCACGTCGGCCGGCGACGCCGGGGCGACGACCTTCAGGCCCGGAATCGCCATCGCCCAGTTCTCGACGCTCTGCGAGTGTTGAGCGCCGAAGCGCGAGCCGCCGCCGTTGCCGGAGCGGATCACGAGCGGCAGCGAAACCTGGCCGTCCGTCATATAGCGCGTCTTCGCGATCTCGTTGGCGACGATGTCCCAGCACACCGCGAAGAAGTCCGAGAACATGATCTCGGCGACCGGCCGCAGGCCGGTCATCGCGGCGCCCATCGCGGCGCCGAGAATCGCCTGCTCGGAAATCGGGGTGTCGCGGACACGGTCGGGACCGAACTCGTCGAGCAGACCGACGGTCGCCTTGAACACGCCTCCGGCTCGAGCGACGTCCTCGCCGAGGAACACGACGCGTGAATCGCGGCGCATCTCCTGCGCGATGCCCGCCGCGACGGCCTCGCGATAGGTCAATTCCGCCATGCGACACCTCCGTCGGCCCAGACGTCCTGAAATGCGATGCTCTCGTCCGACGGCGGCGCGTTGCGGGCTTCCTCCGTCGCCTGATCGATTTTCTTCTGCGCTTCCGCCTCGATCGCTGCGATCGCATCCTCCGGGATGCCGACTTCGAGCAAGCGCTTGCGGTAGCGGGGGAGCGGATCCTTACCGAGCCACTCCTTGACCTCTTCGTCCGGCCGATACTTGCCGGGATCGGCCCTCGAGTGGCCGCCGTGACGGTAGGTCTCCGCCTCGATCAGGCTCGGGCCGCCGCCGCGGCGGGCGACGTCGAGCGCGCGCGTTGCGGTCTGGTAAACGACCTCGACGTCGTTGCCGTCGATCAGGATCGGCTCGAGCCCGTACGCGCTCGCGCGGTCCGCGGCCGGATGCTCGACGGCCGTAACCTCGTGGATCGCCGTGTACTCCATGTAGCGGTTGTTCTCGCAGACGAAGACGACCGGCAGCTTCCAGATCACTGCGAAGTTCAATGCCTCGTGGAACGCGCCGATGTTCGTCGTGCCGTCGCCGAAGAAGCAGACGGCCACCTGCTCCGTGCCGCGGTACTGCGCGGACCACGCGGCGCCGTTCGCGATCGTCAGATGCGCGCCAATGATCGCGTACGAGCCCATCATGTAGTGCTCGATGCTCGTCAGATGCATCGAGCCGCCTTTGCCGCGCATCAGGCCGGATGAGTTGCCCATCAGCTCGCCGAGGATCTTCGTCATCGAGACGCCGCGGACGAGCGTGTGGTTATGCCCGCGGTAGGTCGCGAACGTGTAGTCGTCCCGGCGCATCGCGGCGCCGAAGCCGGCCGCAACGGCCTCCTGGCCGAGCCCCAAGTGGCTCGTGCCCTTGATCAGGTTTTGCATGAACAGGTCGTATGCGCGCTTCTCGAGGTAGCGGCATTCGACCATCAACTTATACAGCTTCAGCCGCGTTTCGCGGTCGAGCGCCGGCCGCGGCTCGCGAACGGAAGCCGCCGTGTTCATCGAAGTTGCATCCACTGCTCGTCGCCTTGTTATTGAAGTAATCGGAGCTTGGGAGCGCGGCAGAAGGCCGCGGACCGCGCCGTAGAACCGGTTTGGACGTGCCGGCGCGCGGGCTCTCGCACCGCGCGCCGGGCCGGCCGATCAGTACTCGTTTGCGACCGGCAGCTCTTCGGCCGGGAACAACGTGATTACCCGGCAGCCGTCCGCCGTCACGACGACCTCTTCCTCGATACGCGCGGCGGAGAAGCCGTCCTTCGCAGGGCAGTAGGTCTCGAGCGCGAAGACCATGCCTTCCTTGATCTCGAGCGGATTGTCGAGCGATACGAGCCGGCTGATGATCGGCCGCTCGTGCAGCGCGACGCCGAGGCCGTGGCCGAACTGCAGGCCGAAGCACTCCATTTCGCTCGAGAAGCCGAGCTCCTCGGCCTTCGGCCACAGCTTCGCGACCTCATCGGTGCCGACGCCCGGCCGAATCGCATTGATCGACGCGTCGATCCACTCGCGGGCGCGCTTGTACGCATCGCGCTGCTTGTCGTTCGCGCGGCCGACGTTGATCGTGCGGTAGTAGCACGTGCGATAGCCCATGTACGCCTGGATCACGTCGAAGAAGGTCTGATCGCCCGGGCGAATCAGCCGGTCCGTGAAGTTGTGCGGATGCGGGCTGCAGCGCTCGCCGGCGACCGCGTTGATCGCCTCGACGTCGTCCGAGCCCATCTCGAACAGCATCTTCGTCGCGCGCGCGACGATGTCGTTCTCGCGGACGCCGGGCTTCAGCTCCTCGTAGATCATGTGGTAGACCGCGTCGACCATCGAGGCCGCGACGTTCAGCAGCATGATCTCGTCCTGGCTCTTGATCTCGCGCGCGTCGAGCATGACCTGCTGCGCGTCGCGCACATCGAGCCCGATCCTCTGCAGCTCGAACAGCATCGGCGGCTCGACGAGGTCGACGCCGAGCGGCTGGTCGGCGACGCCCGCGGCCTCGAGGATCGCCTTGATCTCCTTCGCCGCGTCGCGCATCAGGCCCGCTTCGGGCGGCACCGCGCCGCGCAGGCCGAGCATGCCGGCGTGGCAGTGCGACTTCTCGAGCCACGGCGCATAGATCCGGTGATGGGCCGCGGCCGAGCCGAAGTCCCACAGGTGCGGCGACTCGTCGCCCGCGAGCAGCGCGAAGCGGCACATCTTGTCGCGCGACCACTCGCCGATGTTCGTGCTCGTGATGTAGCGGATGTTGTTCGCGTCGAACGTCAGAATCGCGCCGAGATCGGAGTTCTTCAGCGCCTGCCGGGTCCGCGCGAGGCGATAGCGATGCAGCCGGCGGAAGTCGATGCGCTCCTCGAAATCGACGGCCATCGTGCCGGGGGCGTAGATCGCGCGGGACCAGTCGTGGCGCGGGTCGATATCCGCATCGTTGATGATCTTCGGCTCAGAAAGCTTGGCGACCATGTATCTCTCCTGGGCGGTGCTTGGAAAGGGCTGCACTGCGCCTCGGATCGGGCTACAGCGGGACCCATCGATAATGCAATTCTATCGCAGTTACTCGCATTTCTCACGACGCGGGGGGTTGCGGCCCCCGAGCTCGCGCCGGCTGTACGCCGCGGTTCGTCGAGACGGGCGGCCGTGTTTGACTTTATGTTGGACGCTTCGTAGCGTCGAGCGTTCTGCGGCGACGCGTCGCCGCGCGACGGAGACACTGATGGCTACGACGGTTGCGGCGGACGAATCGCGGCGCGTCGCGCGCAAGCTGCGCGGGCAGCCGACGAGCGACGGCGCCGGTGTGCGAATGACGCGCGTGATCGGCACGCCGCGGCTCGATCACTTCGATCCGTTTCTGCTGCTCGACGAGTTCCGATCGGACGATCCGAACGACTACATCGCGGGTTTCCCGAATCATCCGCACCGCGGCTTCGAAACCGTCACGTACATGCTGGCCGGGCGCATGCGTCATGGCGACAACCAGGGCAATACGGGGCTGCTGGGCCCGGGAAGCGTGCAGTGGATGACGGCCGGACGCGGCATCGTGCACTCCGAGTTCCCGGAGCAGGAAGAAGGGCTGATGTGGGGCTTTCAGCTCTGGGTCAATCTGCCCGCGAAGGACAAGATGACCGCACCGCGCTATCAGGACATTCCGGCGGACCGCATTCCGGACGTCGACCTCGGCGGCGGCGTCAAGGCCCGCGTGATCGCCGGGACGCTCGGCGGCGCGGAGGGGCCGGTCAGCGCGGTCGCGACCGCGCCGATCTATTACGACGTGGCGCTCGATCCCGGCGCCGCGTACGAGATCGCGGTCCCGTCCGAGCACAACGTGTTCATTTACGTCTACCACGGGGCCGCGGACGTCGGCCAAGCGTCGGACAGCGTCCGGGTCGAGCGCGGGGAGATCGCGTTGCTGTCGCATGGGCCGGCGGTAGCCGTTCGGGCGGCCGGCGACGACACGGCGCGTCTGATCCTCGTCGGCGGGCGGCCGCTGAAGGAGCCGATCGCCCGCTACGGGCCGTTCGTGATGAACACCCCGGAAGAAATCCACCAGGCGTTCGCGGACTTCCAGGCGGGACGGATGTAACGCGTCCGGCCCGCGCCTCGACGGCCGCGGGCCGGCAGACCGCCCGTCACAAGGACGGCTGCGAATCGGCTGCTTCGTGCCCCGGCGCGCTCGAGCCGTTCCCCGACCAGCGCGGCACGACGCGGCGCCGCTCGAGCTCGCGCGCGGCGGCGTCGTGCGCCGGCTTTCCGGTCTCGAGGTAGGTCTTCATTCGCAGCAGGTCGTCGTCCATCTGGTGCTTCGGATCGATGCCGAGCAGCGACGCGAGCGCGTGCCCGACGGCGCCGCCGAGCGGCGTGTAGACGAGCTTGACGTCGGCCGTCGTCGAGCCGTCGCCGTTGTCATGGAACGTCACCTGCCCGGCGTGCCGCATCATCGCGCCGTCCTCGGTATGCCATGCGAGCCGTCGATTCTCGTCGCGCTCCGTGACGACCGAGTCGAACGAGAACTCGATCCCGTGCGGCGCACGGACCGTCCAGCGCCAGCGATCCTGGCCGCTTTCGCGCTCGCCGAGGCGCCGCACGCGCACGACGTGCTTCATGAACGTCGGCATCTGCTCGAAGTCGCTCCAGAGCCGGTACACGGTCTCGACCGGCGCGTGGATCCTGATCGACTTCTGAATGTTGACCGCGAAGCTCCGGTCGCCGATACCGAAAAGCCGGCCGAGATCGAGGTTCGTCAGCGCGCGGCCGAGCAGCACGAGGCCCGCGCCGCTGACGATCGTGCCGCCCGACCGCGCGCGCCGGAGCCCCCAGATCGTCGCCGCCGCGCCGGCGAGACCGCCGAGCGCGCGAGCGGTCGGCGACCAGTTCTCCTGCATGAACGTCGAGCGCTTGCCGGGGCGCTGCCGAGGCTGACCTTGGAGCCCCGGAACCCGGCCCGGCTCGGTATGGACTTCGAGGCGGTCCTCGATGTCGCGTACGCCGCGGACCGCGCGGACGCATGACAGAAGCTGTGGCACCTCGTCCGCGAGGATCGGTCCGCTCAACGTGACGATGCCGTCGCGGGCCTCGACCTCGATCGACGCCGGATGCGTGACGACCCGGCCGAGGGCCGCGCGGACCCGGTCGGCGAGCACCGCATCGTCGGCCGGCGACGAGTCGAACAGGGCGCGGACGGCCGCGGTCGTGCCGGCAGTCCGATTGCGCACGTCCCGGCCGACGACACCGAGGCCATGCAGCGTTTTATGGCTCGTATGCACGAGCTGGTCGCGGACGAGAGCGCGCCGGTAGCGGCCCCGCGACGGATCGAAGTAGTACATCGCGGCCGCGCCCATCGTTGCGCTCAGCAGCAACATCGTTCGGCTTTTCATGGCTCACCTCCTATCGAGACCGATCGGAGCACGAGGCCGGTCCGCCGCCTTTCGGGAGCGGTCGGCGGCCGGGATCGCGTCCGACGCATTGCTTCATGACTCGAGGCGAAGCAAGAGTCGGGCCGCGAGCCGAACGCGCGCGGACGCGTCGCGAGGCGTCAGCCGAGCCGTGCGCGGTCGTGAGGGAGCGAGTAGTCGACGTCGGGCCCGATCGGCACGATCCCGTGCGGATTGATCGTCGGGTGGCTGCCGTAGTAGTGCGCCTTGATGATCGGAACCTGCACGGTCTCGGCGATGCCGGGGATCTGGTACAGGTCGCGAAGATACCCGGAAAGGTTCGGATAATCGACGATCCGGCGCCGATTGCACTTGAAGTGGTAATGGTAGACCGGGTCGAAGCGGACCAAGGTCGTGAACAGCCGCCAATCCGCCTCGGTGATCCGCGGCCCGGTCAGATAGCGGCGTGTCGCGAGCCGCTCGTCGAGCGCGTCGAGCGTTTCGAAGACTGCGACGGCCGCCTCTTCATAGGCTTCCTGCGTCGTCGCGAACCCTGCTTTGTAGACGCCGTTATTGACGTTGGAATAAATGAGATCGTTCAGCTCGTCGATCTCGGCGCGCAGATCCTCGGGATAGAAATCGAGGTCGTTCGCGCCGACGTCGTCGAACGCGGAGTTCAGCATGCGGATGATCTCGGCCGATTCGTTCGAGACGATCGTCCGCTGCGCCTTGTCCCAAAGCACCGGAACCGTCGCGCGCCCCGAATAGTTCGGATCCGCGATCAGGTACAGCTCGTAAATTCGAGTGACCCCGTTGACCGAGTCCGGAATCACGCCTTCGCCCGGTTCGAACGTCCAGCCTTCGGAGCCCATGTAGGCGTTCACGGCCGAGATGTCGATAAGGTCCTCGAGCCCCTTCAGCTTGCGGAAGATCAGGGTTCGGTGCGCCCACGGACAGGCCCACGAGATATAGAGGTGATAGCGGCCCGGCTCGGCTTTGAAGCCGCCGCGGCCGGACGGCCCGGGAGCGCCGTCGCGCGTAACCCAATTGCGGAACTGCGATTCGCTGCGAACGAACCGGCCTCGCGACGCCTCCGTGTCGTACCAGACGTCGTGCCACTTTCCATCGACGAGCATACCCATGCCCGCTACCTTGCGGGATCGATCACTGGGGGTCAACTCGATGCGGTGTCCCGATCAGGTCCACAAAGTTCAAGTTCGATACCGATCGTGCTACTGTCCTCGCCCGGCGTTGATCCAGGGACTTAAGTACTGAAACTCTAATGAAGGCGGTGCGGTCACGGGGGGCTGCCCCGCCCATAAACGCTTACCGAGTCTCCCTGACGCGTCTCATCCGTCCGGCGGTGCGCGGCGCTCGAAGCAGCGCAGCGGCCCGATGGGCTCGGTGACCAGCCGAAAACTCAGGGCGTCCGATGTACGTGTTGCAGCAACGATCAACGTGGTCTCAGAGCGCCGCGCGCGCATTCGATCGGATCATTCTTCTGATGAACGGCGCGGGCGTCGTTTGGGTGTTCGCGCTGACGTTCCTGATCTGCGCCGACATCCTCGGTCGCGAGCTGTTCGATCGGCCGATTCGCGGCGTGACGGAAATCGTTTCGTTGTCGCTCGTCGCGAGCGTATTCCTGCAGCTCGCGTTCGCCGTCCATCGTGACCGCCTGACTCGCGCCGAGGTGCTGCTCGGCCCGCTCGATGCGAACGCGCCGAAGGCTTCGCGACGGTGGCGGCTCGTGATGGCAGCCATCGGCACCGTGCTGTTCGCGCTGACGGCCGTCGGCGAGTGGCCCGTCATGACGCGCGCGTTCCTGACGCGGGAGTTCGCGGGCGTCGAGGGGCAGTTCACGATCTCGGTCTGGCCGATCAAGGCGATCGTCGTGCTCGGCGCGATCGTCGTCGCGATCGAGTATTTCCGGCAGATCGCGTTGCCCCAGCCCGCAGCGGCGGCGCCGAAGAGCGGCGGTCGCGACGCGCGCGCGATCTCATGGTTCGCTCTGGTCGGGCCGCTCGCGATTGCGGCGATCGTGCTGCTCGCGTGGTTCTTCGGCGCCGAGCAGAGGATGATCGGCGGCCTGATGATCGCGGCCGTGCTCGTGCTGATTGCCCTCGGCATGCCGATAGCGATCGCGTTGCTGTTGACCGGCTTCCTCGGTATCGCGCTCCTGAAGCGGGATTTCGAGGTCGCGACGAAGACGCTCGCGCTCGCGGCCGAGGGCACCGTGTCCGAGTACGTGTTCGCGACCGTGCCGTTGTTCGTGCTGATGGGGCTTTTCGTCAACATCTCGGATATCGGCCGCGACGCGTTCCGCGCGGCGCAGCACATTTTCGGCAGGATCATCGGCGGCCTCGGCGTCGCGACCGTCGCCGCGAATGCGATCTTCGCCGCGATCACCGGAATCTCGATCGCGTCGGCCGCGATCTTCACGAAGATCGCGGTGCCGGAGATGGTTCGCCACGGCTACACGCCGAAATTCGCCGTCGGCCTTACGGCGGGCTCGTCGGTGCTCGGCATGCTGATTCCGCCGAGCCTGCTGCTGATCATTTACGGCGTGATCGCCGAGGTCTCGATCGGCAACCTGTTCATCGCCGCGATCATTCCCGGAATCCTGCTTGCGGCCGTGTTTGCGCTCGCCGTCGTGCTGATGGCGATGTTTTGGCCGAAGTTCGTGGGCGACATCAGGCGGCCTGGCGTCGGCGAGAGCGACGAGCAAAGCGGCCTCGCCGGGTGGATCGATGCGCTCGTCGGGCTGTTTCCCGTCGCGCTGCTGATCGTGCTCGTGCTCGGCGGAATCTACGGCGGCGTATTCTCGCCGACGGAGGCGGGCGGCGCCGGGGCCGCGGGCGCGATGATCCTCGCGCTGCTGAAGCGACGGCTCGACCTGCCGAAGCTGTGGGAAGTGATCGGCGAGACCGGGCAGGTCACCGTGACGATCCTGTTCCTGATCATCGCCGCGGGCACGTTCAGCCGCATGTTGACGCTCACGGAGCTGCCGCAGGATCTCGCTGCATTTCTCGGCGGCACGGGCTTGGGCGTCGCGGGTTTTCTCGCCGTCTATCTCGTGCTGCTGATCGTTCTCGGCACCGTGCTCGACTCGACGTCGATCATGCTGATCCTGCTGCCGCTTGCGCTGCCGGTCGCAGGGGAGCTCGGCGTCAACCTCGTCTGGTTCGGCATCGTGACCGTGATCGGCATCGAGATCGGGCTGCTGACGCCGCCGCTCGGGCTCTCCGTCTACGTGATCAAATCGAGTCTCGACGATCCGAGCATCACGCTGGGGCATATCTTCGCCGGATCCTTTCCGTTCGTGCTGATCATGGTCGCCGTCACGATTCTGCTGATGGCTTTTCCGTGGCTCGCCCTCGCGCTGCTCTAAGCGGTCGAGCTCGCTAGCGGCGCACCGCCGCGGCCTTCTTTGATTCTCGAGCAAGAGCTCGAGCTCCGGCGTTTCATCGCAATCGGCACGCTGCGGCGCTTCGGCGTCGCTCGCTCGCGACCCGCTTCTCTAGCACGTCCAGCTGATCTTCTTCTATCGCGTGTATGACGTAAGACTTTAGCTTCCGAAATTATCAATTAAGAGAGAGGTGATACTTATATTAATTTGATGTGCTAGACAATTTCTAATCGTTGAAATCATAATGACATCGCATTTTCCACGATAAGGGGAGGGTAGTCCGTTCCTCTCGCTCTTACGGCTGAATCAGGGGCAGCCGTCGAGCAGGAATGGATGAATAGCAATGGAAAATAAAGCGATATATTTCAGGCAGAGGCTCGTGCATCGAGCCGTCGCGGCTGTCTTGGGGACGTCGGTGACAGCCGTCGCGCCGCTCGCGCTCGCTCAAGAAGAGCCGGCCGAGGCCGAGCCTCAGGGGGTCGAGGAAGTCGTCGTCACCGGCTCGCGCATCGTGCGGCGCGATCTCGAAACGAATAGTCCGCTGCTCACGATCGATCGCGAGCTGCTCGAGAACAGCGCGTTCATTTCCGTCGAGCAGGCGCTCAACGAGTTGCCGCAGTTCATGGTCGGCGGCGTCGGCATGGGCGCGGGCGCAGTCACGAGCCTTCAGGGCGCGAACGGCCTGGACGGCGGTCGCGGCACCGGCGACATGTTCAACATGTCCCTGCTTCCGGACAACGCCGGCATGATCGGTGTCGTCGTGCCGGGCGCGGCCAACGTCAATCTGCGCGGTCTCGGCGCGAACCGCGCGTTGACCTTGATCGACGGGCATCGCGCGATGCCCGTGAACGCGTCGATGACGGTCGACCTGAACACGATTCCGTCGATCGCGATCGGCGGCATGGAGGTCATCACCGGCGGCGCTTCGGCCGTGTATGGCGCGGACGCGCTGGCCGGCGTGACGAACATCCAGTTCCGCGACGATTTCGAGGGGATCAATGTCCGCGTTCGCGGCGGCGTCAACGAGGTCGGCGACGGCGAGGAGTATCAGGTCGGCGCGCTGTTCGGCGCCGGCTTCGCCGACGGCAGCGGCCACGTGATGATCGGCATGGAGTACAGCAAGCGCGAGGCATCGCTGTGGCGGGAGCGGGATTTCTTCCGCGAGGTCATGGAGTCGCCGTACTCGAGCTCGGGCGACTTCTCGTTCGCATGGGATCCGTACTACTCGTCCGGCGGCGATACCGGAACGTACAACGTGCTGCAGAAGGCGTGGAACGGCAACGCGCCGTCGTTCGAAGCGATTCACGCTCTGTTCGCGGATCGCAACTGCTACGACGGCAACCAGCAGCTCGATTGCGTCGCAAGCGACACCCGCGCGCCGCGGGGCGGCGGCTGGCACTTCAATCCCGACGGCACGATCTACACACGCTCCTCGCAGGTCGGCACCGGTGCCGATACGGTTTATTACGGGCCGCAGCGCTACAACCAGATGGGCAACGCGTCGCCGGAGAATCCAAACGAGATCACGTGCACGTTCACGACGGTCGGCGTCAGCGCGGCTCCGGACTTCGAAGGCGAGCCGTGCAATCCGACCGTGAACCGCGTCGACTATGGCCGCTGGCTATCGAGCCCGCGCGACGCCTACAACTTGCTCGGCCGCGCAACGTTCGATTTCAGCGATAAGCTCGAGGCGTTCGCAAACTTCCACTTCGCGAACTCGAACACCGAGACGCGTCGCGAGCCGGCCCCGTTTCTCGGCGGCTTCGGCGTGATCATCCCGTTCCATACGGATGCGGTCTATTTGCCGTCGGTGATCACGAATCCGGCGCCCGGGCAGGTAGTCGGCCAAACGCGCAGCGAGTACCTGCCGGGCGGAACCCGCGGGACGAACTGTGCGCCGATGGGCGGCTGCAAGATGACGGAAGCGTTTCCGGTGCCGGACGAGCTGCTCTTCCTGCTCCAGTCGAGGCCGGGCGACGCCGTCATTCCGAGCGACGGCGCCAATGCGAACAATCCGTTCCGCGGCCTGTCGGCATGCCACAACTACATCCTGGCGACGAATCCCGGTGCGCCGGGCGTGCAGACGAACCCGGAGAGCGGCGCCGAGTACATCGTCGAGATCGATCCGAACACCGGATTGCCTCTGAACAAGTGCGGGCCGAACGCGTATTGGCAGCTGAATCAGCAGCTGTCGTATCTGCCGCCGCGCGGCACGATCAATACCGGCCAGCTGTATCAGCTCGCGTTCGGCCTGCGTGGCGAGCTCGGGCTTTCCGACTGGACCTGGGAGTTCTACACGTCCCACGGCAGATCCGACACGCAGACGGAGTACGTCGGGTTCACGTCGCTCAACACGTACCAACGCATCCTGTCCGCACCGAACTATGGCAAGGGCTACATGGAGACGGGCCTCAGCTCGAAGTTTCTGACTTGCACCAGCGGCCTGAATCCGTTCGACCCCGATCTGGTCGTGTCGCAAGACTGCATCGACGCGCTCCAGTCCAACCAGATCGACCGCAACTCGATGAGGCAGAAGATCTTCGAGCTGAACGCTCAGGGTCACGTCGCGAATCTGCCCGCGGGCGAGATGCGCGCCGCGGCGGGCGTCACGTATCGCGAGAACATCTACAAATACACGCCGGACTCGCTGCGCGAGCGCGATTACATCACCGATACGTCGGCGGGCCAGTTCGGCGCCGGCAGCATCGACGAATCGGTCGACGTCAAGGAGATCTACGGCGAGCTGCTGATCCCGGTGCTGAGAAACATACGTTTCATTCAGGACTTCGAGATCGAGGTCGGAGCCCGCTATTCGGAATACAGCACGGGCCAGGAGGTGAGCACTTACAAGCTCCTCGGCAGCTGGAGTCCGACACCGTGGTTGCGGCTGCGCGGCGGCTACAACCGTGCGGAGCGGGCGCCCAACATGTCGGAGCTCTTCGCGACGCCGAGCGCGAGCGCTCAGTTCTCAGCGATTCCGACCGACCCATGCCGCAACAACCCCGCGTTCGCGAACACGTTCCCCGGGCCGACGCCGGGCTCGACGCTGAATAATACCGACACGACCGATCCTGCGGTCCGCGCTCAGCTGCAGGCGTTGTGCTCCGCGATGATCAACGCATGGGGCGGGAACAACGCATCCGAGTTCCACGTGAACCAGAACGAGTGGGACGTCGGCGGCGGCTCCGCGCTCGTGGTCGGCAATCGCGACCTGAAGAACGAGCGGGGCGATACGTGGACCCTGGGCTTCGCGTTCCGTTCGCCGTTCCAGCGTGACCAGCTGCGGACGATCACCGGCACGATCGACTGGTACAAGGCGAAGGTCAGCGATCCGATCGAGGTGCAGTCGACGGGCACGATCATCAACAGCTGCTTCAACATCAACGGCCTGAACCCGACCTACTCGCTCGACGATCCGCGCGGCTTTTGCAGCCTGATCGAGCGCGATCCGGTAACGGGCAACATCGTGCGTGTCTACAACTCGTTCGATAACCAGGGCAAGCTCGAGATCAGCGGCGTCGATCTCAGCATGCGCTGGAGCTCCGCGCCGGGCACGTTGCCGGGCACCTTGTTCGTGAACACGAACCTGAACTACCTGATCGATCAGATCCAGCGCTACGGTGCCGACCTCGTGGACGACTATGCAGGCTACGGCGGCGCGTCGAAGTTCCGCTCGAACACCGGCATCACATATAGCTGGGGACGGGGGCATCGCGTCACGCTGACCTGGAACTACCGCGATTCGACACACAGCCCGACGAGCTTCGCGGTCGTTCCGAATGCGACCGGCTCGGCGAGCCCGAACCTGCAGCCGAATCCGATCACGGCCGGCTACAAGGCGGTGCATCTGTTCAATCTGACCGCGGGTTCGGTGTTCGGCCCAGTCAACCTGTCGGTCAGCGTCAGCAACCTGTTCGACAAGAAGCCGCGGCCGGGCGGCTACGACCTGCGGGATCCGCGCGCGGGCTTCGGCAGCTTCAGCCCGTTCGACGATCTCGTCGGCCGTCGCTACTCGTTCAACATGACGATGGACTTCTAGGCGAGGTCGCTTCGGCCGCGATCCGTCCGCATCCCCGGCGGGGACGCCGGGGACAGCGGGGATTCGAGCTCAGGGCGGGTGGCGACACCCGCCTTTTCTATGCGTTCCGGTCCGCGCTCAGGGCCGCAGCCGCTTGTGCACGATGAACTGGCTGACGATCCATTTCTCGCCGCGGACGGGCGGCGAGCCGGTGTGAAGCATGCGGCGGTCCGGCCGCAGATCCGGGTACGCGTTGATGAAGTAAAGGCCATCGCCGGTCTTGCCGCGATTGACGATGCCGAGCTCGGGGAACGTCGTTTCGCCGCCTTCGTAATCGTCGTTCAGATAGAGCAGGAACGTGACCATCCGCTGACCCAGCTCGCGAATCTGTTGCGCGTAGTCCGCCGCCTGCGCATCGATGAAGTCGAAGTGCGGAGTGATCTGCTGGCCGACCGAGTAGTGCAGCACCATCGGCGCCTCGAAGTGCTGGATCGGATAGCCGCACGTGCGAGACATCCGGGCCTGCACGAGGAACTGCACGACGTCGAAGCTCGCGTAGTCGAACAGCGCCATGGAATTGGTGCGCATCTCGTGCAGCTGGTTCTCGCGGCTCACCGCGTCGTAGACCAGCGCCCGCTGCAGCCGGCCGTGCGCGCGGCCGATCAGCCAGGTGCAGACGGGCGGCGGAGCGAGCTTCGAGATGCGGCGCACGTTGTCGTGCAAACGCTCCTGTTCCGCGGGTTGCAGCCAATAGTCGATGTCGACGCGCTGCGCCATCGCGCGCCAATCCGCCGGCGGCGCATCCGCAGGCTGAAGGCACTCGAGCTGCCCCTGCGCCGACTCGTCGCCCGCGGATGCGGCCTCGCCGAGCAGGCGAAGCGCCCCGGCCCAGTTCTGCGGCAGATACGCGCCGCCGGCGCTGAGCGCCGCGAGGCGGGCGAACGCCCGGCCTTCGCCGCGCTTCGCAGCCTCGTCGAGCAGATACAGCGCGTGCTTCGGGCTCTTCGGCGCGCGGTCGCCGATCAGCAGGCGGTGGGCGAGCTCCGTCATCGCGGCGAGATCGCCGGAAAGGCTCGCGCGCTTCAGGACCTCGTAGGCTTCGACGTAGCGGCCGGCCTGGTCCAATGCACGGGCCGCCTCGATGCCGGCGGAAACAGGCGCTGCGTTCATCAACGTTACCTTCTCGCTCGGGAAGTCGTTTCGCTTCCGACCTCCTGTCGCCTGTTCCCGGCCGCGCGCGTCCGCGGGGCCGAGCCTCGGTTTTCGTCCGAGGGTCTTCCTGACGGAGCAAAAATACTGTGGTCGTGCGCCGCGCGCCATGTCGGTGTGCCGAAAGGGATCCGATCGGTCGGCGAGGAGCCGCGATCCGCGCGAAGGCGCCGCGGTCAGAGGCGGAAGGCCGCGGTCGATGGGTGCAGGGCGTCGGTCAGTCGAAGCAGGGCGTCGGTCAGTCGGTGAACGAGCGCGTCAGCGCGCGAAGCTCGTCGGCGTGCTGCGCGAGCACGTCCGCCGGATGAGCTTCGCCGGCGGCCGCGATGCGCTCGATCGTGCTGCATTCGTCGGCGCCTTCGCGCTCGTACTCCGAGTCGCGAAGCGCCAGATGCTTCGCGGCAATCAGCACGTCCGTCAGCCCGATCGAATCGCCGGCATACTGCAGATCGTCCTGGTGCTCGACTGCGTGCTGCAGCGTCTCCGGCAAGCCCCAGCATGACAGGATGATTTTGCCGACCTCGCCCTGATGTGCGTTCGCCGCCTCCGCGAGCGCGGTGTCCGACGCGCCGCCGATGCCTTCGGCGCGCATCACGATGTAGAGACGTCCGAGCACGTGGAGCAGACCGGCGAGCAGCGCCTGATCGGGGTTGACTCGAGCGCAGTGTTTCGCGATCACGTAGCTCGCCGCAGCCACGTCGATGCTCGAGCGCCAGATCGCCTCGAGCTCGCGCCGCGCTGCCTGAGAGTAGGTCTCGCGCAGCCGCAGCTGCTGGATCGCATGCGCGACGGCGATCGATCGCACGAGATTGAAGCCGAGCCGGCTCACGGCCGTCCTGAGATCGGTGACCTCGGCGCCCGCGCGGCGAAACTGCACCGAGTTTGCGATTTGCAGCGCGCGCGCCGCGAGCGCGGGCTCGGAGCTCAGCACGCGCACGACGTCGTCCGCGCTTGCATCCGGAGATTGGATCGTCCGCTGCACGCGCAGCACCGCTTCCGGGAAGCCCGGCAGCTCGAGCCGATCCTCCCGAACGGCCTCGGCGATGTCGTCGGCGATGCGGGTTGCCAGCGCGTCGGCCGGCGTCTCTGCCGGATCTGTCGCGGCGGAATTTTCCACGCTGGATGCTCCTTCACCCAGTTTCAGACGCTCGCTAAATCGGCCGGCCGGCGCGAATCTTGAGCAAAAAGGACCGCCCGGTTCGCATCGGGGCGTCGCTTCCGCACGACGGGGCCGCCTTCCGCCGCGGCACGTATAGAATGGCGCGATGGCACTTTACGCGAGGATCCGCCGCATCGCCGTCGCCGGCGCGCTCGGTGCGACCCTCGGGGCGTCGAGCGTCGCCGTCGTCGCCGACGATATGTCGCATCGGGACGCGCTCGCGCTGCTCGCGGCGTGGCTCGTCGATGGCAAGGCGAGCGTCGAGCAGGGGGTCGCGGCGCTCGAGCCGGCGATGCGGGCAGCGGCGGCGCCTGCCGTCGCGGCGCTGATCGCACGCTCGCGCGACGATGCGGTCGCTCGTGGCGTCGAGCCGATCCCCGCGAGGATCCGCCGCGAGATCGACGATTACGTGCCGAGCGACGTGCTCGACGCCGTGCGCTGGTGCGCCGCATGCGGCGGCGAGCTTTCGCTGCAGAAGGGCACGTTCAGGCTCGGCCTTGCGCCCGCGATCACGCTCGATCACGTGATCGTCTTCGCGGAGCGCGACGCCGCGCTGACCGATCCCGCGCTGTGGATTCACGAGCTTCGGCACGTGATGCAGTTCCGCGACTGGGGTGTCGACGGCTTCGCCGCGCGCTACGTCGAAGACTACGAAGCGGTCGAGCGCGAGGCGGCCGATTTCCGCTGGGAGTGGGTGCAGCGGACCGGTTGGCTCGAGCGACGGAAGGACTGGGGCCGCTGACGGAAGCGCCCGCCGCCTCCAAATCCCGCGAAGCCGGAATCGAGCCGGTCGTTCGAATTGCGCTAAAGTAGCGCCGGTCCGCCCGCAGCCCGAGTGAGCGCCATCCGATGACAGCCTCAGCCAAAATCAAGTGGTCGATTCTGGCCCTGATCGCCGCATGTGCGGCGGCGCTTTCGGCCTGGCCGCAGTGGTCCGCGCCGCGCGCGCCGAAGCTCTGGACGGTCGATGTCAAGGCGACGTATCCGCATGACCCGCAGGCGTTCACGCAGGGGCTCGCGTTTCATCAAGGCGCGCTGTACGAGGGGACGGGGCAATACGGCGCGTCGTCGATACGCCGTATCGCGTTGCCGAGCGGCGACGTGGAGCAGAGTCAACCGCTGAGCCAGCTCTACTTCGGCGAAGGCATCACGATTTTCGACGGCAAGCTGTACCAGCTGACGTGGGTCAACCAGGTCGGCTTCATCTATGACGTCGAGACCTTCGAGCGAAGCGGCACCTTTCGCTACTCGGGAGAGGGGTGGGGGCTCACGCACAACGGCCGCCATCTGATCATGAGCAACGGCTCCGAGCGCATCGCGTTTCTCGATCCGAAGACGTACGAAGTCGTGCGCACGATCCGCGTGCGCTCCGAGGGCCGGCCGATCGTCCGCTTGAACGAGCTCGAGTGGGTGGACGGCGAAATCTGGGCCAATATCTGGTACGAGGACCGAATCGCGCGGATCGATCCCGACGACGGTGAGGTGATCGGCTGGATCGACGCGTCGGGCATCTATCCGGCGTCGCAGCGCAAGTCCGAGGACGTGCTGAACGGCATCGCGTACGATCCGGACGCGCGTCGCCTGATCATCACCGGCAAGAACTGGCCGATGCTCTACGAGGTGGAGGTCGTCCCGCGCTGAAAATTCGTGCCAGGCACGCTTTCTTCGCAAGAGAAGCGGACTGACACGATTTCTTCGCTGTTTTCGGCGCAGATCTGTGCCATGCCGGACCATTCGCTTTCCGGTATCATCGCCGCCTCTACCTCACTCACGGCAATGCGGAGCGAGCCGATGGGCTTCACGACCAAACAGGTGCACGCCGGCGTCGAGCCGGATCCCGTCACGGGCGCGATCCTGACTCCCGTCTATCAATCGACGACTTTCGTGCAGGACTCTGTCGACGAGTACCTCGCGAAAGGCTACTCCTACTCGAGATCGGCGAATCCCACCGTGCGCGTGCTCGAGAAAAAGCTCGCGATTCTCGAGGGCGGCGCGGACTGCACGTGCTACGCGACCGGCATGGCGGCGATCCAGGCCGTGCTGCAGGCGTGCCTGTCGGCCGGCGATCATGCGGTCGTCTCCGACGTCGCGTACGGCGGCACCTATCGGCTTTGCACGAAAGTTTTTCGCCGCTTCGGCGTCGAGTTCACGTTCGCCGATACGTCGAATCCGGATGCCGTGCGTGCCGCGATCCGGGATAACACGCGTCTCGTGTTGACCGAGACGCCGGCGAACCCGACGCTGAAGCTGACCGACATCGCCGCGGTCTCGGAGATCACGCGTGAGCGCGGTATTCCTCATGCGGTCGATAACACGTTCCTCACGCCGTATTTCCAGCGTCCGCTCGAGCTCGGCGCGAATATCTCGATTCACAGCACGACGAAATACTTCGACGGCCACAACGCGACCGTCGGCGGGGCAGTCATCGTCGACGAGAAGTCGCTCGACGAGAAGATCCGCTTCATCCAGAACGCGAGCGGCGTGATCATGTCGCCGTGGGTCGCGTGGCTCACGTTGCAGGGGACGAAGACGCTGTCGATCCGCCTCGAGCGGCAGGCCGCGAACGCGCAGAAGATCGCCGAGTTCCTCGAGTCGCATCCGAAGGTGAAGCAGGTGCGCTATCCGGGGCTCGAGTCGTTCCCGCAGCACGCGCTCGCGAAGCGCCAGGCGAGCGGCTTCGGCGCGATGCTATGGTTCGAGGTCGAGGGCGGCGTCGCGGCCGGCAAGAAGCTGATGGACTCCGTCAGGCTGTGCACGCTCGCCGAGAATCTCGGCTCGGTCGAGACCTTGATCACGCATCCGGTCACGATGACGCATGCGGACGTCGAGGAGGCCGAGCGCCGGCGCGTCGGCATCATCGACGGGCTCGTGCGGCTGTCGGTCGGCCTCGAGGATGCGGAGGATCTGATCGACGACTTGAAGCGCGCGCTCGACTCGATCTGAACCGTCTCGATGCCGCAAGTCACCGCGCTCAACTTCTATCCGATCAAGTCTTGCGGCGGAATCGGTCGGCGGAGCGCGGAGGTGCGCGCGCGCGGACTCGACGGCGATCGGCGCTACATGCTGGTCGACGCGGAAGGCGTGTTTCTGACGCAGCGCCGCCATCCGCGTCTCGCGCTCGTGCGGATCGCCGAGGACGGCGGCGGCTATCGCGTCGACGGCCCGGGGCTCGAGCCGCTTCATCTGCCGCGCGAGTGGCCTGAAGGGCCGACGATCGAGGTCCGCGTGTGGCGCGATCGGGTCGAGGCGACCGTGCTGCCGGACGAGATCGGCGGCTGGTTCGCCGACGTGCTCGGCTTCCCGTGCCGGGTCGTCTATCTGGCCGAGCATCAGCATCGAGCGGTGCCGAACGATGCCGCGGCGTTCGACGACGAGGTCGGGTTTGCCGATGCGGCGCCGCTGCTGCTGACGTCCGATGCGTCGCTTGCGGAGCTGAATGGCCGCCTGCCGGCGCCGGTCACGATGCGGCGGTTCCGCCCGAATCTCGTCGTCGACGGCGACCGGCCGTTCGTCGAGGACGAGTGGCGCCTGCTGCGGATCGGCGACGTCGAGCTCGAGGTCGCGTGGCCGAGCACGCGCTGCGTGCTGACGACGGTCGATCCCGAAACCGGCGTCATGGATCCGGGCGGCGAGCCGCTCCGGACGCTGCGCTCGTTTCGGCGCGGCTCCGCCGGCGTCCTGTTCGGTCAGAACGTGATCCCGCGCCGCCTCGGTACGATCCGCGTCGGTGACGAAGTCGAGATCCTGGAAACCCGATGAAGAGAGATACGCGCGTCAATCATCCGCCGGAGATCAAGCTGCCCGAAGGCAATCGGCCGCTCGTGAGCCCGATCCACCGCTCGGTGAAATTCACGTACCCGACGATCGAGGATTCGCTCGGCGCGGAGGCACGGCTTTCGGGCTTCGAGTACACGCGCGACTCGAATCCGACGACTCGCGAACTCGAGCTGCTGTGCGCCGAGCTGCAGGGGCGCGACGATGCGATCGCGGTTGCGACCGGCATGGCGGCCGTCTGGCTCAGCCTGCTCGGCACGCTCGAGGCAGGCGCACGGATCGTGATCTTCGCCGAGTCGTACCGGCCGACGCGCGTCGCGGTGCGCCGCTTCCTGCCGCGCTTCGGCGTCGAGTTCTCGATGCTGTCGATCCACGATCTCGCCGGCATCGAGCGCGAGCTCGCGCGGCCGGAGACGAAGGTCGTGCTGTTCGAGTCGCCGACGAATCCGCTGCTGCACGTCGCGGACGTCGGCGCGATCGTCGACATCGCGAAGCGCTGCGGCGTCACGACGATTCTCGACAACACGTTCGCCGGGCTGCACAACCACGGCCAGTTCGCCGTCGACTACTACGTGCACAGCCTGACGAAGTACGCGAACGGCCACGGCGACGCGATGGGCGGCGTCGTGATCGCGGACAAGTCCTTGATCAAGGCGCTGCGCCCGCAAGCCGTGAATCTCGGTGCGACGATGGATCCCGGCGCGGCATATCTGATGCTGCGCGGTCTCAGAACCTACACGTTGCGCTACGCGCGCCATTCGGAGAACGCGCTCGCGATCGCGCGCTTTCTCGCGGAACGTCCCGAGGTCGAGCGCGTGCATTATCCCGGGCTGCCGGATCATCCGGGCCATGCGCTCGCGAAGCGGCAGATGGAGGATTTCGGCGGAGTGCTGTGCTTCGACCTGCGCGCGGACGAGGCCGGCGCATGGCGCTTCATCGATTCGCTCGAGCTGTTCGCGACGACCGCGAGCCTCGGCTCGACGGATTCGCTCGTCGCGCCCGCGAAGCTCTACGGCGGCGGCGATCTGACTGCGGACGAGCTCGAGCGCGCCGGTATCAAGCCCTCGACCGTGCGTCTCGCGGTCGGCATCGAGCACGCCGACGACCTGATCGCGGATCTCGAGCAGGCATTCGCGAAGTGGCGCTGAAGGTCCGCTGAAATTCGTGCCAGGCACGAATTTCTCGAAAAAGCGTGCCAGGCACGAATTTTCTGAAAAATCGTGCCTGGCACGAATTTCCTAGCCTGCCGCCGGCGCGATGCACTGCGGGTCATCGTGCGCCGGCTTGTTGACATAAGTCGATATCTTGCGGCTCTCGAACTCGAGTCCGGACGCGCGCAGCGCTTCCTCGAGGTCCGCCCGCGGCGAAGCGGGGTCGAGCCAGACGTCGTATAGCGCGGGATCGAGCACGACGGGCATCCGATCGTGCACGAACGCGACCGACGGCACGGCCGGTCCCGTCAGTATCGCGAACGTGCGCGTCGAGCCGGGTTCGCCCGCGCGGCCGGTGCCGGTCCAGATCCCCGCGAACGCGATCGGCGCGAAGCCATCGCGATAGTGCACGTACGGGACCTTCGGCTGCGCGTCGCCCTGCCACTCGTACCAGCCGGCCGCGGGCACGAGGCAGCGATGCGCCTCGGCCGCGCGCTTGAACGCGGCCGACGTGAACACCGTCTCTGCGCGCGCATTGATCCAATGGCGTTTCGCCCACTGCGGCCGGAAACCCCAGACGAAAAGCTCGGCCGCCCGCGTGCCGTCGCGCCGCGTGCGGATGATCGCCGCCGGCTGCGTCGGCGCGACGTTGAACGATTGGCGGTAGCCCTCCGGCGGCGCGAGCTGCCAGTGACGCTCGAACGCGGCTTCGTCCGGGGTCAGGAAGCGGCCGCACATGATCGTCGACCCGCGGCGGCCGCGCTCACCCCGCGAAGTGCCGCCGCGCGCGTCCCAGGGCCATCAGCGGGAAGTAGTGCCGATACATGTTGTAGTTCAGCATGAAGCCGCGCTGCAGCTCCGTGCCCTGCGCGATGCGCTCGCGCAGCGCGGAATCGCGAAAATCGAGCTTCGCGCCGAACCCGTAGCCCGGGAAGCCCGTGCCGGTGTAGTACGGCTCGTCCCACGTGCCGTCGTCGCGCTGCGTCGAGATCAGATACTCGAGCCCTCGGCGAATCGCGCGATCGTAGTCGCGCGAGCCGGTGGCGAGGAGCGCCATCAGCGCCCAGCCGGTTTGCGACGCGGTGCTCGGCCCGCGGCCGCGCAGCCGGTCGTCCATATACGACGCGCAGGTCTCGCCCCAGCCGCCGTCGTCGTTCTGATGCGCGACGAGCCAATCCGCCGCGCGGCGGACGTGCGGCTGCGTCATGTCCTCGCCGAGCGCCGCCAACGCCGGCAGCACGGCGCCGGTGCCGTAGATGTGATTCACGCCCCAGCGCCCGAACCAGCTGCCGTCCGCCTCCTGCTCGGAGCGCAGGAACCGATATGCGCGTTCGACGGCCGGATGCGACCGGTCGAAGCCGAGATGCGCGAGCGCCTCGACGACGTGCGCCGTTACGTCCGCCGACGGCGGATCGAGGGTCTCGCCGAAATCGCAGAACGGGATCTTCGTGACGATCAGCTTGTCGTTGTCCTTGTCGAACGCGGCCCAGCCGCCGTTGCTCGACTGCATCGCGAGCGTCCAGCCGACCGCGCGCTCGATTGCGGCCTTGATCCGCGGCTCCTCGCGGCGGGCTTTCGGCAAGCGCGCGAGCACGATCAGCGCGACCGCCGTATCGTCGAGATCCGGGTAATGCAGGTTTGCGCGCTCGAACGCCCAGCCGCTCGGCTCCGGGTGCTTGACCTTCTGCGCCCAGTCGCCCGGATAACGAATTTCGTTGCGCAGGCACCAGTCGAGCGCGCGCTCCATCGCGTCGTCGAGCGCGCGGTCGCAATCCTGCATCGCGAGCAGCGACAGCAGCGTATCCCAGACCGGCGATTCGCTCGCCTGGACGTGCAACGTGCCGCCGCGCTCGTACGACCAATGCTCGTCGAGCGCCGCGAGTCCACGGGCCATGACCGGGTGAGTCAGCGGATAGCCTTCGGTGTGCAGCGCCATCAGGCTGTAGATCCACGGCGGCTGGATGCCGCCCCACGCGCCGTCCGCGTCCTGATGGCGCAGGACCCACTCGAGGCACGCCTTGATCGCCGCCGTGCGGCCCGGCGTGAGCCCGATCCGCTGATACAGGTGCAGCAGCCGGTCCGTCGCAAGGAACAGCCGCTTCAGCGAGAAGAACGGCACGTCGTGCGGCAGCCGGTAGTCCATCTTGTCGCGGCCGCCGGGGAAGAGCTCGTCGAGACGACGCTCGGGCGGCAGCGGCTTCACCGTGCGGCGCGCGGACAGCACGGCGAGCGGCACGAGCGTCGCGCGCGCCCAGCTCGCGAAGTTGTAGATGTTGAACGGGAACCACCTCGGGTTCGCAATGACTTCGGGCGGCAGGTTCGGCGTCTGATCCCACGGCCACTCGCCGAGCAGCGCGAGCCAGTAGCGCGTAAAGACCCGGATCTTCGCGAGCCCGCCGTGCGCGAAGATCCATTCGCGCGCGCGGACGAGCGCGGGCTCGTCCGGCGACATGCCGATCGAGCGCAGCGCCGCATAGCACTCGACCGTGCTGTTGATGTCGCCTTGCGGCGCATCGTAGTAGGCCTCCCACGAGCCGTCCGCGCGCTGCGCATTCAGCAAAGTCGCGGCGAGGTCTTGCTTGCGCGGATGCTCGTAGCCGAGGATGTGCATCGCGAGCAGCCACTCGGCTTCCATCGTGTAGCTCGATTCGAGCATGCCGACCCAGAACCCTTCCGGCGTCTGCTCCCTGTCGAGCCAGTCCATCGCGCGGGCGATGGTTTCGTCGAGCTGAGAGCGCTTAGCCAGGGCTTCTTTGACGGTAGCGGCCATGGGCGACTGAAGGCTAGGCATGATGGCGCCGGATTATCGCACACGATTGCTCTTGCGGGTGCAGCTAAGTGTCGAAACGAAAAAGCGAATCGTCAGGGTCTGACGGTCCTCTGGCGCGCGGCCGGCCGGCGCGTGTCGGCCTGGCGGTCGGCGCAGCCTTGCTCGGCGCGGCATGTACGCCTCTCACGACGCTCGACGGGGAGCGGCTGTCGGTGCGATCCGACGCGTTCGCGGACTACGTCGAGGCGGTTTTTCGCGACCAGAACCGCGTCGCGACGGAGCTCGCGTTCGCGCTCGAGGACGCCGACGATACGGACCGGCTCGATGCGCTCGAGCGCGCGGAAGAAGCGCTTCTCGCGGCGTGCGCAGACTTGAACGCCGTCGCGTCGGCGCGGCGCGACGGCGAGCGGATGGGGCCGCTGCGCAGGCTATCGGCAGCACGGCAGGCGCCCGACTGCGAGCGCGCGGCCGCGGACGCGCGCGCGGTCCTCGACGACTGAAAATTCGTGCCAGGCACGCTTTTCCGGGAAATTCGTGCCTGGCACGAATTTCTAGTCGCCGATCAGGCGACCGACGCCGACGAGATGCCGGCGGTAATACGCGGAGTCGAGCGTCGATACGCGCACCGTGCTGCCCGACGATGGTGCATGCACGAAGCGGTTGTCGCCTAGGTAGATTCCGACGTGCGAAAGCTTGCGCTGGTCCTGGAAGAACACGAGGTCGCCTTCGCGCGCGGCGTCGAGCGGGATCTTTTCCGCCGCCTTGAAGAGCTCGACCGAGTTGCGCGGCACCGAGAGCCCCGCATAGGTATACGCGTAGAAGACGAGCCCGCTGCAGTCGAAGCCTTCGCTCGGGCTCGTGCCGCCGTAGCGGTACGGGACGCCGAGCATGTCCGTCGCGACCCGCGTGACCGTGCCGCGCACGCCGTGCGGCTGCGTGTCCGGGATATGCGGGCGCTCGATGCTCCGTTGCGCTGCAGCCCCGTCGTCGACGGACGGCGTGCCCGCGCACGCGCCGAGAAGAAGCAGCACGGCGGTCGCGCCGACCGCCCGAACGATGTGCTCGAATCGGTCCATGGATTCAGAGTTTGCGCAGCATCGGTGAACGGCGGCTGAATCGCGCGGACTGAAGCGGCGCGCGCCGCAGCGATGCTGCAGCCGCGCGCCGAGCCGGACGCAGGCTACGCCGCGAGCCAAGGCGGCGGCGGCAGCCCTTTCGACGCGAGGAAGGCCGGATTGTAGAGCTTCGATTGGTAGCGCGAGCCCGAGTCGCACAGCACGGTCACGATCGTCTTGCCCGGGCCGAGCGCCTTCGCGAGCCGGATCGCGCCGGCGACGTTGATGCCGCTCGAGCCGCCGAGCAGCAAGCCTTCTGTCTGCACGAGGTCGTACAGCACCGGCAGCATCTCCTCGTCCGGGATCTGGAACGCGTCGTCGATCGGCGCGCCTTCGAGATTGCCGGTGATCCTTCCCTGGCCGATGCCTTCGCTGATCGAGCTGCCCTCGGATTTCAGCTCGCCCGTCTTGATCCAGCTGTAGATCGCGGCGCCCTTCGGATCGGCTGCCGCGATCACGATATCGCGGTTGCGCTGCTTCAGATACTCGCCGACGCCGGCGAGCGTGCCGCCCGTTCCGACCGCGCACGTGAAGCCGTCGATTCGTCCGCCGGTTTGCGTCCAGATCTCGGGACCCGTGCTCTGCACGTGGCCCTCGCGGTTCGCGAGGTTGTCCCACTGATTCGCGTACAGCACGCCGTGCGGCTCGGTCTTCGCGAGCTCTTCCGCGGTGCGCGCGGCGATGTGCACGTAGTTGTTCGGGTCGCGGTACGGCACGGCCGGGACCTCGCGCAGCTCGGCGCCGCACAGCCTCAGCGCGTCCTTCTTCTCCTGCGACTGCGTATTCGGCATCAGGATCAACGTGCGGTAGCCGCGCGAGTTGCCGACGAGGGCGAGGCCGATGCCGGTGTTGCCGGCCGTGCCTTCGACGATCAGCCCGCCGCGCTCGATCACCTTGCGCCGCTCCGCATCGAGCACGATGTACTTCGCGGCGCGGTCCTTCACCGATCCGCCCGGGTTCAGGAATTCCGCCTTGCCGAGAATCGTGCAGCCGGTGAGCTCGGACGCTTTGCGGAGCTTGATCAGCGGCGTGTTGCCGACGGCGTCGACGAAGTCTTCTCTGATCCCGGCCGAAAAGCCTGCTGCTTGGTCGCGCTCACCGCTCGCCATCGATGTTCCTCAAGTCGTTGGGTTGATTCGCGGCCCGGCCCGCCTGCTGGACGACGTCACGCGGCGGACGAAGCCGGGGTGCCGAAGGCGACCGTATTGTACACTCCGGCTCCCGTCCGATCGGCTCGATTCGCTGCGAACCGCGATGCACTCCGCCACATCCCGACCCGCCGGACGCTACGACGTCGCAGTCGTCGGCGGCGGTCATAACGGCCTCGTCTGCGCGGCATATCTCGCGGCTGCGAACCTGCGCGTCGTCGTGCTCGAGAAGCATTCCCGGGTCGGCGGCGCGGCGGTCACCGAGGAGTTTCATCCGGGCTTTCGCAACTCGATGGCGAGCTACACGGTGAGCCTGCTGCAGCGGCGCGTCATCGAGGAGCTCGAGCTCGCGAAGCACGGCCTGACGATCGTGCCGCGGCCGCTCGCGAACTTCGTGCCCGCGCGCGACGGCCGCGACGGCAAGGGGCTCGCGTTTCATCGCGAAACCGCCAGGATGCTCGCCGCGCTCGCCGAGCATTCGCCGCGCGACGCGGAACGCTATCCGCGCTTCGTCGCCGAGCTCGGCCGCGTCACGGCACTGTTTCGGTCGCTGCTGCTCGAGCCGCCGATCGAGCCCGCGGGCGGCTGGCGCGAGCACCTGCGCGCGCTCGCGCGTTTGCCGCGCATCGGCGCGCTCGGCCGCGACGGCATCAGGACGCTGTGGGATCTTCTCGCGGGCAGCGCGGGCGATTGGCTCGATCGGCACTTCGAGCTCGATCCGCTGAAGGGCGGGCTGGGATTCGATGCGATCGTCGGTCATTTCGCGAGCCCGTATCACCCCGGGTCGGGCTATCTGCTGCTGCATCACTCGCTCGGCGAGGTGAACGGGATCGAAGGCGCATGGGGCCATGCGATCGGCGGCATGGGCGCGATCTCGGCCGCGCTCGAGAAGGCGGCGAAGGCGCGCGGCGTCGAGATTTTCTGTGACGCGGAAGTGACGCGCATCGATCCGCAGGCCGGCGGCTGCGAGATCGAGACGTCGCTCGGCACCGTGCGCGCGGACGCCGTCGCAGCCGGCGTGCATCCGCGCGTGCTGTTCGAGCGGCTATTGCCGCGCGACGCGCTGCCCGACGACTTTCGCGAGCGGATCGCGCATTGGCGCAGCGAATCGGCGAGCTTCCGCGTGAACGTCGCGCTATCCGAGCTGCCGGACTTCACGTGCGCGCCGGGCCGTGAGCTCGCCGAGCACCATACGGCCGGCATCCTGATCACGCCGTCGCTCGACTATCTCGACGCCGCTTACGTTGATGCGCGGCGCGACGGCTACTCTGCGGCGCCGGTCGTCGAGCTGCTGATCCCTTCGACGGTCGATCCGACCCTGGCGCCGGCCGGCGCGCACGTCGCGAGTCTGTTCTGTCAGCATTTCCGCCGGCATCTCCCGGACGGCACGCACTGGTCGGACGCGAAGCAGGCCGCGCTCGATCGCGTGATCGATACGGTCACCGAGTACGCGCCGAACTTCCGCCGCTCGATCGTCGCGGCGCAGGCGTATACGCCCGAGGAGCTCGAGACGCGCTTCGGGCTCGTCGGCGGAGATATCTTCCACGGCGCTCTGACGCTCGATCAGCTGTATTGGGCGCGGCCGGCGTGGGGGTATGCGCAGTACCGGACGCCGGCGCCGCGGGTTTATCTGTGCGGGTCCGGGGCGCATCCGGGCGGCGGGGTCAGCGGAGCACCCGGACATAATGCGGCGCGCGCGATGCTCGAGGATTGGAGGGGACTGCACGCTCGCGCGCAGCCCCCGGGGAAGGTCCGACTGCCGTCGGTTACTCGACGACCGTAATTGTGATCTTCTCCGACATCACAGGAGGATCGTGCGGAATGTGCAGATGGTCGCCGAGGACGAGCTGCAGCGTGTGCTGCCCGGGCTCGAGCTCGAGCTCCGTCTCCGTCTGCCCCATGCCGAAATGGCGCACCTGATCCGTCGTCGGCAGCGGCAAGTTCTCGGGCGGCAGCTCGTCGACGTCGATCAGAAGATGATGGTGCCCGGTACCCTGTTGCTGCACGCCGGCGGGCGCCACGCCCATGCCGCGCAGGCCAAAGCGAACGGTGAACGGAGAGGAAACCTCGGCCCCGTCCTCGGGACTCAAGATGTACACCTCTGCGCCTTCCGGCGAGGGGGTTCGCGGCAGCTCCGCGGCCGGCTGCTGGGCGAGGACGGCGCCCGGCAACAGCAATAGAAGCACGCTGGCGATCGGTGGTATTGTTCTCATGACGTTCCTTGCTGCTTTGTTCGCTGGGGGTGGGTGATGAGCCACATCCGGCGGACGTGGCGAGTCGAAGCAATGTTAGCAGCTTCGTACCGCGCGCCGCAGAAAGGTCCCCTGCGCGCCGCGGGCGTGCTGCCGCACCGTGGTCGCCTCGAGATCGTGCAAAGCGGCGCTGAACTTCACACGGTCCGAGCGCCACTAAGACTTCTACGTGGGCCGCGATCGATAGTTTTGCGGGCCGTCGACACCGAGCGAGGTGCGATATGCGAACCGAACTCATCAAGCTGATCCGGCTGGCGTTGGTCGTCGGCGCCGCGAGCGGTTTGGCCGCATGCGCGAGCCAATCGTCGATGTCGAGCGGGTCGCCGTCGAGCGGCATGCCGTCGCCGTCGAGCGGCATGCCGTCGCCGTCGTCGGGCATGCCGTCGCCGTCGGGCGGGATGCCGTCGCCGTCGTCGGGCTCGCCGTCGGCCGGGATGCCGTCTCCGTCGTCCGGGATGCCGTCGCCGTCATCGGGCATGCCATCGCCGTCGGCCGGTCTGCCTTCTCCGCAGTCCGGAATGCCGTCGGGCCAGCAGGGCCAGCAAGGTCAAAGCGGCCAGCAAGACCAGAGCGGTCAGCAGGGCACGCAGGGTCCGAGCGGTCCGCAGGGGCAGGGCGGTCAGCAGACGGCCGGCACGCAGGGCCAGCAGAGCGGGTCCCCGGGCGCGCAGGGCCAGGGCGAAGGGCAAAGCCAGGGCCAGGACGGCACGGACGGTCTCGCCGGCGCCGGGCAGGCCGGGCAGGACGGCCGCACCGCGGGCACACAGAGCGGTCAGGGCGGCGACGGCGAGGACGGCGCGCAAGCCGGGCAGCAGGGGTCGGAGGCCGGCGGCGCCGGTCAGGACGGCCGGACGGCCGGCACCCAGGGTGAGGACGGCCTCGGCGCCGGCCAGGGCGAGGACGGTGACGGCGGCGACGAGAGCGGCGGCCGGGTCGCCGGCGCGGGCTCCGGCACGGAAGGCCCGGGCAGCATCGCCGGGACGAGCGGCGCGAGCGGCTCGTCCGAGACCGGCAGCGGCGGTTGGCCGGAAGGTCAGGGCAACGCGACGGCGGGTCGCGGCGCCGACGAGGAGTTCGAGAACTCGCTCGGCGACTTCGATCGGATCATGGAGGCCGAGCGCGAGGCGATCGCGCGCACCGGCGTCGGCTCGGCGGCGGACGAAGCCCTCGCCCAGGCGGCACGAACGGCCGGCGGCGACGGCACGGATTCCGGCGGCAATCTCGAGACGGCCGAGCAGGGCGGCACGGTCGGCGCATCGACCGAGAGCGGCGAGCCGGGCGCGACGACCGCGATGGCGCGAACGGCGCCCGACCGGGACGAAGCGCCGACAGTCGAGGGCTGCAACGACGTCGACAAGGTCGCGCGGCAGCTGTGCGAGGCCGCGACGAAGGAGGAAGACCCCTTCTTGCGCGCGGCACTATGGGACGAGTACAACGAGTACAAGAAGATCTTGGCGAGGCAATAGCGGCTGAGCCCCGACGCAGGGCCGGTCGAGCGGCGGGAGCAGGTCCATGCGTTTATCAAGGATCCTAACGATCTTAGCCTTGTCGGCGATGGCCGCGTGCTCGAGCACGGAGGTCATGATTGCCCACTCTGTCGATCTCGTGGCGCCGGCCGAGGTCGTTCCGGAGGAGCATCTGCTCGACGTCGGCGTAGTCGTGTTCGATCCCGGCGTCCCCGAAGGCGAGATTCCGAAGGACGTCCTCGAGGAGCTGATTCGCGACGGCACGTTCGTGCACATCCGCCGGATGGAATCGATGTACATGGCGGTCGAGCTGCAGCGAACGCTGCAGAACAGCGGCCACTGGGGCGGCGTCTGGGTCATGCCGGAGCCGTCGAACGCCGCCGACCTGAACGTCACCGCGAAGATCCTGCATTCCGACGGCGATATCGTGCGCGTGCGTGCGAAGGCCGTCGACGCGATCGGCCGCGTGTGGATCGACGACACGTACGAGCTCGAGACGCCTGCCGGCGTCTACAACCGCCAGCGCTATCCGGATCTCGACCCGTACCAGGATCTGTTCAATATGATCGCGAACGACCTCGCGCGGGCGCAGGCGGCCCTGTCGGCCGACGAGAGGTCGCGGATTCGCACCGTCGCGGCGTTGCGCTATGCGGAAGAGCTGAGCCCCGAGGCGTTCGCCGGTTACGTCGAGCAGGACCGCCGCAAAGGCACGTATACGTTGAAGCGCCTGCCCGCCGAGGACGACCCGATGCTCGCGCGCACCGAGAGCATCCGCGCGCGCGAGCGGCTGTTCGTCGAGACGCTCGGTCAGCACTATGCCGGGTTCTCGCGTCAGGCTGCGGACTCGTACCATGGCTGGCGCGAGTACGCGCGCGAGGAGGCGATCTCGATCCGCGAGCTGACGAAGTCCGCACGCTGGCGCACCGGCCTCGGCATTGCGACGATCCTCGCGTCCGTCGTCTACGGATCGAACGCGGGTAACGACAGCTTCTCCGATCGGGTCCTCCGTGACGCGTTGATGTACATGGGGGTGGACGTGCTGCAGACCGGCGCGGTCCGCCGTCAGGAGAAGCGCCTGCACACGGAAGCGCTCGAGGAGCTGTCGCTCAGCTTCGAGGACGAGGTGCAGCCGCTCGTAGTCGAGGTGAAGGGCACCGAGCACCGGCTCACGGGCACGGCCGAGGCCCAGTATCACGAGTGGCGGGATCTGTTGCGGCAGCTGTTCGTCAGCGAGACCGGGCTCGCTGCGGAGGACGTGAACATCTACATGGAGCCCGAGCTGCTCGAGCCCGGCATCGACGTCGAGCCGGAGACGGGCTCTGCCGAGGACCCGACGGCCGTCGCCGCGGACGGCGAAGCCGGAACCGCCGAGCCGTCCGGGAGCGCAGAGCCGCCCGATGCGGACACGACGAACGGCGCGCCCGCCGACGGCGCCGAGCCGGCGGACGGCGGTGAAGAAGAGTCCGAAGCTCCGGCGACGGGCAGCACCGGCACCGAGGCCCGGATCGCTTCGGATGCGGCTTCCGCCCGGCACGGCGCCTGACGCCGCGTTCACGGAAGCTGCGCATGCGGAAGCGGTCTGCAGGGCCTGCGGCATTCGGCTCGACGCGCGGCTCCATTCCGGCCGGATCGTCGATGTCTATCGCGCGCGGCTGATCGCCGAGCCTCGAGTCCTGGTAGCCGCGAAGATCACGCGACCGCAGTGGCGCGGCCACGCGGGCGCGATCCGGCTCGTCGCCCGCGAGTATCACGCCCTCAAGGCCGTCGAGCATCCGCATCTGGTGCGGGCGCTCGGCTTTGCCGAGCGCGGCGGCATTGCGGCGCTCGTGACCGAGTTCCTTCCGGGCGGCGATCTCGTGCCTTTGGCCGGCGAGCCCCCCGAGCGATGGATGCCCGCCGTCCGCGCGGTCGTGGCCGCGCTCGCGGCGCTGCACGCCGCGGGTTTCGTGCACGGCGACCTGAAGGCGCGGAACGTGCTGTTCGACGGCCGCGGCGCCGCGAAGCTGATCGATCTCGGCTCGGCGCGGGCGATCGGCGCCGCGCGTACCGCCGGCGGGCGCACGCGTGCGCACGTGCCGCTCCGTTTCGCATTGCCGGCGGCTTCGCCCGTCGAGGACGTCTATGCGCTCGCGGTGCTGCTGTACGAGCTGATCACCGGCCGGCTGCCGTTCGGCCCCGAGCCGGCCGCGTGGTCGGAGCCTGCGCCGATCGAGCCGGGCGTCTCGTGCGGCCTCGAAGCTCTCGCCGCGCGCGTGATCGCGACTCTCCGCGCGGAAAAACCCCGGGAGACGGGGACACTTATCGAATTTGCCGATGTCTTAGAATCCGTGCACGGGGAGGCCGTGGAGCCCGCCTGACGGCGAAGTTCGGGTCGGCCGGCCTCAGGCTGCCGCAAGCAAGCGTGCGAGGCTCGCCTCGCTCGTGCATCTCTCAGAACGATGAACGTGGAACGCGACGCCGAACGAGAACGACACGAAGAGGCCATCGTCCCAGTCAGGCCGGGCATTCGCTCGGCGCCGGCAGGCGGTCCTCGGGAAAGCGCACGGACGCGGCAGAGCCGCGGGCCGTGGCTCGCGGGCGCCGCGCTCGTCATTCTCGTGCTCGTCGCGGCCGTCGTATTTGCCGTGCTGCCCGACTGGGTCGCCGCGCCAAACCCGCAGGCGGGTGCACCGGCGCCCGCGGCGCCGGTCGACGTGCCCGAGCCGGAGCCGGCGCTGTCGGAGGAAGAGCTCGCCGCGCTGCGCGAGCAAGCCGACGACTTGCTCGCCGACCTGCTGAACCAGCAGCAGCGCCTCGAGTCGTTGTCCGCGCCGGACTGGGCCGGCGAAGATTGGCCGCGCTACGAGGCGCTCGCCCGCGACGGCGACGACGCGTATCTCGCCGAGCGTCTCGATGACGCGATCGCCGCGTATTCGGAAGCCCTCGAGCTCGGCGAGACGTTGATCTCGCGCTCGGAAGCGATCAGCGCGCGCGCGCTGGCGGCGGGTCAGGCGGCGCTATCGGCGGGCAACGCCGGGCTCGCGATCGAGCAGTTCGACCTCGTGCTTGGCATCGATCCGGAGCACGCCGAGGCCCTCGCCGGCCGGGCCCGCGCCGAGCGGCTGCCGGAGGTGCTCGAGCACGTGCAGCGCGCCGTCGATCTAGCCGAAGCCGGGCAGCTCGGCGATGCCGCGGACGCCTACCGCGCGGCGCTCGAGATCGACCGCAACTGGCCGGCCGCGCAGCGCGGGCTCGCGGACGTCGAGCGGCGCATCGCGGAGGCGCGCTACGAGTCGTTGATGTCCCGCGGCATGCAGGCCCTGACCGACGAGCGCTACGACGATGCGACGGCGGCCTTTCGCGACGCGCTCGCGATGCGGCCCGATTCGAGCGAGGCGCGCGACGGAATCATGCAGGCCGAGCAGGGCGCGAAGCTCGACCAGATCGCGCTTGCAGAAGCTCGCGGTCTCGCGTTCGAGCGGCGCGAGCGCTGGTCCGACGCCATCGCGCAGTACGAGCAGATCCTCGAGACGGACGGGACGCTCGCGTTCGCGCGCGAAGGTCTCGGCCGTGCACGCACGCGCGCCGATCTCGATCTGAAGCTTGCGAACCTGATCGACAACCCGAACCTGCTCTTCCGCGATGACGTGCTCGCGGACGCGCGCATGTTGATCGACGAGGCGCGCAGCGTGCTGCAGCGCGCGACCGACGAGATCGGCGCGCAGCCGCGCCTCGAAGGGCAGGTGGCTCGGCTCGAGGAGCTGGTCACGATCGCGTCGACCCCGGTGCCGGTCCGGCTCGTATCGGACGGCTTGACCGAGGTCACGCTCTACCGGGTCGGCCGGCTCGGCGTATTCATGACGCACGAGCTCGAGCTTCGGCCCGGCAATTACACGGCGGTCGGCTCGCGGGACGGCTACCGCGACGTGCGCCGCACCTTCACCGTCGTGCCGGGACGCGAGCCCGAGCCGATCAGCGTCATTTGCGTGGAGCGGATATGACGAGGCCTGCCGGAGTGCGCGATGAGCGACACGCGTGACTGGATCCTGAAAACCGACGTCGACGGTTTCACGCGGCATTTCGCCGCGGAAGCGCTGCCGGTGACGATCGGCGGCGATCCGCGCGCGGACATTCGGCTCGCGGGCGTCGATGGGACGCTGTCGATCGGCATGCTCGACGGAGTGTTCTTCGTGCAGCCGAGCCGCGAGGCGCGCAACCTGCGGATCGCCGGCGAGCCCGTGACCGGCGCGCGCCGGATCGCGGACGGCGACGTGATCGTGCTCGATACGGCGCGGCTTGCGTGTGCGCTGCACGGCGCGCAGCTGACTTTGACGATCGAGGCCCGCGTGACGGCCGGCGACACGGCGCCGCCGGACCTCGAAGAGCTCGCGCGCGAAGCCCGCGCGGAGGAAGAGGTCGCGATCACGCCGATCGCGTTCCGCCCCGGCGCCGGGCAGCGCACCGCTCGGCGCACGCGGCCGAGCTGGGCCGCGGGCATCGCGGGCGTCGTGTTTGCCGTGCTCGCTCTGCTCGCGTGGTTCTCGTTTACCGCGAAGTCCGTCGAGCTCGTGTTCGAGCCTGTGCCGACCGCCGTCGAGCTGCCGGAGACCTTGTTCAAGCTGCGGCTCGCGGATCGCCTCATGCTGCGTCAGGGCGTCCATCGCGTGACGGCCGAGCTGCCCGGCTACTACCCGCTCGACACCGAGATCGAGGTCGGTCCGGCGCCGGATCAGCGCTTCACGCTCGAGCTGACGAAGCTGCCGGGAGAGGTCGTGCTCGCGACGACGCCGGAGGCGGGCGCCGAGGTGCTCGTCGACGGCGAGCCGATCGGCACGACGCCGCTGACGGCGCAGATCCGGCCCGGCAGGCATCGCATCGAGTTTCGCGCGGAGCGCTATCTGACGGAGCTGCGCAACCTCGACGTCGAGGGCGGCGGTGTGCGGCAGGAGCTCGCCGTCGAGCTCACGCCGAATTGGGCGCCGGTCGAGATCGCGACGACCCCGGCCGGTGCGACGGTGCTCGTCGACGGCGAGCCCGCGGGCACGACGCCCGCCACGCTCGAGATCGAGGCCGGCGAGCACGAGATCGAGGTGCGGCTCGCGGGATATAACGCGTGGCAGAACAAGATCGACGTCACGGCGAATCAGCCGCTCGTGCTGCCGCCGGTCGCGTTGACGCAGGCCGACGGCCGGATCGAGCTCGCGAGCACGCCGAGCGAGGCGGCGGTCAGCGTCGACGGCGAGTTCCGCGGGCGTACGCCGCTCACGTTGCGCCTGCGTCCGGGGCGCACGCATCGGATCACGTTGACGAAACCGGGCTACGAGACGGTCACGCGCGAGCTTTCGGTCGACGCGGACAGCGGACGTCGGGTCGCCGTCGAGCTGCCGGCGCAGTTCGGCGAGATCGACGTCGCGAGCGAGCCGCCGCAAGCCGAGATCTGGGTCGACGGCCGCCGCGAGGCCGTGACTCCGGCGACGTTGCGGCTGACCGCTTTGCCGCACACGATCGAAGTGCGGCACGACGGCTACGCGCCCCGTTCGCAGGAGATCACGCCGCGGCCGGGTTTTGCGCAGGCGCTCGAGTTCACGCTCGAGCCGCTCGACGATACGAGCGGCAGCGGCTATCCGCGCACGATTCGCACGAGTCTCGGCCAGGAGCTGCGGCTCGTGCCCGCCGGTCAGTTCACGATGGGCTCGTCGCGCCGCGATACCGCGCGCCGCTCGAACGAGACGCTGCGGCGTGTGAAGCTGAGCCGTGCGTTCTACATCGGCGTGCGCGAGGTGACGAACGCCGAGTTCCGGAAGTTCAGGGCCGAGCACGATTCCGGCGAGTTCGCGGGCCATTCGCTGAACGGCGACGATCAGCCGGTCGTGAACGTCAGCTTCAACGACGTCGCACGTTTCCTGAACTGGCTCAGCATCAACGACGGGCTGCAGCCCGTTTACGAGGAGCGCAACGGCAACATGGAGCCCGTGCGTCCGCTGCGCAACGGCTATCGCTTGCCGACCGAGGCGGAGTGGGCGTGGGCCGCACGCTTTGCCGAGCGCGAAACCGCGCTGAACTATCCGTGGGGCGCGGATCTGCCGCCGCCCGACCGCTCCGGGAATTTCGCCGACGTCTCGGCCGCGAACGTGCTGCGCACGACGCTCCTGACGTACAACGACGGTTTCCCGGTGTCCGCGCCGGTCGGCAGCTTCGCGGCGGATGCGCTCGGGCTGTTCGACATCGGCGGGAACGTCGCCGAGTGGACGCAGGACTATTACGAGGTCGTCACCGAGGGCGGCACGGAGCAGGCGGTCGATCCGCTCGGCCCCGAGCGCGGCAGCTTTCGCGTCATCAGAGGCGCAAGCTGGCGGAGCGCGACGCAGACCGAGCTGCGAATGGCATTCCGCGACTACAGCGGTCAGCCGCGCGACGACCTCGGTTTTCGTATCGCACGTAATCTCGAATGAGGGTCAAAGTCATGGCGAGTCGATACCGTACGTTTACCGAGATGCTCGCCGGCTGGCGCGCCGTTGCCGCGGCCGCCGGCGTGCTTGGCGTTCTCGCGCTCGGCGCCGGCGCGTTCGCGCAGGACGAGGCGCCGGCCGAGCCTGCCGACGAGGCGCCTGCGCCCGCCTCGGAGAACGCGCCTCGGCGTCCTCCGCGTAACGAGAACGACGTGTTCATACCGACGGAGGAGATCGCGGCCGACGAGGAGGTCGTGTTCCCGGTCGATATCTGACAGCAGAGAAGCGAATGAAGAGAACGTTTCCGACGGAGTTCCTGTACCAGCTGTTCGCGCTGATCATCGCGGTGATCGTCGTGCACGCCACTTACGTGGCGCTCGTCCGCCCGAAGGCGAACGCGGTCCTCGAGGAGCAGACTCTGCGCATGCAGCAGGAGGAGAACTACTCGCCGGAGCAGTCGGTGTGGGTGATCATCCGCGACTACGAGCAGGAGGCGTGCTTCGTGCTGATGCTGTGGGCATTCGCGATCATGGGCTATAAGTCCGTGCTCGTGCTGCGCGAGCGTCGGCTGCTGCAGCACGAGCTGCTGCCCGTGCGCGAAGGCGTGCGCATCCTGCCCGAGGATACCCGCGAGTATGCGCGCACGTTGCAGGCGCTGCCCGAGACGGATAAGCGCATGCTCGTGCCGCGCGTGCTGCTCGCCGCGCTCGAGCGGTTCGGGTCGACGCGCAACGTGCAGGACGTCTCCTCGGTGTCGAACTCGATGCTCGATGCCGAAAGCGAGCGTCTCGAGTCGGATCTGTCGATGATCCGCTACATCGCATGGGCGATTCCGTCGATCGGGTTCATCGGCACGGTGCGCGGCATAGGCCTCGCGCTCGGTGAGGCTCACCGCGCCGTGCAGGGCGATATCACCGGCGTCACCGAGAATCTCGGCACGGCGTTCAACTCGACGTTGATCGCGCTGCTGATCTCGATCGTGCTGATGTTCCTCGTGCATCAGCTGCAGTCCGCGCAGGAGCGGCTCGTGTTCGATGCGCAGGAGTACGTCGACCACAATCTGATACGGCACATGCAGAGCCGCAGCTGACCGAGGTGGAGCGCGCGTGAGCACCCTGGCGATAGAGATCAACGACTCGGCACTCGTCGTCGCGGACCGCGACGCCGTGCTCGCGGTCGAGCCGGGGTATGCGCTCGTCGAGAACCGCCGGATCGTGACCGGCGCGGAAGCGCACGGGCAGGCGCGGCTCAAGCCGCGCGACGTCAGCAACCGCTTCTGGGCGAACTTGAGTCTCGAGCCGGGCAGCGCCGGGATCGGCGACATGAGCGCCGCGGAGCTTGCGTTCGCGCAGCTCGAAGCGCTTTGGGCCCGCTTCAAGGAGCATGCGTCGGACGCGGTCTTCGTCGTGCCGGGCACCTACGGCCGCGAGCAGCTCGGCCTCCTGCTCGGTCTCGCCGAGGAGATTGGGATTAGCGTCCGCGCGCTCGTGCACGAGGCCGTCGCGGCGACGTCGCGGCCGTATCCCGGCCGGCAGATCGTGCACGTCGACGCGGGTCTGCACCGCGTAACGGTCACGGCCGTCGAGCAGGCGGACGAGGCGATCGCGGGCCCCGAGCACGGGCTCGACTCGACGGGGCTCGCGACGGCGAACGATCTGATCGCGCGCTGGATCGCCGAGATGTTCGTGCTCGCGACGCGCTTCGACCCGTTCCATCACGCGCGCTCCGAGCAGGAGCTTTACGACCGCTTGCCCGATTGGCTGCGCGCGCTGCGCGACCTCGAACGCGCCGAGCTCGAGCTCCCGTACGGCGACGAGCGCTTCGCGGTGACCGTCGAGCGGGAGCGCCTCGCGCATGTCGTGAACGGCTTCAATCGAGCGGTCACGCAGCTTATCGCGCAGGCGCGCGAGCCCGGCGCGGGTCTCGTCGTGCAGGTCTCGGAGCGGCTTGCGGACCTGCCGGGCCTTGCTGGTCAGCTGAACCGGCTCGATGACGCGGAAGTCGTTCGCCTACCGATCGGGCAGGCGGCACGCGACGCGCTGCGCGGGCTCGAAGTCGCGGGAGGCGGCGGTCCGGTGCGGCTGTTGAAGCATCTGCCGTGGCGCGACGTCCCGGCGGAGACGGTCGGCGCCGCCCCCGCGGCTCGGCCGGCTGCGCCCGACATACGGCTCGACGAGCCGCTCGCGACGCACGTCGTGTACCGCGGCATCGCATACCCGATCGGTCATGACGGTCTCGCGATCGGGCGGGTCGAGGCCGATGGGCGCAGGACGATCGTCGTCGACGGCGGCCACGGCGGGTTGTCACGGCTCCACTGCGAGGTGTCGCTCAGGGACGGCGAGGTGCGGCTCCGGGACCTGAGCCGCTACGGCACGTTCGTGAACGAGAGGCGCGTAGCAGCAGAGACCGTGCTGCGTCCGGCCGACGTGATTCGCATCGGCACGCCCGGGGCCGAGCTGCAAGTCATCAGGGTGACCGGCGATGGCGCGTAGACGGCAAGTCTCGGTGTTCTCGCTGTCGTTTCTCGACGCAATCACGTGCGGCTTCGGCGCGATCATCCTGTTCTACATGGTGATCGTCGCGAACATCGATCTGCGGCACGACCTGATCGTCGAGGACGCGTCGGCCGACGTCAATCGGCTCGAGCTGCGCGTGCTCGCCGGACGCAAGAACCTGATCCAGGAGCGCGAGGATCTCGCGAAGATGCTCGAGGAGCAGACGGTGCTCGAAGGGCTGAAGCGGCGCCTCGCAGCCGAGGTCGAGCAGACGCAGCAGGATTTCCTCGAGCTCGACGAGGAGAGCCTTTCGCGGCGTGAGACGATCGAGCAGCTCGAGGCGGAGCTCGCGGAGCTGCGCGCCGCTTTGCAGGAGCAGTCCGCCAGGAGCGTCGATCCGGAAGAGGCCGGCAACCGGATCCGCAGCGTGACCGGAGAGGGCAACCGTCAGTATCTGACCGGCATGCGCATGGGCGGCCGGCGCGTGCTGATCCTCGTCGACGCGTCGACGAGCATGCTCGATCGCACGCTCGTCAACATCATTCGCCGCCGCAACATGTCCGAAGAGGATCAGCTGCGCGCGCCGAAGTGGCGCCAGGCGGTGAACACGGTCGACTGGATCACCGCGCAGATCCCTCCCGGCACGCAGTTCCAGATCATGGCGTACAACGACAAGGCCTGGTCGCTCGTCGAGGGCACGGACGGCCAATGGCTGACGGCCTCGGACGGCGCGCTTCTCGATCAGGCGGTCGAGACGCTGCGCAACACCGTGCCTGCGGGGCCGACGAGTCTGCACGCTGCGTTCATGGCTGCACGCAGGCTCGAGCCTAAGCCGGACAATATCTATCTGATCGCCGACGGGCTGCCCACGATGGGCAGCGTGATGCCGAGCCGGCCCGGCGTCAGCGGGCGCGAGCGCGCCGAGCACTTCCAGCGCGCGGTCCGCGAGCTTCCGATCAACGTGCCCGTGAACGTGATCCTGCTCGCGATGGAGGGCGACCCGCTCGCCGCTCCGTCGTACTGGTGGCTCGCGTTGAATACGGGGGGCTCGATGCTCGCCCCCGCGGAGGACTGGCCATGAGAAAGCGCAAGCGACGCGAAATCGAAACGCTGAACCTGTCGTTTCTCGATGCGGTCTCGTGCGGCTTCGGCGCGATCATTCTGCTGCTCGTGATCACGAAGATTTTCGAACCGATTCGTCTCGAGGAGACGCAAACCGAGCTCGAGCGGCTGATGGTCCGCTATCAGCAGGAGCTCGAGGACATACTCGGCGAGACGCAGATCATCAACCGCGAGCGCGCGTCGATAGTCGACGAGATCGATTTCGAGGAAGCGCAGATCGCGGCGCTGCAACGGCAGCTGACCCGCATCCGCGCGGAGATGCTCGATCGGCAGGACGACGCGGAGATCGCGACCGAGCTCGCCGGTCGCCTCGCGCAGGCGAAGCAGGAGCTCAGCGAGGAAATGGAGCGGCTTCTCGCGGATTACCGCCCGCCAATCGACGAGTACAAGATCGGCGGCGTGCCGGTCGATAGCGAATACATCGTTTTTCTGATCGATACGTCCGGCAGCATGCGCCAGTACGCGTGGGACCTGGTGCAGCGCCAGATGCGCGAGACGCTCGAGGTCTATCCGACCGTGAAGGGCATCCAGGTCATGAACGACATGGGTGAGTATCTCTTCAAGAGCTACCGCAACGAGTGGATACCGGATACGCCCGGCACGCGCGAGGCGATCATAGATGCGCTGCGCAACTGGAATGCGTTTTCGAACTCGTCGCCGCGCGAGGGCATCCTCACGGCGATCGATACGTTTTACGACCCGCAGAAGCGTATCTCGCTGTATGTCTACAGCGACGACTTCGCGCAAGGATCGATCAACGCGGTCGTCCGCGAGGTCGACCGGAAGAACCGAGCGAACGACCCTGACGGCCGCCGCGTGCGCATCCACGCGGTCGCGTTTCCGGTTTACTACGACGTGACCGGCGGCGAGCTGCTGTCCGCAGCCCGGTTCGCGACCTTGATGCGGGTCCTGTGTCAGCGCAACGGCGGCACGTTCGTCGCGCTGCCGTCGCGACGCGACATCTGACGTGCTTCCCGGGGGACGCTCCGCCTTTTCTGGTAACCTGTAACGCATGAGTTTTTTCGACAAAGACACGCCCGGACGAGTCCGGCCGAAACGCAGCCGGCTGCGCCGGGCGGCCGTCGCTGCGGTCCTCGCCTGCGGCCTCGCCGGCATCGTGCTCGCGTCGCCGCTGCCGTTTCGCCAGTACGTCGGGATCGAGTACGGCTTCCGCTACCTCGACGCGCCGCTGCCGCGCGGCCACGACCGCCCGGCAGAGTGGGTCTTCGCACGTCTGATGTTTCCGCCGCATTTCGCGTCGAAGTATGGGGACTGGGGCTGGGACTGGACGCAGGGCAACACCGCGTGGACGATCGACTACCCGCGCGGCGACCGGCACATCGCGGAAATGGTCGATCGCCTCACCGCGCTAGACGCCCGCACGGTCGAGCAGCCGGTCAATCTCGACGACGGCGATGACGTGTTCTATTGGCCGTGGCTTTACGCGGTCGAAGTCGGCTCGTGGTCGCTGACGGACGCGCAGGCGCTGAAGCTCCGGGAATATCTGCTGCGCGGCGGCTTCCTGATGGTCGACGATTTCCATGGTCCGGACGATTGGCAGATCTTCATGGAGAGCATGAAGCGCGTGTTTCCGGACCGACCTGTTCAGGACGTGCTGCCGGAAGACCCGATCTTCCATGTGCTTTACGACATCGATGATCTATCCCAAATTCCAGGTGCGCAATTTTTGCAGACCGGACGAACTTGGGAATACGGCGGACTGACGGCGCATTGGCGCGCGATCTATGACGACGACGGGCGGATCATGGTCATGATCTGCCACAACATGGATCTCGGTGACGCAGTCGAACATTCCGATACCCCGGAATATCCGGAGAATTATTCGGCACGCGCGATGCGCGCGTTCATCAACTTCGTCATCTACTCGATGACGCACTAGTTCACGACGCGCGGAGCGCGGCGCCGTGCCCGTTTTCCTGGCACGTTTCCTGCATTGACACTGCCTGCATTTACATCCACAACAAAGGCAGGTTCAAGATGAAATTTCCGCGCATGACCGCCGCTTGGATTGCGGCTTCCTGGATCTTCGTCGGGCTCGGGCTCGCGGGCTGCGAGTCGCAGGGTCCGTTCGAGGAGGCGGGCGAAGAGATCGATCAGGCCGCCGACGAGATCGAGGACGAGATCGATCAGGCGTTCTAAGCTGGTCCGGCGGCGGCGTGTCTGCGCCGCCGCCAACAGAATTCGACACAATCACGCACCGCACGGGCTGAATCCGCCACCGGCCCGACCCAGCAGCTCGCTTCAATGTGATCAGTGCCGGTAAGGCACCGAAGATCCAAGGAGCGAAAAATGAAATACAAGCAACTGCTGGTTCTGGCCGTCGCAAGCGCAACCGCAACGACCGGATGGACGGCCGAGAAGTCGCATGCCTCGAAGCACGAGGCGATCGGTCTCGGCAGCGGCGCCGTAATCGGTGCGGCCGCGGGCGGGCCGATCGGGTTCATCGTCGGGGCGGCGTTCGGCGGCTGGGTCGGCGATCGTTTCGAGAACGAGCGCACCGGGCGCCTCGAGGCCGAGGAGAAGTACGCCGAAGCACGGGCGGAGGCGGATCAGCTCGAGGACTTGCTTGCCCGCAACGAACGAGAGCTCGCGCAGATCGCGGCACGCCTCGAGTCCGAGCGACTCGCGCATGCGCGCTCGCTCGAGGAGGCGCTGAATCTGCAAATCTATTTCCGCACGGCGCGGTCCGAGATCGAGCCCGGCGCCGCGGAGCGGCTCGCGAGGATCGCTCAGCTGGTCCGCTCGATGGATGGAGCTGTCGTGCTGCTCGAAGGCCACGCCGATCCGCGCGGCGACGAGCAATATAACCTCGAGCTCTCGCACGCGCGTGCCGAGTCGGTGCGTCAGGTTTTCATCGAGGCGGGCGTGCCCGAGGAGCGCGTCGCGATCACCGCAGAAGGCGAGTCGAGGTCGTCGGCTGCGACCGATGATCTGGATGCCCTCGCGCTCGATCGCCGAGTCTCGATCAGCATCATGGGGCCAGACCGCGAGCAGCGCGTCGCTCGACGCTCCGAGCCGCAGCATTGACGATCCGCGGCTTGCTCCCGGCGTGCGGTTGGCCCGCCGCCGGGAGGCTCATTCGGAATCGAGCAGAGCGACGAGCGCTGCCGCCAGGTCTTCGTCGCGTGCCGGCGCGCGAGACGCGCCGCGCGGCACGACGACGATCGGCACGGGCGCAAGAAAGCGTCGCAGCGTCGCCGCCGTCTCTTCGGGAGCGACCGGCTGCTGCGGCGATTCGTCGACGATGACGCCCGCGATCCGGCAGCCGCGCGCGGCCAGCATCCCGGCTGCGGTCAGAGTATGGCTCAACGTGCCGAGATAGCTGCCGGCCACGAGCAGCGAAGGAACGCCGAGCTCCGCGATCAAGTCGAGCACCGTGCGACGATCGTCGAGCGGCACCATCGTGCCGCCGATACCTTCGATCAGCGTGACGGCGCCGTCCCGCTCGCCGGCATCGATAGTGCGCCGGCAGCAGTCCACGAGCTCGCGCCAATCGATCGTCCGGCCTTCTCGAGCCGCGGCCATGTCGGGCGACAGCGGCGCCGAGAAGCGCCACGGACAGAGCGCGTCGAGCGTCGTGCCGTGGATCGCTTGCCCGAGCGACGCCAGCAGTCGGCCTGCATCTGAATCCTCCGGACGCTCCGGATCGAAGCCGGTCGCAACCGGTTTCAACGCGCGAACCGCGCGGCCGCGCGCGCGCAGCGCGCGAATCATCAGGCACGCGACGTGGGTCTTGCCGACGTCGGTTCCGGTCGCCGTGAGGAACAGCGCGCTCATCGGGTTGCGTTCATCCGTGTCAGCAGCGGCGCGACCGCGGCAGCCGCGGCGAGCACGTCCTCGGTCCGATGCGCGGCCGAGAACGCGAAGCGCAGACGCGCGGTGCCGAGCGGCACGGTCGGCGGCCGAATCGCGGCGACGAGGAATCCGTGCCGCTCGAGCGCGGCGCTCGCGGCGAGCGCACGTTCTGCGTCGCCGAGAACGATCGGCACGATCGCGCTTTCCGCGGCCGGGAGATCGAGCGCTGCCGTGAAGCGCCGCGCGTGCTCGAGCGGTGCGCGCACGCGCTCGGGCTCCGTCGCGATGATATCGAGCGCAGCCGTTGCGGCTGCGACGACGCCCGGCGGCAAACCGGTCGAATACACGAAGCTGCGGGCGCGGTTGCGGATCAGCTCCGCGACGGGCTCGCTCGTGCAAACGTAGCCGCCGTATGCGCCGGCGGCTTTCGACAGCGTTCCCATCGCGAGCGGCACGTCGACCTTCGGATCGAACGCATGCGCGGAGCCTCTGCCGCCGCCGATCACGCCGAGCGCATGCGCATCGTCGGTCATCAGCCACGCGTCGTGCCGCGCGGCGAGCTCGGCAAGCTCCGGAAGCGGCGCGACGTCGCCGTCCATGCTGAAGACACCTTCGGTCACGAGCAGGCAGTGCCTGTGATCGCGCCGCACTGATTCGACGATGCGCCGCGCGTCGTCGGCGTCGTTGTGGCGGAACTTCTCGACACGCGCCCGGCTCAGCGCCGCGCCGCTGACGAGGCATGAATGGCAAAGCTCGTCCATCACGATGACGTCGCGCGGCCCGGCGAGCACCGGCAGAATGCCGACGTTCGCAAGATAGCCGCTGCCGAACACAACCGCCTGCGCGGTCCCCTTGAGCTCGGCGAGGCGTGCCTCGAGCGCGCGATAGAGCGGATGGTTGCCGGTGATCAAACGAGCCGCGCCAGCCCCCGCGCCGTAGCGGCGCGTCGCGTCGATGCTCGCTTCGACGACGCGGGGATCATGGGACAGCCCGAGATAATCGTTGCACGAGAACGAGACGAGCTGCCGATCCTCGCGCCCAGCGCGAGCCGCTGCGCTTCGATCCGTGACCGCGAGCCGGCGGCGAAGCCCGCGCGCGTCGAGCGAGCGCAGCTTGTCGGCGGCAAATGCGTCGAGCGACGCGGTCGGGCTCGGCGACGCGGAAGCTTTCGCCGGACGCGATCGAGGTCCAGGCTTGCCGGGCATGACGCTTAGGGGCGGTTCCGTCAGGGTCGCCGATTATAGCGGTGATGTTATCCGCTGATGCGCGGCCGCGATCGTGCGCAATCCCGCCTACGCTTCCGCGGAGGGTGCGCCAGGCCAAGCCTGGAGGAGTAGGAAGTCATGTGAAGGATTATCTGACGGAAAGCTTCTAATGGAACCCGCCGGGTGAGAGTCCCGGACCAGCAAAGGCTAGCCACCAGCTGGAACC
>Ga0182746_1000386_pt1 | contig 64422 bp, 64 predicted proteins | sample eDN3rd30CBELigOP_FD_128881 | JGI IMG/M metagenome (GOLD analysis project Ga0182746, IMG submission 128881) | Enriched Organic Plus compost microbial communities from Emeryville, California, USA - eDNA 3rd pass 30_C BE-Lig OP (version 2) (version 2) ...
ATTATTGCGATTACTGGTATTCTCTTATTCCAGTGAAACATTTCTATTTCTGGTAGTTTGCAAAAAGATTTTTAAAAGTAGGGAACTTCGGTATGGTGTTAATTTTCCCTCATAGATAATAACAGTATATAAAACAAATAAGGATGGAAAAATACAGAGTTATTTTTCCATCCTTATTTGTTTTCAATTAATAATAGTTTTATATATCGGAGGCTAACGAGACTATTATCGTGTTATAATAAAATTTTTAAAAATGTATAATAATTACAAAAATGTATAGGCGGAGGATGTGGAGATACTATGACATATAAGCGGGATTTAGAATTTTATGATTTTGAAAGAATAGCAGATATTTTATATGACGGAATTTATATAGCAGATAAACATGGGAAAACTGTATTTGTCAATAAAGCATATGAAAGAATTACAGGCTTAAAAAGAGAACAAGTCGTAGGAAAATATGTGGGTGATTTAATTGAAACCGGCTTGTTTAATTATGGGGTAACACCAGACGTAATAAAAACAAAAAAGCAAATAAATGCAACATCCACCATCCATAATGGGGTAACAGTATTAATAACAGGTACACCTTTATTTAATAATAAAGGGGAGGTCGAACTAATAGTAGTTACCAATAGGGACATGTCAGATTTGCTGAGAATTGAAAATGAATTAAAAAAGTCGAAAGAACAAATGAAGATTGTCGAGAAAACTGAAGAAAAAAATATTCAGGAAATTGAACACTTAAGAAAAAAAAGCGTAGAGTCAAAAATAATCGGAGAAAGTGAAGAAATAAAAAACATTATTCAAATGATTAATCAAGTAGCGAAATTAGACGTAAATGTACTAATTACTGGCGAAACAGGCGTTGGCAAGGAAGTTGTTTCAAATGAAATCTATATGAATAGTACCAGACACAATAAACCTTTTATAAAAGTAAATTGTGCAGCAATACCGGCTAATTTATTAGAAGCAGAGCTTTTCGGATATGAAAAAGGGGCATTTACAGGGGCTTCTACTAAAGGGAAGTTGGGGTTATTTGAATTAGCGAATCATGGAACAATTCTTTTGGATGAAATTGCGGATATGCCTCTAGACTTACAAGTCAAGTTATTACGAGTAATCCAACAGCGAGAAATCACTAGAATTGGCGGTACGAAACCAATAAGACTAGATGTGCGAATTATTGCTGCAACTCACGGAGATTTGAAGGAGCTTGTTTCTAAAGGGAAATTTAGAGAAGATTTATATTATCGCTTGTATGTTTTTCCTATTTATATTCCACCACTTAGAGTAAGAACATCTGATATTGAAAAATTAACAGATTATTTTTTGACAGTTTATAACAATAAGTATGGAAAAGAAATTACATTCAAGAAAGATGCTCTATTAGTTTGGGAAAGTTATTCATGGCCAGGGAATATTCGAGAATTACAAAATGTGTTAGAGAGACTAGTTATAATCTCGAATCCTTCCGAAATTATAACTAGTAGTAAAGTAAAGAAACTATTAAATATTGAAATGGATGATAAAGAATCTATTGGTTCTGGGGAAAGTTATAAAAAAATAATAGAGTCTTTTGAAAAAAAAGTATTACAAAATGCAATTGACCTATATGGTACGACACGAAAAGTGGCTGAACATCTAAAAATAGATCAATCAACTGTAGTAAAAAAGGCAAAAAAACTTGGGATAAAATTGAAAAAAATTAATAAATAACTGAATGATGACAAAAAGAATCTTATAGATGAATTTAGTCATCGGTTCTGCATGTATTTTTTAGTGAGACTTATAACAATAGATGAATTTTTTCATCTTAACATTCCATAAACCACCAATCGTTCCCTATTTAATGACAATAAATCATTTGGCATGCAAATTGCATTAGTTATTTATTGTAAATATATTTATTTAATTAAGAGGGAGAGGTATTGAATGGAAAAGTTAATTATTACTGTTGCAACAACGGGAGCTCAAACAACGCGTGAACACACTCCTTATGTGCCACTAACACCTAAGGAAATAGCTGATTCTGTTATAGAATCGTGGAAAGCTGGAGCGGCTATTGCTCATATTCATGTAAGAGATAAAGATGGAAACAATACAGTCGATTTAAATGTTTATAAAGAGGTCATTGATCGGGTTCGGGATAAGTGTGATATCATTCTAAATTTAACTACAGCTGGCGGGTTGGAGATGAGCGATGAAGATCGACTTCGGGTATGTGAGCTAAATCCCGAAATGGCTACTTTTGATGCGGGAACAATGAACTTTGGAACAGATGTATTTCATAATACACCACGATTTTTAGAGAATTTAGCTACGGAAATGAAAAAACGTGAAATTAAGCCTGAAATTGAAATTTTTGATATAGGGATGATCCATAATGCATTGCGCATTGCTCAAAAAGGGCTTCTAGAGAATCCATTTCACTTTCAATTTGTATTAGGTGTACATGGTGGAATGCCGGCTACTCCCAAAAATTTAATGTACTTAATTGACAGTATTCCAGAAGGATCTACATGGTCAGCTATAGGGGCAAGCAAAGACCAACTCACTATTAATACAATGAGTATTCTTTTAGGTGGGCATGTTCGAGTAGGAATGGAGGATAGTGTGTACTATCGAAAAGGGGAATTAGCTAAAACAAATGCTCAATTCGTAGAGCGGATTGTTCAATTATCTCACACTTTAGGGAGAGAAATAGCTACTCCAAATGAAGCGAGAGACATTTTACAGTTATCAAAAAAATTAATTAAGGGGTGACAATAGATGAGAATAGGAATAATTGGGGTAGGTTCACTTGGGACTATTATTGGTGCATTAATAACTAAAGGTGGATACAGCGTTGATTTAATTGACATCAACCAGGAAAATGTGGATGCATTAAATCAAAAAGGAGCTAAATTAACGGGTTTTTTAGATGAAGTGATTCCTGTATCCGCCAAACACCCAAAAGATGTAAGCGGGGAATATGATGTGATTTTCCTCCTAACAAAGCAAGTTTATACAAAAGAATCACTTGAATCGATTCTTCCTTTTCTTCATGAAAAAAGCGTGATATGTACGCTGCAAAACGGTGTTCCAGAAGAAAGTGTTGCTGCCATTGTTGGGAAGGAGAGAACAGTAGGCGGCGTAGTTGGTTTTGGAGCTACTTGGAAAGAACCCGGCGTATCAGAGCTAACAACCGAAGTAGAGGTTATGAAGAAATATGCTTTTGATATTGGTGAATTAACAGGAGAGCTTACCGAAAGAATTGTACTGTTAAAAGACATTTTAGATACAGTCGGCTACTGTGAAATTTCAACTAATATTATTGGAGTGAAATGGTCTAAATTGTTAATGAATGCGACTTTCAGTGGAATGTCTGCAGCCCTTGGATGTACATTTGGAGAGGTTTTATACAATTCAGATGCGATGAAGGGCTTAGCGAACATCGCCGATGAAACAATTAAAGTAGCTCGGGCGCATCATATTAAATTAGTAGAAATGCAGGGAAAAGACTTTGAGTTTTTAGAGTTGGAAAATCAAACAGATATTTCAGGGAAGATGGCATTTTATGAGGAAGTATGGGGTCCCCACGCCAGACTTAAAGCTAGTATGTTGCAGGATTTAGAGAAAGGTAGAAAAACAGAAATCGATTTTATTAATGGACATGTTTCGAAAAAAGGAAGAGAGGCAAACATTCCAACTCCTTATAACGATTTAGTGTGTAAACTTGTAAAAAGCTCGGAAGCAACAAAGGAGCTTCCTGTATTTGAGGAGAATATTAATGAGTTTCAGTCCCTCTTCAACCAATTTATTCACAGCAAATCTTTAAGTAATCACTAAAGAAAAGGTAGAGGATAGTATGCGCAGACATAATAAGGGCAGTGTGAGCGTTAGCTCCACGCCTTTTCTACAGAAAAAGAGGGTGATGGAATGTTTATTGAAGTAATTGCAATTTTGTTCTCACTAGGATTACTTATTTTTTTAGCCTATCGCGGTTTCCCTGTTATAGTAATTGCTCCCATTGTAACATTACTGGCAGTTGCTCTATCAGGTATGGCCTTATTGCCTAGTTATACTGAAGTTTATATGCCTAATTTAGCAAACTACATTAAAACATGGTTCCCTATTTTTATTCTGGGTGCTGTATTCGGTAAATTAATGGAATTAAACGGAGGCACCGCTTCGATTGCCAAAAAGATTATGGACATCGTCGGTGTAAAAAGGGCGCTTCTAGCAACTATACTTGCGTGTTCTATTTTGACTTATGGTGGGGTTTCTCTATTTGTGGTAGTTTTCGCAGTATACCCATTTGCAGCAGCAGTTTTCCGTGAGGCAAATATTCCGAAACGATTTATTCCTGCAGTAATTGTTTTAGGCGGTTGTACGTATACGATGGATGCGTTCCCAGGTACACCACAAATTCAAAATATTATTCCGACAAACTACTTTGGAACGGATGCTTATGCTGCTCCAATCACTGGGCTCGTTGCAGGGACTATTATCTTCTCTCTAGGGTATCTCTGGTTATCAAGACGAATTAAAAAAGCGAATTTAGCTGGAGAAGGTTATGGAGAAGGTCATAAAAATGAACCGGTCGTCAACCCGGATGAAAAACTTATCAATTTTTGGGTAGCTATTATTCCTTTGGTAGTTGTGGTGGTACTTAACTTCGTATTTACCAAAACAAGATGGTCAGTCAGTAACTGGTACACGCCTGAATTGTTACAAGAAACTTTTAAAGTTGAAAATTTAAGTAGCGTGACTTCAACGTGGGCACTAATCGTAGCACTTGTATTTGGGATTATTGCTGCTTTACTTATAAATATAAAAGCTTTTACAGGCTCAAAGCTTTCCTCCGGTCTCACGGTGGCAGCAGGCGGATCATTATTGGCTGTATTCAATGTAGCGTCCGAAGTAGGTTTTGGAAACGTTGTAAAAACTTTACCCGGATTTGAAGTAATCAGGAATGGGATTACAGGAGTATCCTCCCATCCGTTGATATCTGAGTCCATTGCTGTTAATGTGCTAGCTGGTGTTGTTGGATCCTCATCAGGAGGGATGTCGATTGCTCTTGAAGTAATGGGGCAACATTATTTGAATCTAGCCAACTCTATAGGAATGAATCCGGAATTTCTACATCGGGTAGCATCTATGTCAGCAGGCGGTTTAGATTCTCTGCCACATAGCGGTGCAACCATCACCATTCTGGCGATTTGCGGTCTTACCCATCGGCAATCTTATGGAGACATTTTTGCCATTACTATTATGAAAGCAATTGTAGCCTTTAGTACAGCTGTTATACTTTCATTTATTGTTTAAAGCGAATCGAAGTACACCAAAGAATGGTCATCATCTAGGAACAGTTAATTTGAAATAAAGCAACCATTTCAAGTAGGGGACAAGTTAAAGGAGATATCAATTTAATATAGAGGTGATATTATGACAAGAACCGTTATTTTGGATGGGGCACGAACTCCTTTTGGGAAACTAGGCGGTAATATTTCCTCACTTTCTGCTACGCAGCTAGGAGGAGTGGTTATTCGGGAAGCGTTAACTAGATCTAAGGTAGATCCCGGTGAAGTTGGGGAAGTAATTATGGGGAATGTACTTCAAGCGGGACAAGGACAAATTCCTTCTAGACAAGCAGCAAGGGAAGCTGGAATTCCCTGGAGAGTTAAATCGGAAACAATAAATAAAGTTTGTGCCTCAGGAATGAGGAGTGTCGTATTAGCAGATTTGCTTATTCGTTCTGGTGAAGAAGAAATAATTGTAGCTGGTGGGATGGAATCTATGTCTAATACTCCATATGCAGTTTCTAGCACACGCTTTGGAGCACGTATGGGGAATACGCAAATGATTGATTTATTAATCCATGACGGACTTTCATGTAGTTTCACAGGTGTTCATATGGGTACATATGGAAATAGGACAGCGGATGAATTTGATCTTTCAAGAGAAGAGCAAGATAAATGGGCTGTTAGGAGCCATTTTTTGGCCATTAAAGCTAGGAAGTCAGGTGCTCTATCTGATGAAATTGTTCCCGTATCCGTTCCGCAACGAAAGGGAGAATCGGTTCTCATTGAACATGATGAAGGGCCCCGTGAAGATACAACTGTAGAAGTATTATCGCAATTGAGGCCAGCATTTGAAAAGGATGGGACTATAACTGCAGGTAATGCTCCGGGGGTTAACGATGGCGCAGCAGCATTAGTATTAATGAATGAAGAACGTGCATTAAACGAAAAGAAAGATGTGTTAGCAACAATTATTGCACATGCAGAAATTGCTGTAGAAGCAAGCAGATTTCCTGAAACACCAGGCCTTGTCATTAATAAATTATTAGATAAAACAAATAAAACAATTGATGACATTGATTTGTTCGAAGTGAATGAAGCATTTGCTGCTGTTGCTTTAGCTAGCGTTGAAATTGCTAACATCCCGTCTGATAAAATTAATGTTAATGGAGGAGCGATTGCATTAGGTCATCCAATTGGAGCGAGTGGAACCCGTGTCATTTTAACGTTGGCTTATGAATTAAAAAGAAGAGGTGGAGGAATTGGAATTGCATCTATTTGTTCAGGCAGTGGACAAGGTGATGCTATAATGATTGAAGTGAATTAAAAGTAGCGGCGAACATCGTCTTTCATTTTTTAAAAGCTAATAAGTTTTTATAGAGCCTAGCCTTATAGCGCTAATCCCCTTATACAAAAAAAGCGTGGATATTCTCATACCACGCTTTTTTGTATGGAAATGGAGGTGCTAATTTGTTCTAGTCTTGCCAACTGAGGAAACATGAACGTCAATAGAAGCAAATTCGATATTAAAGTGATGAAGAAAATTGTGCTGAATTTCTAGTTGAAGCTGTTCGAGCATGTTTGGTAAATGATATGAGACAGGAGAGACGACAGAGACATTTAAGTTTGCTGTCGGTAGTCCTTCTACTTCTACATGAATGGAATCAAGATGGTCTATATATGGATTGTTTGAACATGTATGTTCAATAATATCGATAAATGCCTTTTTCTCGATTCGGATATATCCTTTATGAAAGTCTGGACGAACAATAGTCGTTTCACCAATTTTCTCTTTTTTAGGAGAAAAAATATCCATCCCTTTATACACTAATCTTTTGAAGAAGTTTTGCCCCACTTGTTTATGTGGAATCGGCATAATGTGTTTTCCTTCTGTCTTTCTAATGAATTGCGCCATCTTGATTTCACTGGAAGAGCGAATGTCTTCTACATAATAATAATGATCGATATCTCCTAATTCGAGTCGTTTAGCAATTAACTTGGTCATTTTGTCTGATGTGCCAATAATAAGAATCTTATTGATTACGTAAATTTTTAAAGCTTCTTGTACTTCTTTTGCATGTAAATCGTCTGAAAAAATAGCCCGTCTTACTGCAGTTACTGTATTTTTCTCAAATTTTGCTGAGGTACCGGCTATCTTTTGTCCATGTAAAATTAATAGCCCATCATCAATAATAGCAGGAATTTTATGCTGGTCAGCAAAGGCAAGGGCACTTGTACTTTTACCAGTCCCGCTAGGTCCACTTAATGAAAAAATCTCCATATGTATACTCCCCGTTTTTACTTCCATTATATAGTTCGTGAAGGTATTGTTCAAACGGGCATATTTCTTTTGACTAATCCCATACTAGAAGGTAAGAAGGAGGGATATCCATGGCTAAACGTACAAAAAAGAATGATGCAGCTCAAAAGAACAAACAAGGGTTTGATTCAAGCAAAACAGATTCAGAGTTCTCTCAGGAATTTGGGAGTGCTAATGCTAATCGAGCACACAAAGAGAAAGCAAAAAAAGAAAAAGCATCCAAAAATCAAGGTGAATGGAAAGGCATGCATTGATGTGTCCTTGTTAGTGTTGTATGAAAAAGATTGCGATATTTGTTCTATGTATACTGATTTTGTTTCTTCCATTACAAGTGTTTGCAGAACGAAAGGTACCGATTTTACTTTATCATTCGATTGATGAGTTTAAGGGACATGGCTCTAAAGAGTTGTATGTAACACCAAATAATTTCGAGCAACAGATGATGTATTTACGAGATCATGGTTACACATTATTAACTTTTGAGCGATGGCAAGATATTGATAAAGTAAATAAACCAATTTTCATTACCTTTGATGATGGATATAAAAATAATTTGAATGCATTTGTTGTTTTTCAAAAGGTAAAAACTGAGCGCTTTAAACCAACGGGTACAATCTTCGTTATTTCTGATTTTATCGGTCGTTCGAACCGGTTGTCACGGTCGGATTTAAAAATGATGGCCGATTCAGGCCTAATCTCCGTTCAGTCTCATACGGCTACACACCCTGATTTGACACAAATAAAAAATTATAGGTATGAACTGAAAGAGTCCAAAGGTAAAATTCAGCAAATAACAGGAAAGCCAGTTATTACTCTTGCATATCCGTATGGAATTTTCAATGACAAGGTTGTTGCAGAGACGAAGAAGTACTACTTATTTGGACTGACAACAACGCCTAAACTATTTTCTAAAAAGGGTATAAAAGATGAACTCTACCTCTTACCGCGAATCTATATCAAGTATTCAACGACACTTGATGATTTTGCCAAAATCGTGGAAGGAGAATGAAAGGAGTACATAGAAAAACGGGAAGAAAACATCTTCCCGTTTTTCTATTAAGGTTCTGTTACATAACGTATAAATCAATAATATCCCATTCATATAGCCTATATTAAAATGAAATCACTTCGACTTAGTATCTGTTGATTTCCTCTAGTTCTCTTGCATGTTGGGCCAGTTCATATAAGATAAGCTGACTATTTACTTCTCTTTCATCCGCTGCTTTTTCAACATAATGATAATGGCCGACACTATTTTGTTCCCGTGCTTTTACATTGTCTGCTAACATGAGCTTCATCCATGTTTTAATTCTTTGTTTTAAATGCCCTTTTAAAATAGGAAATAGAATTTCTACACGGTTTTCCATGTTTCGTGTCATCATATCTGCTGACGATAAATACAATTTTTCTTCGCCGTTATGATGGAAATAATAAATTCGGGTATGCTCTAAAAAAACACCGACTATACTTCGTACCCGAATATTTTCACTAACCCCTTTAATTCCTGGGCGTAAACAACAAATTCCGCGTACAATTAAATCAATTTTTACACCCGCATTAGATGCTTCATATAGCTTCATGATAAGATTTTTATCAGATAGAGCATTCATTTTAGCGACAATATAGCCGTTTCCCAGTTGTTTGTGAAATTGGATTTCTTTATCGATTAATTCAATAAATTGATCTCTAATATCAAATGGAGCAACAATTAAGTGATGGTAGTTTGGCTTTTCCATATGTCCACTTAAATAATTAAAAAAGTTCGTAGCATCAATTCCAATTTTCTTATTAGAAGTAATTAGTCCTATATCTGTATAAAGCCTAGCTGTTGCATCATTATAATTGCCTGTACTTAAATGAACAAATCGCTCGATTTTATCCTTTTTGTGGCGTACCACAAGGGTAATTTTGCTGTGGGTTTTTAAATGGGTCATTCCATAAATAACATGACAGCCTGCCTTTTCTAGTTCCTTTGCCCAATGAACATTGTTTTCCTCATCGAATCGAGCCTTTAACTCTACTAAAACGGTGACCTGCTTTCCATTTTCAGTGGCTCGTTTAAGGCTTTTAATAATCGGAGAGTTCCCGCTTACTCGATAAAGAGTCTGCTTAATCGCCAAAACATCCGGGTCACAGGCTGCCTGTGAAATAAACTCAATGACCGGTTCAAATGATTCATATGGATGGTGCAGCAAAATATCTTCCTGAAGAGCAGCGTCAAAAATATCTTGTTTTCCCACTAAATCTTTTGGGATTTGTGGAATGTACGTTGGCTCGCTTAAATATCCATGAGTGGATTGAATCTCATTGCAAAAAGAAAGTAAAAATGTTAAGTCGAGAGGAGCTTGTACAAAATATACATCTTTTAAATGAATTTCTAGTTCGTCGATTAAATAATTTACGACCTGTTTGTCATGTTCAGGGTTTTGTACTTCTAATCGGACAGGTGCTCCCCATTTGCGTTTTTTTAGTTCTTCTTCAATTTCTTGCAGCAAGTCCTCTGCTTCGTCTTCGTGAATTGTTAAATCAGCGTTACGCGTGATGCGAAAGGCTGTTACAGATTTTATTTCATAGCCACTAAATAATTTATAAATAAAACGAGAGATGACTTGTTCTAATAATACAAATGTTCTTGTATCGTTTTCTGAAGGCAATTCAATATAACGTTTAATGACAGAAGGGACTTGGACAATGGCAAGCTTTCCTGAAACAGATTCAATATCGATATTTTCTTCCTTGTCTCCAATGATGATTGCTAAGTTTAACGATTTGTTTGCTAACATCGGAAAGGGTCGGTAGGCATCGATTGCCATCGGTGTTAATACGGGAAAGATGTGCTCATCAAAATGATTTTCTAAAAAAACTAAATTTGCCTCGGATATTTCCGTAATTGGAATAATGTTTATTTGTTCTTTTTCTAGAAGAGGAGCAAGATGTTTCTTGTAGATACGATCCTGTTTTTCAATCAACTCATGTGTAATTTTAGAGATTGATTTCAGCTGTTGTACCGGTGTTAATCCTGCCTTATTTTCAGGACGATTAAATCCTGCTTTTACTTGATCGAGCAACCCAGCCACACGAACCATGAAAAATTCGTCTAAGTTGGAACTTGTAATAGCTAAAAATTTGTATCTTTCTAGTAAGGCATTTTGGCTATCCATTGCTTCTTCCAATACCCGCAGGTTAAAGGCTAACCAACTTAATTCACGATTATTATAAAAAGAAGGATCTGCAATATTAACAGTTCTATCTAGTACTTTCAAGATGTGTACAACTCCTTATAGGTTACTATCTAATCATATTGTAAGATATATGACGAAGAAAGATATAAAGATTGTATATTAATCGTGCGAATTTTGTGTAAATTCATGGAATATAGACATTTTAAAAGTGGATATGGAACAACAGCATTTGAATATCTATCATATTTAAATTGAGGAAAAGCTTTTTTATTATTGAATTAATTGTTAGAAGGATTTTTGTTTTTGAACGGTTTTGTACAAAACTACCTACACTAAAGGATGTTGAAAGCCTTACTACACGGCCTATTGTTGATAGGGGCAATTTGAGGTCGGTGTGTAAATAATATTTATACAGATTCGATAGATATGGCAGAAAAACATAAACTAATAGTTGTAACTCCCAACGAAGAGTCCGTAACCTCATTTTTACTATTATGTAAAAATAAGTGATACAATTGATTGGACGTTCATTCATTGAGTGTAGGGAGGAATAGCTTATGAAAAAGTCTAGTATTATTTTCTTTGAAAGAAAATTCCCCAGTGCAAATATGATCCTTATTAAGGATCAGCTCCCAATCCTTATTGACACTGGTTTTGGGAGTGAAGCGAAAGATACAGAGCAATTAATTAGAGAAGCAGGCGTTTCACCAGAAGACTTACATCTTATTGTGAACACACACTATCATAGTGACCATGTAGGCGGCAATTTTCATTTTCAAAAAAATTATGATGTTACGATTGCTGCTCATAAATGGGATGCCAATTTAATTAATTCTTGTGACCTTGAAGCCTGTAGTGCAGAATGGTTAGATCAGCCTGTAGAGCCGTATCGAGTCGATAAAAAGCTCTCAGATAACGATGAGATTCATACAGGAAGCAGAACTTTGAAAGTCATACACACACCGGGACATACGTTAGGACATATTTCTTTATATGAACCTGAAGAAGAGGTATTAATTTGCGGAGATCTTTTTCACAAAAATGATATTGGATGGTTAAATATCTTTCGAGAGGGTGCTTCATCAATCCAACGATCGATAGAAAGTCTGGATAGATTGTCCAGATTTCGAATTAGGCAAGCATATTCGGGACATGGAACTCAAATAGAGAATCCTATTGCTTCCATTGATGCAGCAAGGGAGCGGTTTGAAAAGTGGCTTACGATGCCAGAGAAGGTTTCATGGCATGCCATGAAAAGGATCTTTGCATTTACATTAATCATTAAAAATGGATTGGCAAGAGAAGAAATCGATAGCTACCTACTAAAGTGTGGTTGGTTTCAAGATTTTGCACGCTATTCTTTCCAGTTGCAACCCGAAGAATTTATTCAAATTTTGCTTGATGAAATGATTCGTTCCAAAGCAGCGAGCTGGCACAATAATTATTTAATCGCTACGACCCTATACCAAGTACCACAAGAGAAGTGGGGGAATAAGAACATAAAGCCGAAAGATTGGAAACCTCAAGGTATTCTTACATAAAAAGAAGTGGAAACTGTCGGATACTGTTTACTATTATGTGAATGTTTTGATTATTTTAGTTATAGAGTATAAAACCTTCAGAAGGGAGATCTATATGTCATTAAAAGTAGGAGATATCATTACATTTGAACGGACCTTTACGGTAAGGGATGTTGAATTATTTACAGAGATTTCAGGTGATGAAGGAATTCATCATATAACTCCAGATGAACAGGGAAGACTTGTCGTTCAAGGGTTATTAACTGCAACTCTACCAACAAAAGTAGGTGGAGATCATAACGTACTAGCTCGTACAATGAATTTTGAGTTCTTAAGACCTGTGTTTACAGGGGATACAATCATTTGTAAGGTAAAAATTGAAAAATACGAAAGACAAGAAAATAAAAATAATAGAATAGCTATTATGGCATCCTTTTTATGTACAAACCAGAATGAAAAAGAAATACTAAAAGGGGACTTTGCAGGTGTAATCCTTTAAATCCCTTATATTTTCTTTAACTAATGAAGACGTTAATTTAATAAAAAGGGCATTACATATTAGGTCAGATAAAATATGTAATGCCTTTTATTTTTAAAAACTTAGCTTTTGATCAGCTTACGAACTGCACTTTTTTTGTTAGAGAAAATAATAATTAAAATCGAAAGACCAAGGCTATAAAGATGTTTACTTGTTATGCCCACAAAGCTGGCTTTACAACCATAAACCAAAGCATCGTAATGAGAAGGATAATATATATCCAAGTAGTTCGCTGCAACTTAACAGCCAGTTCTTCCTTATTGGTGCCTTTTTCTTGGAACTTTCTGAGTTTTGGAGAAAATGCACGCGCAAGAAAGAATAATGAACAGAATAAAATCAATAGTGTCATGATAATCCATGATGTATCCCATGTCCATGGACCGGACATAACAAGTAATATACCTGATATTACTAGAACATGACCTGAATGCATCGTAAGTCGAACGACAAATCGAAATGTGCCCAGATAGGCATCCAATTCCTCTTTTCCTACTAAGTGCATTTTTTTAGAAATGGGCAGGAGAATAAAGAAAGGGCCGATCGATACGATTACACTTAGAACATGAATATATAGTAAGAGTTTGTACAATAAATCCATTTCTTTTGCCTATCAATCGATAACTGGGCTAAACTCATGCACCCAAACTCTCATTTGAGGAAGCCATGGCATTCCTGGATGAATAGAGAGGATAGATTGTTTGTATTCTTCTACCGTCCCATATCCCTCCTGACGCGCATGTTCATCCGTTAATTCACCTAATGATTGAGAATATACACGATTTACGATGAACTTTTTATCGTTTAGCACCATTATTTCACCTACATCAGCATATCTTCCATTTCGGCGTGTTGCTGTTTTGCGGCCTTCGATTACTTTATTAACATCTTCAGGCATAGTAACAAGTCTTTCAATTGTACATGTTTTTGGAGGCAGTGTGTTCAGTTCTTCATGATTTGACATTGGAAAATCTCCCTTCATATCCAGTTTCTCTTTAAATGTACCATATTTTCGATGTGGGAAAAGGACTAATCTTTATTTGCTTCAGATTCTTTTAGCTTCTCATTATCTCGAAGTATTATGTGGAATTTTCCAAAATTCCAGGCTTGTTTAAGTAAAGGGAATATCTCATTTGATCTCATAATATGATGGAGTATCTATGTAAGAAATGGGGAGATAGAATTGAAAATAGAGGATACTTCTTTAATTACAAGGGACAAGCTGGTGCAATATGTTGAGCTAAGCCGCAAGAAAAAGGAAGTAGAAAAGCAGTTGGATGCTTTAAAGAAGGACTTTAATAAATATTTCGATCATGTAGTTGGAAAGCATAGCAAAGGTGAAATGACTATTAGTGATTATAAAGTACAAAGACAAGTAAGAACGACGGAGAAATTTGACCGAGAGATAACAGTTAACAGATTAGAAGAATTGAATTTAAAGGATTTAATTCAAAAAAAGCCTGATGAGGAGAAGATAAAGTCAGCACTAAATTTAGGGCTATTAAAAGAGAATGATTTAGAAGGCTGTGTGATTACAAGTTCTTCACAGGCGATATATGTTAAACAAATAGATTCATAGAAAGTGTGTGCCAGTTGCACCTAATATTGATAGGGATTGTCAATCATGAACGCTCTAAAGAGAAAAAATTTCTCTTAGAGCATTTTTTATATCTAAAATTAAAATCTATAAAGGGTTTTGCTCGGAAGTTTTGAATCCACTTGTTTAGCATAGGACCACGCTGTATAACAGAGTTATTATTCGGAAGAAAAGAAGACCTCCAGAATGGTGAAATCAAGATTCTGGAGGTCGATCAAGAATATGTTCAATTTTAAATATAATTTCTAGTTTCTTATGGGGATAAGATTATTCCGGTACGAGTTTTTTCCTATTATAAAAGAGGTTATCTTACTGCTTTAATTCTTTACCCATTCCTTTTAGGAAATGGATACCGAAGCCAAGTGCTCGATTAATATCAGGATCATTTAATAGTTTAACTAGGTCCATTACTTTAACTTTTTTATCAGTTTGCAAATAGTCATTGGCTTCATCCATACCTTTCATAGCACTATTTGCAAGCTTCGTTATTAATTCAGGATCAGTCTTCATGAGGGCGCCTGTTGCCCCCATAAGTGTGTTAATTAAATTGGTCACCGGTTCTCGAGAGACTTGGTGAAGTGCAATTTGGGCAATCTTTTCTTTAGCTTGAAGCATAGAATCGGCCGCCTCTAGAACACCGATATCGTTTAGTTCGCCCACAATAGTTAGTACTTTGTTTAAGGCTTCATCGTTATTGGCAAGAAGTGTTGTTAAGGCTTCTAGCTTTTTTTGTTTCTGTTCCTCCTCGGTGAGAAGGTTTTTTTTGATTTCTGTAATAGGTTGAGCCATATTTATTTCTCCTTCCTATTGATCTGTTAGATGAACATAGCCCGGACGAGCCCATTTTCGATTAACCTCAACTCCATTTTGAGGGTAACGTTTTTTATTCCGTGGATTCGTAGATGGCAGCGGAACTGTTCCGCCTTCATTGAGTACTTCCATACGAACCTTTGTTTGTTTATAAGCAGGTGTATTTGTTCGTTGATCGAATATAGGACCTGTTAAAAAGTTAATAGCAGACTCTTTATCTACCGAGTTCATCGGAAGGAAAAGCTCGTTTGCTTTGACACGATCCGTAACCAGTGCATTTAATTTAACGGCTCCAAAAGGAGAGACTAATCGTACAATTGCACCATCATTAATTCCGCGCTCTTCGGCCAGTTCTGGCGAAACTTCAACAAAGATCTCTGGTACTTTTGATTGGATACCTTTTGATTTGTTTGTCATATTCCCTTCATGGAAATGCTCTAGCATACGTCCATTGTTAATATGCAAATCATACTTTTCAGGGAATTCTGCAGGCTCTACCCAGTCGGATAAGGCAAAACGTGCTTTTTTATCTGGAAAGTTAAATCCATCCACATAGAGAAGTGGTGTGCTAACTCCTTCGAAGCTGCCCCATAGGAAGCTGTTCCAACCTTCTAGTACTTCATAATTTGCTCCGCTGAATAATGGAGATAGGCTGGCCATTTCATCATAGATGTCACTTGGATGATTGTAATTCCAATTTGCACCTAGACGGTTTGCAATTTCTTGAGTAATCCACCAGTCCGGCTTAGCGTCACCGAGTGTTGGGAGCGCTTGATATAATCGTTGAACACGACGCTCTGTGTTTGTAAATGTACCATCTTTCTCAAGAGATGGAGCTCCCGGTAATACGACGTCCGCATATTGAGCCGTTCTCGATAAGAAGATATCTTGAACAACAAAGAAATCGAGTTGTGATAAAACTTCGTGAACATGATTTGCGTCGGAGTCTACGAGCGCCATATCTTCACCAACAAGGTACATCGCCTTCATCTTTCCTTCTTCAATAGCATGAAGCATTTGAATGTTATCAAGGCCTGGTTTTCCGTCAATTTCTACACCATAAGCCTTTTCAAATTTTGCACGTGCGGCATCATCGGTAATATGCTGATAGCCTGGAAGCCAGCCAGGAAGAGTTCCCATATCACAAGCACCTTGTACATTGTTGTGACCACGAAGAGGATAAGCACCTGCACCTGGACGACGGTAGTTTCCTGTAGTAAGAAGTAAATTAGAAATAGCCGCGGAAGTATCTGAACCACCGGTATTTTGTGTAACACCCATTCCCCAAAGAATACAAGTTCCATCAGCATCACGGATCATTTCCGCAATTTGAATAAGCATTTCCTTTGAAATACCTGTCACTTGTTCTGCATAGTCAAGTGTGTATTTCTCAAGGACTGCTTTGAAATCTTCAAAGAAGTTTACGTTTTCTTCGATAAATCTTTGATCATGCCAGCCTTGGTCGATGATATACTTTGTCACAGCCATCAACCACACTTGATCTGTTCCTTGCTTTGGACTAATAAAGATGTCGGAACGCTCAGCCATTTCGTTTTTACGAAGGTCTGCAACAATGAGTTTTTGACCATGAAGTTTATGTGCTCGTTTGACACGAGTGGCTAATACTGGATGTCCCTCTGCTGGATTTGCTCCAACAATCATAACCAGTCCTGCTTGAGCAATATCTTGAATTGTACCGGCATCTCCACCCATTCCAACTGTACGGAACAAGCCGTCAGTCGCAGGAGATTGACAGTAACGAGAACAGTTATCGACATTGTTTGTTTCAAATACTTGTCGTGCTAGTTTTTGTATCACATAGTTTTCTTCATTTGTAATTTTTGAAGACGAAATAAATCCTACAGAACCTTTTCCGTATTGTTGCTTAATGGAGCCTAGTTTACTAGCAACTAAATCAAGTGCTTCTTCCCAAGTTGATTCTACGAATGCACCATCTTTGCGGATTAATGGTGTTGTAATTCGTTCCTCCGAGTTAACAAAATCCCAGCCGAACTTTCCTTTTACACAAGTAGATATTGCGTTAACTGGAGCATCGGAGACAGGTTGAACTTTAAGAATCTTTCTTCCTTTTGTCCATACTTCAAATGAACAGCCTACGCCGCAGAAGGTACAAACGGTTTTCGTCTTTTTCGTACGTGTGTCACGCATAGCTGCTTCCACTTCCGAAATAGCAAAAATACCGCTATACCCTGGTTCTACTTCTTTTACTAAATCAATCATCGGACTAAGCATCTCATTTTGGAGACCTGTCATAAATCCAGCTTCGCCAAGCATAGACTTTTCCATCAAAGCGTTACAAGGACAAATCGTTACACATTGACCACAGCCTACACAAGATGAGTCATTAATAGAGACCCCATCATCCCAAATAACACGAGGGCGCTTAGCTTCCCAGTCGATAGATATTGTCTCGTTTACTTGAAGGTTTTGACAAACTTCTACACATTGTCCGCAGGCAATACATTGGTTTGGGTCGTAACGGTAGAATGGATGGGACATATCGACCTTATTTACATCTACTTTAGGTGTGTAAGGATATTTTTGATGTTCGATTTCCATCAATTCAGCAGTATTATGTAATTTACAGTTGCCGTTATTATTATCGCAAACAGTACAATACAGCAGATGGTTTTCTAGTAGGCGATCCATTGCTTCTGTTTGTGCAGCTTTTGCACCAGTTGAATCTAATTCTATGTTCATTCCGTCTAAAGCGACTGTTGAACAGGAGCGTACAAGTTTCCCGTCGACCTCTACAATACAAGTGTCACATGTTTGGATAGGGTCAACTTCAGGTACATAACAAATTTGTGGGTGAGCGATTTCTTTTTGATTAATAATTTCTAATATGGTTGAGCCGGAACTTGCTTCGTATTCCACATCATTGATTGTTATATTAATTCTAGAATGTGTCATTTTCTTCCTCCTCTTACCTTTTAAACAAAAAAACCACCACGAATACACATCTTGATTTTCAGAAAAAATGATGTGTACTCATGGTGGAATAGAGTATTAGCAGAACTTACTAATAGACCAATCCGATCCATTTAAAATGTAGTTTAATAATTGATAGAGCGGTAACAAACCCATTATTATCGTTCCATCAAATCTTACTTATGATTATATCGTTGACTTTAGAAATATACAAGATTTTAAAAATGCTGTAAATGCTTTTCCACTTTTATTTTTTTATTTGTTGCTTTATGATTAGAAAACTATAGGAGGATGTTTATTTATGTCAAAAAAAGTTCATGAATTTAATGATATCATCCGAAAGCTTCGTAAAGATCTTTTTGGAAAAGGACCGGAAAGAATTCATACGGTTTTTGTTGAAAATATGGCTATTTCAACGTTATATGGAAACCTCACTCCTACAGAAACTTTTATAGCAAAAACTTCAGAAGGACGTGAAATGGTTCATTTAGCTAGAACAAAAATGATTCAAGATGTGTATGCTGAGGGCCCCCCTGAAGGGCTGGAAGAACTAGTGGGAGCCAAATTTGTCCATCTGTTTTCGGATATCAAAATTGAAGAGAATATTGCAGTTTCCGTCTTTATTTTTGATAAAAATATTACTTGAAGGGGAAGTTGAAATGAAGACAATCGTGAAGAAAAGGGAAATTCTTAAGTTCAGTAATGGAAAAATAATGGATGCTGAAGATACAATTGTGACCGAATTCCCTGTTACGGTTAAAATCAATGAACAAGAATTTGTTACGATGGTTTGTACTCCTGAGTACATTGAAGACATGGTAATTGGTTATTTAGCATCTGAAGGTATTATTCGAAAGTATGAAGACATTAAAGATATTTGGATTCAAGAAAAAGAAGGATATGCACATGTGAAGATTGATAAGTTGAATCCGTATTATCAAAACCTTCAAAATAAACGGTATATCACTTCGTGTTGTGGAATGAGCAGACAAGGCTTTGTTTTTGCTAATGATGCTCTTACTGCTAAGAAAATGAACGACATCCGAGTGAGGATCTCCCCTGATGAGTGTTTCCGTCTCATGAATAATATGCAAAATTCAGCGACTACGTTTCATGAGACAGGGGGAGTTCATAATGCAGCATTATGTGATAAAAATGGATTTTTATTAAGTCGCATGGATATTGGGCGACATAATGCATTAGATAAAATATATGGGTATTGTTTGAAACATAATATTCCGATTGAAGATAAAATCATTGTGTTTAGCGGGCGAATATCTTCAGAGATTTTATTAAAAGTAGCGAAAATAGGATGTGAGATTGTCCTTTCTAAATCTGCACCTACCGAATTGGCATTAAATCTAGCAGAAGAATTAGGAATCACAACGGTAGGGTTTATTAGAAATCAATCTTTAAATATATATACTTGTCCGAAAAGGATTTGTTCAAATAGTAAGTAATTATAAAAAAATAATGTTATTATATATAACATGAGAAGTAAGGTTCGCTATCAGAGATGAGAGGTGAGAAACATGCAAGCTAGTATAGCTGATACATTGCAGCGCCCCCTAAGAGATTTGCGTTTATCTGTGACAGATCGTTGCAATTTTCGCTGTCGATATTGCATGCCGGAAGAGATATTTGGAAGTGATTATCCGTTTTTATCTTCGGAAAAAATTTTATCCTTTGATGAAATGGAACGATTAACCTCTATATTTGCTTCTTTAGGCGTCCAGAAAGTGCGTATTACAGGAGGAGAGCCATTATTAAGAAAGAATCTTCCTGAGCTGATTTATCGGTTGAAATTAATAAAGGGAATAAGAGATATTGCAGTGACAACGAATGGATCCCTTTTGAAGAAATTTGCTTCCAAGCTATTTAATGCAGGATTATCACGAGTAACCGTCAGTCTTGATTCATTGGATGAGGAACGGTTTCATCAATTAAATGGTCAGAGAGGGACGGTAGCAAGTGTGTTAGAAGGTATTGAAGCTGCATCTAATGCAGGATTAGAAGTGAAAGTAAACATGGTTGTTCAGAAAGGAAAGAATGATCAAGATATTGTTTCGATGGCTAAATATTTTAAAGAAAAAAAGCATACGCTTCGTTTTATTGAATATATGGATGTAGGGAATTCGAATGGCTGGAGAATGGATGATGTCGTTACGAAACAGCAGATTCTAAATAAAATTGGCGAAGTAATGCCTCTAGAACAGATTCCGCCGAATTATCCAGGCGAAGTAGCAACTAGATATCGATATGTAGACAGTGATAAAGAAATTGGGATCATTTCATCGGTTACTGATTCTTTTTGTTCAAGTTGTTCAAGAGTGCGTGTTTCAGCTGAAGGAAAGCTATATACGTGCTTATTTGCATCGAAAGGCTTTGATTTGCGTGATTTGTTACGTTCAAATAAAGCGGACGAAGAGGTCGCTAAGGTTATTACAGATATTTGGAATCATCGTGGCGATCGGTATTCAGATGAAAGAGGAAATGGAACGAAGAAACGTTCAAAAGTAGAAATGTCTCATATTGGTGGTTAATATCCCGAAGAGTATGAAGCAAATTGTCTATGAAAAAGGGACTGAACTTTAAAGCATCTGCTCTTAGTAGCTAGTCCCTTGTTTCATCGATTGTTCTTAGAAAATAAGAAAGTATAACATTTTCAACATGTTTCGGTGTCTAGCTCAAGGCGTCATCGGCTCTATGGTCTAGTTAAGCGCTTTTCTTAGAATAGGCCATTACTTTTCATGAAAGAAGTCGCCGCTTTTTCCTCCTGTTTTTTGAACAAGAAAGGTTTCTTTAATAACCATTGTCTTATCAACGGCTTTACACATGTCATAAAACGTAAGAGCGGCGATGGATGCGGCAGTTAATGCTTCCATTTCGACTCCTGTTTTTCCACTGCATTTAACTGTAGCTTGGATGATTAAATCATATCCAGCCGCTTGTTGTTGATAATTAAAGGTGAAATCTACGCCTTGTAACATAATGGGATGACACATCGGAATGATGTCAGCCGTTTTTTTGGCACCCATAATTCCGGCAATTTGGGCTACTTGAAGGGGATCTCCTTTTTTAATTAATCCATTTTGAATGGCTTCATATAATTCATTAGAAAAAGAAATTGTACTTTGAGCGATTGCTGTACGTGTTGTGACATCTTTTTGAGAGATATCTACCATTTTGGGTCTTCCTTCTTCATTCCAGTGTGAGAAATTACTCATTCTTTGCCTCCTTGCTGTTTTTCAACGTGTTTCTGTATGTAACTGAAGTGAATTAGAGGGCTTTTTCGCCTTTTCTAATCGACCTGTTAGTTAGCTTGTTTATGAACCTACAATAGAGTACGAAGGGAGGGCGTGTCAATGTCAAATCGCTATTCACGGCAGCAGCTATTCAACCATATTGGTGTGAAAGGGCAAGAGAAAATTAGCCAAAAGCATGTATTAATTGTTGGAGCAGGGGCATTAGGAAGTGCCGCTGCTGAAGCATTTGTCCGAGCAGGTATTGGCAAGCTGACTCTGATTGACCGCGATTATGTTGAATGGAGTAATTTACAGCGTCAACAATTATACAATGAACAAGATGCTAGATTGAAGATGCCAAAAGCAATTGCTGCTAAAGAACATTTACACAAGATTAATTCAGAGGTTGAAATTGAAGCGCTTGTGATGGATGCGAGTGCAACAAATTTAGAGGGTTTGCTGCATAATGTGGACATAATCATCGATGCTACAGACAATTTTGATATTCGCTTTATTTTAAATGACTTATCTCATAAACATAATATACCTTGGATTTATGGGTCTTGCGTTGGAAGCTATGGAGCGACTCATACGATTCTCCCAGGAAAAACACCATGTCTACATTGTCTATTAAAATACGTTCCAGTCGGTGGAGCTACGTGCGATACTATCGGAATTATTAGTCCAGCGGTACAAATCGTAGCGGCCTATCAAGTGGCTGAAGCATTTAAAATTCTTGTAGAGGATTTTTCATCACTTCGAAATACTTTTTTGACTTTCGATGTATGGAGCAATCAGCACTACTCTATTAAATTAGACAAAATAGAAACGGCCGACTGTCCATCCTGTGGGACGATTAGAACATATCCTTATTTGTCTTATGAAAATCAAACAAAAACGGAAGTGTTATGCGGAAGAAATACAGTTCAAATTAGGCCGAATAGACGTAGTCAGCCTAACTTTGATCAGTTACAGAAACAATTGCAAAATCATGGAACAGTTGAACAAAACCCTTACCTGTTGTCTTGTCAACTTCAGGATTATCGTATGGTTATTTTTCGTGATGGTCGCGTTTTTATTCATGGAACGAATGATATTCAAGCGGCCAAAAATCTTTATTATCGTTTATTAGGATAGTAGAAGGAGCGAGCGTTATGGTAGAGAAACGAACCCCTATTTCAGTAGAAAATTGTGTTCGCAAAGTGATGGAATTTGCCCAAAGGGGAGTAATAGAAACAATAGCCATTGAACAGGCTTACGGCCGTTTTTTGGCACAAGATTTAAAAGCTGATCATGATGTACCTTCCTTTGATCGATCACCGTATGATGGATTTGCTATTAGAGCAGAAGATACAAAATCTGCTTCTTCCAATCATCCTTTATCATTAAAAGTAGTAGGGGAAATTGGTGCGGGTTCTGTCTTTGATGGAACTGTTCAAGCGTTTGAAGCTGTTCGAATTATGACGGGAGCGCAAATTCCTGAAGGATGCAATGCTGTTGTCATGCTGGAATTAACGCGGGAATATACAGACAATAATCAAAAGTTCATTGAAATTAAACGCTCTTATAAAAAGGGTGATAATATCTCCTTTCAAGGTGAGGATACACAAAAGGGCACGATATTAGTGAAAAAAGGTACATATATCAATCCTGGAGTTTCAGCATTACTTGCAACTTTTGGATACAAAGAGGTACCTGTTGCTAAAAAGCCAGTCGTTGGAGTAATTGCAACTGGAAGTGAACTTCTTGAAGTAGAAGAACCACTTGAACCTGGGAAAATCCGCAATAGTAATGCATATATGATTTTGGCTCAAATTGAAAGAGCAGGTGGAGAGGTTAAGTATTTTGGTAAGCTAAGCGATGATTTGGATCAATGTTTTCTAGCTGTTAAGCAAGCCTTATCAGAAGTAGACCTATTAATTACAACGGGCGGTGTTTCCGTAGGGGATTATGATTATTTACCAGCGATTTATGAGAAATTAGGCGCGTCGGTTCTGTTTAATAAAGTGGCCATGAGACCTGGAAGTGTCACAACGGTTGCAGAGCTGAATGGCAAGCTTCTGTTTGGATTGTCTGGGAATCCCTCCGCTTGTTATGTGGGCTTTGAATTATTTGTGCGACCTATTATTCGTACCTATTTATTTAGTGAACAACCACATCTAAAAAGAGAGAGTGCCTGGTTAGGAGAGGATTTTACAAAACCGAATCCGTTTACTCGTTTTATTAGAGGACACATTTCTTTTGAGGAAGGTAAGATGATTGCTTCTCCTTCTGGTTTCAATGCATCCAGTGCAGTTTCTTCTTTAGCGGAAGCGGACGTTTTCATTATGCTTCCTGGAGGGACCAGGGGCTATAAACAAGGAATGATGGTGGATGTCCTTTTAGTAGAAGATGTTCAAGGAAGTGAGTGGCCTTGGGAAAATATTGTCCCATCTTACAGGTCGTAGGGTATCAAAATAGCGGTAAGACGACATTGATGGAAAAATTAATTAGCAGAGCGGCACAAGTCGGATTAAGAGCAGCATCCATCAAGCATCATGGGCATGGCGGGGCCCCCTCTTATGAATCACCGTCTAAAGATAGTCTCCGTCATTATGAGGCAGGGGCTATCGTAGCTGGTGTAGAAGGAGACGGTATTTTACAGCTGCGTGCTAAGATGGATGATTTGAGTCTGGAGGACATGCTTCGATTTTATCAGTTTTTTTCGATAGATGTCCTATTCATTGAAGGGTATAAAAAAGAAAGTTATCCGAAAGTAGTCTTGCTTCGAGATGAACAGGATCTTTCTATACTGGATTCTTTAACGAATGTACAGTGTATCATTAGCCGTGTGCAGGTAAATCAAAAACTAGTTCAGAACTATAAAGTGTTTCAATTAAACGAAGATCACTTATATATAGATTTCTTAATGGAAGTGGTGAATAAGGATGGAGTTATTTGAAATTACGCATAGTCCTATTTCGGTAGAAGCATTAATTAATAAGGTTTCCCGAAGAGAGGCCGGTGCGATTACGACTTTTATTGGGACGGTTAGAGAATTTACAAAAGGGAAAAAGACGTTATCTCTTGAATATCAAGCGTATGAACCAATGGCTGTTAAAATGCTTAGTCAAATTGGAGATGAAATTCAGCAAAAATGGCCAGATGCCTTAACAGCTATTACTCATCGTGTAGGTAAATTAGATATAACAGAAGTTGCTGTAGTTATTGCGGTCTCCTCCCCGCATCGAAAAACGGCATATGAAGCAAATGAATATGCCATTGAACGGATTAAACAAATTGTCCCTATTTGGAAAAAAGAGTTTTGGGAAGATGGAACGAAGTGGATAGGAGATCAGCTAGAGACGGTTGAATATCCTGAAGGAAAACCAAGTAAGGGGGAATCGATGTGATCACGGTTTTATTTTTTGCAGGAATACGTGAAGAAGTTGGAATGGACCAGCTGCAAGTAGAGAAACAAGATATTACCGTTTCACAATTAAAAGAGTATCTTCAAACGGAATATCAGCTTTCTTCGCTTCAGCAAGTGATGGTGGCTGTTAATGAAAGCTTCGTGACAGAGGATGAAACGCTAAAGGATCGAGATACGGTTGCATTCATTCCTCCAGTCAGTGGTGGGTAAGGAATGTTAGAAAAATAGGGTTTAAGGGAATCGAGGGTGATCGTGAGCTTTTCGATTCCTTTTTTATAGGGCTTGTTTTGATTCACATATCCTATCTAAAGTCTGTGTTTCTAAAATTATCATAATTATTCTTTAATTATGATAGACTAGTATCAATGGCTTTACATTGCCGAGGTGATGTACATAACGAGGAGGAGTTCATTTTGGAAATTACTATTACTCGTGCTTTATCAGAATTAAAACTGTTAGATAAAAGAATTCAACGTACCATTCATGATGCAACGTTTGGCGGCTATATTGTTGGGAAGAAAGTGATGACTGGATTCAACAGTGTCGAGGAGATTGAAAAACGGGCTAAAGCGGATTATCAGTCTGTTCAAGATTTAATTAAAAGACGAAATAAGATTAAGTCGGCAATTGTTGTATCGAATGCAACAACGACTGTTGAAGTTGCTGGCGTAACGATGACGGTGGCAGAGGTCATTGAACGGAAAACATCGATTGAGTATGAGAAAACGTTATTAGCGAAATTGAAAAGTACATATACGAACCTAGTTGATTATGTTGATGAAGTAAATGAAGAGGTTAAACATCGCTTGGATCGTCAACTCGAGGCGCTTTACGGAAAAGACGGGAAGGCGAAAGCGATGGAAAATGAAGAAATTACAAAAGCGTTTAAAGCAGATAATGAAGCAAAATTGATAGATTCTCTTGACCTAAAAAGTAAAATTGAACAATTAACAAAAAGAATCGAAGACTTTGAAACAGAGTGTGATTTTGTTCTTTCTGAAAGTAACACAATCACAAAAATTCATGTAGAATAAAAAGAAAATACTGTTAGTTAGTCGAAAACTGATAAAACTTAAACACGCACGGGCGGCTATGGCGTAACAGCCGCCATCTTTTATCATGAGATGATATTAAATAGTTGATACTAGATGAATAAAAGTTCAACAATCAAAACTCAAGATATAAAGCTCAGAAATTAAAGTTCTTATGCGTTCAAGTTTCAGCTCTCATATTTTAACGTTCGATAAAATCTAGGGTCAAGGCTTGAGTGATTGTTTATTGACTCCATCGGTTGCCGCCTAGCTGACTAGCTAACAAGTATTTCTATCATAGTTTATTCTTCTCCCAAAGCGATTTCATTTTCAGGATAGCTAATCCAGTCGCTCCAGCTACCAGCATACAGTTTTACATTTTGATAGCCAGCTTCATGTAATGCCAAGATATTAGGACAGGCAGAAACGCCAGAACCGCAATACACGATAATTTCTTTTTCTTTTGGTACAGAAGAAAAGTGCTTCTGTAAATCATTCTTTGTCTTCCATTCTCCGGATTCAGTAATGGCCTCTTTCCAGAAATAGTTGATGGCACCAGGAATATGCCCCGCTCTTTTATCTATCGGTTCTTCTTCCCCAAGGTATCTCGTTCTTTCTCGTGAGTCGATTAAGAGAACATTTTCATGGTGAAGTCTGTTTTTCACATCTTCCATATACATGATTTCATCTGAAAGCAAAGCGGGATGGAAGGTCCTTTTCTCATATTGTGGAATGTCTGTTGTTTGATCCAATCCAGCTTGCACCCATTTAGAGTAACCTCCATTTAAGATATATGTATTTGTATGCCCTAAATAACGCAATTGCCACCATAAACGCGCGGCAAACATCCCATCTTGATCATCATAAATAATTACATAAGTGGATTGATCAATTCCTATCTCTCCTAATTTATTACATAGTTCATCTATATTGGGTAATGGGTGTCTTCCGCCATGTTGGCCTACTACGCTAGATAAATCCTGATCTAAATCCAAGTAAACGGCGCCTGGAATATGCCCATTTAGATAAGATTTTCTGCCTGCAGTTGGATCACCTAAACTAAATCGGACATCCACGATTACAAACTGAAGGACCTTTTGCTCCATTAGATCTTTTAACCAATCTACACTTTTTAGATAAGACATGATTTTCACTCCTTTGGACAGTTAGTCTATAAACACTCAATTATTTGGGAAATGTATATTGAATGTTGTTAAATTATCGTTAGATACACAACTCATATAACCACCATAACATTCTACGATCTTCTTACAAACGTACAAGCCGATACCTGTTCCTAATTCTTTCGTTGTGAAAAAAGGCTCGAAAATTGATTCGATGTATTCACTTGCAATGGCAGGTCCGTTGTTTGATATGCTGATTATCTGTTCATCTGACTCAGTGAAAGAAAGTACTTTCAAAGTCCTAGGCTGATCTTTATGCTTTAATGCATCAATGGAATTTATAAAAAGGTTTAGTAATACTTGTTTTAGCGCATCTCTGCTCGCTATTATAAAAAAGTCAGGGGGGATTTCTATATCTACATTTATGCTTTCATCGACTATACTTGCATAAGTTAGTTGTTGAATTTCATCAAATAGGTCCCGGATGAAAAATTTTTCCCTTTTTCCCTCATTAAAATCAGCTTTGGAAGTGTGAAGGAATTGCGTTATCCTGAAATTCAGCTGATTTAGTTCATAATCCATGATATCTAGATATTTCAGATGGGGATTTTCCTTTTTCAAGAGTTTATTAAAGCCCATAACTGCGGTTAGGGGGTTTCTGAATTCGTGAACAAAACTGGATGATATTTGTCCTAGTACTGCCAACTTATCTCTGTGATTTTCACTTATGAAAGTGTTCTTTTCTTCTATCACTTTATTTTTTAGATGTGTATATCTCGTCACGGCATGGAAGCTAAATGTATCGAATAGATTGATGATGTCATTGATTATCAGTTGTATATCATTTAAGGGGATATTTGCTCCAAAAACATTCCTGACAATGATATTTCTTCCTAAGTTAATATTGTATATAAAATCACCAATATTAATATTTGCTTCAATACGTTCATTTGCAACCTCATAAGCCAATTGCTTCAGCTCGTCGTCGGACAAAGAGCCTTTAATGGCATTCAGGATGAATGAATACAACATAATTCCGTTTTCTTTTATCTTTTCTTTGTAGAGGTCATTTTCATCCATTATTTTGGTCTCATACCATTCATTTAAAAACAAAGATTGTTGCTCTACCATATATTTTAAAAATATTTTTTTATACCTCATTTGTTCCGTTGCTGATTCCATTTTATTGATAACCTCTTCCTGCTGAGATATTTCAGGTTCTTATATTAATAAAATTATACGCCAAAATGCTTCAATTTCATCTGCTTATGTCATTATATTATACAGCAGGCGCACTAAAATCCGTAATTATAGAATTTGATTAGAAATAAATGGAACAAAATGGTCGGTTTATGGAAGGCGAAATAATAGAGCAGCTGTAGTCGTATACAGAATTAAGGAGAGAAGGGGTCATGATTGAAACGAATTCTTAATTCTGTATGACAATCAAAGAAATGGGCTTTATCCATATCAAATACGAGATCACACATTTGTCCAGAGGAAATGCTTATATGTGAATGGACGCGAGCTGTAAAATTTTGCCCTTCAATCTGGAAATAGATAATCGTTTCAGCGCCTGTGAATTCAGAGACTTCCGCTTTGGTACGGATTGCAGTCCCTTTTGCAGCGTTGGTAAACGTAGATTCATGATGAACATCTTCCGGTCTAATACCAAGAATAATCTCTTTTCCAACATACCCTTGGTCACGCAGCATGTTCATTTTGTGTTCTGGGACCGTTATCTGTATACTGCCGATTGTAAATTTGTTTTCTGCTAGCTTTCCATTTAAGAAATTCATGGCTGGTGAACCGATAAAACCGCCTACAAACACATTTTCAGGCTTTTCGTAGACGTCTTTTGGAACTCCGACCTGCTGAATCCTGCCATCTTTCATCACAACAAGGCGAGTAGCCATTGTCATCGCTTCCGTCTGATCATGCGTGACATAAATGGTAGTTGTCTGTAAACGCTGATGGAGTTTAATAATTTCTGTACGCATTTGTACACGGAGCTTTGCATCAAGGTTTGATAAAGGTTCATCCATCAAGAACACCTTTGCGTCACGGACAATCGCACGTCCTAAAGCTACACGCTGACGCTGACCTCCGGATAAAGCCTTAGGTTTACGATTTAGACAGGATTGAATTCCGAGTATGGCAGCTACTTCGTTTACCCGACGATTGATTTCGTTTTTAGGAAGTTTACGAAGCTTCAGACCAAACGCTATATTGTCATATACAGACATATGCGGATATAATGCATAGTTTTGGAAAACCATTGCTATATCACGATCTTTAGATGGCACGTGATTTACTTTTTTTTCATCGATATAAAAATCGCCTTGCGATAGTTCTTCCAGGCCGGCGATCATACGAAGAGTTGTTGATTTTCCGCAACCTGAAGGGCCGACAAAAACGATGAACTCCTTATCTTTCACATGCAGATTAAAATTTTCTACAGCTGTTACGGTCTGATCATACATTTTATAAACATTGACTAATTTTAATTCAGCCATCAGAGGCGACATCTCCTATATTTTCTGATTAAGGTTTCATTAAGCGTACGCAGATTAACATAAAAAATGAAATCACAATCATACTTGTAACCCATAACCAAGCCATTCCCATATTCCCTGAGTCAATAGCGATATAAATCGCTGTAGAAGTTGTTTGTGTTTGGCCAGGCAGATTTCCGGCAAACATTAAAGTGGCCCCGAATTCCCCTAACGCTCGTGCAAAACTTAAGATTGCACCCGAAATAATCGATTTAAGTGCAAGCGGAATAGAAATAAAAAGAAATATTTTATATTCATTTGCTCCATCGACACGAGCTGCATTTTCAATATCCTGATCAATTGCTTCAAAGCCTGCCTTAGCCGATTGATACATAAGTGGAAAGGATACAACAACAGCGGCAATGACGGCAGCCCACCATGTAAACATAACCGGTTGTTTAAAAATCCACTCAATCAATTGTCCGACTGGACTATTCCTTCCAAATAGTACAATTAATAAAAAGCCCACAACAGTAGGAGGTAAGACTAAAGGTAAAAGGAAAATCGTTTCAACGATGGCTTTCCCTTTGAATGTAGCCTTAGCCATTACGCTTCCACATATTACTCCTAAAATGACAACTATTACACTAGATACAGACGCTACCTCAAGGGAGAGTCTGACTGGTGACCAAAAATCTGAAGTCATTTTAGTTACTGTAGACCTTTAAATCCATATTTTTTAAATGTTGTGATAGATTGTTCATTTTGGAGATATTCATAGAAAAGTTGGGCTTCTTTTGGATGGGAACTATTCTTAATCACACCGACTGGATAAATAATAGGTGCGTGAGTATTTTCTTTAGCCGTTGCAACAATTTCAACTTTTGGAGAAATTAAGGCATCCGTTTTATAGACGATTCCTGCGTCCACATTGTTTGTTTCGATATATGTAAGCACTTGGCGAACATCTTTGGCATATACGATTTTCTTTTCAACAGCTGTCCAGATTTTTAAATGTTCTAATGTTTTTTTAGCATATTTCCCTGCTGGTACAGTTTCAGGTGTACCGATAGAAATTTTCTCAGCTTTGGTGAGATCTTCAAATGCCTTAATTACTTTATCTGAATCCTTTGGAACGACCAACACAATTTCATTTCCAACAAGGTCGACTCCTTTATCCTTTTCTATTAGCCCTTCTTCTACTAACATATCGAATTTGTCCTCAGCAGCAGAGAAGAAAATATCGACCGGTGCTCCTTGAGAAATTTGTTGTTGAAGAGACCCGGAAGCTCCGAAATTATAGGTAATGTGTACATTAGGATGTTCCTTCTCAAAAGTCGCTGTTATCTCAGTTAAAGCATCTTGCAAACTTGCGGCGGCTGAAATCGTTAATTCTACTTTTTTATCGGAGGTTTCTTGTTGCTGTTCATCTGATTTTTTACTTTGTTCATTTGTTGAACAGCCGGACGCGATTAGCAATAACAGCAGAACGGAGAAAAATAAAAGATTGAATTTTTTCATGGCTCCTCTTCCTTTCCGAATTAGTTATAACTAATTATAACTAGTTATAACTAAAACTAGAATATATTCTTAAACAGGTTCCATTGAGCAAGGGGCTAACTTCAAGGCTTATAAGCTTTGAAGTTAGCCCCTTGCTTTATGTGGAAATCATTTTTTATAAAAGATCTCTGTTCTTTGTGTAAGAGATTGCTCATTATGTGCTTCCTGGGTCTGTTGAGAAGCTTGTTTATAGGTAAGCCAATCTTCGCGATGATTAATATTAATAAACACTGAATCCTCATTAGAGAAGGGGATCGTTTGTACACGAATTTGGTCTAAAAATAAGCGGATTTTTCTTTCGTTTCGATCTACTAATTGTTTCATCGTAACGAGGCTTCGGCGATGGTATAAAGCCAACAGCGGATGGATTTGATCAGCTTGAACAGGGACAATGGCGTCATACTCACTATCCTTAGTTAAACGAATCATATATTCAACAAAAGCAGAATGTACAAAAGGAATATCACATGATAGGACAAAAAACCAGTCAGCATCAGCTATGCTGGATAAGGCTTGATACATAGCGAATAATGGACCTTGATAAGCATTTGTATCATGTTCAATAATAAACTCCACATCATTTCGTTTGAAAGAAGGAAATAAATCATCATTAGTGACAATAACAATAGGAGAAAGAGAATGGGCCTTGAGTGCATCGACACTATGTTCATAAAAGCATTTGCCCTTATAGGTTTCAAACATTTTTGGTTTACCGTAACGTGAGGACTTACCCCCAGCTAAAATGACACCTGCTATTTTCATTGTCGGTTTAATTCCTCCACGAAATGTTGACATGTCGGTAAAATTAACTTGTTCATGGCGAGCCTCACTGCATTTGTGGAACCAGGAAGAGCATAAATGGCTTTCCCATCGAGACTTCCAGCTACGGCTCTGCTGAACATCGATTTAGGACCGATTTCTATGTAACTTAAAGAGCGAAACAGTTCTCCAAACCCTTGCATTTCTTTATCAAGAAGATTAGAAACAGCTTCATATGTAACATCGCGAGGCGTAAAGCCTGTTCCTCCAGTAATAATAATCATCTGAATCAGTGGATTTTTACACCAGTCTTGAATGGTAGAAGTAATCAATGACAATTCATCTTTTACAATTTGATAGTCATGTACAGTGTGCTGTTGTTCTGTTAAAAGGTTAGAAATTTCTTTTCCGCTTGTATCATTCTCTTTTGTCCTTGTATCACTGACCGTTAATACGGCTGAACAAACAGAGGTGGATGGATTATGACGATGCATTGTTTTTGCACTCTCCTTTATAAGGAAGATAGAAAGTTTTGTATCAATATAGTAACACAGTACGGTGTAACTTGTTAATGAACCTACCAATAGATAGGCAAGAGGGAGAGCATTAATGTTTGATTTTTTCAATAGGTTGTATCCAATTTTTGTGTGTTTTTAAGGTTTACACGATGTAATAAATATGATAATATGTAAATTGTATCCAATTTAATGCGAGGTGGATTTCTTTGCTAGAAAGTAAAAAGAAAGATAAGTCCACAGTTGTTAATGAAGTGACCAAAAAGCTGAGACAGGCTATTTTAGTAGGAGAACTGAAAGAAGGAGATCGGCTTATTCAGGAAGAGTGGGCAGAGCGGTTAAATGTCAGCCGGATGCCGATTCGAGAAGCGTTAACGCGGTTACAAATGGAAGGACTTGTTGAAATGGTTCCGCATAAAGGAGCAGTCGTCACGCCTATTACACGGGATCATATTGAAGAAATCTATGATACTCGTGCTATGCTAGAGGGCTTAGCCATTGAGAAGTCATTGCCATTTTTAACTGAACAGGATAAAAATGACTTGGAAGAGATTCTATTGCAAATGGAAGGAATTGAACTATGCGATGAAACGAATGAGCAGTACATTCAATTGAATGCATTGTTTCATGAGACGCTTAGGAAAGGGTGTCCGTGGTTACGGGTTCATAAAATGGTTGAAACGCTTGGCATTTCACCGATTGCACCTAATCTATTAATCGATTATCACAAAGAAACGCAACGTGAACATCGATTGATTTACGAAGCTGTACGACGCGGAGACCCAAAAGAGCTACGGGCTGCAGTGGAGTATCATATTTTACGAACGAAAAATAATTTAATTGAATATATGGAGAGGTTGAATAGTACAAAGCCAGAATAAATGGGGGTATTGACTATGTATGATTTTGCAATTGTAGGTGGCGGTATTGTTGGTTTATCAACAGGAATGGCTATTTATGAGAGGTTTCCAAATTCGAAGGTGATTGTTATTGAGAAGGAATCAGCTGTAGCAGAACATCAAACAGGTCATAACAGTGGTGTCATTCACTCTGGGATCTATTATCAACCAGGAAGTTTTAAAGCAAGGTTCGCGAGACAGGGAAGTCAATCTATGACGAAATTTTGCCAGACTCATGGAATTCAACATGATATTTGTGGGAAAGTGATTGTTGCGACAAAAGAGGAGGAATTACCCCTGCTTGATAATTTATATAAACGTGGTCTGGAAAATAAATTAAACATTCAAAAAATTTCTATCGATGAATTAAAAGAAATTGAACCACATGTAAATGGACTGAGTGCGATTCGTGTGCCTCAGGCAGGTATTGTGAATTATCGACAAGTCAGCGAAAAATTTGCTGATATTATTCGTGAACAAGGGGGAGAGATTCAACTTAATACAAAAGTAGAAAAAATCCATGAGGAATCGGACAATGTAACGATTGAAGCGAGCCGCGGTACATTTAAAGCGCGGATGGTGGTCAATTGCGCTGGCCTCCATAGTGATCGCGTGGCAGCGGCAGCTGGCTACAAAACAGATATGAAAATTGTACCGTTTCGTGGAGAATATTATAAATTAAAGCCAGAAAAACGATATCTTGTCAAAAATTTAATTTATCCTGTACCCAACCCTAAATTTCCGTTTCTGGGTGTGCATTTTACAAGGATGATTAGTGGAGAAGTAGACGCTGGACCCAATGCAGTGCTTAGTTTTAAACGTGAAGGCTATAAAAAAACAGATTTTAATGCGAGAGATTTAGCTGAGGTACTTCGCTACGGCGGGTTCTGGAAGTTAGCCAGTAAGTTCATGAAGGAAGGGATGGATGAATATGTTCGCTCCTTTAGTAAAAAGCAATTTACAAAGAGCTTACAAGAATTGATTCCTGAAATTCAAGAAGAGGATTTAATCCCAGCACCCGCGGGTGTCCGTGCCCAGGCTTTAAGGGATGATGGAAATATGGTAGACGACTTCCATATTATTGTGGGGAAACGTACGATTCACGTATGTAACGCGCCATCACCTGCTGCGACAGCTTCAATTGAAATTGGAAAAGAAGTGGTCAGTCGTATTCCAAATCAGTCTCATTTACTTCAAGCTATTTTATAAATCTAATAATTGTGTACAATTCCCCATTGAATCCATCCCAATTACTAACCGATTGGATGGATTTTTTTATTGGTTATGTTTTTGAAAGTGCATTCCGTTATCTTGTTTTATTTGTTAATTAGCTAACTTTTTTAAATTAAGTTTAAAATGAATAGTATTATAATGAGACAATACTATAATAGAAAAAATATAATAAAGGAATGATAAAGTCATGCAAAAACCAATGATGTATGAACTTCGTAAGTCCATGAGTATTTTAAACAGTTAGGTGCGAATGTAGCTTTTCATACTTACCCGGAAGGTCATACTGTATCTCAGCAAAATTATCAAGACTTTATGCAATGGTTACATCATGAATTAGGAAATAAGGAGGAATAAATATGTTCCCATCTTTTTTTATCGCTCACGGGGCACCGTTATTAGCGATTGAGGATAATGAGTATACACAATTTGTACAGCAACTAGGCCGTACATTACCGAGACCGAAAGCTGTTGTTTTATTTTCAGCGCATTGGGAGGCTTTGGTGCAAAGGGTAAGCCAAGTAGACGAATATGAAACAATCTATGATTTCGGTGGTTTTCCTGAAGCGTTATATCGTATTCAATATCCTGCAAAAGGAAACGACCAGCTTTCAGAGGAAATTAAAGAACTGCTTACGGATCATGGTATATCCTATGAAGTAGAAACAAGCCGTGGATTAGATCATGGGGCTTGGGTTGTCCTTAGAATGCTTTACCCAGATGCTGATATACCGGTCATTTCTATGTCTGTTAATCCACATCTTTCACCAGAGGAGCAATATAAAGTTGGTCACTCTCTGTCTGCATTGAGAGAAAAAGATATTTTAATTATTGGGAGTGGAGGTACCGTACATAATTTAGGAATGGTGAATATGGCGGGAGAAAATCAAATTGATCAATGGGCTCTCGATTTCGACAAGTGGCTGGAAGAGCATTTGAATAATTGGGATGTTGAGTCTCTTTTTCAGTATCACTCGTTAGCCCCATCAGCAAAGTTGGCCGTACCGTTGTATGGCAGTGAACACTTTATTCCGCTTTTTTATGCGATGGGGGCAGCCCATAATCAACAAAAAGCTACATTACTTCATCGAAGCTATCGTTATGGAAATTTGAGTCATAGTGTATGGCAGTTTGGCGAGTGATTGAAGAGAATGTTATATAAAATGAAACTTCCATCAGTGAGGGGCGTACTGCCCGTTAAGTATGGGATAAACTTTGGACGGACTGTCGAGTTTCTCGACAGTCTTTTTAAGTTATTTGTCTTTTTAATATACAGAACAAGTCATTCTAATCTTCCCTCCTGGTTATTATAAATAAATACATAAAATGCAAAAATTGACTGTAAATCATTTGTGACTTAAAATGGTGTAAAGGTCATGTTTTTTGAATTTTCAGTTTAATCTTAAGTTTATTTAAAAAATATAAGCGCTCTATTTAGTGAAGGTGAAACTATATGAAGGAGGAAAAAGACATGATTAAACGTTCTGGACAAAATGTTTCTGCAAACGAGGTGGAAAGTGTTATTGAAGAACATCCAAGTGTATATGAAGCTGCAGTAATTGGTATTCCTGATAAGATTCGTGATGAAGGGATGAAAGCCTATGTTGTTTTGCGGAAGAATCACGAATTATTAAAAGAAGAGCTTATGCACTACTGCCGCTTACGATTGGCTAAATTCAAAGTTCCAGATGTTATTGAAATTATTGATGAACTTCCTCGCACTTCATTCGGAGCAGTTGAAAAGTATGCTCTACAACAAATGCATGCAGAAGAATATAGAGAACTTTTTTAAAGGGAAGTAAGACTAAGGATGAGGGAGCAATGCGGCCGCAGTTGTTATTAAAATTGGAGCTGCTAATTATAATCACACAACTACTAATTCAATTCGAAAAATGTTTAAAAAGCTTGAGTAAAGTTTCCTCAAGCTTTTTTGATTTAGGATGTTCCTTACCAAAATAGAATGAGTTATTCTTCATTCACGCGGTTTTTAAAAGCTTCTTCCGGAATAATATTTTCAATTGGTTTACCAGGTTCAATATGATTTTTTCCTTCGACTACACTATTTTTAGGGAAGTTCCCAGGGTGTCCTTTTTCTTTATGATTATAATGCTTGCCTCGACTCATATTATTTCTCTCCTTTCTATGCTTCCTTCCTAGTTTTTCTCGAAAAGCTTTTTTCATGCATGTCTAAGCGAATCAAGAGACAGCCTAGCCCAAATACTATAGTATAGTCTTACCTGACAATGAAGGAAGGAAGGAATGTAGTGTGAAGCTTAGTATTCTTGATCAATCTCCAATTTCTGAAGGACTTTCTGCGAAGGAAGCTTTACAGCAATCGATTCAATTAGCCAAAGCAGGTGAAGCATTTGGTTACACTCGTTATTGGTTGACAGAGCATCATGATTTAGGCGGACTCGCGAGCTCTGCACCAGAGATTTTGTTAGGAGTGATTGGTGCTCATACGGAAAAAATAAAGCTTGGCAGCGGAGCGCTTTTGCTGCCTTACTATAAACCCTATAAAGTGGCAGAAACATTTAATACATTAGCTACGCTTTTTCCGAATCGAATAGACCTTGGAATTGGACGAGCGCCTGGAGGAGCAGCAGAAGCATCAATGGCGCTAACAAATAACTTTCTTGAAAACGTGTGGAAAATGCCGGAGCTAGTTGCTGAATTAATCCAATTTCTTCATGATGATTTTCCTGACTCACATGCATTTTCCAACGTAAAACCAGCGCCAGTTCCAGATGTTCCGCCTGAAATATGGATGCTTGGAACGAGTAAAAAAAGTGCCCTGCTTGCAGCTGAAAATGGGGTAGCTTATGCGTTTAGAGAATTTATGAGTGAAGCGGATGGTCAAGCGAGTATGAAAAGCTATAGAGAGAATTTTAAAAAGTCGCGTATGTCGGCCTCCCCGAAAACATTGCTCACAGTGACAGCTATTTGTGCGGAAACAGAAGAGAGAGCAAGGGAGCTAGCTTTAAGTTCGTCTATTTGGAAAATTCGGAGCGCCAAAGGAAAAGGAGCATATATTCCATCTGTTGAAGAAGCAAAGAGAGAAATATTATCTTCCGAAGAAAAACAAGTTAAAAAGCAAATGGAACAAAAAATGTTAATCGGCACTCCAGAACAATTACAGGAAAGGTTTCAAGCTCTGCAAAAAGAATATGAAACAGATGAAATAATGATTACTACGACGACACATCGTTTTGAAGACAAAATTAATTCCTATCGGTTATTAGCTGAAGCGATTTTATTTTAAATCTAATGAACTAGAATGTTGTAAAAAGAGCAGCCCACACTTGGTTCTGCTCTTTTTATACGGGAACTTTTTCATTGATTTGAAGTGATTTTTGCAAGGTTATGATCTCTTGTTGTATGCTTGGAAAACCTTCTATTTCAGGAACCTTTTTTATAGAAGGTGCCTGTTATCGATCAGTAGCATTAGCCATCGTTTCAAAAACATAAAGAAATTGGGCTAGTGTTTCATCCGCAAGAATAGGACGCTTGTCCATTCTTGAACCATTTTCTAGTAAATATCCTAATTGCTCGATGGAGAATATGACTGGCCAATAATATTCCAATGCTTTTTTATTGACTGGAATTTCTCCAGCGGCTGTATTGTATAATGTTTTTAAGTTAATTAAATTCGTTCGCATTTTCATTCGTTCTCTGCTTTTTCTAGCATTGAAGCCAATGCCTTGATCTGAGAAAAGAATGAATAAAAATTGCGCCTGGCTCCGGATTGTTTTCGTTATTAAATGGGGGAGACGGCTAGAAGCAGAACGTCTACCAATCAATAATACTCCAATAAGACCAATCACACTTCCGATTAAAATATCAATTAATCTGGCTGAGGCAAAATAAGAAAAGCTAAAGCTGTTTTGACTCGTGCTTTCAGCCATTAGCAAAGCATTTGGTGTAAAGAATGATGCGGCAAGGCCATAATTTTTTACAATAAATAGCTCTGTAATAAATGTTAACAGCAGGATAAATAAAGCGATGACGAATCCAGTAGGGTGAGTTGCAAGAATTAAACTGGCAATTAGAATACCTAGAATTGTTCCCAATCCTCTTTGAATTGCACGATGATAGGTAGCGACAATTGTAGAACCGGACATAACAGCTACACAGGATAACGGCACCCAATAGGGTCGTGTAAATTCAAACTGATAAGCTATAAGAGCGGCAATAATGGTAACAACACTGAACCGAACAGCCGTAATAAAAACAATAGAGTTTTTATCAAGAGCACCGAAAAAAATGGTCTTGAATGACGGTTTGTGCATGCGAATGACTTGATTAATTTTAGATGTCGGCTCATTGAAGGTAGCATCCGCATCAAATATTTTTGTGAACAATAGGGCCACCTTTTCATCCAATTCTTCAGGCTGAAGAATTTTTTTGAAAGCCTCTTTCCTCTTATTTTTCTTCTTATCCAGCGAATTGGCAATTTCACGGACGATTTCGCCCAATTCTGACGGCATTTTGAACTTATTTTCTGAAAAATTTTCAAGTATGTACAAAAACATCGTATTTGCATGACCATTTAATATATACAATCGATTAAATAGATCCGTATTTTTCCAAGGAATATACCCTGCTACAAGTGTTTCTTCTGCTTCCTTTAAAACGGACATAACCCGATGTCTGGCCTCATTAAAAGTATCTGTACCAACTGAATCGAGAAGTGCTGCCAGTTCTCCATATACTCTTTTTACTACACTTGTTTCCGGCCCATGGGGGTCAAAGAACCAACCTATTATGGCAATCAGCCATGATAGGGACCCACCGAGAAAAACAAGACCAGCACGTAACGGAGCAAGCTCCGGATTAACGGGCATACCGGTTGTCATAGCAAAAACTAAAACGAAAAAGATGGCAGAGGGGCCGATAATTCTTAAAGCTCCAAAAATAAAAATAGCTGTTGCTCCAATAACTCCCATTAAAATGGCTGTTGCAAATGGATAAGGAGCGGCCAGAGTTCCTAGTGCAGAAGACAAAGTTATGCCAAGTACAACAAAAAATAGCTTTTTAGCTCTTTGTGCATAGGGAATATTAAATACGTATAGATAAGTAAATCCCCCCATTCCAGCTAACAATCCATATTCTAAATTTCCAAATAATAATCCAATCATAACGGGAAGGGATGCCACTAATCCTGCACAAAAGGCCTTTACCCATGGAAATGGTTTCTTATTAACGATTAAGGCTTGTTTTATGAGGGAGGGGGATTTGGTAGAGACAGATTTAGGTATTTCGCTCGTACTAATCGCTCCTTTTTTTGGGGATTTTACATATAATTATAGGTGTGTTCTTGAGAATAAATGGATACAGTCATCCTTATATTCTCTTTCTAATTGAAATGCTATTCACCCAATTAACCTAGCTTTAATATTTGATTAAACACTACAATTAAGAGTCGGGAACATCTAACTTGGTTGCTATGTCCTTTTGCAGCAACTTGCAGAACGGCTTGAAGACAAGTGAAAAAACAACATTATGAATTAGGAGAGAGGGCTTATGTTGGATTGGCTAAATAGTAATATAAGTATAGGTACTTTAATTTGGTTGTTTCCCATCAGCTTTTTAATTCATGATTTTGAAGAGATTATTTTTGTTGATTCTTGGTTTAAAAAATATTATGCGAAATTTTTGCCTCGTGTCCCAAATAGAATGAAGAGCACATTTCAAGACTTAGCTAGGACTACCTCAGCAAGATTTTCAATCCCTGTATTTTTCCAGTTTATCATGTATGTCGTTGCTTCTTTTATTGCTGTAGAGCAACAGATCTATGGACCATTGATAGGGTTTAACCTTATTCTGTTTCTCCACGTGTTTATGCATATAGGTCAATCATTGTATTTACAGGTTTATGCATTAGGCGTCGGCAGTGCCATATGTATTACTTTGCCTTATTCCATCTATTTATTTTATAGATTCTTAAATGAAAGGATAATCAATTTATATGATTTAGCAATAAGTGCTCCATTTGGAATATTAACTGTAATTGCTCTGTTAGGAGGGCATAAACTAGCCCATAAAATTTTACCTGATAAAAATATAGATGCTTAATTAAGAAAGTTTATTAACAGTTCTTTTTTAGGTTGTATTGCATTCATTAAGAAGTATCTTATCGTACAAAGCTCGAAAGGCTTGTGGATTCCCGTTCTGAATTTACTCACTCCTTTCTGTTATCTCTCAATTAATCTGTCACTTTATATACCTTTATGCGAATAAAAAAGTTTTTAAAAGATATGCGGGCATTTATTGAATTTTAATGTCATTTTCCTGTAGTTAGTGAAGTTGTTTTTATTGGAATGATTTTCTAGTAAAATAAAAAGTTAATTCAAGCTAGATATTTAGAACAACTCATTCATAGGCTAACCTTTAAAAAATTTCATATGGAAACATTTTTAAGGTTGAAAATTAATAAACAATTCGATAGAATAAAGGCAAATGAAAAGGCTATGTGTGACTGGCGAAACGCGGATAACCGCGAGGGAGCACATAGTGTCGTAGCCGTTCGCCTGGGCAGAGGTAAGGAAAGTGTAGTAGTGTTCCTTACCTCTTTCTGTTTACTAGGGGGGATAGTCAATATTGATTGTAAATTTCTTATTTTAGTAAACAAAAAATTTTCAAAAAATTTAATTGATAGTAAGTCACATGCTTAAAATTTTGTTAATATTAGAGTAGGAATTTGAAAACTATCAAACACGAAAAGGGAGACGACAGAATGAGCACAGTAATTTTAGATAAAGTGAACACAATCAAGACATTAAATAATATTGCAGAAGCTGGGTTAAATGTATTCAATACAGACAACTATAAGCTTGATGATAATAATGAAAATCCTGATGCTGTTGTTGTTCGTAGTTTTAACATGCACACAATGGAATTCGGAGATAATTTAAAGGCTATCGCACGAGCTGGAGCTGGTGTTAATAATATTCCGGTTGAAAAATGCACAGAGCAAGGAATCGTTGTTTTTAATACTCCAGGTGCAAATGCTAACGCTGTAAAAGAAATCGTATTAACTTCATTAATGGCTTCATCTCGTAACCTTTTTGATGGTGTAACTTGGACAAAAACATTAGCAGGTGAAGGAGAACAAGTTCCGAAACTTGTAGAAGCAGGAAAGAAACAATTCGTAGGTAAAGAAATTAAAGGGAAAACTTTAGGGGTAATTGGTCTAGGTGCAATCGGTGCACTTGTAGCAAATGATGCTCTTAATTTAGGTATGGATGTAATCGGGTTTGATCCATTCATCTCTGTTGATACTGCTTGGAACTTATCTCGCAATGTGCAACGTGCTATGACGATTGAACAACTGTTTGCTAATTCTGATTATATCACTGTACATGTTCCTTTAACTGATGACACAAGAGGAATGTTTAACAAAGCAACATTCAGTATCATGAAGCCAGGCGTTCATATTTTGAACTTCTCACGCGGTGAGCTTGTGAATGAAGTGGATATGGAAGTGGCACTTGAAAGCGAAAAAGTTAGCAAGTATATTACGGACTTCCCAAATGAAACTGTATTGAAAATGAAAAATACAATTTCAATTCCACATCTTGGTGCTTCTACAGCAGAATCAGAAGAAAACTGTGCGATTATGGCAGCTCGCCAAGTGAAGGAATTTTTAGAAACAGGAAATATTAAAAACTCAGTGAATTTCCCAAATGCTTCTCTTCCTTATACTGGAAAACGACGTGTGGCAGCTTTCCATAAAAACGTTCCAAACATGGTTGGGCAAATCACATCAGCTCTATCAAGTGATAACTTGAACATTGCTGACATGGTTAACAGAAGCCGTGGAGAGTACGCTTATACAATGATTGACATTGACAATGAAGTTAATGGTGATATCATTCCTAGCCTGCAAGAAAAAATTGGCCAAATTGAAGGTATCGTTACAGTTCGAGTAATTTAATATACGAGAAACTATAAATGAATGAAAGAGTCAGTAACAAACAGTCCCCCTGTCGGAAAGTACAGGGGGACTGTTTGTTATTGATATTAGAAGTTGAAAGAGAAGATAAAAAACTTCTTACTCGACTTGTTATACCTTAGTCACGCAGCTTTAAGAATTTTAGAAAACTGTGATAAGGACACTTTGACAACGATGTATCATCATCTCTTAAAAAGTATTGTTTCCACTCATAATTATCTTCTTGGCCATAGCTTTTTAGATGAGGATGAATGGGGGCGGAGTCATAATGTTTTAATCTATTTCGTATCTTCTTTTTTATCCGTTCAGCATAGGAATGAGATTTATTAAATTCTTGCAATACCCACCTAGGTGTAATAGCGAGCATCATGAAATCAAATTGCCTGCTTTTTCGATTCTTATGAGCAGGGGTTGCACAATACATAAAATAGGGTTCTCCGTGATAACAAAACTCCCAAATAGGATTATGTGGATCGGTTGGCATAGCCTCTGGCCAATCTATATAATCAATTTCGCTTAACCCGCTTAGTTGTTGCCAAAATATCTGTTCATATTGTTCAACTTGGTACGTTTCCTTCATATCTTGCGGTGTCTCATAAAATACAATGAGAGAAGTATAACTGCCTAATTGTCTCGAAACTTCAGTAAAATCATTTAATAATTCAGCAAGCTCGTATAATGTTGTGTCTTCCCTCGGATCTCCTATAAACCCATAACGTAGTTGGTTTAAAGAAAAACCTATTGTAGCTGGTATGCAAGGAAACGGTTTCTGTTTATCGGTCATTTTTATTTCGAATAGTTCTAAGGCTGTTCTTTCCCAGTGATTAAGTTGGCTTCTAAGAGAGGGAGTGTCCATATATAAACCGTTGATAAGAATCACCTCGCAATCACTTCTACAATGTATTCAAAGTAGGGGGAATTGGGAGGGTGTCCTAGTGAAATTGGGCATTTAATCAATAGTTCATAATAATTATGGGGATACTTCGTGTGTGTAGATTTTTGAGGAATTTTTGAAGATATACAGGTTATGAGGACGAGTGTGGAGATCTTGAACTACTCGCTACTTAAATGTCTAATAAAAATTTGAGGGGGAATTCTTCACGTCTAAAATGATAAAATTTATCCTGAAAAGTCGCCATTTCCTTCAATTTTCGTGTATAGTTATCTGAGTAATTATGTATGGAAAAGAGATGAATAGGTTGCAATCTTCAAAATTATGGACGAAAGATTTTGTATTATTTATTGGTTCCAACTTCTTTGTTGGCCTAGCGTTTTATACGCTGATGACTACCGTGACGCTTTATACGATTCAACAATTTAGTGCTTCTCAAAGTCAAGGTGGTCTTGCTTCAAGTATTTTTATTATCGGGGCACTACTCGCACGCTTAGTTGCCGGTAAATTGGTTGAAAAAGTGGGCCGTAAAAAGATGATGTATAGTAGCTTATTGTTATTCTTCCTTGCGATGCTTTTGTATTTCTTGGTTGATAATTTGGCATTTTTATTTGCTGTTCGTTTTATCCACGGTGTCGGCTTCGGCTTTGCGAATACCGCAATGACAACGACGGTAATGGATGCTATTCCAACTGGTCGCCGTGGAGAAGGAACTGGCTATTACTCACTCAGTGCAACGGCTTCAACAGCAATTGGCCCATTTGTTGGTATTTATTTAATGAATCATGCAGATTTTAATGCGATTTTATATTGTTGTACGTTCTGTGCTGCGGTGGCAGTTGTTTTTGCCCTACTTGCGAAAGTAAAGGAAGCGGATTTAACACCGGAAGAACGTAAAAGTATTAAACTTGGTTTTAACGTTTCAGACTTTTTCGAGAAGAAAGCCATTCCGATTGCCGTTATTACGGTATTTATGGGCATTGCCTATTCAAGTATTATGGCGTTCATTAACTTATACGCATATGAAATTGAATTAGTTGATGCGGCAAGTTATTTCTTTTTAATTTATGCAATTTTCTTATTCATAACGCGTCCAGTGGCAGGGAAATTACTTGATCAAAAGGGCGATAACTTTATTATGTACCCATGTATTGTATTATTCTCTGTCAGTTTGTTTGTAGTGAGCTATGCGCATAGCAGTTTTGTATTATTACTTGCAAGTGCTTTGCTTGCATTTGGTTTTGGTACGTATATGTCTAGCGCTCAAGCTATTGCAGCGAAAGTTGCTCCTCCTAAAAACATTGGACTTGCGATTTCGACCTTTTATATAGGGCTTGATTTTGGAATTGGTATCGGTCCGTTTTTTCTAGGCTTTATTATTCCTTTAGTAGGGTTCCGTATGCTGTATACATTATTAGGAGTTCTTGTCCTAATCTTACTGGGTGCCTACTTCGTGCTCCATGGGAGTAAAGTAAAACAATTATATAGTAACTAAATAAAAAGAGGTGAACTATAAAGTGGTTCACCTCTTCAGTATGTAGAGAAATTTTTAATTATTAAATGAATAATACTATTTAATTATGTTTTTAGTAGCAGGGACCATCAATTTCTATACGGTGCTTGTCACTTATTGTTTGTTATCTTAAAGGGTTAGTTTAAAATCTTTACATCAACGGATACGTCCAATCGCTGCCCGCCTAATCCTTGATAAACACCTTTGACGGGGACGATATCTTGATAATTGCGACCGTGGCCAATTTTAATATAGCGCCAATCGATTTTACCGTTATTAGTTGGGTCAAAACCAATCCATCCAACCTTAGGAACATAAGCTTCGACCCATGCGTGAGAGGCGTGCTGAATGTCGGTTTGATTATTGTGAATATCCCCAATGAATTGGTATCCACTTACATATCTGGATGGAATATCAGCTAAACGGCAAAGTGCAATCATTAAATGGGCATAGTCTTGACAGACACCTCGTTTTAAACGTAATGTCTCTTCGACTGTCGTGTGAACATTAGTCGCTCCGGTATCATAGATTAAGCTTGTATGTAGTAGATTTGAAATTTCCTCAAGAAGTTGATAAACACTTTTAACTTGGTATGTACGAACGGTTTCATCATAAAATGTCTGTAACTCAGGCGTGACACGTGTATAGTCTGTTTCCATTAAAAATTCTGCAAAGTTATTTTGAAAGGTTTCACCTGTTAATATGTTGCATTCAGTCTCAAAAGGAACGTGGTTTGTAACTTGTCTATCGTCGATATCCTTTATTTCAACGATGGAATGTGATTGGATTAAAAGTTCCTGATGAGGTGTTGGATTTGTGAAATAATGGACAGTATTACCAAAAAAGTCTTTGTATGAAAATAATGAAACTTTTGGTTCAATCAAAATATTTTGTTCGCAGTATATCTGGCGTTCATCTTTTCTAGGTGTGAGACGAACTTCATTAATACTGTCGACTACTGGTTCTTGATAGGTATACTTTGTAAGATGGTTAATTTCGTATTTCATGCTTCAACATACTCCTCTTGAAAGAAAGTTTTTGAGATTGTATCACCAAGCTGATGGCATGACTGTAACATCTGACGTAGCAAATCTAATTCATAAAGTTCCTCTCGAACACCTTCACGAATTTTTTTCATTTTTCCTGTAAGTTCAACTTCTCGATTTGATAGAAAGGAGAAATTATAATCTTTCTGTTTAATACTTTGTAAATTTGCTTCTAAGGAAGTTAACGCAAAATGAACGGATCTTGGAAAAGTCGAATTAAGGATTAAAAATTCAATTACGTTTTCAAATGTAACATTATTTGCATAAAATTTACGGAAGCCTTCATAACCACCAACCGATTTTAATAGAGCAAACACACGGTCATAATTGTTAGTATCTTGTGATAGAGACCCATCCTCCATAAAATTAAGGTAAATGGTATTAAGGGTTCTCAGAATATTTTCAGCTCGTTCTAAATTTTTTCCGGCTTGAATGAAGTTCCATTCCTGATCGCGAACCATTGTAGCATCTACAGTACCGTTAAAAATAGTCAATCGTGCTCTGAGTTGTTGATAGAAAAGGTAAGGAGACTGCCTCATAACGGAATCTATATCTCGTTCTTTTAACCAAAGGTAAAGGGAGTTTATAATATCCCATAACTCATTTGGGAGGTATTGTCGAAGAACCCGTATGTTGGTTCTAGTTTGTTGTACACAGGAGAAAATAGAATTTTGATTTGTTTTGTCAAATGTTAAGAAGTGGAGGGCTGTTTTTTCGTTAATTGTTTCATACTTGCTCTTAAATATGTCAACATGGCCAATTGCACCGATAAGTCGTTCCCAGTTATAGTCTTGTTCCGTTGTATTTCTTTTTAATTCATGACGAAGATGATAGTTTACATCTATTAACCTTGTATGATTTTCAATTCTTTCTAGATAGCGTCCTACCCAAAACATTAATTCAGCACAACGATTCATCATTTCAAACACCTCATCGATAAAATTTTGTTTAATTTAAAGAAGGTTATAAAACCCATGTATCTTTTGTACCGCCGCCTTGCGATGAATTAACCACTAGTGAACCTTCCCTTAATGCGACTCGTGTAAGTCCTCCGGGAACAAGTTGAATATCTTCCCCCATAAAAACAAATGCACGTAAATCAATATGACGAGGAGCGATGTTTTTATGATTCGTTAAAGTAGGTGAGCAAGAGAGTTTGATTGTCGGTTGCGCGATAAAGCGTTCAGGATGTTGCTTAATTTTTTGTGCAAATTCCATAATCTCTGTTTCAGAAGCCGTCGGTCCAATTAACATGCCGTAACCTCCAGAGAGTGTCCGTTCTTTTACAACCATAGTTGAAAGATTATCAAGAACGAATTCTTTTTCTTCTTGATTTGTAAGGATATATGTAGGTACATTTTGAATAATAGGTTCTTCATTCAAATAATAACGAATCATCTTAGGAACATACGCATATACAGCTTTATCATCAGCTATACCTGTACCAGGTGCATTTGTAAGGGCTACAGTTCCAGCACGGTAAGCATTCATAAGTCCGGGCACACCAAGTAAAGAATCCGGACGAAAAGCAAGCGGGTCTAGGAAATCATCATCAATTCGTCGATAGATAACATCCACTTGACGAAGTCCTTCAACGCTTTTTAGATACACTTTTTGATCAATGACCGTCAAGTCTCTTCCTTCGACGAGCTCAATTCCCATCTCTTGGGCAAGAAAGACATGGTCATAGTAAGCTGAGTTATGAACACCAGGTGTTAATAAGACAACTAGAGGATCCTGTTTATTATTAGGTGCTAAACTACGTAAGCTGCCAAGTAAATCATTTAAACCTTGGTGAATGTCGCGAACCTGGTATTCAAAGAATAATTCAGGGAAGCGTTGCATCATTAAATCACGATTTTTATATACGTAAGACAATCCTGATGGATTTCGCAAATTATCTTCTAACACATAAAATTCTCCTGTTTCACTCCGTATTAAATCAATTCCTGAAAGTGGAATATAATTGTTGTTTGGGATGTTCAGACCAACCATATCTGGTTGAAAGTATGGATTTGTGATAATCATTTTCCTTGGAATAAGATTATCTTTAAAAATATTTTGTTCGTGGTATACATCTTTAATGAACATATTTAGGGCGCGAACTCTTTGTTTCAGCCCCTCTTCTAGTAGTTGCCATTCATTCGATGTAATAATTCTTGGGATAAGATCAAATGGAATTGTTCGTTCGGAATTTGCATCCGTATCGTTCGTGTCATACAGTGTAAATGTGATTCCTTGTTTCAGCATTTGCGACTGCATCAATGAGTTTCTAACCGATAATTCATCAATTCCCATTTTTGAAAACTGGGAAAAAAGCTTTGCATAAGGTGCTTTAATTTTTCCGTCAGGGGTAAACATCTCATCATAAAAATAATTTATAGAATAATCAGAAAAAAGTTGTTTGTTTTTTAATTGAGTCACCGTCACTTTATCTTCCTCCAAAGTTTATCTGTTTTTAATTTGACTTTGTTATAGAATGCTGTTAACAACAAGATGGTTTAACGCAGCCTTCTATTTCAAATGTGATTTTTTGTTACATGTAATTCCTGTAAATAAGTATATGATAAATAATTTATAGATGTATGTCGAAATAAGTCTGTATAATTGTGTACATTTTGTGTCGAAATTAGGCGGTTTATTGGTGGTGATGTTAAAATATAGCTATATATAACGCTTGTAGTTTTAGAATTATTAAAATTTCGAATAAGTACGTGATAAATAGTTACATCAAATGTTAATAATTGAGTTATAATTTTATTTAGAGATATGGCAGATAAATCTTATATAATTAATTAGTATTAAGATGAGATTAATAGAAGAAAAGAGGGAAGATTAGGTGAGGTTAACAATAAGTAAAAAATTGATTATTGGGTTTCTTTCTGTTTCTTTTTTTTCTGGAGGAACAATAGGAATTATTTTCTATTACATAAATAAGGCAGATAGTTCTTATGCGGAAATAGAGAATCAACAGATAACGATTTTAAATAATGTGAAATCTATACAAGTATTATCTTATCGACAGACCAATAGCTTACGAGGGTATCTTCTAACAGGAAATTCTGAGTTTAAGGAAAATCTAGAGAATGAAAATAACGAAATGAAGCATTTAATTGATGAAACTAATAAACTGATTGTTGAGCCTGAAAGTGAAGCAGACATCATCAAGTTAGGCGAACTTAATCAAGAATTTCAAACGAGATATGAAGAAATATTAAGTATATTTGAAGAAGATGTTGATCAAGAACAGGCTTCTGACTATTTTGTCAATAAACTGTTTCCGATTGGGAATGAGCTCTCCTTGCTAACAACATCATTCGCCGGGCGCCAACAGATAATGATGGATGTGACCAGGGAGGAGTATTCAAAAAAAGAAAGACAAATGAAACACATGCTAATCATATTCAGTGTACTTGCTGTACTGTTAAATATGATTATCGGACTACTAATTGCTAGGAATCTAACAAAAAATCTTTCTAAAATCGCAAATGTGATTAAAAAAGTGACAGAAAATTCTAGCAATGAAACAGAAATACCTAAGATTGAAGTTAATTCCCGAGACGAAGTTGAAGATATCGCAACGGCATTTAATAAAATGGCATATTCGATAAAGGAAAAAAGCTGGTTGGAAACAAATATTGTCGAAATGGCTACGATGTATCAAGGAATTCATGATCTTAAAACATTAGGTCAACTATTTATTAATAAAATTACTTCCATGATTGATGCAAACTACGGTGTTTTTTATGTTAAACAAGGAACAGGAGAAGCGAGATTTCATAGCATTGCATCCTATGCATTTAATGGGCAAAACAACGGTCAATCTAGTTTCGGATATGGAGAAGGGATTGTAGGACAGGCAGCGCTTGAAAAACGAACGATTTATTTAACAGATCTCCCGGAAGACTACATTAAAATTACTTCTGGTGTTGGATCAGCATCACCGGCGAATCTTATGATAATACCGGTTGAATATGAAGGAGAGGTTATGGTTGTTATTGAACTAGCAAAGTTTAAAGAATTCACGCCGATTCAGCAGACATTGATAAATCAAGTAGCTAATCAAATTGGAGTTACAGTAAAGAGTGTTAGTGGGCGAATGCAGATTGAAAATCTTTTGAAAGAATCAAAAGATTTAACAGAAGAGTTACAAAGTCAGTCTGAAGAGTTGCAGCTGCACCATAATGAACTAGTTTGTATGAACGCAAAGCTTGAGGAACAGGCCAAACAATTGGAGCTTACTTCGAATTATAAGTCAGAATTTCTTGCTAATATGTCCCATGAGTTACGTTCACCGCTAAATAGCTTACTCGTTCTTGCTAATCTGCTTGCTGAAAATAAAGAAGGAAATCTTACAGAGCAACAAGTGATTTTTGCTGATACGATTTATAAATCTGGGAATGATTTATTGCTGCTTATAAATGAAGTATTAGATTTATCGAAAATAGAATCAGGAAAAATAGATATCATTCCTAGTGAAGTATTATTAAAGAATATATGTTTATTTGCTGAACGTCAATTTTTACCACTTGCTAAGCAAAAAGGACTTCAGTTATCTATTCAATTGGATGAAAATCTTCCGGAAACAATACGGACAGATCAGTATCGATTACAACAAATTATAAGAAATTTGCTGTCAAATGCTATTAAATTTACAGCAGAAGGTGTGGTTACACTGCATGTTCATCAGGCGCATGTTGAAAATATGAATACAACAATAGCTTTTTCAATAAAAGATACCGGTATTGGGATACCAAAGGAGAAACAAAAATTAATATTTCAAGCCTTTCATCAAGGAGATGGAACGACTAGTCGAAAGTATGGAGGGACTGGGTTAGGCCTCTCTATTAGTCAGGATCTTGCTAGTTTGTTAGGCGGAGATATAAAAGTAGAGAGTGATTTAGGGAAGGGAAGTATTTTTACATTATATTTACCGATATATGAAACGAGTACTATAAAAGAAGCGGCACCTGCTATTGAGGTTATAGATGGAAACGAGTGGGAGACTGTAGCTTTAGACCAGGAGGACACTCTATTTATAGGAAAGAAAATCCTTGTTATTGATGATGATATGAGAAACATATTTGCCATTACCTCTGCACTAGAAAATAAGCAAATGGAAATAGTCTTTGCTCAGAATGGGAAGGATGGAATGAGTGTCTTAAAGGAGAATTCTGATGTGGATTTAATTCTTATGGATATTATGATGCCTGAAATGGATGGGTATGAAACGATATATGCAATTCGGGAAATGACGGAGTACAAGAAGCTCCCAATTATTGCATTGACGGCAAAAGCTATGGCACATGATAAAGAAAAATGTATAGAAGCGGGTGCATCTGATTATATAAGCAAACCTGTTTATATAGATCAGCTTCTGTCCTTAATGCGAGTATGGCTATATAAATAGTTAAATTTGTTTTACATACTAATTTGATAGAAAAGTCAGTTTTTAAACTTAATAGACAATGCACAGGGGGAGCCGTTTTAAATGAAAAACTATATCGACATATGGAGGAAAGATGAAAAGAAAGTAAATATATTATTAGTAGATGACCGTCCTGAAAATTTATTGGCACTTGAGAGCATACTTACCTCATCAGATTATCATTTAATTAGTGTCAATTCAGGAGAAGAGGCATTGAAGCGTGTGTTAATAGAAGATATTGCTGTTATTTTGCTTGATGTACAAATGCCAGGGTTAGATGGGTTTGAAACAGCAAAATTGATAAAATCTCGCGAAAAGTCAAAACATATTCCAATTATTTTCCTAACCGCTATTAGTCAGGCTATAGAGTATGTTAAGGAGGGCTATCATGCAGGAGCGATTGATTACATATTTAAACCGTTTCACCCAGAAACATTGAAGATGAAAGTGGAAGCTTTCGTAAAAATTTATCAATATCAAGAACAGATAAAATTCCAAAATGAAGCGTTGAAGGTTATTAATCAAACATTGATAGATACTCTTGTCACATTTGATAAAGCAGGACGGATTGTAACGACTAACCCTGCTATCACAAAGATGTTTGGGTATACAGAAGAAGAATTGAGTGGAGAGCCGATTGATTTGCTCGTTCCTAGTATAACTAGTTATTATTCAGACTCCCATAAACTAGGTAGGATTATTGAAACGTTTGCCGTCTGTAAGAATACAGATGTTTTTCCAGCTGACATTCAACTGGGTGAGGCGAAAATTGGAGGGCAGCATGTTTATGTTTGTTCGATTCGGGATGTTACGGAACGGCATCTACTGGAGGAAGAGAGATTTCGCAAAATATTTGAGTCAACCTCGTGTCTTGTTTCGTTGCAGGCGGTAAAAGATTGGCATTATATTAATGTAAATAAAACCTGGCTGACAAGCTTTGGCTATAATCACTATGATAAGGTTGTTAATCGATCGGATCTCTCTATAAAATATATCGTTCAATCAAATGATAACGTTGAAACCGTTGTAGAAACAAAGGATTTAATCCATCCCGTTCAAAGTAGTAGAATTAAGTATTTCAATCAATTAGGAGAATTGCGAGATGGGTTATTGTCTACTGAATTTATGGACATTCATGGAGAAGAATGCATTCTATCTGTTATTACGGATATAACAGATAGAATGTCCGTTGAAAAAGAGATGGCAAGGCTAGATGGATTAAATCTCATCGGTGAAATGGCTTCAGGAATTGTTCATGAGGTGCGTAATCCGATGACAACCATTCGTGGATTTTTACAAATTTCTAAGGATATACCATCTCCTGAATTTATTGATATTATGCTTGAAGAGTTAGATCGTGCCCATAACATTATTAGTGAATTTTTATCCATATCAAAAACGAATAACACAAAACGAATTTCCAAAGATTTGAATGTCATTATCGAAAACTTATTTCCCCTTATTCAGGCAAAAGCTATGTATTCTAATCATCAAGTTTATCTGGATTTAAACGACTGTTCTGAATTGAAAATTAATGAAAGGGAAATTCGGCAATTGATTTTAAATCTTTCTCTAAATGGGCTTGATGCAATGTCTTCTGGAGGGACCCTAACAATAAAAACATATCAGCAAGATGATGAAGTAGTTTTAGCGATACAAGATGAAGGAAAGGGAATTAAGCAAGAAATCATTAATAAAATTGATAAGCCCTTTTTCAGTACAAAGGAAAATGGCACGGGATTGGGTTTATCTATTTGCCAAAAAATAGTGTCTAAGCATGACGCTATCATGGATATAAAAACAAGTAGTGAAGGTACAATATTTTTTGTTCATTTTCCTATTTAACTCAAAAAGCCTTCAGATGATCTGAGGGTTTTTATATATTAATGAATATTTATGAATATGTGATATAAGAAGCTGGAGCAGCATTGACCGTAAAATTTGAAAATCATTTGGAAGTGATAAAAAAGGACTGAACCTTTTTGTCTTCTCGTTTGTATAGTTAGAAAAGAAGATAGATTGGGGATGTTACAAATGGGCACAGGTTGGATTGTTTCTCTTATCGTTGCAGGTGTTTTATTGGTTTTAATTTTAGCGATTGCGATTTCAATGGATCGTAAGCATATTATCCGTGAAAAAGGCAAAATCAATTATAAGAAAACAAAGGTATACTTAAGGTGGAACGTATTTGATACACTTACGCTTATATTAGCTATATACGCCATTATTTGTGTTCAAGTCCTTAAGGTTTTAATCTCTATCGGTGAAACAGTTGAAAATGTTTTTGTGCAATTTTTTACAAATCAAGCACAAGTATGGACGATTGTATCTATTCTTTACTTAATTTCTAGGGTATCAATGACGTTAAAATCTATTAAGGAACGCTGGGGCGATGATATTGAATGAGCGTGAGGATCAATTGATGATTGCTTATCAAAATGGAGATGAAGAAGCGTTAAAAGGCATTTACATCTTATTAAAACCGTCTCTTTATTCGTTTATTTTCCGTTATACAAGGGATGAGCAATTAAGCATTGATATTGTTCAGGATACATTTGTCAAACTTCAGCGTTACAAGCACAAGTATAATCCGAGGAATGGAAAACTAAAATCCTATCTCTTTCAAATTGCATATCGATTGATGATAACGAAATTAAACCGCCGCAAGAAATGGAGAAGCCTGTTACCCTTTCTTAGTCCGATACAGTCCGAAGAACTCCATCATTCAGACAGAATAACTATTCGAGAGGCTATTGCGAAACTCCCTGAAATCCAGCGTGCTGCGGTATTGCTGTTCTACTATCACGATATGCCACAAGAGGAAATAGCCAAAGTCCTTGAAATTCCGAAAGGGACGGTTAAATCCAGATTACACATAGCAATCAAAAGATTAAAAGAAGAATTGGGGGGAGACGAATATGAGGCAGGATCCCTTTAATAAGGATCATCATCTGTGTACGAAGTTAGATGAATATCATGTAGATATACCAGATTTCCCAATGAAGGCGAGTAGGTGGGAGCGATTTGTCAATTTTCTAACTTCCCCTGCAAAAGACCCGCTGGAGTCATTAATTTCAACGGCGGATGGGGTAATGCTGTTAAAAGTTGCTCCAATAATAGGAACTGTTGCATGGGCATTCATACAAGCTTTCCTTTTTTTATAGGGGATAGCACTAGGAAAAGGTGGATTTACAACGTTAAAGAAATTTCAATATTAAAAAGCCTCATTTCTCGATGTTACTGCTGAGAAATAGGGCTTTTTCTTTAATCAGCAATTTAGTTGGATTTAAAAAGTTATTTTTCTAATCCAGCTTTTCTCACGACTACTTCACTTTCAAGCATATCCCACATGCCTTCATCTTCCATGCCTAATCTCCAAAGTGCTAAGCCTCTTATTCCAAGACGGTCTGCAAGTTCAGCCTTTGCTTTTATACTTTCTCGATTTTCAAACCATACCTCATGATTGACCCCTTGTTCATCTGTATAGGCAAACATTGGGGTTTTTGTTTCTTCATCAAAAGTGATTTCTTTATTGTATTGTTTAGCTAGAGTCATTGCTCGATCAAACGATGCATAAGCCGCACGACCTGTTTGGAGATTAAAATCAAAACCAAATACTGAAACAGCAGCAACGATTTTTTCTTTAGGCATCACTGTAATAGCGTAACGTAGCACTTTCTCCATCCGGCCAATTGATACGACTGGACCTGGTCCGCTTCCTGGCCAACCGTGCTCATTATAAAGCATAATGACAAATTGATCAGTTGGTACATGTAATTTTGGATAGTCAAATGGTTTTGCAAAAACACTTGGATCCTCTGGTCCTGTTTTAGATGGTACAGCAGTCGAGAAGAAATATCCTCTTGCATCAAAAACGCGCCCGATTACTCGATATAACTGGGTTAAACGATCCCGATCTTCTTCCAGTAAATCCTCAATATCAATATCAACACCGTCTAATCCATATCTTTCGACTAATCTAACTAAATTTTCAGCAAATGCAACCATATTCTGTTCAGAGGAAACCAACTCGTGAATAACCTGCTTTGCTAGTTCTACGCCTTCTGCATATAAAAGGTTATGAACAGTTGCTAACATTTTTACATTATGACGATGACCAATTCGTACAAGATTTCGTACTTCTTCATCAGTAAATTGCCCAAACTTTTCGATTGTTGTTGGATTGTCTTTATTAATTCTGAATAAGAATAATCCGTTTTGTGAAATATTCCCTGTGTTTGTCACAAAGGATTGGTAAGAGCTAGGTAATGTAGGTCCTTCTGATAATGTATAATATCCTAAAATTTGAATAATAGGATTAGATCCATCATATGCTCTTAAGGTAGAAACTGTTTTAGAGATCCATCCTGGATTACCATTGAATAATACAACTTTATACCAATTTCCTTGAACGCCAATAAGAGGTAATCTTGCGCCGCGATCCATTTGGGCAATTACTCTAAAATTAGAACCTGGCCGTTGTCGAACGTTCGCGCTATCTATATTGACAATCACTTCCGAGTATGCCGGAATCTTAATTCTTTGACCGACAGTTAGGTTCATGCTTTCTAAATGATTTAAGATAAGGATACTCTCGACGGTTGTATTATATCTACGAGCAATCTCGTATAAGGAATCACCTGACTTAACGACATATTCAGTTTGTCTCTCATCTATTTCAGATACTTTCAATCTTTGATTAATGTAAATTATATTCGTATCTAGGTTATTCAACGTTTTTATTGTGCCAACAGTTGTTTCAAAACGTTGTGCAATTGAAGAGAGAGAATCTCCTTCTTGGACAACGTAATAATCCTCATCAATTTCTTCAGGAATAACAAACTGTTGTCCAACATAAATCGTGTTGGAACGTAATTGATTTATTCTTTGCAATTCTCCAATCGAAACACCAAGTTTCGTTGCAATTGTGTACAAGCTGTCACCTGGTTGAACAATATAAATATTCCTTTCAGCAATAACGGGCACTACCAATTGCTGACCAATATAAATAATATTAGAAGTTAGCTGATTTTCATATTTAATACGTTCAGCATTTGTTTCAAATTTTCGAGAAATCGTATCCAACGAATCTCCAGGCTGTACAATATAATTAATCTGCCGATAATACATGCATATATCATCCCCCTCACCAAAGCATCTATATTTATATATGCACCGGCCCGGAATTATTGACATTTATTTTTAGGAACAATCATTATATGCTGGGCTATGCATATGTAGTCCTACTCAATTGAAAAGACTCTTGTACATATGGCAAAGGTCAATCTAATTATCCATTCTTTATTATCTCTTGAACGATTTTATCTCTCATGAGGAGCAATGTGAAATTGGTACTACTTTTGAATTGAAGGATGATTAAGGAAGGAAAATAGGCTTCGCCGCATTTAGTTAATTAGGTGATAAGATTATGCTTAAAGTGAGTGCTTCTAATCTTATTTCTGAATTTGCGTTATGCTACTAAATTTTATAATTGCTCCGAGTGAAAATCTTACTTTTTAAATAAAAACTATTACTAAAAGTTTTATATTGTATAAATATTTTAAATATGTAAAAAAGCCTACTCAAAGAGTAAGCTTAACCTCTATAAACACTATCGCATGTTGCGGGTTTTGGTTCATAAAAACAATGTTCTTTAAATTGACCAGTACGAGGTTGACCATACCATGTTGGAGGGCATGGAGCATGTGGATTAAAATACCAAAGAGCATATCTAGCTGGATGCTGTCTCCAGTGCTTCAAATTCTGTTCTGCTAATCTTCTTTCAATACCTCTCGCTCTTTGATAAAATACATTCCCTTTTTGAACAGCTTCAAAAGAATAATTTCCTCCTTGTACTTGATAAATGACTTGTGGAATAGTTCTTAAACCTTTAAAGTCTAAACAATTAGCTACAAGACGATTCACAATTACATTTCCAACATATAACATTCCTAGTTGTCCTTCACCTTCGGCTTCTGCTCTCATCATCCTTGCCATTAAGTCAACGTCTGAACTTCGGTAGCTTGCTCTGGCCATTTTTTCACCCCAAAAATATTGTATGGAAAGTAGCCAACAGTCATGTCATTATTTATGTAATATAAATGCTTAGTTATAATAACTTACAGCTTTTAAGTAAGATGTAGAGAAATTAGAGTTAAGTGGAGGAGCAATTATTCGAAAAGGTGGAAAGAAACATTTTGGGTATTTTACACAGGTTAACAAAGATAAAAGACCATGAATGTGCCAACAATAATAGAGGGAACAAGCAACAACAGTAATGCACCTGTCAAATCATTGGAGTTGTACTATAAATTGGCCGTTAAGCTAATTAATCGTCGCGAAGCTGTATCAGATGCAGGCGTTAACAAAGCCTACGCAAATCTGTGATGACGAGCTGCAACGAGGATTGTACGAACTAAACGATATGTTGAACTAGGTTAAGTGTTACCGTGTGATGACCGCAGCTTTTATCATTGGAGCTGACGTGTTATTATTAAATGTCAGGATCAAACTATACAAAACCTGTCAGGATGTTGTATAGTTCATCACGCTTAGTTTATAACTAAGTAAAATGGATAAAATTAACCCATGACAAGTAATTCAACTGAAGACAAGAATAAATGGGGTGATGGTATCAGTAAAGCTAAAGGTAAAGGCGGAACAGGTAGAGGGACAGGCAAGAAGGGCTGGAATCGTTGGCAAGCTAGTTCGAACAGAGCGAAAAGTGCTAAACCTTATATAAGCAAAGGCACTAAAAAAACAGATAAAGAGGATTGAAAGTCAGCATTCATAATGTTGGCTTTTTTATTTCGCTGTCCGGTATAGGAGCGTTACGTTACCGGCTTAGAGACGTTGACGTAATGCGTGTAGGGCATGGGGGCTCGAACCCCTGCCTCTACGCTGCCAGAACAGCCCGCTTATTTTTAAGCCTGTAAATTAAATTTAATTGAGTTCAATTGAGCAAAGGGAACCCTTGATATATCAATGTTTTTAAGAGTTTGTTTATGCACTCTAGTTAACTACGATAAAAAGAAAAAATACGTTTGTGCATATTTTGTGTAAGGATGCGGTCATATATGCAGCATGGTTTTGGTACACTGCTAAAAAATAATTAAGCAAAATGAGAGTGGTAGATAACGAGTTAGTCATTTATCCAGCGTTTTATTTTTTAATCACTGCTTTGCTGGTTCGGATATCCATAGAACCTTGATGGCGAGGATGAGTGTTTTTTTAAATCTCTTTCAACGGTTCTTTTTGTTCATTAAACTAAAACAACTTAACAAGAAAGTAACATCTATTAACCTTCTCATATGAAGGTAGTGAGTTTTAAGGTTAGATGTGCAAAATAGTACTTAAAATAAGCATAAATTACTTCTTTAAGTGGCAAAACAAACCTCAGTTGGTTTTTCCCCAGTGCAAAATATTTATATATGTTCAGATTAGATAGAGTGTTGCAAAAAGGTTGCTCTAGACCCACCTATATTTCACTTGTTATGATAATTTTTGCACTTGGTTGAGGGGAGACTTACTTTTGGAAGAGATAAAATATAATAATCTTAAATTAGGAGAGCGTGGAGCAATCATTAGTATAGTTGCTTACATTTGTCTTTCCGTTTTAAAATTAGCTATTGGGTATATAAGTGACTCTGCTGCATTAAAAGCAGATGGTCTAAATAATACAACCGATATCATTGCATCTGTTGCTGTACTTATTGGACTAAGGCTTTCACAAAGACCACCTGACAAGGATCATGGGTATGGTCATTGGAAAAGTGAAACTATTGCATCAATGATTGCTTCATTTATTATGGTAGCAGTGGGTATACAAGTGTTGCTTGATGCTGTTACTTCAATGATTCAAGGTGGGAAAGAGTCACCGGACATAATAGCAGCTTATGTAGGTGTATTTTCTGCATTAGTCATGTATTTTGTCTATCGCTACAATAAAAAGCTAGCTAGTAAAATTAATAGCAAATCAGTTATGGCAGCTGCAAAAGATAACATCTCAGATGCCTGGGTAAGTATAGGAACTGCAGTAGGTATTTTCGGTTCACAATTACATATGCCTTGGCTTGATACAGTAACAGCTATTATTGTAGGTTTATTAATATGTAAAACAGCTTGGGATATTTTTAAACAAGCTTCTCATGAACTTTCGGATGGGTTTGACCCAGAGAAAATAGAACTGTATAAAAATGTAATATTAAAATTAGATGGAGTTAAAGGACTAAAAGAGATTAAAGGGAGAAACTATGGGAATAACGAAGTAATAGATGTTGAAATTCTTGTTAATTCTACCCTAGATATTAAAGAAGCTCACGAGATAGCAACCCATATTGAAAAAGTCATGATAAATGATTATGGGGTATACGATGTTCATGTACATGTAGAGCCAAATTAATTTTAAAAAGCTTTTAGTAGATATAGAGAATGAATAGATACGTTATTTTAAATAAAATAAAGCCACTAAAGGTGTTATCCGGACCTAAATTAAAAAAGATATATAAATTAAAGGACGTTACATATTTTATATGACTAATATGTAATGTCTTTTTTATTAGGGAGAGTACTAGCGAAGCCGTCACCACTCGAAATAAGGAAATGCCAAGATTACTTAAAACCTATCTCCTTGAAAAAAATGGTGGACTTATTCACGTCTTTTACTGATAAATTAATAAAGATATTTTTGGATGTGAATTCCATTTTCTATTTCCTCCTGTGAAAATTGCTGGTAAAAGAAACATGTCAATTAAGTTTTTCATTAAATGTCGATAAATATTCTACTTTTCTATAAGTACTGTATTCATTAAATAGCTCTTAAAGAAAGAGCGCATTTCTTCCAAAATTGCGCCCTATTGCTGAATATTGAAAATGCAATTTAGAGTAATTATTTTTCAGTTGCTATATTCCCCATTGAAATAGAAATTCTATTCCAACTGTTAATTTGATTAATTATCAGAACAAGGTCAACATACTGTTTCTCGTCATAATGTTCACGCACTCGTTGATAAAGCTCATCTGGAACACGTTTTGTCGGGATTAATGTCACGTGCTCTGCCAACTCTAAAGCTGCTTTTTCTGCTTCTGTATAGAATTCACACTCTTGCCAAGCGCTAATACAGTATATTCTTTGTTCTGTTTCACCCATTTTTCGTGCATCTGCTGTATGCATATTCAAACAATATGCACAGCCGTTAATTTGAGAAACACGAATTTTAATAAGCTCACGAAGTTTTCGTTCGATTGCTATTGTTTTCGTGTATTTTTCCATATCCATCATAATTTTCATACCATCAGGGGCAATGTCATAGTAAGAAACTCTTTGGCTCATAAAGCACGACTCCTTTGATTTAGTATAAGGCTATTATACCCTTACAAGAACATCTGTATCATTTTTATAAAGGTGTTGCTCCACGATCGGACCAGATTGTTTAGTAATGCCTAGTGGGGTAAATGGATATCGTGAATAAGTGTACTTCAGCGAACGGGGCAGTTTAAGTGGAGTTAGATGATTTATTTTTTTATCAGATTAAACTGTAAAAAAAACATAATGAAGGGGTGCTATTAAATGAATCAGAGAGTAAACGAGTATAATCAGCCCATTGGCGAAGAGGTATCCAATTGGGAAAAAAGAAAATTTCCTGCTGATATGTGTTATGTAGGAAATTATACCATTGTCACAAGACTATCTCGTATACACTTGAAAGAACTTTATAGTGCTTATAAAAATTCTGACCCTAGTAATTGGACTTATTTAACCGATGAATTACCTCAAAACTACGAGGAATTTGAGCAGACATTACTCAAAAAAATAGAAAGCACTATAAGCGTGTGCTATGTCGTGTTAAATAAAGAAACCAATAAACCACTTGGAGTATTTAGTTTAATGAGAATAGATCAAGAAAATGGAGTAATTGAAGTAGGAAATGTTAACTTTTCAGATAGATTAAAAAGAACAAGAATGTCTACGGAAGCACATCAACTATTAGCTATGTATGTATTCGAAGAACTTCAATATAGACGCTATGAATGGAAATGTGATTCCCTTAATGCGCCTTCTATTCAAACGGCTAAACGTTTAGGCTTTACATACGAAGGTACTTTCAGAAACGCAGTAATCTATAAAAAACGCTCACGAGATACTTGCTGGTTTTCAATGTTAATAGAAGAGTGGCCTCTACATAAACAGGCAATTACTCAATGGTTAGCAGAGGAGAACTTTGATGGTAAAGGGGTTCAAATTCAAAAATTAGAATCATTTAAACAATGAGGAAGAATTACTTGTTTATATTATTAAAATAACGTTCTTTAACGAACGGTGCTTTGGCTTAATAAGACCATCGGAAACGATGGTCTATTTTTATGTCTTAATATCAATATTATTGTTTAATAGAGCCGAAAATTATCATATTTAGCGAATTTTCACTGGAAATGTACAAGATATGAGGATATGTGTGCCCGTAATAAAAAAGCCAAAATCCTTGATGTATAAGGGTTTTGCTCTTTGAAAAAGGATGGAGCATAGGGGGCTCGAACCCCTGACCTCTACGCTGCCAGCGTAGCGCTCTCCCAGCTGAGCTAATGCCCCGAATAGGATACACCAATTATTTTAACTGAATTAATAGAAAAGTCAATAAAAAAGGAAAAATCCGTTAGAATATGGAATTATAACGGATTTTTGAACTGAATTTTTGGCGTTGTTGATAGAATGTTATTGGATTTTAAATATTTTCAATTTCTACTTTAGAGACTTCTTGAATACTAGAAATTGTGTAATATACATCAGATGTTTTTCTTTTTTGATCGACAAGTATTCTTATGGTAAGTGAGTGAATGTTTGTCTCCACATCTTTAATTCGAATGTTTTTTACATGAATATTTTCGTCCCTGATTTTCTGTAACACTTTTGAGATGTCTTCTTTTTCTTCTATTATAAGTTTAAGAAGAATTTCCTTTTGGCGAAGTGATATAGGACCAATCCAAGTAATGATAGGGGGAAGAAGCTCTACACTAATAATTAAGAGAATGACCCCTGCGATTGCTTCAATAAAAAATCCGGCTCCTACAGCAATTCCGATTCCAGCAGCTCCCCAAATAATGGCGGCCGTTGTTAATCCAGAGATACTATTATCACGACGTAGAATAACGCCAGCGCCGATAAAGCCGATTCCGGAAACAATTTGAGCCGCTAATCGAAGTGGATCCATTGTCACATTAAGTTCGTCGCTTCCAGGAAATTTAAAAGCTGACTCAATTGATACAATCGTAAGCATACAACTGACAATAGAAATGACTAAGCTTGTTTTTAATCCAACTGGTTTACGTTTGATTTCTCGTTCTAATCCAATAATCATTCCTAAAAAAGCAGAAATACCTAACTTTAATAGAATAAATAATTCCTCGTGTACATTAAATGACCATTCCAACAATACCATCCCCATCCACGATAAAAACATCTATAATTTTAACTATTATAACCTCAAAAAAGGGAATTGCGGTACAATGAATCTGTTAGTTTTAAGTTAAAAGAGAGGGAACTTCATGAAAGCTGCATTTATCAATCCTTATTTTGCTTTAGTAGTAGGTGTGATTACAGTTTCGTTCTCAGCAATTTTAGTGAAATTGGCATCCGCTCCATCGGGAATTATTGCCTTTTATCGCTTGTTGTTTACGGTGTTGCTATTATTACCATTTTTTCTTATTAAGCATGTTCATGAAATAAAGTTGATGATAAGGAAGGATTTCTTTCTTACGATGGCTGCGGGCATTTTTTTAGCTTTTCATTTTATTTTATGGTTTGAGTCATTGAATTATACAACGGTTGCTAGCTCTACAGTTCTTGTCACGCTTCAGCCTATATTTGCTTTTGCCGGTGCTTTTTTCTTTTTTAAAGAACGTTTCTCCGTAAAAGTACTGATAAGTGGTGCGATAGCTATTATAGGGAGTGTCATTATTAGCTGGGGGGACTTTCGTATAAGTGGTTGGGCGCTTTTAGGGGATCTACTTGCCCTTATTGCCTGTGCTTTAGCAACAAGCTATCTATTAGTAGGTCAAGGTGTTCGTAAGAGGATTTCATCTACTACATATACGTTTATCGTTTATTTATTTAGTACAATCGTATTGTTCATCTATGTTGTAGTAGCTCAGCAACCATTGAGAGGATACCCTGTTGCTGATTGGATGTACTTTATTCTTCTAGCAATTTTTCCTACGTTATTAGGGCATTCTTTATTTAATTGGGCAGTAAAATGGTTGAGTACGACGACGATTTCTATGGCGATTCTTTTAGAACCGGTCGGAGCAACCATCCTAGCGTACTTTCTTTTTGGAGAAAAAGTTATTTGGACACAATTATTAGGCGGTGCAGTTATCTGTTATGGACTCATAATGTTTTTATGTGAAGAGAGAAAGCAGTATAAAAAGGTTGAAAAGCGATAAAGCATTATATGCCTATCGCTTTTTTATTGATAGGAATAAAATAAAGTAGCCATTCTTGTGAAAAAAAGAGCAAATAGCAAGCTCATAATCAAAGTGCTTCCATTTACTTTCTTGTTGTTTTGGTTACTAATTTTAATACCTTCTATAAAGGCGATACTAAATAAATAGAGTGCCATTAAATAAGATAGAAGTAAGCCAATTTCGGATGCATTCATTGCGTCACCTCTAAAACCCTTTTTATGTTTATATTATTCATGACTAGTCATAATATGATAAAAGAAGAGAAGTAAAAAAATGAGAGAAGGAAAATCTACTTTTAAAAAAACTTGTGAAAAAGTATTGTAAACAATTTTTGTCCATGATATATTATTACTTGTCGCTGAGACAACAAGTTAAATGATTACTTTAATGAAAAAACTTTTATTAAAAAAGAAGTTGACACATTAAGGTTAGTTTGGTAAGATAATAAGGTCGCTGAAAAAACGACGAACATTGCTCATTGAAAGCTGAACAAAACAAAGCGCCAACGTTAATTTTTAAGTGAGCACACACTATAAAAAAGTGCGAAGAGCTAATTCAAATTCTATCGGAGAGTTTGATCCTGGCTCAGGACGAACGCTGGCGGCGTGCCTAATACATGCAAGTCGAGCGAATCAATGGGAGCTTGCTCCCTGAGATTA
>Ga0182746_1000387_pt1 | contig 64315 bp, 64 predicted proteins | sample eDN3rd30CBELigOP_FD_128881 | JGI IMG/M metagenome (GOLD analysis project Ga0182746, IMG submission 128881) | Enriched Organic Plus compost microbial communities from Emeryville, California, USA - eDNA 3rd pass 30_C BE-Lig OP (version 2) (version 2) ...
AATGTCCGGATGTACGAGTTTCTCGACCGTCTGGTGACCATTGCGCTGCCGCGTGTCCGCGACTTCCGCGGGCTCAATCCGAAGTCCTTTGACGGGCGCGGAAACTACGCTTTCGGCATCAAGGAGCACATTGTGTTCCCTGAGATCAACTACGACAAGGTCGACACCATGTGGGGTATGGACGTGATCGTCTGCACCACCGCGACGACCGACGCCGAGGCTCGCGCGCTCCTGAAGCACTTCAACTTCCCGTTCCGGCAGTGAGCAGGGCTGCCTGCTCATACGCGGACACCGGAGAATACTGATATGGCGAAGAAGAGTTCGATTGAGAAGAACAAGCGTCGCGAGAAGCTGGTCAAGCAGTATGCTGGCCGTCGCACGCGTCTTCTCGAGATCGCTGAGGACAAGAACCGTCCGATCGAAGAGCGGTTTGAGGCCGTTCTGAAGCTTGCGCAGCTGCCGCGCAATTCCAGCCCGACGCGCGTCCGTAACCGTTGTGAGGTTTCGGGTCGTCCGCGCGCCTATTATCGCAAGCTCAAGATGTCGCGTATCGCGCTTCGCGAGCTCGGATCCCAGGGTCTGATCCCGGGTCTGGTCAAGTCGAGCTGGTAAGGAGAGCGCCATGGCTGTGAATGATCCCATCGGCGATTTGCTGACCCGCATCCGCAATGCGCAGATGCGTCGTCGCCCCCGCGTGACCAGCCCCGGTTCCTCGCTGCGCGCCCGCGTCCTGGACGTGCTGCAGCAGGAGGGCTATATCCGCGGTTTCACTGTGACCGAGTACGGCAACGGCCGGACCGAGTTCGAGATCGAGCTGAAGTACTTTGACGGCCAGCCGGTGATCCGCAAGATCGAGCGCGTCTCCAAGCCCGGCCGTCGGGTTTATGCTTCCGTCGACGCCATGCCGCGCGTGGCTGACGGTCTTGGCGTCACCATTCTCTCGACGCCGAAGGGCGTCATGGCCGATCATACGGCTCGCGAGAGCAACGTGGGCGGCGAAGTGCTCTGCAAGGTCTTCTGACCAGCAGCGTTGTCGAACCCACGGGGGACCACATTATGTCTCGTATCGGAAAAAAGCCGGTTACCGTGCCGTCCGGCGTCACTGCGACGGTCGACGGCCAACTGGTCAAGGTCAAGGGCTCGAAGGGCGAACTGTCCTTCGTTGTTCCTGACGATGTGTCGGTTTCTCTCGCTGACGGCGCCATCTCGGTGCAGCCGCGCGATGAATCCAAGAAGGCCCGCTCTCTCTGGGGCATGTCGCGTTCGCAGGTCAGCAACCTGGTTGAAGGCGTCAGCAAGGGCTTTGAGAAGAAGCTTGAGATCAACGGCGTCGGCTACAGGGCCGCTGTCGCTGGCAAGACGCTGAAGCTGTCGCTGGGTTTCAGCCACGACGTTGACTACCCGGTGCCGGAAGGCATCGCTATTGTGACGCCGAAGCCGACGGAAATCGTCGTTTCCGGCATCAACAAGCAGCAGGTTGGTCAGGTCGCCGCCGAGATCCGCGAGTATCGTGGCCCCGAGCCTTACAAGGGCAAGGGCGTCAAGTACGCCAACGAATTTATCTTCCGCAAGGAAGGCAAGAAGAAGTAAGGATCGAACATGGCTTCGAATCAAGGTTCGAGCGATCGCCGCAAGGCGCGCGTTCGCCGCGCTCTTCGGGCCGCCGCCAATGGCCGTCCCCGGCTGTCGGTGTTCCGGTCCTCCAAGCAGATTTACGCCCAGATCATCGATGATGTGAAAGGCGTGACCCTGGCGGCTGCTTCCTCGCTGGAGAAGGATCTGCGTTCCGGTCTGAAGACCGGCGCGGACATCGAGGCGGCGAAGGTTATCGGCAAGCTCGTTGCAGAGCGCGCCGTGGCCGCCGGCGTGAAGGATGTCGTGTTCGATCGCGGCTCCTACATCTACCACGGCCGCGTCAAGGCCCTGGCTGACGCCGCCCGCGAGGGTGGCCTCAACTTCTGACGGCGCCAGACGTCCATTATGGCTGAACGGCAGGTCGCCCTGGAAAGGGGCGGCCTGTTCGCGTCAGCCTTTTTGACGTTTCGCTGGAAGAGGCATTGCGGCGCACAATGGTTTAGCGAGCGGGGGCCGCAGCCCGCGAAAGTGAGATGGTTATGGCAAGAGACAGGCAGCCGCGCGAAGAGCGCGAGCGCGACAGCGAATTCGTTGATCGCCTTGTACACATCAATCGTGTCGCCAAGGTCGTGAAGGGTGGTCGCCGTTTTGGCTTCGCCGCCCTCGTGGTCGTTGGCGACCAGAAGGGCCGCGTTGGCTTCGGCCATGGCAAGGCCCGCGAGGTTCCGGAAGCCATCCGCAAGGCGACCGAGTCGGCGAAGCGTTCGCTGGTTCGCATTCCGCTGAAGGAAGGCCGCACCCTGCATCACGACGTCAACGGCCGTTGGGGCGCTGGCAAGGTGGTGCTGCGCGCCGCCGCGCCGGGCACCGGTATCATCGCCGGCGGTCCGATGCGCGCCGTGTTCGAGACCCTGGGCGTGGCGGACGTGGTGGCCAAGTCGCTTGGTTCGTCCAACCCGTACAACCTGGTTCGCGCGACGATCGACGCGCTGAAGCAGGAAGACAGCCCGCGTTCGGTGGCCGCGCGCCGTGGTCTGAAGGTTTCGACCCTTCAGTCGCGCCGTCGTGACGCCGGCTCTGACGTTTCCGCTGAAGCGTGAGGGAGGGCGGCATGTCCAAGGCTCAGAAGACAGTGACGGTTGTGCAGATCGGTAGCCCGATCCGCCGCGTGTCCACCCAGCGCGCGACGCTGATTGGTCTCGGTCTCAACAAGATGAACAAGCGCTCGACGCTGCCCGACAATTCCGCCACCCGCGGCATGATCGAAGCAGTGAAGCACCTCGTTCGCGTCGTGGACGGGGAGTGAGAAACATGAAGCTCACAGACATTCGCGATAATCCGGGCGCCACCAAACAGCGCATGCGCGTTGGCCGCGGCATCGGTTCCGGCAAGGGCAAGACTGGCGGCCGTGGCGTCAAGGGTCAGAAGTCCCGCGCCGGCGTCGCCATCAAGGGCTTCGAAGGCGGTCAGATGCCGGTGCATCGCCGCCTGCCGAAGCGCGGCTTCACGAACATTTTCCGCAAGGACTACAACGAGGTTAACCTCGGCCGGCTGCAGGCGGCGATCGACGCCGGCAAGCTGGATGCGTCCGCTCCGGTGACTGTTGACGCGCTCGTGGCCGCTGGCGTTTGCGCCAAGGCCCGCGATGGCGTCCGCATTCTCGGCGCCGGAGAACTGAAGGCGAAGCTCGCCCTGCAGGTTGCGGGCGCCTCCCGCTCTGCCGTAGAAGCGGTGGAGAAGGCGGGCGGCTCCGTCACGATTCTCGGCGGTGATGCTGCTGCGGAAGCCTGAGGTTATTTCTCAGGTTTATGTGATATCCGTCTGAATTTGTTAAAATTTCAAAGACGGTCCTGAAATCGGGGGGCGGCTTGCCGCCCTCCGTTGGGGCCCGAGGGTCAAGCGCATGGCATCGGCAGCTGAACAGCTCGCTTCCAGTCTCAATTTCAGTTCGCTGGCGAAAGCGGAGGAACTGAAAAAGCGGATCTGGTTCACGTTGGGCGCGCTGATCATCTACCGCCTCGGCACCTACATCCCGCTCCCGGGCGTCAATCCGGAAGCGGTGGCTGATATTTTCCGCCAGACCCAGGGCGGCGTGCTCGGCCTGTTCAACATGTTTTCCGGCGGCGCTGTCGGGCGACTTGCGATTTTCGCCCTGAACATCATGCCGTACATCTCGGCCTCCATTATCCTGCAGTTGCTGACGAGCATCGTGCCGTCGCTGGAGCAGTTGAAGAAGGAAGGCGAGCAGGGCCGCAAGGTCATCAATCAGTATACGCGCTATCTCACGGTCGTCCTGGCGTTGTTCCAGGCGTGGGGCATCGCTGTGGGCCTGGAGAGCTCGGGCAATGTTGTCCTTGAGCCCGGCCTGTTTTTCCGCATTTCCACGGTGATCACGCTGCTCGGCGGCACCATGTTCCTGATGTGGCTCGGCGAGCAGATCACCGCGCGCGGCATCGGCAATGGCGTCTCGCTGATCATCTTCGCGGGCATCGTCGCCGAGTTGCCGCAGGCCATCGCCGGCACCCTTGAGCTGGGTCGTCAGGGCGCGCTGTCCACCGGCATCATCCTTGGCGTTCTGGTCATGGCCGTCGCCGCCATCGCTTTCATCGTTTACATGGAGCGGGCCCAGCGCCGACTGCTGATCAACTATCCCAAGCGCCAGGTGGGCAACCGCCTGTATGAAGGCCAGACCTCGTTCCTGCCGCTGAAGCTCAATACGGCCGGCGTCATTCCGCCGATCTTCGCTTCGTCGCTGTTGCTGTTGCCGACGACCATCGCCAGCTTCTCCCAGAGCAGCGACGGCACGGGCTTTCTGGCGACCATGTCGGCGTACCTGGGCCACGGGCGGCCGCTGTATATCGTGCTGTATGTGGCGCTGATCGTTTTCTTCGCCTTCTTCTACACGGCCATCGTCTTCAATCCGTCGGAGACGGCCGACAACCTGAAGAAGCAGGGCGGCTTCATTCCGGGAATTCGTCCGGGCGAACGCACCGCGGATTTCATTGACTATGTGCTGACGCGCATCACCGTGATCGGCGCGGCCTATCTGGCCCTCATCTGTCTGCTTCCCGAACTGCTGATTTCCTATGCCTCGCTTCCCTTCTATTTCGGCGGCACCTCGCTGCTGATCGTCGTGAGCGTCACGATGGACACGGTGGCGCAAGTGCATGGCCATCTGCTCGCGCACCAGTACGAGGGCCTCGTGAAGAAGGCCAAACTCAAAGGGGGACGGCGTAAATGAGACTGATTCTTCTGGGCCCTCCGGGCGCGGGCAAGGGAACCCAGGCGAAACGTCTGGTGGAGCGTTATGGCATTCCCCAGCTGTCGACCGGCGACATGCTGCGCGCCGCGGTTGCCGCTGGCACGCCGGTTGGTCTCAAGGCCAGGGCGGTGATGGACGCGGGCCAACTCGTCTCCGACGATATTGTGATCGGCATCGTCGCCGACCGTATCGAAGAGGCGGATGCGAAGAAGGGCTTCATCCTTGACGGTTTTCCGCGCACGGTGGCGCAGGCCGAGGCGTTGGGCGACATGCTTGCCGGCAAGGGGCTCAGGCTTGACGCGGTGATCGAGCTGGTGGTCGATCAGGATGGCCTGGTGAACCGTATCATCAATCGCGCCAACGAATCGAAGGCCAATGGCGAGCCGGTTCGCGCGGACGATGATCCGGAGGTCTTCAAAACCCGCCTGGCGGCCTATAACCGCGACACGGCGGTTGTGGCTCCGTTCTATGAGGGCAGGGGCCAGCTTACGCGTATTGACGGCGAGCAGCCGATCGACGCCGTGAGCGCCGCGCTGTATGCGGCGCTGGACAAGGTTGACGCCTGATCGTTTTGGGGTTAACAGGGCGCAACTTTTTCGATCGGCGCCGTTCTTTCCTGAGAAGGGACGGCGCCGTTCGCATTGCGTTTCCCGCAGGGCCGGCCTCCACCGGATGCGGGTTTTGCCGCGAATCGCGGCGTTGAAGAAACCCGGCGCAGACGCGCCGGCCACATGGAGACGACATTGGCTCGTATTGCTGGCGTAAACATTCCGACCAACAAGCGCACGGTTATCGCGCTTCAGTATATTCACGGCATCGGCGCCAAGTTCGCGTCCGAGATTTGCGAGAAGGTCGGCATTCCGGCCGAGCGCCGCGTGAACGAGCTGACCGACCAGGAAGTGCTGCAGATTCGCGAAACCATTGACCGCGACTATCTGGTCGAAGGCGATCTGCGTCGCGAAGTGTCGATGAATATCAAGCGCCTGATGGATCTGGGCTGCTATCGCGGTCTGCGTCACCGTCGCGGTCTGCCGGTGCGTGGTCAGCGCACCCACACCAACGCCCGCACCCGCAAGGGCAAGGCGAAGCCGATCGCCGGCAAGAAGAAGTAATCTGGGGCCGGTTCGCCGCCCTTGCGCGGAGCGGGATTGTCCCGCTCCGCGATATTTTGTCCCGAGCGCCTGGCAATACGGGCGCGCCTGAAGGAAGTGGTTTATGGCCAAGGAAGTTACCCGCGTTCGTCGCCGCGAGCGCAAGAACATCGTCTCCGGCATCGCGCACGTGAACGCCAGCTTCAACAACACGCTGGTCACCATCACCGACGCGCAGGGCAACACGATCTCCTGGTCGTCCGCCGGCACGATGGGCTTCAAGGGCTCGCGCAAGTCGACCCCGTATGCGGCGCAGGTTGCGGCCGAGGATGCGGCCCGCAAGGCCGCCGAGCACGGCATGCGCACGCTTGAGGTTGAAGTTTCCGGTCCCGGTTCCGGTCGTGAGTCCGCCCTGCGCGCGCTGCAGGCTGCCGGTTTCACCGTGACCTCGATCCGCGACGTGACGCCGATCCCGCACAACGGTTGCCGTCCGCGCAAGCGCCGCCGCGTCTGATCCTGATAACCCCGGTTCGCCGGGGTTGCGCCGTTTGCGGCGCGCCGCCCTTTAACATGGCGTTGGCGCGCCGCCCCTTATGAGATCCGCAGAGGTGTGCTCGTGATCCAGAAAAACTGGCAGGAACTGATCAAGCCGGGCAAGCTCGAGGTGTCCGGCAGCGACGACCGCAGGCACGTGGCGACCCTCGTGGCAGAGCCGCTCGAGCGCGGCTTCGGCCTGACGCTTGGCAATGCCTTGCGGCGCGTCCTCCTGTCGTCTCTCCAGGGCGCTGCGGTGACGGCGATCCAGATCGACGGCGTGCTGCATGAGTTTTCGTCGGTGCCTGGCGTTCGCGAGGACGTCACCGACATCGTGCTGAACGTGAAGATGATCGCCATTCGCATGCAGGGCGAAGGCCCCAAGCGGATGACGCTGCGCAAGCAGGGGCCCGGTCTTGTCACCGCCGGCGACATCAACACGGTCGGCGATATCCAGATTCTCAACCCCGACCTGCCGCTGTGCACGCTGGATGACGGCGCTGAAGTGCGCATGGAGTTCACCGTCAACACGGGCAAGGGTTATGTGCCGGCTGAGCGCAACTGCCCCGAGGACGCGCCGATTGGCCTGATCCCGGTGGACAGCATTTTCAGCCCGGTGCGCAAGGTTTCTTACCGCGTCGAGAACACCCGCGAGGGCCAGGTTCTTGATTACGACAAGCTGACGCTTGAGGTGGAGACCAACGGCGCGGTCTCGCCGGAAGACGCCGTGGCCTACGCCGCGCGCATCCTGCAGGATCAGCTGGCCATCTTCGTCAACTTCGAAGAGCCCCGTCGCGAGGAAGCCGGCGCCGCCGCCGCGCCGCAGCTGCCCTTCAATCCGGCGCTGCTCAAGAAGGTCGATGAACTGGAGCTGTCGGTCCGCTCGGCCAACTGCCTCAAGAACGACAACATCGTTTACATCGGCGACCTCATCCAGAAGTCGGAGGCGGAAATGCTTCGCACGCCGAACTTCGGTCGCAAGTCGCTCAACGAGATCAAGGAAGTTCTGGCAACCCTTGGCCTGCACCTCGGCATGGACGTGCAGGGCTGGCCGCCGGAGAACATCGAAGACCTCGCCAAGCGCTTCGAAGAACACTACTGAGTTTTACGCGCTGGCCGTTTGATGGCCAGCCAAACAAGAGAGCGGCCGTACCGTGGCACGGCGGCCGCATAATTCTGGAGATAGCCAATGCGTCACGGTTTTGCCCATCGTCGTTTCAACCGCTCCTCCGAGCACCGCAAGGCGATGTTCGCCAACATGGCCGCGGCGCTGATCAAGCATGAGCAGATCGTCACCACCCTGCCGAAGGCGAAGGATCTGCGTCCGATCGTCGAGAAGCTGGTGACCCTCGGCAAGCGTGGCGACCTGCACGCCCGTCGTCAGGCCATCGCCCAGATCCGCGACCAGGATCAGGCCCGCAAGCTGTTTGAGGTGCTGGGCCCGCGCTACAAGGAGCGCAACGGCGGCTACCTGCGCATCATGAAGGCCGGCTTCCGTTTCGGCGACAATGCGCCGATGGCTGTCATCGAGTTCGTCGATCGCGACGTCGATGCGAAGGGCAAGGATTCGGGTCCGACCCAGCAGGCTGCTGACGAGGCGTGATTGCCCGCCGGGTTGAGATTTTGAGGAAGGGCGGTGGTTGCACCGCCCTTTTTTATTTGGTCAACAGGAAGTCTTCAGCGATCCGTTTCAGGATCGCCACTTTTCCGTTTGAATTCTGCGGGAGTTTGGATGCGCTGGCGTTTGTTTCGCGCAGCGGGCGCAGGGTCGGGCGCTGACGCCTGAATTCGCGCCGGGTTACATGCGGCGCCAGCGCGAAGCGGGGTTCGCGGCCCTGGCCTGAGGGCGGGGCGGCAGGATATTGGTGGGGCGGCCCCGTTTCGGCGTTCAGCCCCGCGTTTGAAGAATGGAGAATGCGGATGGTTCCTGGCGTAACCGGAATGCGGCCAGCCAGTGCGGCGGCCTGGCGCGATGCTGGTTCGCGCGCGGCCTTGCGGGTTGCGCTTGCGGCGGCTCTCGGCATGGCGTCCATCGCCATCAGCCCGCCGGGGGCGTTGGCCCAGACCCGCGAGGTTCCGCAAGGACGCAGTGAGATCCAGCTCTCCTTCAGTCCGATCGTCAAGAAGGTGGCGCCGTCGGTGGTCAACGTCTACGGTGCGCGGGTTGAACGGCAGCAGCAGAATCCGCTGTTTGAAGACCCCTTTTTCCGGCGTTTCTTCAGTGGCGATTTCGGCGTGCCGCGGGAGCGGGTGGCCCGTTCGCTCGGCTCGGGGGTGATTGTCGATCCATCGGGCGTCATCGTCACCAATCACCATGTCATCGAGAACATGACAGAGGTGAAGATCGCGCTTGCCGACAAGCGTGAGTTTGAATGCGATATCGTGCTGCGCGATCCGCGCACCGATCTGGCGGTGCTCCGCATCCGCGACAAGGGCGTGAAATTGCCGGCGATGGAACTGGGGGATTCCGACGCGCTGGAGGTGGGCGATCTCGTGCTGGCCATCGGCAACCCGTTTGGCGTTGGCCAGACGGTGACCCAGGGCATTGTCTCGGCGCTCGCCCGCACCCAGGTCGGCATTGGCGACTACCAGTTCTTCATCCAGACCGACGCCGCGATCAATCCTGGCAATTCCGGCGGCGCCCTCGTCGACATGAAAGGCAGGTTGGTCGGCATCAACTCCGCCATCTATTCCCGCTCCGGCGGCAGTGTCGGCATCGGCTTCGCCATACCGGCGGCGATGACCCGGGTTGTGGTGGAATCGGCCAGAAACGGCGGCAAGGTGGTCAAGCGGCCGTATTTTGGCGGACGCCTGCAGGCTGTCACCGCCGATATCGCCGAAAGCGTGGGGCTTGAACGGCCAACAGGCGCCCTGGTGGCGGAGCTTCGCCCGGGTAGCCCGGCCGCGGAAGCGGGGCTGAAACGCGGCGACGTGATCCTGTCCGTAGACGGGCAGGCCGTGGATGACCCGGACGCCTTCGGCTACCGGTTGGCCACGCGCCCCATGGGGGGGCAAGCCACGCTGGTCGTGCAGCGCGGGCCCCGCAAGGAGACGCTGAAAATCCGTTTGGCGCCGGCGCCGGAAACGCCGGCGCGTGAGGCGGTGAAGCTGCCGCAACGCACGCCGTTTGGCGGCGCGACCGCAGCCAACCTGTCGCCGGCGGTGGCGGAAGAGCTGTCGCTGGATGTGGCTGGCAGCGGCGTGGTGATCTCGGACATCGCCGATGGCTCCAGCGCCGCACAGGTGGGGCTGAAGAAGGGCGATGTCATTCTGGCCGTCAATGGCGAAAAGGTCGCCACGTCGCGCGAACTCGACGCCGCCTTGTCGCGGCGCGCCCGTTACTGGGAGATCACCATCAAGCGTGGCGAAGAGGTGTTCACGGCCGTTCTGGGCGGGTAAGCAGGGGGCCAGGGCGGCGCGTTGCGGCGCCCGCCCGCCCTGGCTGTTCGCAAGCATGCGACAGCTTGCTGCCTGATGGCGGGAAGACGTGCACATCCCAACCGGCGTAGACATGATGCGCGCGGCGGGGCGCCATCACGCAACGTCAGCTGATTTTTTGGGGCTCGCGGCGTCAGGTGGCGTATTTGATGGCGCAGCCGTAGGCGCGGGTTTGCCGCGTGCTGACCGGCTTGCCTGCGGCAAGTTCAGCCAGCGCCTCGCGCACATGGTTGCGGGCGCCTGTGATTTCGGCGACATCCGTGCCTGGCCTGTCATCAATCGCGCCCATATAGGCCAGCCTGCCGTCCGGGGCGATGACATACATGTGCGGCGTGGCCCGGGCGCCATAGGCGCGACCAACCTTGCCGTCCGGGTCGAACAGCACCTGCGCTGGCGCGGCGTTGCGGCTTGCGGTGAGCCGGTTGGCTTCTTCCGCCGACACCGCGCCCTGTTCCCCGGGCGCAGACGAGATAATGCTGAGCCAGACCACCCCGGCCCTGGCGGCGTCGCGCTGCAAATTCTGCATATTGTTGCTGGAATAGTGCTTTTGCACGAACGGGCAGGCGTGGTTGGTCCACTCAAGCACCACGGTCTTGCCCTTGAAGTCGGCCAGGGAAACCTGGGCGCCAGCGGCCGATGCGAGGGTGAAGTCCGGCGGCGGACTGCCGGGCCTGACCGGCGGCGGGGCGGCAAGAACAGCGGCGCCGGATGCAAAAGCAAAAACCAGGCCGGTGAGGGCGCTGCCCGAGAGCAGGTGACGGCGCGAGAGACGAAAAGGGCGGTTCATCCTCGTTCTCCTCGGCGGCGCCGCTGGGCGGCGTTGGTCCTTCCCGGAAGATACCCTGATTCAGAGGGGCAGGCTTCCCGCATCAGCCAAGCCTGGCCTCCGGGCGCCTGCAACTGACAATCTGGCGATCACCCAGGCGCAGCCGCCCTTATGGGATTATCCATATGCACCCCAGCCAATATGCAACCGCCCTGACCTGCAATCACGGCGTCTTGCCGTCCCCATCCTTGCGGAAGGCGACGCGGGCGGGCAGCGCAGCCAGCGCTTCCGTCACCGTCGCAGGCGTGAGGATTTGCGGCAGGACCACCGGCGTCTCATCAACGCCATCGCCCCGGTAGAGCAGATAAAGCGGAACTCCGCCGCGGCCAAAGCGCGCCAGCAGGGCGGTGATCTCCGGGTTCTGGTTGGTCCAGTCGCCTTTCAGATAGGCGACGCCGCGCGTTTTCATGGCGTCGCGCACGGTGGCGGTGTCCAGGGTCGTGCGCTCATTGACCATGCAGGTGATGCACCATGCGGCCGTCAGGTTAACGAACACTGGCTTGCGCTCCGCCAGCAGGGCGTTGAGCCGTTGCTGGGTAAAAGGCTCCACGCCCTCGCTGGTCGCGGCCACCACGGCGCCGGGGGCATGACGGGTTTCATCAACGCGCCAGACGCAGGCAACGGCCGCCACCAGGGCCAGCGCCAAGACCAGCCGGGCGGCGACGGCGCCGCGCCGACCCGCCGTTGCGGCGAGGCCGGCGGCCCAGATCGCCAGCGCCAGCGCCACCAGACCGCCAAGCGCCAGCGACAGGCCGATGGGCGACACCTGCTGGCTCAATACCCAGATGAGCCAGGCGGCGGTGGCGTAAAGCGGGAAGGCAAGGGCCTGCTTGAGAATCTCCATCCAGCGACCGGGGCGCGGCATGCGCTTCATCAGTCCCGGCAGGAAGGTGAGCAGGACAAACGGAAAGGCCAGGCCGACGCCGAGCGCGACGAACACGGCGATGGCCATGGCGGTGGACTGGGTCAGCGAGAAGCCGATGGCGGCGCCCATGAATGGGCCGGTGCACGGGCTGGCGACCACGGCCGCGAGAATGCCGGTAAAGAAAGAGCCGCCATAACCGGCCCGACGGGTGAGACGGTCGCCAAGACCGCTCCACGAGGCGCCAAGCTGGACGGCGCCGGAGAGTCCCAGCCCCATGGCGAACATCACATAGGCCAGCAACATCACCACGGGCGGCGATTGCAGCTGGAAACCCCAGCCGATGCTGGCGCCCGCCTGCCGCGCGGCGATGAGCACGGCGGCGAGGCCGGCGAAGGACAGCAGCACGCCAGCCCCATAGCTCAGGCCATGAAGGCGCATGGCGCGCGGCGTCTTGCCGCCGCCCTGGGCCAGCGACAGCACCTTGATGGACAGCACCGGAAACACGCAGGGCATCAGGTTGAGCACCACGCCGCCGGCAAAGGCGAGGATCAGGGCCGTCCACAGGGTGAGGCTGGCGGCCTCCTCGCCAGGCGCAGCCGCCCCGGCCTGCTTGACGGAGAAGGCCGCCGGACGGGCGGCGGAACTGACGGGAGTGGGCGGCGGATCGCCCATGGCGAGCGCGTAACCCCGTGTGACGCCATCGGCGGCGGTGAGGGTGAGCACGCCGGACAGGTGGGTCGGGTCGGCGGACGCGGGGGCGCTGCGTTGCAGCGTCAGCGTCAACCGGCCGTCCTGAACGGCATATTTTTGTGGGGCGGCGTTCTCCATCAGGCTCTCGTCAACCGGGAAGAAGGCCACGCTGCTGATGTCGTTGGCGGTGACGCCGGAAGGCAGGGACGCGGTGACGGTGAAGGCGTCGCCGCCGATGGCGAAGCTGGCGCCGTCAAGGGGCGTCGGCTGCCGGGCGCGGGCGGCCGCGAAAGCCTCCGTTGAAGCGGGATCGGGCGCCACGGAGGTGGTCGCCGGCGCCGCAGGGGCGCTGGCGGACAGGCTGGCGCTGCCCGGCACGCACTCCTTTTCGCACACCAGCCACGAGGCGTCCGCCCGGAGCGTGACCCGGCCAACAGGGGTGAGATCGGCGGGCGGGGTAATCTGCGTCAGCAGAAAGGTTTCGCCTTCATAGCCGAAGTTCATCAGCGGGCCGACGGGCAGGCGTTCCGGCGTTGGCCACTGGATCGGCCCGGCGGTAAAGCCGGGTGGCAGCGACCAGTGGATTTCCGTTGGCAGGCCGGAATCGCCAGGGTTTCGCCAGTAGGTGTGCCAATGCTCCTTCATGCGCAGGCGCAACGCCACGGTGAAGGGCTGTCCAGGCTGGATGGCGGCGGGCTCGATCAACAGGTCGGCCTTGACCAGATCAGCGCCGCGCTGGTTGGCCATCGCAGCGCCGCCCATGGTCAGGCCCTGGGCCGCAAGGGCGAAAACCGCAAGAATCACAAGTCTGGCGGCAAGCAAGAAACCATACCTGGGCGCACGCACGGTTGTCCGTCCTGTCCGTCCACGTTGACCAGTGCATGCTGCCGCCATCAAAACTTCACTCTTCATCTATCGCATGAGGTATGGTTAATTTTGGTAAATTAACCATACGGTTGTTCGGTGTTCTTTGTGTTTTGAACGAGCTGCGCGGCGTGGACGCCGGTATTGGCGGACGCCGGAGGCCTCGCTCGCTGTCCAGGCCGCGCAGGCCTGGTCGCCGACGTTTTTGCCCTGGGCGCCGCGCCACCTTATATACATGAGCGCACAAGAGCGGGCGATCGCGGCGCCAGTGGGGCGTCGGACGCAAAATGGACCCGGATATGGGCGACCTGTTTTCTTCAATGGAGCCAGCCCCTGCGGGTGAGCGGCGCCCGGGTGATGATCGCGCCCCGTCGGCGGGGCGGCCGCTGGCCGACCGGCTGCGGCCAACGCGCCTTGCCGAGGTGGCCGGGCAGGATCATCTGGTTGGCCCGGAAGGGGCGCTGACCCGGATGCTGGAATCCGGCTCATTGGGGTCCATGGTTTTCTGGGGGCCGCCAGGCACCGGCAAGACGACGGTGGCGCGGCTGCTGGCCGGGGCCACAGACCTGCGCTTCGAGCAGATCTCCGCGATCTTTTCCGGCGTGGCCGATCTCAAGAAGGTTTTCGAGGGCGCGCGCGTGCGCCGCGCCGCCGGCCAGCGCACCTTGCTGTTCGTGGACGAGATCCACCGTTTTAACCGGGCGCAACTCGACGCCTTTCTGCCGGTGATGGAAGACGGCACCATCACCCTGATCGGCGCGACCACCGAGAACCCTTCTTTTGAGCTGAATGCGGCCCTCCTGTCGCGGGCGCGGGTGTTGACCTTCCGCGCGCTCGATGAGGCGGCGATTGAAAGCCTGCTGGCCCGGGCCGAGGCGATTGGGGGCAGGCCGCTGCCGCTGACGGCGGACGCCCGCGCGGCGCTGGTCGCCATGGCGGACGGCGACGGCCGCGCCTCGCTCACCCTGGCGGAGGAGGTCTGGCGGGCGGCGCGGCCGGGCGAGGTGTTTGACGCTGTCCAGCTTGTCGCGGTGGTGCAGCGCCGGGCGCCGATCTATGACAAGGGCCAGGACGGTCATTACAACCTGATCTCAGCGCTGCACAAATGCGTGCGCGGCTCGGACCCGGACGCGGCCCTGTATTATTTCGCCCGGATGATTGACGCGGGCGAGGACCCTTTGTTCATTGCCCGCCGTCTGACGGTGATGGCGGTGGAGGATATCGGCCTCGCCGATCCGCAGGCCCTGCAAGTCGCCAACGCGGCGAAGGACGCCTACGATTTTCTTGGACTGCCGGAAGGGGCGCTGGCCCTGGCCAACGCCGTGGTCTATCTGGCCACGGCGCCCAAATCCAACGCGGTTTACATGGCGCTGGCCGGCGCCCGCCGGGCGGCGAAGGCCGGCGGTTCCCTGATGCCGCCGCGCACCATTCTCAACGCCCCCACCAAATTGATGAAGGCAGAGGGCTACGGCGCGGACTATCAATACGACCACGACCAGCCGGACGCCTTTTCCGGGCAGGACTACTGGCCGGAGAAACTTGGCCGGCAGCACTTCTATGAACCGTCGCAGCGCGGCTTCGAGCGGGAGATCGGCAAGCGGCTGGACTGGTGGGAGAGGCTGCGGCGCGAGCGGCGCGGCGGTCAGGGTTGACAGGCGCCGGCCATGCCCCTGGATGGGCGCCGGCAACAGACAATGAACAATGAAGAGGGAGCAGCATGACGGGCCAGCAACAGGAGCGCGCCGGGCAGGCGGAAGAGGCCAGGCTGCTGTGGACGCCGACGGCGGCGGATATCGAAAAAGCCCGCATCACCCATTTCACCCGCTGGCTGGAGCAGCGCGAAGGCCAGTCGTTCCCCGATTATCCGACGCTCTGGCAATGGTCGGTGGATAATCTGGAGCGCTTCTGGGCGGCGGTGTGGGACTATTTTGAGGTGCGCAGCGAGCGCCCCTATGACCAGGTTCTTTCCAGCCACGCGATGCCGGGGGCCAAATGGTTCCAGGGCGCGCGGCTGAATTACGCCGACCATGTGCTGCGCCATCATATGGATGCGCCAGACCGGCGCGCCATTGTCTTCGGTTCGGAGGATGGCGAGCTGGGGGAGGTGAGCTGGGGCGAGCTGCGCGACAAGGTCGGCGCCATGGCCGCCGCCCTGCGCGGTTTTGGCGTCGGGCCGGGCGATCGCGTCGTGGCGGTGCTGCCCAACATTCCCGAAACCATCATCAGCTTCCTCGCGGTCGCAAGCCTGGGCGCGGTGTGGTCGCTGTGCTCCTCCGACATGGGCAAGAGCGCCGTGCTCGACCGTTTCCGCCAGATCGACCCCAAGGTGCTGATCTGCGCCGACGGCTACGTCTACGCCGGCAAGCCCTTCGACCGCACCGATGGCGTCGCCGAGCTGGTGGAGGCGCTGCCGGGGGTGGAGCAGCTCATCATTCTGCCGCGGCTGCACGATGGCGTTGATCGCCAGCGGTTCCCGAAAGCGCACGACTGGCGCGAGCTGGCGGCGAAAACCGCCTCCTGCCCGCCGGTGGCTGTGGACGCCGATCATCCGCTGTGGGTGGTGTATTCATCCGGCACCACCGGCCTGCCGAAGCCGATCGTGCACGGCCACGCCGGCATTACTGTCGAAATGCTGCTGATGCAGTCGATCCATTGCGACCTCGGGCCGGAGGACACCACGCAATGGTACACCAGCTCTGGCTGGATCATGTGGAACGCCCAGGTCGCCGCCATGGCCGCCGGCTCGGCCATCGCGCTTTACGACGGCAACCCGGCCTATCCCGATCTGGGCGTGCTCTGGCGTTTCATCGAGAAGGCGCAGGTGACGGTGTTCGGTTGCGGCGCGGCCTATTACGGCAATTGCGCCAAGGCCAACCTGCGGCCGCGTGAGTTTGCCGACCTGTCGCGCCTGCGCGCCATGTCGTCGACCGGCTCGCCGCTGTCGGCGGAGGCTTATGCCTGGATCTACGAGAACGTGCGCGACGACATCTGGCTGTCGCCGATTTCCGGCGGCACGGATTTCGCCGGAGCGTTCATCTGCGGCGCGCCGACGCTGCCAGTTTACGCCGGCGAGATGCAGTGCCGGGCGCTCGGACACAAGGTCGAGGCGTGGGACGAAAACGGCAAGCCGCTGATCGACGCGGTGGGCGAGCTGGTCTGCACCCTGCCGATCCCGTCGATGCCGCTGTATTTCTGGAATGATCCGGGCAACAAGCGTTATCTGGACAGCTATTTTGACGTCTATCCAGGCGTGTGGCGGCATGGCGACTGGCTGCGCATCACGCCGCGCGGCGGCGCGATCATCTATGGCCGTTCGGACGCCACCATCAACCGTCACGGCATCCGCATGGGCACCAGCGAGTTCTACCGCGTGGTCGACGCCTTCCCGGAGATCGCCGACAGCATGGTGGTGGACCTGGAGTTCCTTGGCCGCGAGTCGTTTCTCTACCTGTTCGTGACGCCGAAGCAGGGCGCCGTGCTGGATGAGCGCCTGAAGGCGGCGATCAACGCACAGATCCGTTCGCAGCTTTCGGCGCGGCATGTGCCGAACGCCATCGTCGAGACGCCAGCGGTGCCCTACACCCTGTCCGGCAAGAAGCTGGAGGTGCCGGTGAAGCGCCTGCTGCTTGGGCACCCGCCGGAAGGGCTGATCAACCGTGACGCCATGGCCAACCCGGACAGTTTTGAATGGTACGTGGCGCTGGCGAAGGAGCGGGCGCGGGCGGCCGGCTGAGGCGGGGCGCGGCGGCGACGTCCGGCCAGCCGCCCTCAGGGATTGATGATGGCGGGCGCGGCAGTCCGCCATCACTGATGTATGTTCGCCGGTTTTCTCCGGTCAGTTTTCTCGGCTCCAGTTTTCTCCGCGCCAGGCAATGCTGCCTGGACGTCGCGGGCATGTCGCTCCCGCCGGGCGGCGACGGCCGGCGTGGGAATGGGGCCGGAGCCGTCCGCGCCAAAAGCATCGCTTCTGGCGGCGTTTGGGTGTATTGGCGGGCGACGGGAGCGCCGCGCATTTTCTGAATGGGTCAGGACGCGCCGCCCGATCGGTTCCATGCAGGCAATCGCACTGGTTTTTCTGGGCGCCGGGTTCGGCGGCGTTTGCCGCCATCTTCTCGGCATGGCGGCGACGCGGGCGTTTGGGCTAGCTTTCCCGTGGGGCACGCTGCTCATCAATGTGACCGGTTCGCTGGCCATGGGCCTGCTGGTAGGGTGGATGGCGCTGCGTCCCGATGGCGCGTCGCAGAATCTGCGGCTGTTTCTGGCGACCGGCGTGCTGGGCGGCTATACGACCTTTTCGACTTTTTCACTTGAGGCGGTTTTGCTGTGGCAGCGGGGCGATCTCGCCGCCGCCATGGCTTACGTTCTTGGGTCTTTGATATGTGGCGTCGCGGGTCTGGCGGTCGGACTTGTGATGATGAGGAGCCTGGCATGACCCGCGACACTGGCAACCGCAATGGCGGACGCGGGGGCAAACCCGGCGGGTTCAAATCCGGGGGCGGCAAATCCGGCGGCTTCCGGGCGGGCGGCGCGCGCCCGGGAGGTTCGCGTCCAGATGGCGCACGCGGTCCGGCGCGCGGCGGGCAGGGTTTCCGGGGCAAGCGCTTCGATGATCGCGGCGACCGGGGGTATCGCGGGCCTCCGGCTGAGGTGCAGAACACCGGAAGTGGCGGCGATGAAGACTGGTTCGCCAGGTCGCGGGGACCGGGCGGCGTCGCCGGCAAAAGCGCCGGCCGGCCAGACGCGCGTGGCGTCGGCGGCAAGGCGGCTGGCAAGACGACTGGCAAGGCGACTGGCAGGCCGGCGGGGAAGGCGGCTGGTCCGCGCAAACCCACTTACGACAAGGCCGCCGGCAGGTTCGTGCGCAAGGAAGAGACGCGCGGCGCAGCCGCCGGCGCCCGATCGGGCAAACCAGCGCGAAAAACCGCAAGCCGTGGAGCCAGGCGGGACGACGGTTATGCTCGCCCGGGCTGGAACCCGGCGGCAGACGAGGCGGAGGCCTCCCGCGACATCCAGACGGCGGACGCCGAATGGGGCGATATGTGGGATGGCGGCGTCGATGACGGCGACGCCGATATCGACTGGGCTGCTGTCGAGGTTGAGGCGGCCGGGGGCGTTTTCCCTGCCGGCTTTGACGATGACGATGACGATGACGGCGCGACCGGCGAAACGGCGCCTGTCGTCGAAACCCGCCATACCGGCGCCGGGCGCGCGCCGCAGGGAGGCCCGGAGCGGCAGCTGAAGGAGCGGCAACCGGGCGAGCGCGCCGCCGCCCGCAAGCCGGTTGGGGGCAAAAGCATCGCGGCGCCGGGGCAGAAGGCCCGTATCCGCGCCGAAACCAGCGAGGCTTTGGCCACCGGCGTGCAGACGCTGATCGTTGAGCCGGATGAGGCTGATATGCGCCTCGACCGTTTCCTGACGGCGCGGTTCCCGCAATTGGCTTTCACCCACATCCAGCGCATCGTTCGCAAGGGCGAGTTGCGTGTTGATGGCGGGCGGGTGAAACCGAACGATCGCCTGAAGGCTGGGCAAAGCGTCCGCATTCCGCCGCTGAAGCTTACGGAAGCGCGCCCCACCGGCCGCACGCCGCGCCAGGACGAGGACGACGCCGCTTACCTGCGCTCGCTGGTGCTCTATGAGGACAAGGACCTGATGGTGCTGAACAAGCCCATGGGGCTGGCGGTGCAGGGCGGCTCCGGCACGCACCGGCATGTGGACGGCATGCTGGAGGCGCTGCGCGATCGGGATGGCCAGAAGCCGCGTCTGGTGCATCGTCTCGACAAGGACACCGCCGGCTGTCTGGTCATCGCCAAAACGCGTCTGGCGGCGGCGACGCTTGGCAAGAGCTTCCGCTCGCGCGTCACCCGCAAGGTGTACTGGGCCCTGGTGGCCGGCGTGCCGCGCGTCAAGCAGGGACGGATCTCGACCTACATCGCGAAGGAAGAGGATCCCGGGGGCGACTCACGCATGGGCGTCGCTCACCACGGCGATGACGGCGCCAGCCATGCGGTGACCTATTACGCCCTGGTGGAAAACTCGGCGCAGAAGGTGTCCTGGCTATCGCTGAAACCGGTGACGGGACGCACCCACCAATTGCGCGTGCACACGGCGCATATGGGGCATCCGATCGTCGGCGATCCGAAATATTTCAACGTGGAGAACTGGGAGCTGCCCGGCGGCATTCAGAAGAAGCTGCATCTGCTGGCCCGCCGCATCGTCATTCCACATCCGCGCGACGGCCGGCCGATCGACGTCACGGCGCCGCTGCCGCCGCATATGGCGCAGACCTGGAACCTGCTGGGCTTCGACGCCTCGCGTTACGATCCGATTGTCGAATCGCCGGAGGAATGATGGCGGACAGGCGGGCGTCTGGCTTGCGGGCCTGATTCATGAAAGCGCTGCAACTGGTTGGCGTCGCTGACGTTTTGTGCGCCGCCTCCTGTTGTCTGAAGGTGATGCTGCTCCTCCATCGCGTCATGGCCGGGCTTGCCCGGCCATCCAGGTCTTGCCCTCAGGGGCCGCGCGCAGCGTATGGCCCGCCGCCTGCGCCGATCTTCGGGCGGCCCGGATGGTCAGGCCAGCATGCTGCTGTTGGTGTTTTATAGCAAAATCAATGCGATGAGATGCGTTTCCTCTCGCATTGGCTGAACGGGGTTGACCATGAGTTTTCGTGCTCCTGACGGCGGTGATCCGATCCGTCTCAGTCAGCAGGCCATGAAGCCGGCGCTGCCGCGCCGGTTCTACAGGGACGTGACGGTTCAGGCAGAGGACGACGGGTCCTTTTCGGTGCGGCTGGACGGGCGGCAGGCCCGCACATCGGCGAAGCGCCTGCTGACCCTGCCGACCCAGGAACTGGCGGAAGCCGTGGCGGATGAGTGGCGAGCGCAGGTTGAACTGATCAACCCGGCGAACATGCCGCTGACCCGCATGGCGTTCGCCGCTCACGACGCCGTGGCTCCCGATCCGGAGCCGGTGCTTGCCGAGATCATCCGCTACGCCGGGACCGATCTGCTGTGCTACCGGGCGACGGAGCCCGAGAGTCTGGCGCTGCGGCAGACGCAGGCATGGGACCCGCTGCTGGCCTGGATGGATGAGCGCCACGGCGCGCGGTTCATGCTGGCCGAGGGCGTCATGCATGTGGCGCAACCCCCGGAGACGCTGGCCGCGGCCGGGGCGGCGGCGCGCGCTTCCACTGGCCCGTTTTCCATTGCGGGCCTGCACGTGATGACCGCGCTGGCGGGCTCGCTGGTGATCGCGCTGGCGGTGCGCGATGGGCGACTCGGCGTCGCGGAAGCATGGGCCGCAGCCCATGTGGATGAGGATCACCAGATCGCCCGCTGGGGTGAAGACGCGGAGGCAAAGGCCCGCCGGGACCGGCGTTTCGCGGACTTCGCCGCGGCGGCCCAGGCGTGCAAAGCCGGCCTGTCTGCGTGAATTAAGCTGTATTGCGCAGCATTTTGCAGTGAATTGGCTGCTGCGCACGTTTGTTGAGGAAGACGCTTCCTAATCCGTTAGTTGAGTGATAGGGAGCACGCCAGTTTTCGGCAATCCGATCGCGGGGGACCCAGAATGAAGAATATTCTCGAGGCGCTGGAGGAGCGTCGCGCCGCAGCGAAGCTCGGCGGCGGTCAAAAGCGCATCGAGGCGCAGCACGGACGCGGCAAGCTGACCGCGCGTGAGCGCATCGAACTTCTCCTGGACAGCGGCTCCTTCGAAGAGTTCGACATGTTCGTGCAGCACCGCTGCGTCGACTTTGGCATGCAGAACCAGGACAAGATCCCCGGCGACGGCGTCGTCACCGGCTGGGGCACGGTCAATGGCCGCACCGTCTTCGTGTTCGCCAAGGACTTCACCGTGTTTGGCGGCTCGCTCTCCGAGACGCACGCCCAGAAGATGGTCAAGATCCAGGACATGGCGCTGAAAATGCGCGCCCCGATCATTGGGCTGTTCGACGCCGGCGGCGCCCGCATTCAGGAAGGCGTCGCGGCCCTGGGCGGCTACGGCGAGGTGTTCAAGCGCAACGTGATGGCCTCGGGCGTGATCCCGCAGATCTCCGTCATCATGGGCCCCTGCGCCGGCGGCGACGTTTACTCGCCCGCCATGACCGACTTCATCTTCATGGTCCGCGACACGTCCTACATGTTCGTGACCGGCCCGGACGTGGTGAAGACCGTCACCAACGAGACGGTGACCGCTGAAGAGCTGGGCGGCGCCAAGGTCCACTCCACCAAGTCCTCGGTCGCCGACGGCGCCTGGGACAATGACGTGGAGGCCATGCTGCAGGTGCGTCGCCTGATCGACTTCCTGCCCTCCAACAACACCGATGGCGTGCCGGAGCTGCCGAGCTTCGACGATCCGACCCGCTTCGACATGTCGCTGGACACCCTGATCCCCGACAATCCCAACAAGCCTTACGACATGAAGGAGCTGATCCAGAAAGTCGTGGACGAGGGGGATTTCTTCGAGATCCAGGAAGGCTACGCCAGGAACATCATCACCGGCTTTGCCCGCGTCGAGGGCCGGACCGTTGGCGTCGTCGCCAATCAGCCCATGGTGCTCGCCGGCGTGCTCGACAGCGACGCCTCGCGCAAGGCCTCGCGTTTCGTGCGCTTCTGCGACAGCTTCGACATTCCGATCGTGACCTTCGTCGACGTTCCGGGCTTCCTGCCTGGCACGGCGCAGGAGTACGGCGGCCTGATCAAGCACGGCGCCAAGCTGCTGTTCGCCTACAGCCAGGCCACCGTGCCGCTGGTCACCATCATCACCCGCAAGGCCTTCGGCGGCGCCTATGACGTGATGGCCTCCAAGCACATTGGCGGCGACGTCAATTACGCCTGGCCAACGGCGCAGATCGCGGTGATGGGCGCCAAGGGCGCCGTGGAGATCATCTTCCGCCAGGACATTGGCGACGCGGAGAAGATCGCCGCCCGCACCCAGGAATACGAAGAGCGCTTCCTCTCGCCGTTCGTCGCCGCCGAGCGCGGCTACATCGACGAGGTGATCATGCCGCACTCCACCCGTCGCCGGGTGTCGCGCGCCCTCGCCATGCTGCGCACCAAGAAGGCGGAGCAGCCGTGGAAGAAGCACGACAACATTCCGCTGTAAGGCGGTTGTCGCACTGACCCGTTGAGCCGATCAGCGTCCGGTCCGGACCACAGCCATGGACCGGGCGCCACACTCAAGGAGCTAACATGAGCAAGACTCCCATGCGCGTCGCCGTCACCGGCGCCGCTGGCCAGATTGGCTACGCTTTGCTGTTCCGCATCGCCAATGGCGATCTCCTCGGCAAGGACCAGCCAGTTCACCTGTCGCTGCTCGACCTGCCGCAGGCCCAGAACGCCGTGCGCGGCGTGGTGATGGAGCTGGAAGACTGCGCCTTCCCGCTGCTCGCCGGCTTCACCGTCACCGATGATCCGAAGGTGGCCTTCAAGGACGCCGACGTCGCCATCCTGGTCGGCGCCCGTCCGCGCGGCCCCGGCATGGAGCGCGCCGACCTGCTGAGCGCCAATGCCGAGATCTTCACCGTTCAGGGCCGCGCCCTCAACGACGTGGCGAAGCGTTCGGTCAAGGTGCTGGTCGTCGGCAACCCCGCCAACACCAACGCCTACATCGCCATGAAGTCGGCGCCGGACCTGCCGGCGGAAGCCTTCAGCGCCATGCTGCGTCTGGACCACAACCGCGCCCTGTCGATGCTCGCTTCCAAGGCCAATGCGCCCGTCGCCGACATCGAGAAGCTGGCCGTGTGGGGCAACCACTCGCCGACCATGTACCCGGATTATCGCGAGACGACCGTCGGCGGAAAGAAGATCGCCAGCCTGATCAACGATGAGGCCTGGAACCGCGAGACCTTCATTCCGCAGGTCGGCAAGCGCGGCGCCGCCATCATCGAGGCGCGCGGCCTGTCGTCGGCGGCTTCCGCCGCCAACGCCGCCATCGACCACGTGCGCGACTGGGTGCTGGGCAGCAACGGCAAGTGGGTGTCCATGGGCATTCCGTCCGACGGCAGCTACGGCATCCCGGAAGGCGTGATGTTCGGCGTGCCGGTGATCTGCGAAGGCGGTCACTACAAGCGCGTCGAAGGCCTGTCGTTCGACGACTTCTCGAAAGAGCGCATCAAGCTCACGCTTGACGAGCTGGAAGGCGAGCGCGCTGCGATCGCCCACCTGCTGAAGTAAGCAGAAGCCGGGCGCCTGGCGCGCCCGCCGAACAGCGCGATCCGGACCATTTTCCGCAACTGGGCGGGCCGGATCGCAGGCAACTGGCGCGCTGCAGACAAGCTCCGCCCCTGGTGGACGCGCTGTGGCTCTGGAGCGCCTCCTGTGGATCATGGTTCACAGGAGGCGCCCTATCTCTCTGGTTCGACGCATTTTCTTCACGAAAAGTGGGGTCCACTTTTCCCGAAAATGCTCCAGCTTTTTGGAATGGAAACGGGCGGGCATGTTCAGCAAGATCCTCATCGCCAACCGTGGAGAAATCGCCTGTCGCGTCATCAAGACGGCGCGCCGGATGGGCATCAAGACTGTCGCCGTCTATTCGGACGCCGATCGCGATGCGCTCCATGTCGAGATGGCTGACGAAGCGGTTCACATCGGCCCGCCGGCCGCCGCCCAGTCGTACCTCCTGATCGACAAGATCATCGACGCCTGCAAGGCGACGGGCGCAGAAGCCGTGCATCCCGGCTACGGCTTCCTGTCCGAGCGCGCCGCCTTCGCCGAAGCGCTGGCCGCGGCCGGCATCGTCTTCATCGGTCCCAACCCCAAGGCCATCGAGGCCATGGGCGACAAGATCGAATCGAAAAAGTTCGCCAACGCCGCCAAGGTCAGCACGGTGCCGGGCTATCTCGGCGTCATCGAGAGCGCCGAACAGGCCGGCAAGATCGCCGAGGAAATCGGTTTCCCGGTCATGATCAAGGCGTCCGCCGGCGGCGGCGGCAAGGGCATGCGCATCGCCTACAGCCTCGACGAGGTGAAGGAAGGCTTCGATCGCGCCCGTTCCGAAGCCGCGTCGTCCTTCGGCGACGACCGCGTGTTCGTCGAGAAGTTCATCGTCAATCCGCGCCACATCGAGATCCAGGTTCTCGGCGACAAGCACGGCAACGTGATTTATCTGGGCGAGCGTGAATGCTCGATCCAGCGCCGCAACCAGAAGGTGATCGAAGAAGCGCCGTCGCCGCTGCTGGACGAGGAAACCCGCCGCAAGATGGGCGAGCAGGCCGTGGCTCTGGCGAAGGCCGTGAACTACGACAGCGCCGGCACCGTGGAGTTCGTCGCCGGTCAGGACCGTTCGTTCTTCTTCCTCGAGATGAACACCCGCTTGCAGGTCGAGCATCCGGTCACCGAGATGATCACCGGCATCGACCTCGTCGAGCAGATGATCCGCGTCGCCTACGGCGAGAAGCTGGCCATCACGCAGAACGACGTGAAGCTGGACGGCTGGGCGGTGGAAAGCCGCATCTACGCCGAAGACCCGACCCGCAACTTCCTGCCGTCGACCGGCCGTCTGGTGACCTACCGTCCGCCGGAGGAAGGCGAGAACGAGTCGGGCGTCATCGTCCGTAACGACACCGGCGTCTACGAAGGCGGTGAGATCTCGATCTATTACGATCCGATGATCGCCAAGCTGGTGACGCACGCGCCGACCCGCCTGAAGGCCATCGAGGCCCAGGCCCAGGCGCTGGACGCCTTCGCCATCGACGGCATCCGCCACAACATCCCGTTCCTGTCGACGTTGATGCAACATCCGCGCTGGCAGTCGGGCGAACTCTCCACCGGTTTCATCGCCGAGGAGTTCCCGGAAGGCTTCAGTAATCCTGAGCCGGAGGGCGAAACCGCCCGTCTGATGGCCGTGGTCGCCGCGTACATTGATCACCTGCAGAACGAGCGTCGCCGCGCCATTACCGGCCAGCTCGACCGGGTCATCGACGTGGAGTTCGAGAGCGAGCGCACCGCTGTGCTGGGTGAGCAGTCGTTCCCGATTCTGGTCAGCGGCGGCGAGGAAGACGAGGTCATCGTTTCCTTCGACGACGAGGAGCAGCCGCGCATCGTGGAATCCGACTGGGTTCCGGGCGAGCCGGTCTGGCAGGGCCTGATCGACGACGTCGAGGTGGTGGCGCAGGTTCGTCCGATCCTCAATGGCGTGCAGATCGCCCACGCGGGCACGCTGAGCGCCGCGCGCGTCTACACGCGTCGCGAGGCCGAGCTGGCGGCGTTGATGCCGGAGAAGGTGGCGGCTGACACCTCCAAGTTCCTGCTGTGCCCGATGCCTGGCCTGGTGAAGGCCATCAGCGTGGCCGAGGGCCAGGAGGTCAAGGCCGGCGAGCCGCTGGCCATGGTCGAAGCCATGAAGATGGAAAACGTGCTGCGCGCCGAGCGCGACGGCGTGATCTCGAAGATCCACGCCAAGGAGGGCGACAGCCTGGCCGTGGATGCGGTGATCCTCGAGTTCGCCTGATCCTCTGGCGCTTGCGCACATGGAAAAAAGGCCCGGCTTTCGCCGGGCCTTTTTGTTGTCGGTCAGCGCTGGCGACGGACCGTCCGGGGCTGGCGAGCTTGGGGCGGCGGGATCACCTCTGGACGGACGCCGCGCCTGATCGCGCGGACTTCGCCGCTTTCGCAGCATCCTGGTATTCCCGGGCGGCATCGATCCGGGCCTGCTGGAGACGGCGATAGTAGACGAGGTAAGGCAAGGATCGGGTGTCCGCTGCTGGTTCGCAATAGTTCTGTCGTGACAGGGAAATCAGGTTGTTGCGGCGGAAGATGCGCACGTGCATGCCATATTTCGCTTCAAATTTCTCAGGAATAAGGGCTTTCGGCGTTTCGAAATACTCCGTGACGCCAACGCAATAGATCTCTTCATCGCCGCCAGCGCGGATGCGCGGACCAGAGATCGTGGCGTTGCGGATTTCGCCCAGGCGGACTGTTCCGCGCGGCTGGAGGCCAGCAGACCAGTTGGCGACCCTGACGGCGATTTGCTCTTCCCGACGCTCGAGCACCTTCGGGTCCTGCGCCGAAGCCAACGGTGGCCCTGGCGGCTTTGTAACGCACCCTGCAAGGGTCAGCGATGTGAGGGCGATGACGAAGGCTTTCATGGATCTCCCTGAACCTTGGCTCAGTCGTTGAGCCGCTGGCTGGCGAAGCGGCGGCGATGCTGAAGCGGATTGGGCCCTGATCTGATGCGTTCCCGGCAGGCCGGTTGCGGCGGGCGGGGGCCGGGCGTCGCACATTGACGCCATAAGCTGCGCCGGCGCAACATCGCCGGCGCCGGTGACGGGCCTCAGGTTTCCAATGGGTCTCAGGTTTCCCTGGGCCTCAGGTTTCCACTGGGCCGCCGGTTTTCTTCCAGGCTCCGAAGCCGCCGTCGATGTGGGCGACGGGCTTCAGGCCCATTTTCTGGGCGGTGTCGGCGGCGAGGGCGGAGCGCCAGCCGCCAGCGCAGAAGAACACGAAAGTTTTGTCCTCGCCGAACTGCGGCTTGTAATAGGGGCTGGCCGGGTCGATCCAGAATTCCAGCATGCCGCGGGTGCAGGAGAAGGCGCCGGGAATCTTGCCTTCACGCTCGCGTTCGCGCGGATCGCGCAGATCGACAAAGGTAACGTCGTCGCGGCCGTGCATGGCTTTGGCTTCATCAATGCTGAGGGTGCGGATGCGGGTATTGGCGTCGTCAACCAGCGCCTTGACGCCAGTGGTGATGGTCTGGGGCATGGTTCTCTCCCTCATGTCGTTTTCAGGCGGCGCTCCGCCGCCACGGTGAGACGGTAACGATGATGGCGCCGGAAGTCATGGCCCTGCGTGGGGGCGGGAAATTTTACCGACGCCTCTCCGATTGGACGTGTTTTCCATTCGCGAAGCAGTTCATCATGTCCGGCAAGGACATGTGCGGATTCATGCGTGGATTTACCGGCGGAGCGGACGAATGAGCATGCCGTTTGGTTGGCTCGACATATTGGCTGTATGCGTTTTTCTTGGCGCCTGGGCTTTCTATGGTTACGCGGTGGAGCATTGGCGCGGAGCCGACCGTAGCCTGAACCTGCGGATGAACCGCTACCGGATGCTCTGGATGGAGCGTTCGCTGGCGCGCGAGCAGCGCGTGGTGGACTCGAGCATCATGGCGACATTGCAGAGCGGCGCGTCGTTCTTTGCCTCTACAACGCTGATCGCCATGGGCGGCGCGCTGGCGTTCCTGCGCTCCACGGATGACGTGCTGCGGGTGGTGTCGGATCTGCCGTTGTCCACCGCGCCGTCCCGTCTGGCGTGGGAGATCAAGATCATCGGCCTCGCCGTTATCCTGGGCTATGCGTTTTTCAAGTTCGCCTGGTCCTACCGGCTGTTCAATTACTCGGCGATTCTCCTGGGCGCCATGCCGCCGCCCGATTCCGGCGCCGCCGGGCTGCGTCACGCCCAGCGGGTAGGGGCGATGAACATCGCCGCCGGGAATCATTTCAATCGGGGCCAGCGTTCGATTTTCTTCGCCCTGGCCTATCTGGGCTGGTTCATGGGACCGCTGGCGCTGCTCGGCGCGACGGCGCTGGTGCTCTGGTCCATGTGGGTCCGGCAGTTCCGCTCCGAGGCGCGCACGTCGATTCTGGGGGATGACCCGGAGGCGCCATAGGCGAGCCGCCCATCTTGTGGGCGTCCCTCCTGTCCTGGGCCTCCCTCCTGTCCTGTGCGCCGCCGTCGCGCGGTCTTGACGCGGGCCGCTGACAGGCGCATCGATCCACCATGGCGAAACAATCCGACCCCAAAGCTCCTTCCCATGATGCGTCTGCCGTTGGCGGCGCGCCGGAAAAACCCGTGCAGCGCCGGCGAGGCGTTGGCGTGCATCTGGGCCTCGAGGAAGCGGCGCGGGCGCTGCTGCGCGCGGCGGGCGAGGGGGAGCTGGTGGACCCGGCGGTGATCGCGCGCGCGGTCGGCGGCGAGAAGCCGGAGGGGTGGGGGCCGCTGATGCAGCCGCTGCGTCTGGCGCTCGTCAAACTGGCGCATGATGGCAGCGTCATTATCTATCGCAAGGGAACGCCGGCCGATCCTGATACCTTCAGGGGGCTGTACAAGGTCGGGCGCGGGCCGAATTTCGACGTCTGGGAAATCTGAGCGTCCGGGTCGCGTCATCGTTCGGGGGCCGGCGGCCAAAGCCATCGCCGGCCAAAGCGCGTCATGCCGTTTTTCCCCCCGCCAGCCTGCGGCGGGGCCATGTCACGGCGTCTGGTGACTGGGGGCCGCAGCGCCGGGCAGCCAGGTCGCCGTGTAGCCGGCAAGCCAGTAAACGGTCAGGCCAAGCCATTCCCGCACCGCCAGATCGGCCAGCCGCAGGCCGCTGGAGAAGCTGTGAAATGGCAGGAAATCGGCGATCTCGTCCCGCGTATAATAGTCGACCGGATAGGGCGTGACGTGAAAGCGCTCACGCTGGAACACGCCGGCGGCCCGGGGCATGTGGAACGCCGATGTCACCAGCAGCCAGCGTTCGCCGCGCCCGGGGGTGACAAGATCGCGGGTGAAAGCGGCGTTCTCGCGGGTATTGCGTGACCGGTCCTCGAAGATGACGCGGTCGCCCTCCAGCCCCATTTGCGACAGCAGCAGGCGCACGGCGTCCACTTCTCCCGCGCCGCGATCCAGCCGGATCAGTCGTCCGTCGCCGCCCGAAAACACAACGCGCGCCTCGGGATAGCGCCTGGCGAGCGCCACGGCGGTGGTCAGCCGCGCCGCCGCGTCATTGAGCTTGATCTGCCCACGCCGCAAATGGGCGGAGCCGCCCAGCACGATGATGCCGTCGACCCGTCCCGGATCGTTCATGGCGACGGGTGGATACCGGTTCTCAAGGGCGCGCATCAGCAGCCGGGGCACGGGGCTGGCGGCAAAGATCACCAGGCCGGTCACCGCAACGACGCTCACGGCCAGTCCGGCGCGGCGCCAGCCCAGCAGCAACAGCGCCACGCCTACGACGCTCAGGGTGATCAACAGGTTGGACGGCGTGGCGAAGAACCACAGAATCTTTGAAACAGGAAAAAACATGCCGCTTCCCGAATGCCTCCCGCGTCGCCAGCGCCCAGGGCAGACGCAGCAGGCTCCAGTAAAGCATCAGGCGGTTAACATCCTGGCCGCGCCAGCGGGCTGAGGCCGGGGCGGGGACGCAGGCCCGCCGCCTTCGCAAGCGCCGTCCTGCAACGCCAGCAAACACGGGGCCCGGCCGCGCGCGGCGCGTCTGGTCACGGCGTATGGAGGCCTCCCGCGCCGGCGCTCAGTCCCATGCGGGGGCGAAGGCGGGATTGATCATCCGCCCGTCGGGGCGGGCCAGATTGCTGATGCGGGCCATTTCAATCTCGCCCAGCTCGAAATCGAACACGGCGAGATTGTTGCGGATGCGCTGCGGCGTCACCGACTTGGGCGCGGCGATGACGCCTGGTTGCTGGACAAGCCAGCGCAGCACGATTTGCGCCGGCTCGCGACCGTGCGCTTCGGCGATGGCGGTGATCACGGGGTCGGCCAGCAGCGCGCCGCGGCCCAACGGCGAATAGGCGGTGAGCGACAGGCCGTGCGCGGCGCAGGCGCGGATCAGCCGCCCCTGGTCTAGCCGGGGGTGATATTCCACCTGGTTGGTGACCAGCGGCTCCTCGCTGAGGCGCACTGCCTCCTCGATCAGCGGAACTGTGAAATTGGAGACGCCGATATGGCGGGCCAGCCCCTCGCGCTTCGCCGCCACGAGGCCAGCCAGCGAATCGGCCAGGGGCACGTCCGGGTTGGGCCAGTGCAGCAACAGCAGGTCAACAGGCCCCGAATCGAGCCGGCGCACGCTGTCCGCCGCCGAACGCAGCACGGCGTCGCGGGCCATATCATCCCGCCACACCTTGGTGGTGACGAAGAACTGGTCGCGCGCCACGCCGGAAGCCCGGATGCCTTCCGCCACCTGGGCCTCGTTGCCGTAAGCGACGGCGGTGTCGATGTGCCGATAGCCGCTGCGCAGCGCCTCCCCGACGGCGCGGGCGCAGGCGTCGTCCGTGGATTGCCAGGTGCCAAGGGCGACGGCGGGGATCGCCGCGCCATTGGCGTGCACGACGATCTGGCCATTATCGATCCGGCTTTCGGGCGGCCTGGTCATGGGAATCATCCTTGCTGGAGGCGCCGCGGCCTGAAGGCGGGCCGCGGCGGGCAGGTTTATGGCTGGGGGCGGTTCCGCAGCGCTTCGGCCTGGGCGTAGAACTTCTTTTCCCACTCCTTCTGGTTGTCGGCGCCCTCACGGATGAACGGCGTGAACACGGCGACATTCAGCAGCAGCCAGTTGAACAGGTTGGCCGGGAAGCGAAGCGGCTTGACGAAATCCACGAACAGCACGACGCGGGTCTTGTCGGTGTGGTTCCACGCCTCGTGTTCGTAGGCGTCATCGAACACCAGCGCCTTGCCTTCCTCCCAGTGGCAGACCTGATCGGACACGCGAATGGCGAGCTTGTCGCGCGGCTCGGGCACGATCAGGCCGAGGTGCAGGCGCAGCACGCCGTTATATGGGCCACGGTGCGGCTTCAGATGCTTGCCAGGTTCGAAGATGGAGAACATCGCCGTCTTCAGGCCCGGGATCTTCTGCATGATCCGCCAGGTTTCCGGGCACTGCTCGATGTTGCGATCGGACTTCAGGCCGTAGCCGGCGAGAAAGAAGGTTTTCCACCGGCTGTCGTCGCTGATGGTTTTCACGTCGGGCGACAGGTCGTGGAAGCTCGGCAGTTCGGACTGGCGCGCCAGCACCTTGTCGAGTTCGGCGCGGATCAATGGCCACTCCCGCTCGATCTCCGCCACCCAGGGGAAGGTCGCCTTGTTATACACGGGCGGGTTGCCAACCTTTGAATGGCGCAGATTCAGGCGCTCCACCCGCTCCACGACGCCCATCAGCAGGCGCGTGACGAAGCCCGGGCGCTCCATGGCTTCAATGCCGGATGTGCCGAAGTTCTGCGAGGGCTTGCCGGTGGGGGATGGGGTAGCTTGCTGGGTCACGATCTGGTCCGGACTTGGTGCAGGGGCGCCGCCGCGAACAGGGCGGCGGTCAATCGCGCGGATGTTGCATCCGGCAATGGGCGTTTGGCAAGGCGCGGACGAAAGAAAGCGGGGAGCGCCAGGGCGCGGATTTTGTTCGAAAAAACCGTCCATGTGACGGAAATATGCCAACGCCGGCGTGGCGTCCTGAAAGAAAGGAGGCCCGGGCGGGCTTCCCAGCGCACGGAGCCTCCCTGCCCTGGCCACGGCGGCCTGCCGGAGCGGCTGGCTGGCGACAGGGCCTCGATGCGTCTCCCGGGCACATGGCGTCTCGGTGACATGGCGCCCGGGCAGAACGCGGGGCAAAAGACTCCCGGGCAGAAGGCCTCTGGGCGAATCTCGCCCCACTTTTCAAAAGCGGCTGTTCTGGCCCCGTCAGCGGGTTTGATGTGTGTGGTGGCGTTTGGCCCGCGCCGGCGCGTGGCGGGTTTCTTGTGGCGCGCGGCGCATGCGGGTGTCGTTGTGCCTGCGGGTGTCCTGGGGCACGCCGAGAACGCCCTTCACGCCGCCAACAACGCCGCCGCCAACCGCGCCAGCTGCTCCGCCGACCGCGCCGCCCACGGCGCCGCCAACGGGTCCGCCTATCTGGTTGCCGGCCCGTGAGCCGGCGCTGGAACCCTGCTCGGCGCCGCGCACGACGCCCTGGGCAGGGGCAATCGTGGGCGCCAGCGTCACGGCCGCGATCGCGACGCAGCATGCGAATGCGCCTGTAACAAGCGTTTTCATGGTGACCTCCACTGCCGCCGCGAGGACTGGCGATGTCGCCAGTCCCCTGCTGTCCGGTGTGGTCCGCGTTTTGTGCGGGCCAGACAGGTTATTTGGCGAAACGGCCTTCATACTTGAATTGCGGCGCCGCCTTCAGCTGATCCTTGGTGGCGTTGATGCGGGCGTTCCATTTCTTGTCGCTGTCGTTCCACGTCACCGTCAGCGCGGTCGGGTCCACCGCGACATAGTGCGTGCCGGCGCCCAGGAAGCCACCCACCGAAAGAATGTAGGCATTGACGTTATGGCCGTCGATAACCACATCGGCAATTTCACCCACCGTTTCATCGCCAGCGTTCTTGACGTTGAGGCCCTTGAGGCTGCTGTAAACTGCAGGGCCTTCCTCAACGGTCAGAAAAATTGGCTTGTTTGTCGGTGTTGGCGCAGTTTGGGCAAGAGCAGCTCCAGAAAATGCGCCTGAAGCCATCAGCGCAACGGCAACACATCCTGCAAGCTTGTTCATTATCTTGTCTCCTGCGATTGAAATGACATTACGTAAAGCAAGGAGACAGGCTTTTGTTCCCGAATTCGCGTGCTTTTTGCGCCAGGCGACGTTGTGCATGCGCCAGAGCAAACAGCCCGGCGCGGAAAGCCGGGCCGGGCTGGCGGGTCAGTTTTCAGGGGAGCGATGTGGGGGGGTCAGCCCGTCTTGTTGAACAGCTCGCGGCCGATCAGCATGCGGCGGATTTCGCTGGTGCCGGCGCCAATTTCATACAGCTTGGCGTCGCGCAGCAGGCGCCCGGTGGGATAGTCGTTGATATAGCCGTTGCCGCCGAGCAGCTGGATGGCGTCGAGCGACATCTGGGTGGCCTTTTCCGCCGCCAGCAGAATGGCGCCGGCGGCGTCCTCGCGGGTGGTCTCGCCCCGGTCGCAGGCGCGGGCGACGGCATAGACGTAAGCGCGGCAGGAATTGAGCGCCACATACATGTCCGCCACCTTGCCCTGGACCAGCTGGAATGCGCCGATGGACTGGCCGAACTGCTTGCGCTCATGGATGTACGGCATCACCACGTCCATGCAGGCCTGCATGATGCCGAGGGGGCCGGCGGCGAGCACGGCGCGCTCATAGTCGAGGCCGCTCATCAGCACCTCGACGCCGCGTCCAACCTGGCCGAGCACATTCTCTTCGGGAACTTCGCAATCCTCGAAAATCAGCTCGCCGGTGTCGGAGCCGCGCATGCCGAGCTTGTCCAGTTTCTGGGCGGTGGAGAAGCCTTTCATGGTCTTCTCGATCAGGAAGGCGGTGATGCCGCGCGGGCCGGCGTCGGGGTCGGTGCGGCCGTAGACGACCAGGGTGTCGGCGATGGGACCGTTGGTGATCCAGAATTTCGTGCCATTGAGCACGAAACGGTCGCCCTTGCGCTCCGCCTTCAGTTTCAGGGACACCACATCAGAGCCGGCGCCGGTTTCCGACATGGCGAGGGCGCCGACGTGCTCACCGGACATCAGCTTCGGCAGATATTTGCGTTTCTGGGCGTCGGTTCCGTTGCGGCGGATCTGGTTGACGCACAGGTTGGAGTGGGCGCCGTAGCTCAGGCCGATGGAGGCGGAGGCGCGCGAAATCTCCTCCATGGCGATGCAGTGCTCAAGATAACCGAGGCCCGCGCCGCCGTATTCCTCCTCGACCGTCATGCCAAGCAGGCCGAGCGCGCCCATCTGCGGCCAGAGATCACGGGCAAAGGTGTTGGTGCGGTCGATCTCTGCGGCGCGCGGCGCGATCCTGTCCTGGGCGAACGCCGCCACGGTGTCCCTGATCTGGTCCGCGGTCTCACCGAGATCAAAGTTGAAGCCCGGCGAATTGCTGATGGCCATGGGTCCCTCTCCTGAAGTCCGGCCCATCGTTATCTGGGCAGGCGCGGCAGCGCGCCGTCAGGGCCGGTCGCCGGACAATACAGCGCGGCGGACGCGGATGGGCAAGCCTCGATCCGCAGGCGACGGCCAGTGCACAGACATCGACGGAGGAGGCGCGGCCGCCGCGCTGGCGCGGCGGCCAGCCAGCTGGCGGACGCGTTCAGCCTGTCCGGGGCGGGCCCGCCGGCAGGCGCGCTGACCGGTTTCAGGTCATGTGGCCGGGGTCATGGCATGATCCGGCGCCTCCCGGTCGCCCCCTGTCAGAGGCAAAGTCCATAGCCGGCGACTCCCCAGGGCCAGCCGCCCGCTACCGGGATTGGCGCGCAGACCGCGGCGCAACTCACCAGGCCGACCTCCGAGGAGTGGGTGCAGGCGAGCGCGTGGGCGGGCGCCGCGCCAGCAACGGCGACGCCCAGTGCAAACATGGCGGCAATCAGTTTGGCTTTCATGACATCTCTCCCTGTTCAGTTCGCATGAGATCCGTTCAGAAACGGTCTCCGGCTCACAGTGCCGGGGAGATGCCCTGCCGCTACCGCCATTGGGGAGCAAAATGACCAACGCCCGCAACGTTCTGGCTCCGGGTTGATCAGAACGCGTCGCGGCCGGGAAAATCTGTCACGCCAGCGCATTGGTGATCTGGCGCGTCGCGCGCTGGCAGCGCGCCCTGATGCTGGCGACGCCCCGATGCTGGCGGGCCTCTGGCGGCGGCAGACATTATCAGGGCGCGGCATGCGTCAGCAGTCCCGCGCCCTCCTGGCGTCCGATGTTTACAGATCGCCCCTGGTAAACTTCTCCCACATATCGGCGGTGCCGAAGAAGGCGTTGCGGTCCACCGCGCCCTTGATCCCTGGCGCCCGGCCGGTGGTGGTGTACTGCCAGAAATACCAGCGGCGATCGTAGCGCATCTGCGGCTCGGCGGCGGTGCTGCGGATCCACAGGGGGTACTGCTCGAAACCACCTTCCTGCAGCACGTCGCGGAAGAACGGGATGTCGGTGTAGATCACCGGACGCTTGCCGGTATGCTGGTGCAGGGCGGTGAGCATGATTTCCATCATCTCATGGGCTTCCGCACGCGACACCCGCTTCGGGCAGGTCCTGGAATGCCCGTTCCACTCCACGTCGAGCACCGGGGGCAGGGCGTCCGGGTCGTTCGGGATATGCTGGAGGAACCACTCCACCTGCTCGCGGGCGGGGCGGCACCAGTAGACGAAATGGTAGGCGCCGCGCCAGACGCCGGCGTCCCGCGCGCCATACCAGTTGTCGAGAAAACGCGGATCGACATGGTCGCCGCCTTCGGTGGCCTTGATGAAGGCGAAGGTGGCGCCCGCCCGGCGCACCGCGCGCCAGTCAATGTCGCCTTGCCAGCGCGACACGTCGATGCCGTGCACTGGCAGCTTGAGCGCCTTGACCACGCCCGGGTGGGGGCGCGCGTCGGTCATCTCGCCAAAAACCATGGACGACTGTTCCGCCGCGCATGAGGCGAGAACGGCGGAGACCAGCGCCGCCGCGACAGCGCGGGCGCGGAACTTGCTGGCGAGGGTCTTGCCAAACGCGCGCGGAAGCGCCGCGGCAGACCGGATGCGGGATGCTGTGCGGACCATGGATTTTCTATGTCCGCGAAATATTGACGGAGCCTTACCGAACAAGGTGAACGCGGCGCACCGGCCACAGGTCGGTCATCTGTTTCACGCCCGTGCTTCAGTCCGCGATGTTTTGTCATTTGTTGACCATCGAGGCTATTGACCGGGTCAGTGAATTAAACCTAAATTCAACCGGTGAGCGAGGCAGGTTGTGTGAATTTATTTCCTCGTGAATATATAATGATTATTCAGGGAATATTGCCATGTCGTCAGATGTTACTTCAGAGCGTATCCGACGTGCGTCACGAAAACTGTTCGCAAAGCGCGGAGTCAATGGCGTCTCTGTGCGGGAAGTCGTTGCGGAAGCCGGCGCGCGCAACAATGGCTCCATCCATTATTATTTCGGCTCCAAGGACGCGCTGGTAAAAGAGCTGGTGATGGAGGGCGCGCGGGCGATCGACGAATACCGGCGCGAGGCGCTGGATGCGCTTGAAAATGGCGTCGCGGCGCCGGATCTGCGCGCCATCATGGCCATTCTGGTCGACAGCATGGTGAACGAGGCTGACGAGCGCCTTGACGGTTACGCCCGGTTCATGGCCGGCGTCCGGCTCAACCAGCGTCACCTGGCCAACAATCCGCTGGAGGGGCGCTGGAGCGTCGGCACCCGCCGGTGCTACGCCCATCTCGGGCGCCTGCTGCCGGGCTTTTCGGAAGCGGCGCTCCTGCAGCGGTTCACCATTTCACAGGCGCATATCGTGGCGGCCCTGGCCGAGCGGGACGCGATCCAGGACCTGGCCGCCCAGCACGACGCGACGCCGGAGATTCGGGAAAGCGCGGCCTGGTGGGGCAGCCGCCTTGCCATCGACGACGTCATTGACACGGCGGTGGCGCTGATGGTCACCCCGGCCCGTCCTGGCGCCGTCCTGTCCCGGACGGGCCTCGCCGCCGCCGCCGCCCGGGCGCGGACGGGCGACGCCCAGTAACAGGGGCCCTTCCGGAGCAGGGGCCCTTCGGAGCAGGGGCGTTGGGGGGAGCCGGACGGCGAGGCCGGCCGGCTTCCCGGGTTCAGTGCAGGATCAGGCCGCCGTCGACGGGGATCGACTGGCCGCAGACATAGGCGGCGAGCGGCGAGGCAAGGAACAGGGCGACGCCCGCCATGTCCGACGGCAGGCCCAGCCGGCCCATGGGGATGCCGCGCAGCGACGCCGCCAGCCGGTCGGGGTTTTCCGTGGTCACCTTGGTCAGCTTGGTGTCCACCAGGCCGGGCGCGATGCCATTCACCCGGATGCCATCCGGCGCCCAGGCTTCGCCCAGCGTGCGCACCAGGCCAACGGCGCCGGCCTTGGAAGCGTTATAGGCCGGGTTGCCTTTGGTGGAGTGGAACGCGGCGGTGGAGCTGATCATGATCAGTGATCCCCGGGAGGCCGCCAGCATGTCGTGGAACTTGATGTTGACGGCCATCAGGCTGTTCAGATTGATGTCCATCACCTTCTGGAACCCGTCCATCCTGAACTCGCCGCGCCGGTAAATGACGTAGCCCTGGGACTGGATCAGCACATCCAGGGTCCCGAACGGCGGCTTGTGCGCCGCCACGGCGTCGAAATCGGCGACATCCACCTGGGAATAATGCAGGCCGGTGAGGTCACAGCCTTCGTCGGGCCGGTAGTCGGCGGCGCTGGCGCGCGTGCCCCAGACGAAGACATTGGCGCCCTTCGCGCGGAAAGCCTGGGCGATGCCATTGCCGATGCCGCTTGAGCCGCCAACCACGAGCACGTTCTTCCCGGTGAAATCAAGTTCGTTCATCTGGCGTCTCTCTCCCTGGCTTTTTTGCTGCGGCGTCATCGCGCCGCATCGGCCTGCGGCAATATTTCAAGCAAGCGCTTGATTGCGTCAAGCATACATGACCTTGCGGGGCGCCGCCCTGGCGTGGGAGCGCCAGTTTCCGGGGGGCGCGGCCTGTGGGGGTCCTTGCCGCCATGGACAGCCTCCCCTATGGCTCGCCCGCCCGTCGCGGTTGCGAAAGGCTCCGCGGGGGCGTGGCGCTGGCGGGGCGCGCAAATAACTTTCCAAAAAACTTTCCAGGGAGAGCACGATCAATGATCAGCAGGCGTTCGCTTCTGCTTGCCGGAATGGCCGGCGTGATGGCCAGTTCCATGGCCGCCGCATCCGAAAAGAAATATGGTCCGGGCGTCACGGACGCTGAAATCCGGCTGGGCCAGACCATGCCGTATAGCGGGCCGGCCTCCGCCTATGGCCTCCAGGGCGTCGTCCAGCAGGCGTTCTTCAAGGAAATCAACGACAAGGGCGGCGTCAACGGGCGCAAGATCCGCCTGATCTCGCTCGACGACGGTTATAGCCCGCCCAAGGCGGTGGAGCAGACGCGCAAGCTGGTCGAAAGCGAGGACGTGCTGGCGATCTATGGCTCGCTGGGGACGCCCAGCAACACCGCGACCCAAAAATACCTCAACAGCAAGAAGATCCCGCAAATTCTGATCTCAAGCGGCGCGTCCAAGTGGAACGACCCCTCCCGGTTCCCCTGGACCACGCCATTTTTCCCGCTCTATGACGTCGAAGGCGAGATTTATGGCCGCTACGTCGTGGAGAATATGCCGAACGCCAAAATCGCCATCCTGTCGCAGAACGACGATTCCGGACGCGACTACGTCAAGGGGTTCAGGAAGGGCCTCGGCGACAAGACGCGCGATATCGTCGGCGAGGCGACCTATGAGGTCACCGACGCCACGGTTGATTCACAGATCGTGAAGCTGAAGGCGTCTGGCGCCGACATGTTCTTCCTGATGGCGACGCCGAAGTTCGCCGCCCAGGCCATCCGCAAGAAGCACGAGCTGGACTGGAAGGCGACCACCATCGCCTCCAGCGTCGCCGCCTCCATCGGCTCGGTGTTCAAGCCCGCCGGCTTCGACGCCTCCCAGGGCGTCATCACCGCGTCCTTCATGAAAACTCCTGGCGATCCCCAATACAACGACAGCCCGGACATGAAGGCGTATGTGGCGTTTCTCAAGCGCAACAACATGGAGCAGCATTTCCTCGACGCCAACGCGGTGCTGGCCTTCCTTTCGGCAAGCGTGATGACGCGGGCGATCGAAAAGGCGGGCGACGACCTGACCCGTGAAAACCTGCTGAAGCAGGTGACTTCGCTGAAGATGACCGATGCGCCGCTGCTGCTGGAGGGCGTTGTGGTGGAAACGAGGCCAGACAATTACAGCGCTTTCAATACCTTGCGCCTGCAACGCTTCAAGGGGGAGGGCTATGAGCTGTTCGGTAAGCCGATCAGCGTGGCGGGCAAATAATCGCCTGTCGCCGCCAGAATGCTGGTGACGCGCAAGCCGGGCTCGCGAGCCCGGCTTTTTTACTTGTCCGGCGGTCACATGCTTTTGGTGAATTGACCCCGGACAACTTTGTGAGCAAGCTCAAACTCCTGATTGAAAGAGAGGCCCGCCTGAGCGTCCGGTCAGAGACGCGGCGGGGGAGGCGACATCGACACAGCAGCCAGCAAGGCCGGTCGATGACAAAGTTTCAGGGGAGGCAACATGATACGCAGACGCGCATTTCTGCTCGCGGGTCTGGCGAGCGTCGCCATGGCTTCAGCCAGCGTCGCAGCCGGCAAGAACTACGGTCCGGGTGTTTCCGACACCGAGATCAGGATTGGCCAGACGATGCCATACAGCGGGCCTGCTTCCGCCTATGGCGTTCAGGGCATGGTGGAAGTCGCCTATTTCAGGAAGCTGAACGAGAAGGGCGGGATCAACGGGCGCAAGGTCAATCTGATCTCGCTGGACGACGCCTACAGCCCGCCGAAAACCGTTGAACAGACCCGCAAGCTGGTTGAGAGCGAAAACGTGCTGGCCATCTATGGCACGGTGGGGACGCCAACCAATACGTCGACGCACAAATATCTCAACAGCAAGAAAGTGCCGCAGATCCTGATCTCCACGGGCGCCGCCAAGTGGAACGATCCGAAGAACTACCCATGGACGACTGCGTTTTTCCCGCTCTACGACGTGGAGGGCGCAATCTATGGTCGTTACATCATCCAGAACATTCCGGACGCCAGGATCGCCATCCTGTCCCAGAACGATGACGCCGGACGCGACTACGTGCGCGGTTTCAAGGAAGGGCTCGGAGACAGGGCCAAATCCATGGTGGTGGCAGAAACGACCTATGAAGTGACCGACGCCACCGTCGACTCACAGATGGTCAAGCTGAAAAATTCTGGCGCCAATGTTTTCTTTCTGATGGCGACGCCAAAATTTGGCGCCCAGGCCATCCGCAAGAAACATGAGCTGGACTGGAAAGCCCAGACCTTCGTGGTGAGCGTGGCGGCGTCCATCGGCTCTGTGCTGAAGCCGGCCGGTTTTGACGCCTCCCAGGGGCTGATCACCGCCACCGCCATGAAGACGCCTGGCGACCCGAAGTGGAAGGACAGCCCAGACATGAAAGCCTACGCCGATTTCATGAAAAGCGTCGGCATGGAAAACATGTTCACCGATTCCAGCGCGGCGCTGGGTTATCTCTCGGCCACGCTGCTCCACCGGATGCTGGCGGCGGCGGGGGACGATCTGACCCGTGAAAGCCTGATGAAGCAGGCGACGAACCTGAACATGACGGATCTGCCGATGCTGCTGCCGGGGGTCGCCATCCATACGACGCCAGAGAATTACTCTGCCTTCAACACATTGATGTTGCAACGCTTCAAGGGGGATGGCTTCGAACTTTTCGGCGAGCCGATCTCGGCGCAGAAGCACTGACCGACGATGGGGGGCGGGCCACGCTGGCCTGGTCCCCGGTTATTCTGGCGCGCTCCGCAGGCGCGGGCGTGGCCAGGGTGGGGGACATTCATGGGGCGGTTTCCGGGCCCCGTGCGAACGGTCAAACCGGCGCCAGTCCGTACGCCCGCTGTGGGGCGTCTGGCGCGAAACGTCTGGCGCGAGACGCCTGGTGGAAACGATCCGGCGGCCCGGCTGCACGCAGGCGCACGCCAGCCGCCAGTTGCGCAGGCCGCCGTCACTTCGGGCGCCATGCCCAGATGCGTCAGGACCTGCCTTGCGCCGTCGAAGAGCCCGGGGCTGGCGCAACGATATCCCCTGACGACCGGAGTTTTGACAACGCCTGACTGCAAGAAAGGGAACGAACGGGATGAAGCGCATAGCCCTGCTCGCGGCGCTGGCCGCCGTAGTCATGACAGCATCGCCGCTGCTCGCCGCCGAAAAGCACCCCCAGAAGCAATCGGAAAAACAGTACGACCAGGGCGCCACCGACACCGAGATCAAGATCGGCCAGACGCTGCCCTGGAGTGGTCCGGCCTCGGCCTACAGCGTGGAAGGCATGGTCCAGCGCGCCTATTTCGACAGGACGAACCGGCGGGGCGGCGTCAATGGCCGCAAGATCAACTTCATCTCGCTTGACGACGCCTACAGCCCGCCAAAAACCGTCGAGCAGACGCGCAAGCTGGTGGAGCAGGAGGGCGTGCTCGCCATGTTCGCGGCGATCGGCACGGCCCCCAACATCGCCGTGCACAAATACCTCAACAACAAGAAAGTGCCGCAGATCCTGATCCTGACCGGCGCCTCACGCTGGAACGATCCGAAGAACTTCCCGTGGACGATGGCGTTCTATCCGCTCTACGACATGGAGGGGATGATCTTCGCGCGCCACGCGCTGCAGGCATGGCCCAATGGCAAGATCGCCATTCTGTCCCAGAACGATGACGCAGGGCGCGATTATGTGCGCGGCTTCAAGGAAGGGCTGGGCGACAAGGTCAAATCCATGGTGGTGGCCGAGGCAACCTATGAAGTCACCGACCCCACCGTCGATTCCCAGATCGTCAAGCTGAAGAACTCCGGCGCGGACGTTTTCTTCCTGATGGCGACGCCAAAATTCGGCGCCCAGGCGCTGAAGAAGGCCCATGAGGTGGCGTGGAAACCGAAGACCCTGCTGGTCTCCGTCGCCTCATCGATCGGCGGCGTGCTCAAGCCGGCGGGACTGGAGGCCTCGCAGGGCGTCATCACCACGGCCACGTTCAAGACGGCGCTTGACCCGGCCTGGGACAATGCGCCGGACATGAAGGAATACATCGCCTTCATGAAGGAGTCGGGCCTGGAGAAATACATCACCGACCGCTCCGCCTCGCTGGGCTATGTGTCGGCGGCCCTGATGGAGCGCATCCTGCAACGCTGCGGCGATAACCTGACCCGGGCCAATATCATGAAGCAGGTCGGCAGCCTGCATGACAGCGATCTGCCGCTGCTGCTGCCCGGCGTCACGGTGAAAACCACCCCGGACAATCTCAGCCCCTTCGGCGCCATGCGCCTGCAGCGCTTTGAGGGCGAAGGCTGGGTGCTGTTCGGCGAGGCCATCTCGGCGCAGCACTGACGGCAGTCTGGGCGGGGCATGACGCATCGCGGATGCGCCATGCCCCAACCGGCGCAAGGGGGTTCAGGAGGCGACGGTATCGGCGCGCTCCGGACGCCGTCATTGCACGAACGAAGGCGCAAAAAGCGCACGGGCGCGGCAAACGCGTCATGCAACGGAACCGGCTCCGCCGCCTGGCGGCCGAAGCAGGCTCCAGTCGCCCTGCGCGACGGCGCCGACGCGCCGGGCAGAGCGGGCGACAATCAATAAAACATGGGAGGATATCCGGGTATGTGGAAACGGTCAGTGTTGATGGCGGGGTTGCTGGCGGCCGGAATAGCCGGTTCGGCCGGCGCGGCGGACAAGAAATATGGGCCGGGGGCCTCGGACACCGAGATCATTATTGGTCAGACCATGCCTTACAGTGGCCCTGCCTCGGCTTATGGCGTGCAGGGCATGGTGCAGCAGGCCTATTTCCGTAAGGTCAATGAAAAGGGCGGGATCAACGGCCGCAAGATCAGGCTGATTTCCCTTGATGACCATTACAGCCCGCCGAAAACCGTCGAACAGACGCGCAAGCTCGTGGAGAGCGAGCATGTGCTTTTCATCTACGGAAATGTTGGAACGCCGAGCAATACCGCCGTTCACAAATATCTCAACGCCAGGAAGACGCCGCAAATCCTGATTTCCACGGGCGCGCGCAAGTGGAATGACCTGAAGAATTTTCCATGGACCATGGCGTTCTATCCGTCATACGACATGGAGGCGCATATCTTCGCCAGCCATATCCTGAAAACGAAGCCGGATGCGAAGATCGCCATTCTCTACCAGAATGACGACTTCGGTCGCGACTATCTCGCCGGCTTCCGCGACGGGCTGGGCGACCGGCTCAAGGACATGGTCGTGGCCGAGGCAAGCTACGAGATCGCCGACGCCACCGTCGACTCGCAGATCGTCAAGCTGAAGGCGTCTGGCGCCGATACGCTGTTCACCATCACCACGCCGAAGTTCGGGGCCCAGACCATCCGCAAGGTGCATGAGCTGGACTGGAAGCCGATGCACGTGATCGTTTCGGTCTCCGCGTCGATCGGCGGCGTGCTGCGCCATGCGGGGCTCGACAAATCGAAAGGCCTGATCACGGCGATCGCCTACAAGACCCCGCATGATCCCCTGTGGGACAACGCCGCCGACATGAAGGAATTCATTGCTTTCATGGAGGAGGCGGGCCTGCGCGAGCGCATTATCGAGGGCAGCGCCATCATCGGCTATATCTCCGCCGTGCAGTTGCATCGCCTGCTTGAACGCGCCGGGGACGATCTCACCCGTGAGAACATCATGAAACTGGCGACCAGCATTGACGAGCCGTCGCTGCCCATGTTGCTGCCGGGCGTCGCCGTCAAAACGACCCCCGAGGACGTCAATGCTTTCCGCTCCCTGCGGTTGCAGACGTTCAATGGGCAAAGCTGGGTGCTGCAGGACGACCTCGTCGGCCGCTGAGCTGGCGGCTGGCGCCGTCGCGTATGGCGGGCCGGCGACGGCGCCGCTTTCGCTGGGCGGAAGCCCGGCTCCGGGCGGAAACCTGGCGCGGGGAAAGGCAGGGAGACGGAGAGGGCGGCCGGCAAGGCCTGCTCTTCCCTGGCGTTGAAGGGCAATCCTGAACCTGAGGGGCCGCCCCTGCGCGGTCCCCCGGGCAGGATTTGCGCGCGGGGCTATCCCCAGGCCCGCGCATGGCTGCGTTTGTTGGCAGTTGATCTGATCATCGCTTTGCTGTCCCTTGTCATGAACTAAAGACCAGGCCGCGCCAGACCCGTGATGGGCGGGCCGGCGAGGCGGCAACGGGTGGCGACGGCAGACCTCTGCGCTGGCCACGGGAGGAACAGGATGGGTCAGATCATCAGCGGCGATCGCCGCATCACGACCGAAGCGCTGATGGAGCGGGCGGCGCGGGCGGCGTCCGGCCTGCGTGAACTGGGCGTCGGTCGCGGCGACACGGTCGCGGTTTACCTGCGCAATGACTTCGCATTTTATGAAGCCAGCTTCGCCGCCGGCATGGTTGGGGCCTATTCGGTGCCGGTCAACTGGCACTATACGGAGAGCGAAGCCCGCTACCTGTTCGAGAACAGCGAGGCCCGGGCCATCGTCATTCACGCTGACCTGGTGGAGGGCGTGCGCAAGGCCTTCCCGAAGGACGTGCCGGTGTTCGTGGTGGAAACGCCGCCCGAAATCCGCGCCGCCTATGGCGTTTCCGACGAAAAGGGCCGCATCCCGGAAGGCATGGTCAACTGGTCGTCCTGGCTGGAAAAATACGCGCCGCTGGCCGATCCGCCCCAGGATACGCCCGGCTCGATGATCTATACCTCCGGCACCACCGGCAATCCCAAGGGCGTGCGCCGGGCCCAGCCGACGCCCGAGCAGGCGGCGATGACCCAGGTGATCCTGTCGCGCGCCTTCGGCTTCTACGGCGAAACAGACCTGAACAACCTTGTCACCGTGGTGACCGGGCCGATGTATCACTCGGCCCCCAACGCTTATGGCTCCATCCTCGCCCGCCTTGGCGCCAACGTCATCCTGCAGCCGCGCTATGACAGCGAGGAGTTGCTGCAACTGATCGAGAAGCACCGGATCACCCACATCCATATGGTGCCGATCATGTTCAACCGGCTGCTGCGCCTGCCGGACGAGGTGAAGAACAGATATGATCTGTCGTCGCTGCGCTTCATCGTGCACGCCGCCGCTCCGGTGTCGCCGCCGATCAAGCGGCAGATGATCGAATGGTGGGGGCCGGTCATCAACGAATATTACGGCTCGACGGAAACCGGCAGCGTCACCTTCTGCACCAGCGAGGACTGGCTGCGCTATCCAGGCACGGTCGGCCGCGCCTTCCCGGAATCGACGGTGAAAATCCTCGACGCCGACGGCAATGAACTGCCGCCCGGTGAAATCGGCGATGTCGGGGCCCGCACCTTTGGCCTGGCCGATTTCACCTACCAGCTCGATGACGCCAAACGCGCCAGTTCCGAGCGCAGCCGGCTGATCCTGCCTGGCGACGTCGGCTACATGAACGAGGAAGGCTTCCTGTTCCTGTGCGATCGCGCCAAGGACATGATCATCTCCGGCGGCGTCAACATCTACCCGGCCGAGATCGAGGCCGCGCTGCACCGCATGCCCGGCGTCGCCGACTGCGCGGTGTTTGGCGTTCCGGATGACGAATACGGCGAGGCGGTGATGGCGGTGGTGCAGCCGCAACCGGGCGCTGACCTGACGGCGCAGGACGTTCGCGCCTGGTTGCGCGGCGAGATCGCCGGCTACAAGGCGCCGAAGCAGGTGGAGTTTCTCGCCGACCTGCCGCGCGAGGACAGCGGCAAGATCTTCAAGCGCAAGCTGCGCGAGCCCTACTGGGCCGGCGCCGGCCGCCAGATCTGAGCGTCACTATCCAGTTCAGGCGGGCGCTGTCCGCCTGAAATCACACGAACAAAAGACAGGGCGATGGCCCGTGACGGGCGTTGTTCTGCGACAACGGAGGAAGCAGCTCGTGTCAGACACCGCCCAGCCAGCCGTCACGGTTGAAAAAGCCGGCGACCATATCGCCCTTGTCACCATCAACCGCCCCGAGGCGCGCAACGCCGTCAACGGGGCTGTCGCCCAGGGGCTGGAAAAGGCGGTGCGCGACACCGAGGCGGATGACGACATCTGGGTCGTGATCCTCACCGGCGCCGGCGAGCAGGCGTTCTGCGCCGGCGCCGACCTCAAGGAGGTTTCCGCCGGGCGCCGCGGCGGCATCGCCACGGAAGCTGGCGGCTTCGGCGGCTTCGTCCACATGCCGCGCAGCAAGGTGTGGATCGCCGCCGTCAATGGTTTCGCCCTGGCCGGCGGTCTGGAAATCATGCTGCGCTGCGACATGTCCGTGGCCTCCGAGCGCGCCGCCTTCGGCCTGCCGGAAGTGATGCGCGGTCTTGTCGCCCTGGCCGGCGGCATCTATCGCCTGCCGCGCGCCATTCCCCGCAATATCGCCATGGAGCTGATCGCCACCGGCGGCCGGCTCGACGCGAAGCGCGCCGGCGAGTTCGGCCTGGTCAACCGCGTGGTTCCCCACGGGAAACTGATTGAGGAAGCAAAGGCGCTGGCGATGACGATCTGCGCCAACGCGCCTGTCGCCGTGCGCGAGAGCCTCGCCGTGGCCCGGCAGGCTTATGACCTCAACGACGCGGAGCTGCGCAAGCTCAGCGAGGAGGCCGGGGCGCGCAACGCCCGGACAGAAGATTACAAGGAAGGGCCGCTGGCCTTCGTGGAAAAGCGGGCGCCGCGCTGGAAGGGGCGCTGACCGTGCGCGCGGGAGCCTACCGTTTTCCCGTCGCCGACGGCATTGTCTTTGGCGCGCCATGGCGGGAAGCGCTGGCCGCCGAAGTACGGCGCGGCGGGTTCTCGCGCGTTTTCGCCCTGGTCAGCGGCAGCCTGGCCCGGGCACAGGATCTGGAGGCGGGGCTGCGCGCGGCGCTGGGGGAAACCTTCGTCGCCATGCATTCCGGCATTGGCGCGCATTCGCCGCGCGCCGACGTGGCCAGGGCCGCCGGCCGGGCCCGTGAAACGGGCGCTGACGTCATCGTGGCGATCGGCGGCGGCTCGGTGATCGACGCCGCCAAGGTGATGCAGCTTTGCCTGGCGGCAGGCGTGTTCGCGACGGACGGCTTCGACGCCATCGTCGGCGGCGGCAAGCCGGTGCATCAGCAGGCCCTCAAGACGCGGGTCATCGCCTTGCCGAGCACGCTCTCGGGGGCGGAGTTCACTGCTTTCGCCGGCGTCACCGACACGGCGCGGCGGCGCAAGGAGATGTACCAGCACCGGCAGATGACGCCGTTGACGGTTATTCTCGATCCTGCCCTGACCCGGGACACCCCCGGCGAACTGTGGCTCTCCACCGGGGTGCGCGCTGTCGACCATGCGGTGGAAGACCTGTGCTCCATCAATAGCCAGCCGCTGGCGGACGCCGCCTCGGTGCGGGCGCTGGGGTTGCTGGGCCGCGCCCTGCCGGCGACGCGACGTGATCCCGATGATCTTTCCGCGCGCCTCGACGCCATGATTGGCGTCTGGCTGTCGATGGTGGGCAGCCAGGGCGGGGTGGAAAAGGGCGTCAGCCACGCCATCGGCCATGTGCTTGGCGGAACCTTTGGGGTTTCCCATGGGGTCACCTCCTGCATCACCCTGCCGCACGCCATGCGCTGGAATGCGCCGGCCATCACCGGACGGCTGCCGGAGATCGCCGCGGCGCTGGGGCGCCCGGGCGAAGACGCCGCGGATGCGGTGGCGGAGCTGATCCACGGGCTTGGCCTGCCCCATACCCTGGGCGCCGTCGGCGTGACGCGCGACCAGGGGCCGTTGCTGGCGGAGCTGACCATGCAGGATCGCTGGACCGGGACCAATCCGCGCAAGGTCAGTGGCCCGGAAGATATTCTCGACATTTTGAAAGACGCCTGGTGAGAGCGTCACGCCAATAAGCATACAGGGAGAAACATCGTGAAGCGTTTTGAAGGCAAGGTCGCGGTCATCACTGGCGCGGCGTCGGGCATCGGTCGCGCCACGGCGCAACTGTTCGCCAGCGAGGGCGCCCAGGTGCTGGCGGTGGACCGGCCGGAATCGGAAATTGGTTCGGCCCACGCCGGCCACGCCAATATCGTGACGCTGGCCAAAAGCGTCACCGATGCGGATGCGCCGGAGGCAATGCTGAAAAAGGTCCAGGAGACTTTCGGCGGCGTCGATATCCTGTTCAACAACGCTGGCGTCAGCGGTCGCTCCCTGGCGGAGGAGACAACCGACGATGAGTGGCATCGCCAGATGAGCGTCAATGTCACGGCGCAATTCCGGGCGTCGCGGACGTTCATTCCGGCGTTGCGCGAGCGGGCGCAGCAGAAGGGGCGGGCGCGCATCATCAATACGGCGTCGGTGATGGCGTTTGACACGGACATCGGTCTCACCGCCTACACCGCCTCCAAGCACGCGGTGGCCGGCCTGACCAAAACCCTGGCGCTGGAACTGGGCAAGTTCCGCATCACCGCCAACTATCTGATGCCCGGCGCCATCCATACCGGCATGACCGGCGCCTCCTTCGCCAATCCGGAGATCGCCGCCATCTGGGCGAAGAAGGCGGCGCTGCGCCGCCTTGGCCAGCCGGAAGACATGGCGCGGGCCGTGTTCCTGCTGGCCTCTGACGAGGCTGACTTCATCACCGGCCACGGTCTGGTCGCCGACGGCGGCCTGACCCTGCGCACCTGAAGTCATCACGCCGGCGGCCTTGGCCCGCCGGATTTTGCCCAATGCGACGGCGTCGCCCCGGACTCACGGGGCGTCGCGACAGACAGAAGCGGACAAGGATCGGCGCCATGGCGGAATTCAGGGTTGGCGACATATCGGTGACGCGGGTGGTGGAACTGGCGGCCACCGGCGGCAGCAAGTTCATTCTCCCCCAGGCGACGCCGGAGGACGTCAACAGGATCGGCTGGTTGCAGCCGCATTTCGCTGATGAACGGGGTCGCCTGAAAATCGCCGTGCAGACCTTTGTCATCCAGACGCCGGACGCACGCATTCTCGTCGACACCGGACTCGGCGCCCACAAGCAGGGCCGGAAAGTTCCACACTGGAACAACCGCACCGATCCATTTCTCGACATGCTCGCCGACGCCGGGGCGCCGGCCGACACGGTGGATCTGGTCATCAACACCCACCTGCACGTTGACCACGTGGGCTGGAACACGGTGCTGGAAGGCGACCAGTGGGTGCCGGCGTTCCGCAAGGCGCGGTACGTCATGGGCCGCGACGACTTCAACTACTGGCGCGACCAGCAGGAAGACGCCGAGCACCGGGCGGTGTTCGATGATTCCGTAGCCCCCATCGCCGCCGCCGGCCTGGCCGATCTGGTGGGCGACGGCGACGAAATCGCCCCTGGCGTTTCGGTGGTGGCGACGCCAGGCCACAGCATCGGCCACATGAGCATTCTGCTGCGCTCGAAGGGTGAAGAGCTGCTGCTGGGCGGCGACGTGATGCACCACCCCTGCCAGATCGCCCGGCCAGAATGGTCGTCCACGGCGGATTATGACCAGAGCCAGTCGGCGCAAACGCGCAAGGCGCTGTTCGACCGGCTGGCCGACGCCGGCACGCCGCTGCTCGGCGGCCATTTCACCGGCGCCGGCCGGGGCCGCGTTCGCCGTGACGGCGCCAGCTTCCGCCTGGATATCATGTGACGCGCGCAGGCTCATTCCAGCTGAAGAACGTCCCGCGTAAACGCATCCCGGCGCCGCCTGATCAGGCCGGCGTTTGGGGATTGCGGGCTCGGGAGGCGTCTGGTCATATCCAGCGCGTCGCCGCGCCTGACCAGGCGTGGCGCCGCCGTTATTTCAACCGGGGCCTTCGCGTTGGGGCCTTTACAGGAACCTGGCGGATAGCCGGTGCAGGGAGCGGATCATGATCTGGGCGTCACACGTTGTCGTTGGTCAATCTGGCGCGCCCCGCTTCCGCCGTGTCGCCCTCAGGCGGGTGGTTTTTGCCATCGCCATGGTCACGGGCGGAGCCGCCAGCGCGGCCGAGGCGTGCGTTGACCTGCCGGATCTGGCGACTGCGGGGCCGCTGACCACCGCGCTGGTGCGCCAGGGCGTGGCCAAAAGCCATTTTTACAAGGGGGCGCCCACGGACAAGGCGTCGGCGTGCCCGGGCTTCTCGGACAAATGCTGGGAAAAGGCCTATGTGGTTGCCGGTGACCGCGTGATCGTCTCGGGCTCTGTCGGGGATTTCGTTTGCGCCCATTTCGTCGCGCCGCGCAAACGCGGCAAGGAAACCTTCGACGAAATCGTGCGCGCGGGCTGGCTGACCAGCGCCGATCTGGCGCCGGAGCCCGCGGCGATGCCGCCGGCCTGGACCGGCGACTGGTCGCGGGTGGAAGCCGCGATCGCCATCCGGGCCGGCCGCCAGCCCGGCACGCTCACGATCAAGGGCGACGCGACCTTTGGCTCCCTGGACCCGGACCGGGTGAAGCGGGGGGCGGTCAATATGGGAGAAATCGCCGGCGACGCGAAGCCGCTCAACGGTGAGTTGTCTTTCGCCATGGGAGACAAGGGCGCCATTCCGGTCACGAAGGCAGATGAAACGGATTGCAAGGTGTGGATGCGCCGGGTCGGCCCGTGGTTGCTCGTGGAGGACAACCGCCAGTGTGGCGGGGCCAATGTCTCGTTCAGCGGTCTTTATACCAGGCAGGCCAGGTAACCTGAGACCCAAAGGCGGAGCGGCAAGCGGCGACTGTTGGCTGGCGGCGCAGCCGGCCTTTGTAGGGGGAGGCCAGACACGCCGCCCCTGGCGCGCTGCCTTCGGCATGGCTGCGCGGTCGTGCCCTGACGCGGCGGCCGGGCGCCGCCTCAGCGTGACACGGGAGGCCGGCAACGCCCCCTCGCGCGCCCGTGAGGGATTGTGAAGCGCGCGGACAGGGCCTGCCCTGAAGCTCCCGGTGGGGCGCGATCCCGCCCGCGGCTGTCCTGACGCGCGCGCCCTTTGGCGACGCCAGGGGCCCCCGGCGACGCTGGTCTTCTCCCTGGAACAGGGGGGGTTCCCAATTCGCCAGCCGCCCCCCACGGGCGCCAGCGAACCAGGAAAGGCGGGGCTCCCGCCGCGTTGCCGGTTATAATTCGTCGGCCGTTTTGGGGGCGTTTTGCACCTGGCTGGCGCGATAACGGTTGGCCATATCGGCCATATAGGCGTCGGCCATGCGGCAGGCCTCGGGCGAGGGATTACGGGTCAGCAGCCATGCCTCGTCCCAGCATTTGCCGCGATCGTCCGGGCTAACGGCGATTTCCGCGTCGTGCACCTGGCGCCGCGCTTCCAGCCGGGCCCCTGGGTTGCGCAAAAACGCGGTGCATTCATCGTTCAGATGCCAATAAGTATAAAGTTGCAGCAATCGGGCGTGGCGCAGCTCAATTGCCTGGTGACGGCTTTCGATGCCGCCCTTCCTCAGACTTTGCAGGATTTGTTCAACGGTTAATTTGGGGCCAGTTTCTGCGGCGGCCGCGCCAGACATCGCAATGGCGCCGGCGAGCGCGATCAGCGTGTTTCTCATGGAATGTAATCCCCCAGCGAAATACACCGGCAGTTCCCTATGAAATCACCCGGCCACGCGGCCCGCCGCACTCCAAAGCGAAGAGCAGAAGGCCGGCCTGAGCCGGTGGAAAAGCCGTATTGAAAAGCTGACTGGAACGGGATGTTTTTGCAAGTGTATGGGATCAACCATACCGTCAATGCATACCAAAGACTGAATAGGAGACCGCGCCCGCAGCGAACCCATTCCTTTCTCCGATCAGCGGATGTGAGAATGCCGTGTGGAGGTCAAGCCGGGGCAAAGGATCGGGCAGGCGGTCACCGTCGAGTACTGCGCCTTAGTCGCCTTCATCCGGTATCTTGAGGATCTGACCGCAGGCTTTGCAATGCACGGCGTCGGGATCGTGACGCTGAAGTCCGCACTGCGGACAGGGGAAATAGACCTTTTGTGGTCGAAAAATTGCCTGCGCCAGCCGCACGAAAAGCGAAATGCCGACAAGCATGGTGACAATAGCGGTAAGCTTTCCGGCGCTGCCGGGTAGCACGATGTCACCAAACCCCGTCGTGGTGACGGTTGCGACTGTGAAATAGAGAGCGTCTACATACCCTGCGATGCCAGAATTATTGCGGAAAAAGAACGTATAGACGAACCCGGTAACCACCAGCAGAAAAGTCAGGAGATTAATGACGGCATGACTTGCATCCCGCCATTCACGGACCGCGCTACGTGGGAAACGCCGCCAAAGGGTTCCACTTCGGGATAGGGACCACAGCCGCAGAATGCGCAGAAATCCCAGATTGGCCAGGGTTTCCGGAAAAAGCAGGGTGACGAGAATGAACAGATCAACCCAGGACGTGGGTTGGCGCAGCAATCGGATCGGATCGTTGGCGGCGAGCAGCCGCGCGCCCAGATCGGCGGCAACGATGGCCGCCGCCGTGTAGTCCAGCCAGAGAAAGGGCGACGTTTCCCTTAGGACTGGCGTGGCTATGAAGAAGGCGACGATCATGAGATCGACGACAATGACGCCAACCTGGAAACGGAACGCCGCCGGCGTCGAGCCGTGATAGAGCTTCCGGAGCGTGTCGCGGAACCGGGACAGCGGTGAGCCTTCCTCAGGCGTCGTCTGCTTTCTGCTGGCTACCATTGCACCACGCACAACATCTGGCGCCCCTTCCATTCCGTTCCCGCAGCATCATCGTGTTGGTGTCGGCGGAATTGGATTTGTTGTTGCAAACCATTCTACGCTCCGATGCCGGCCCCAGTCTCAACCTGTTTCGGGTTTCAGGCGTGGCTATCCTGAAGTTGCCATCCACATCTCCGGCCTTCTGTCCCATACGTAAGCCCAGCCCAGTTCCCCGGAAGAGCGGCCAGGAGGTAACGTTTCGTCGTACAAACACGGGGCGGCAGGGGCAAGAACTGAGAGGCAGGACTTAGCTGTTCACTGAGTTGTTTAGTGCAGGCAAGGAGACAACGACTAGACTTTACGTCTAGCTCGCCCGCTCTCTTTGGTCCGGTGGGTGCGAGGCGGCGCGACCGTGGGCCTGTATCCGCCAATGAAGGACATGCACCATGGAACAGCTTCTGATTAACCTGATCGCGGGCGCGGCGGGTGGTAACGCCGCAGGCAAGGCGTCGCCTGCGTTCGACATGGGCGTAATCGGCAACACGATTGCTGGCCTTGTCGGAGGCGGCATCCTTGGCCAGTTGGTTCCGCTGGTGCTGCCAGCCGTTCAGGCCTCCCTTGCCAGTGGCAATTTCAGCATCGGCAGCGTCGTGACCAACATTATCTCAGGCGGCGCTGGCGGTGCGATCCTGACGGCGATTGTTGGGGCCATCAAAAACAGGATGACCTGACGAAGGGGCGGCAGGAGAGGGAACGTGGCGGGCTTCCAAATGGCGCTGACGCGTCCCCCCGGTGGTCTTGCGATCCGGACCCACGGGACACTTTATCGGCCAGCGCAGCTGGAGCCCCTTGGTGGCCCTGGATGTTCTGCTGCAAAAATCTGAGACGGCATACTTCCCGCGACAGGCCGCCGTTTCCCTCCCTGGTGGGGGCGCTGCCCGCGTGCGCGGCTGGACGCGGCATAGCTCCCGGGTAATGTGCGGCTGGGCGCGACCCTCACGATCAGCATTGCAGCCGTTCAGCTTCTGCCCGGGGGGGCCGGAAACAGACGGCGCGCGTTGCGCAACCCACAGGGCTCTGGAAATGAAAATCTGCCGGTGGCTGCTGGGGCCTCTCATTGCCTTTGTCGCTGGAACCGCCAGTGCTCAGCTTGCTGAACAGCCGGCGGAACCGGAGGAGCTGAAGTTTATCAAGCCCACCCCCGATATCGGGGCCCAGGGAGAACCAATCATCGCCACCATCGGCCTGAGAAAGGCGCCCGGTGGGCAGATAGGGATGCTGTTCACTTGCAAACGTCAAAGGTCCCTGGGCGTTGCCTTCCAGCTTCACCCGAATGGGACGCTGAGGTTTGACTGGGCGAAGGAACACTCCAGGAAAAAAGACAATCTCGGCCTGCGTTTTGATGGGCAGTACAAAATGACCGGACAGGCTGTCGGACCGGAGCACAAATACAGCGCAACCGTTGAGATGGCAGCGATCCCGGACAGGTATTGGAAGTCCGTCCCGGCTCCCTATCTTCCCATCCCGCCCGTCGAGAATTTCTTCTGGTCCGATTGGGAGCATCTCCGCTATCGACCAAACTGCAAAGCGGTCAGATTGCCGCCGTCGTGGTTCAGCGAAATGACCCAGGGCTGGCAGCGTTCTTTGACAAGCGCCGCTCCGGCTTCTGAGGGGAAGCTTCAAGCTTTCGCCCCCGCCTGGCATACCCGCTTTTTTGCCGGTAAGAAGCCCCGGAGATCACCTCCAGGGCCACTAGGCTCAGTACCGCTGGCCGCGATGACGCGTCTCGCCGGTCCCGTAGTTGTAATAGTTGCCAGTGCTGCGGTTGTACGACCACGAGTCGCCGCGACTGTCGGTCCCGTAGGTGGTGGACCCGGAACTGTGGGAGTTCCATTGGGACCCGGTGCGGGCATTGTAGCCGCTCCCACCGCTGTAGCAGTTGCCGTACCTGTCGCAGGCGGCGGAAGCTGCCCCGGTAAAGGCCAGCAGGCCTAAAGTTGCCAGCGCAATAGTTTTCATCGTGTGCCCCTGTTGGTTACCCCAAGGGCTCGACATCAGCACGGCAGCGGCGACCTGTGCAATCAGGAAAATCACCAGTAGTCACCGCGTGGGGAGGCCGGTGATGGAGCAACCGCATCCCTGGATAATGGTCATCCAGGCTGTCGGGGGCTCTTCCACGAGCCGGTGATCGCATCACTGAACCAGTCAGGACATGCCCCATGGCTATGCACCCGTGACTGCATCCGAGTCAGAAGGAATGCTGGGGCAGGCGGGCCTGCTTGATCGCTTCGATGGCCTCTGTGTCCTTGAAAGGACTAGCCATAGGCAAAGCCATGTGTGAGTCCCCTGTGTGCGAGTGGGGACGCCGTAAGCTCTTGTTATCAGGAAGATTATTTGCAGCCAATCACTTGGGATTGGTGCGGTTGAGCGGACCCGAACCGCGTGAATTGAAGGTATAGCATTGATTTATCAAGGGAATTTTCATCCCGCTGAAAATTGTTTACCAGTCCTGTTGATGGGCCGCAACCGGACATCCGGCTTGCGGGTAGGGGGCAATTTGGCCCCCAGAGGTTCACAGCGCGACGGAAAATTCAGTCCGCCTCATATTGGTAGTGGTGGTGCTTGCCCTTCTTGCACTTCACTTCCTCCACGTACTCGCCGTGCTTCCACTTCCCCTTCACCCTGCAATCACCACGCCCGTAGTGGTCCCTGTGTTCTCCCCGGTCATATCTGGGAGGCTCATGGTACTCATGCCAGCCCTCCTGATCGTCATCGTTCTCCCAGGGATCGGCCAGAACGCTGCCGCTGACGCACATGGCTATAGTCAGACTGGCGACGGCTGCGAGGGGCAAGAGTTTCATGGCGGTAGTTCCTTTACGTGTCCAGGCCAGCAACCCTTACGCCTTCTCAAGGCAACTATGTGGCCTGCCCTGATGTCCTCAAGGCGGTTCTTGAGGTCCAGCAAGAGAGGAACGGGGGACAGGGTTGGTCCCCATTCCGCGCATGAAGGAATGGTACATCTCCGCAGACAGCGCCACCGCCTGCTCAAGCGTGAGGTGGATCGGCTCGTGACGGACGTTCTTCCAGACGCCTTCCAGATACGCTGCAACGGCGGCGTGACGTATCTTCACTTCGGATGGATCAGAGGTCCGCAGGGAGACACGCAGGTCCATCGCGGTGGGGCTGATGACCTTCTCAACGAAGCTGCTGCCTACGGGGATGCGCAGGGTGACCCGAAGCTTCACGTCAGCAGCTATGCGCTGGACAAAATATGCGTGGGAGATTTGGGGACGTTTCACCGGACGCACGATCCGCAAGAGCATTGTTAACCACCGCTGTTGACCAGTACGGTGGGATGCAACCCCTTGATATCAAAAGCGTCCTTAATTACCAATCACTTAGGATTGGTGCGGTCGAGAGGACTCGAACCTCCACCCCGTTTCCAGGACTAGCACCTCAAGCTAGCGCGTCTACCATTCCGCCACGACCGCTCGTGATCAACGCTCCGGGCTGTTTCTGGATCATCCTGAGGAGGGATGATCGTCTGCGAAAGCAGCCGTCCGCTGTCGATGAAGGGGCGTGTAACAGATGGTTCAGGCGGCGACAAGGGGCGGTTGTGAACAAGTCAGACATAGCTGTGAGTTGCGCTCCTTTGGCCATGGCGAGCGCCTTGCTGGCGGCTCCGCGCTTGCATTCGCGGGCCTCAAGGCAGACATCAGGATCCGGTGCCCCCGGCTGTCGGCTGGAAGCATCGGGCACAGGAGATGCGCCGGATGGGCGAGGCGAAGAACATTTTTTCGGAAACAGGCATTGGACAGGCGCAGGGCGCCGCCGAAGCTGACGGCCTGGCCACCCATGGTTTTCAGGCGGACGCTGGCGCTCCGCCAGTGGAATGGCTGGTGAGCGACGGTCTCGTCGCTTACGAAGATGCGGTTGCGTTCATGGAGGACCGTGTGGCGCGCATCGCGGCTGGCGAGGCGCGCGAGCTGGCCTGGCTGGTGGAGCACCCGCCGTTGTACACCGCCGGAACCTCGGCGAAGGCGGAAGATCTGGTGGCGCCGGGGCGTTTTCCGGTGTTCGAAACCGGGCGGGGCGGGCAGTTTACCTATCACGGCCCTGGCCAGCGCGTCGTCTATGTCATGCTGGACCTGAAGCGACGGCGGCCGGACGTGCGGGCGTTCGTCTGCGCCCTGGAGGCGTGGCTGATCGGAACGCTGGCCAGCTTCAACATCACTGGCGAGCGGCGACAGGGGCGCGTCGGCGTCTGGGTGCGACGGCCGGAAAAGGCGCCGCTGCCGGATGGAACGATGCGTGAGGACAAGGTGGCGGCCATTGGCATCCGCCTGCGTCGCTGGGTGTCGTTCCATGGCGTCAGCCTGAACGTCGAGCCGGAACTGGAGCATTTCTCCGGCATTGTGCCGTGCGGCGTGCAGGGCCATGGCGTCGCCAGCCTGGTGGAGCTTGGCATTCCGGTGACCATGCCGGAGGTGGATCACGTGCTGCGCCAGCAGTTCGAGAGCGTTTTCGGGCCGACAACGCGCGCCTGAACCAGCGGGCGTCGCGCTCACCGGGCTCCTCCAACCAAAATCGCACTTGAATTCTGCGCGATACGCGTCAGTACTGACCCGGGTGAGACGGGAGGATGCGCGTGCCGATTTTAGAAACTGCGATCAGCCGGGAGAGCGAGGACTTTCGCGCCAACGCCGCGGCCTGGGAGGTTCTGCGCGCCGAATTGCAGGCCAGACGCGACGCGGTGTTCGCTGGTGGGCCAGAAAAGGCGCGGGCGCGGCATGTGGGGCGCGGCAAGCTGCTGCCGCGCGAGCGGGTCGCGGGACTTCTGGATGCGGGCGCGCCGTTTCTTGAAATCGGCGCGCTGGCGGCGGACGGGATGTATGGCGAGGCCATTCATGGCGCCGGGCTGATTGCTGGCGTTGGCCGGGTCAGCGGCCGCGACGTGATGATCGTCTGCAACGATTCCACCATCAAGGGCGGCACTTACTACCCGATGACGGTGAAGAAGCACCTGCGCGCCCAGGAGATCGCCGCCGAAAACCGGCTGCCGTGCATTTATCTGGTCGATTCCGGCGGCGCCAACCTGCCGCACCAGACCGAGGTGTTTCCCGATCGCGAACACTTCGGGCGCATTTTCTTCAATCAGGCCAACATGTCGGCCCAGGGCATCCCGCAGATCGCTGTGGTGATGGGCTCGTGCACGGCCGGCGGCGCCTATGTGCCGGCCATGTCCGATGAAACCATCATCGTGCGCCGCCAGGGCACGATCTTCCTCGGCGGCCCGCCGCTGGTGAAGGCGGCGACGGGCGAAGTGGTGTCGGCCGAGGATCTGGGCGGCGCCGATGTGCACGCCCGCCTCTCCGGCGTCGCCGACCATTACGCGGTGGACGACAACCACGCGCTGGAAATCGCCCGCCGCATCGTCGGCACGCTGAACAGCGTCAAGCGTCCGGACATCGATCTCATCGCGCCGGTGGCGCCGCTTTATGACGCCGCCGATCTGGAGGGTCTCGTTCCGACCGACCTGAAGAAGCAGTACGACGTGCGCGAAGTCATCGCCCGCCTGGTCGACGGTTCGGAGTTCGACGAGTTCAAGAAGCTGTACGGAACCACGCTGGTCACTGGTTTTGCCCGCATCCACGGCATGCCCGTGGGCATCATCGGCAACAATGGCATCCTGTTCTCGGAAAGCGCGCTGAAGGGGGCGCACTTCATCGAGTTGTGTTGCCAGCGGCGGATTCCGCTGCTGTTCCTGCAGAATATCTCCGGCTTCATGGTGGGCCGCCAGTATGAGGCGGGCGGCATCGCCCGCGACGGCGCCAAGCTGGTCACGGCCGTGGCGTCGGCGCGCGTGCCCAAGATCACCCTGGTGATCGGCGGCTCGTTCGGCGCGGGCAATTACGGCATGTGCGGCCGGGCCTATTCGCCGCGCTTCATGTTCACCTGGCCGTCCAGCCGCATCTCGGTGATGGGCGGCGAGCAGGCGGCCAGCGTGCTGGCGACGGTCAAGCGTGACAACTTCGACGCCGAAGGCAAGGTATGGTCGCCGGAAGACGAGGAGGCGTTCCGCGCGCCGATCCGCGCCCAGTATGAGGTGGAAGGCAACCCCTATTACGCCACCGCCCGCCTGTGGGACGACGGGGTGATCCTGCCGTCCGAAACCCGCGACGTGTTGGGGCTGGCGTTCTCGGCCTGTCTGAACGCGCCGGTCCCTGAGACGAAGTTCGGCGTCTTCCGCATGTGAGCGATCATCCGCCTGTCATGCCCGCATTATGGCGGGCGCCTGCGGGCAGTCGCGCTCCAGTCGCCGTAGGGTCTGTTTCGCGGATGGCCGGGAGAGGCCCGGCCATGGCGCGATCGGCGGGGGGGCGCGACGCGGCGCCGGACGCCATGCGGCTGGGTGAGCGCGCCGCTGGCGGCGGCGTCGGCGCCGTTTCCTGAAAAGCCGGGGAAGGCTCAGTCCGGGTCGCGCTCGAACACGAAATTCAGCCGGGTGCGCAGGGCTTGGCGATAGCCGCGCTGCTTCACCAGGGCCGGCAGGTCGATCTGCCAGCGATCCGAGCCGTCTTCCATGATCAGCAGGCGCGGCAGCAGATTGTCGGGGGCCGCGCGCAGGAACGGCTCCAGAATGATGTCCTCGGCGCCTTCCACGTCCAGCTTCATGGCGTCGACATGGTCAAAACCTTCGTCGGCCAACAATTGCAGCAGCGGCACGGCGGAGACGCGGATGTTTTTCGCGGCGCTGGAAGCCAGCACCTTCAGGCTCGATTCGCCGCTGTTGTCCGGGTCTAGAAACAGGGTCAGTTCGCCGGTCTTGTCGGCGACGGCGCAGGCGATGGCCTTCACGGTTGGCCACGGGCACTGGCGGATGTTGAAGGTGAGACGCTCAAAAATATCCGGTTGCGGCTCAACGGCGAGAATGCGGGCGTCGGGACCGGCCAGCGCCGCGACGTGAACCGAGTAGGCGCCGATGTTGGCGCCGATGTCGATGAAGCGGAAGCTGCTGCCGGCGCCGCGCGCGCCGCTCACATGTCGATCGAGAATCGCCAGTTCCTGGGGGTCAAAGAACTGCGGCGTGAACAGCACCTTCTTCTCGCAGACATTGCGATAAGGGTAGAGCCGCATGCGGGAGCCCAGGGCCTCCACGTCCACCGGCGCGCCCTTCAGCGAGCGGATGGCGAGCTTGCGCAGGGCCAGGGCGACGCGGCGCCCGGCCCAGGTTTCCGGCATCTTGCGGGTGACGCCGAGCACGGCGCGGGTCAGGCGGCCGGGCGCAAAGGCGCCAAAGCCGCGGTCGGGCGGGCTGTCAGCGCCGGCTTGCAGGGTGGCTGTTGGCCGGGTGGTCTCGGTCATGGTCGCAACCGCTTCAATTGTGGCTCGCGGCCGGGGCTGGCCAGCGCGCAGCGTCCGGGCGTCTTGGGGCGACGTCAGTCGGCTCGCTCATGGACATGCCTCTCATAAAAAGTTGGAGCCTTTTCCGGCGCCGCCGCCGGAAAAGGCTCCAACATTCATCCGGAAGGCGCGAAAGCGCCGCCGGACGGGACGAGCCATGGTGCATACACTGCTCCGCCATGGCGTGCAAAATATGGTCGACGACCCGGGTGGTAAAAACACTGGCCTGATCTGTGGCTTGACGCGCCGCGCGGGGGGGTGCATCCGGGGCGTGTCGGGAATGAAAACAGAGAGGGCGCGCTGGTGGCCAGGCGGCGTACGGAACAGATCAGACTGCACGAACCCGCTGACTTCGAGGGCATGCGCAAGGCTGGCCGGCTCGCGGCGGAAATTCTCGACATGCTGGTGGGGCGGGTCAATCCCGGCGTCACCACCCTGCAAATTGACGATTGGGTGCGTACGTTCGGCCTGGAGCGTGGCGGTTATCCGGCGCAGCTTAATTACCGGGGCTTTGGCTTCTCCTGCTGCACGTCGATCAATCACGTGGTCTGCCACGGCATGCCGGGCGACAAGCCGCTGCGCGAGGGCGATATCGTCAATATCGACGTGACGGTGATCGTTGACGGCTGGCACGGCGACAGCAGCCGCATGTATGCGGTGGGCGCCATCCCACGCAAGGCGGCGCGGCTGATCGATGTGACCTATGAGTGCCTGCAGCGCGGCCTGGCGGCCGTGAAGCCTGGCGCGACCACCGGCGACATTGGCGCCGCCATCCAGGAATACGCGGAGAGCGAGCGCTGCTCCGTGGTGACGGATTTTTGTGGTCACGGCCTTGGCCAGGTGTTCCACGACAATCCGTCGATCCTGCACTTCGGCCGGCGCGGCGAAGGTCCCGAGCTGAAGCCGGGCATGTTTTTCACCATCGAGCCGATGATCAATCTGGGCAAGCCGGCGGTGAAGGTGCTTTCGGACGGATGGACGGCGGTGACGCGCGACCGGTCCCTGTCGGCGCAGTTCGAGCACTCGGTCGGCGTGACCGAAAATGGCGTGGAAATTTTCACCAAATCTCCGGCAGGACTGGACAGGCCGCCGGTTATATTGGGAAAGTAACCGCAAGATATCAGGCTGGCGGTCCGGCCTGATTCACCAGCGTGCATCTGGTGCGCCGGCGTCTTTTCTTGTGATGGCGCCGCTGGTGTGGGCGCGCTGGCCCAAAGGACTGGCGTTCGGGCTCTGGCCCGCAGGGGCGTGAGGAAACGGCGCGGGGGCATCGCCGCTTCCCGGGCTGTCTGGCGAAGCTATCCCGCGTTGCGAGGCGGTTCCTGACATGGCGGCGGCCTGTCAGCGCCGTTCAGGTTGCGGCGCCTGTCCATGTGGGCTGGCGGCTTTGGCGCAACGGCAGACCCGTGCGTCCGGGGCGCATTGTGTGGGGGCCGGGATGTCCGCGAAACACGCCAGCGTTGATCCGCCGCATCATTACGGTCATCGCGACCGGCTGCGCGCGCGTTTTCGCGATGGCGGCGCCGACGCCCTGCCGGACTATGAATTGCTGGAACTGCTGCTGTTCCGCTCCATTCCCCGGCGGGACGTGAAGCCACTGGCCAAGGCGCTGGTGGCGCGCTTTGGTTCGTTCGCCGAGGTGATCGCCGCGCCGCCCCGGTTGCTGACAGAGGTGGAGGGCGTTTCCGAAGCGGTCGCGCTCGACCTGAAGATCGTGGCGGCGGCCGGCGGCCGCCTGGCGCGCGGCGCGGTGGTCAAGCGGCCGGTTCTGGCTTCCTGGTCCCAGGTGCTGGAGTATTGCCGGACGGTGATGGCCTTCGCCGAGCGCGAGCATTTTCGCGTGCTGTTTCTTGACAAGCGTAACGCCGTCATCGCCGACGAGGAGCAGCAACGCGGCACTGTCGACCATACGCCGGTGTACCCGCGAGAGGTGGTGCGCCGGGCGCTGGAGCTGTCGGCCTCCGCCATCATTCTCGTGCACAATCACCCCTCGGGCGATCCTTCGCCGTCATCGGCCGATATCCGCATGACGCGGGAAATCATGCGCGTCGCCACGCCGCTGGGCGTTACCGTGCACGACCACATTATCGTTGGGCGCAATGGCCACGCCAGCATGCGCGGCCTGCGCCTGCTGGAGCCGGACGCGGCCTGACGTCCTTGGGGCGCTGGGTGCGGTCCGCCGGGGCGCCGGGCCTCAGAAGCCGAACAGCGACGCCAGGCCACCGACAATCGCCACGACGAAGCTGAGACTGAGGGCAATGCCGATGGCGCCGAAGGTGATGCCGCTAACGGCCATCACCCCGTCGCGCTCCACCAGGCCGAGGCCGACGAGGCAGGCGGCGAAGCCGAGCGGAATCTGGCCGATGAACGGCGGCGCCACCAGCAGGCCGGCGGCGATCAGGAACAGCAGCACGCCGGTGATGCGCATGCCCCATGGCTTGTTGAAGAAGGCCAGCCGCATGCGCGAAATGCGTTCGAGCCGGTAAACCGCCGGCAGGGCGCGGGCGATGGCGCGGGCCACGTCGGCCCGGGCCACGGTCTTGCGCAGCAGCGCCGGGGGCAGCCAGGGCGTATTCATGCCGATGGCGATCTGCACGGCGACAAAGCCGAGCAGCAGGCCGGAAATCAGTGGAATTGGCGGCGGCATGGGCAGGCAATTGGGCAGCCCAAGCACGACCACCAGCAGGGCGAACGCCTGCTGGCGGAGCGAATCGACAATCTCGCCCACGGACACACGCTCGCTGGAGCCTCCGGCGAGCGCGATCAGGACGTCGGAGGTGCGTTGCCTGGTGTCCAAGGGTTCTGCCGAAGGGTTGTCGATCTGAAGCAGCTGTTTAGCCTACATAAGGACTCTGGCCAACGGGGGCGACGTTGGCTGGTCGTTATTGCCGCATGAGCCTGGTCGCCCGATGAGGCCATATCTCCTGTCATGTCCCGCGAGAATCCGGCGCAATCATGTCGGACGGGCGGCCCGGGCGGCAGGCGCATTTCCCCTGTCCGGTCAGTTCGCGGCGAGCGACAGGCGCCTGGAGGGTGTTTGCGCGCTTTCGCCGGCGCGAGGCGCTATACATCCCCGGGGTTGGCGGGCGAGTCGCCGGCCCGCCGACGGATTGTTGCGGGTTGGCGCAGCCTTCGGGAAGCGCGCCGGAATGTTCAGGTGAGCATGTTCCGTAGCGATCTTTTTTCAGTCTCGCTGGAAACGCCGTGGTGACGCGATGACAGGTTATCTGCCCGGATTGCTGGCGCTGTTGCTCTGCCAACTGGCGGGCGAAGCATTGTCGCGCCTGTTGCGGGCGCCGCTTCCTGGCGCCGTGCTGGGTCTGCTGCTGATGACCGTGATCCTTCTCGCCCTGCGCGGCCGCACGCCCAAAAGCCTGGTGCACGCCAGCCGCTCGCTGATTGGCGTGCTGTCGCTGCTGTTCGTGCCCGCGGGCGTCGGCGTGATCAGCCTTGGCAAGGTGGTGGCGGGCCAGACCACGGCGATGGTCGTGGCCCTGCTCGTCTCGGTGGTGATCACCCTCGCGGCGACAGCGGGCGCGTTCGTGGCCACCAGCCGCTGGCAGGAGCGGCGCCGCGCCGCAACGGGGCGGCCGGCGGCCGGGCGCGGCGGCGAGGACGCGGCATGACCGGACCCGGCCTCCACCAGAATCTGGCCGCATTGCTCGCCTGGTCGGAGCAGGCGCCGCTGGCGTGGATCACCCTGACCCTCGGCGCGTTCGTCGTCGCCACATGGATCGCGCGCAGGAGCGGCAATCATCCCCTCGCCAATACGGTGATGATCTCGGTGGCGCTGGTCAGCGCCGCGCTCTGGCTGACGGGCGCGCGCTATGAGGATTACTTTCGCGGGGCGCAGTTCATCCATTTCCTGCTTGGGCCGGCCACGGTGGCCCTGGCGATCCCGCTGGTCGAGAACATGGCGCTGGTGAAGCGGGCGCTGCTGCCCATCGTCGTGGCGCTTGTTGTGGGGGCCGTGACCGCGATCACAACGGCCGTGGGCTTCGCGTGGGCGCTGGGCGGCTCGCCGCTGCTGCTGGCCTCGCTGGCGCCGAAATCGGTGACGGCGCCGATCGCCATGAGCGTGGGCGAGATCATCGGCGGCCTGCCGGCGCTGGCGATGGTGGCGACGATCTCCACTGGGATTCTTGGCGCGATGATCGGCAGGCCGTTGTTCGACGCCATGAAAATTCGCGATCCGGCGGCGCGTGGGTTCGCCATGGGGCTCGCGGCGCACGGCATCGGCACGGCGCGGGCCTTCCAGGCCAGTGAGGTGGCCGGCGCCTTCGCCAGCGTCGGCATGGCGCTGAACGGCATGCTGACGGCGCTGTTGCTGCCGGCTCTGGCGGCGTTGCTGCGCTGAACTGACCCGACGAAAGCCAGGCTTGCCCTGCTCCGGTACGCTGGCGTACTGTTCGCCGGCTTCGGGAGGAAGCGGCAGGAGGCAGCAGCGTGTTCGACAGCGTATTGATCGCCAACCGGGGTGAAATCGCCTGCCGCGTGGCCCGCAGCGCCCGGGCGCTCGGCATGCGGGTGATCGCCGTGCACTCGGAGGCGGATCGCGACGCGCCGTTCGTTCGCCAGGCGGATGAAGCGATCTGCATTGGCCCCGCCGCCGCCGCCGAAAGCTACCTGCGCATCGACCGGATTATCGCGGCGGCGCAGCGTAGCGGCGCCCGGTGCATCCACCCCGGCTACGGCTTCCTCTCCGAACGGCCGGACTTCGCCGACGCCTGCGCCGCCGCTGGCGTTGTCCTGGTGGGGCCGCCGGCCGCCGCCATGCGGGCCATGGGCCTGAAGGACGCCGCCAAGGCGCTGGCGCAGAAGGCCGGCGTGCCGGTGGTTCCCGGCTATCATGGCGACAACCAGGATCCCGCCTTTCTGAAACAGCAGGCCGACGCCATCGGTTATCCGGTGCTCATCAAGGCGGTGTCCGGCGGCGGCGGCAAGGGCATGCGCCGGGTCGACGCGGCGGAGGATTTTCTCGCGGCGCTTGAGAGCGCCCA
>Ga0182746_1000390_pt1 | contig 64012 bp, 49 predicted proteins | sample eDN3rd30CBELigOP_FD_128881 | JGI IMG/M metagenome (GOLD analysis project Ga0182746, IMG submission 128881) | Enriched Organic Plus compost microbial communities from Emeryville, California, USA - eDNA 3rd pass 30_C BE-Lig OP (version 2) (version 2) ...
AGAAGATGACCGAACAGACCGCCACGCCGCCCGACCGTCTCAGCGTCGATCCCGACAGCCCGTTCCACGACGAAGCCGTGCTGGCGCGCGGCGTCGGCGTGCGCTTCAAGGGCGTCGAGAAGACCAATGTGGAAGAATATTGCGTCAGCGAGGGCTGGGTGCGGCTCAGCGTCGGCAATACGGTCGACCGCCGGGGCCGGCCGATGGCCGTGAAGCTGAAAGGCGCGGTTGAACCGTATTTCCAGGACAGCGCGGAAGGCAGCGCCGAAGCCTGAGCCGGCCGCCTGTCCGGCGACACGCCGCCGGCATGCGTTTTTCGCCTGGGGGGAACGCTCCCCAGGCCGGGCGGCGCGCTCGCCACCTGGATTGCCCCGTGTATGGTTGCGGCATGCGCCAGACATCGCCCCAGCCCGCCCCTTCCCTCGCCGCCGGATCGCCCGCCGTCCCGCCGCCCTGGCGGCTGACAGCCTCGGCCATGTGCGCCATGTTCATTGGCATCGGTCTGGCGCGCTTCGCCTACACGCCGCTGATGCCGGCGCTGGTCGGGCAGAACTGGTTCGACCAGTCACAGGCCGCCTATATCGGCGCGGCCAATCTCGCCGGCTATTTCATCGGCGCCTTACTGTCGCGCAAGCTCGCCTCTGGCCATCCCCGTCTGGCGTTGCAGGTTTCGATGGTCGCCTGCGCCGTCAGTTTCTTCGCCTGCGCCTGGCCGTCCTCCTTCCTCTGGTTCTCGTTCTGGCGGTTTCTCTCCGGCTTCGCGGGGGCGGTGGCGCTGGTCACGGCGGCGCCGTTCGTGCTGCCGTTCGTGCCGGAGAAACGGCGGGGCGTGGCCTCCGGCATGATTTTCGTCGGGCCGGCGCTTGGCGTGACGCTTGGGGCGGTGCTTGTGCCGTGGCTGGTGACCCAGGGACTCACCTTCACCTGGATCGCGCTTGGGGTTGTCTGTGTGATCGTCACGGCCCTTGGCTGGAGCGGCTGGCCGCCGGCGCCGGCCAGACAGCCCGCCGGGGACGCGGCCCCGGCTCCGGTCCCCCACGGGCGCTCCGCCGCCGCCGCGGCGATGCTGCTGGCCGGCGTCTACGCCGTTTACGCGCTCTCGGCCTTTGGCCTGGTGCCGCACATGATTTTCCTCGCGGACTATGTGGCGCGCGGGCTCAACTGGGGCCTGACCAGCGGCGCCATGTACTGGGGACTGTTTGGCGTGGGCGCCATGCTCGGCCCGGTGATCACCGGCGCCTGCGGCGATCATTTCGGCTTCCGCGCCACGCTGCGCGTTGGCCTGGTGCTGCAGATGTTGGGGGTCGGCGTGCTCGCCGTCTCGGCGAACCCGATCCTGCTGGCGGCGTCCAGCATCCTGATCGGCGCCTTTGTGCCCGGGGTCGCGGTGCTGACCATGGGCCGGCTGCGCGAGGTCGCGCCAGCGGACCGGATCCCTGACGGCTGGCGCATCGCCACGGTTGGCTTTGCCGTCGGCCAGGCCGCCGCCGGCTACATTTTCTCATGGGTGTTCGCCCGCACCCATGATTATCCGCTGCTGTTTGGCATTGGCGCGGGCATTATCGTGCTGGCGCTGGCGGTGGAGCTGACCACCAGCGCGCTCGCCAGCCGGCGCGACCGGCCGGCATGAGGCGTCCAGGCTTCGCGACTGCGGCCCTTGCGCCCGGAAAACGTCTCAGTCGCGCAGCATGGCCTTGAGGTTGTAGAGCGCATCCAGCGCGGCGCGGGGGGACAGGTCGTCGATGTCGATGGCCGCCAGGGCCTCGCGCAGGGGATCGGGCCCCGCCGGCTCCACGGCGACGGCCGGACGCGCCGCGATGCGCGGGGCGGCGGCGAACAGCGGCAGGTCGTCGATCAACGCCGACACCGGCTTTTCCCGGTCGCCTTTTTCCAGTTCGGCGAGGATCTGCTTGGCCCGCTCCACCACCGACGTCGGCAGGCCGGCGAGGCGCGCCACCTGGATGCCGTAGCTGCGGTCGGCCGCGCCGGACGTCACCTCGTGCAGGAACACCACCTCGCCCTGAAATTCGGTGACGCGCATGGTGGCGTTGGCGACGCGGTCGAGCCGCTCCGACAGCGCCGTCAACTCATGATAATGGGTGGCGAACAGCGAGCGGCAGCGGTTGACCGCATGCAGATGCTCGATCGCCGCCCAGGCGATGGACAGGCCGTCGAAGGTGGCGGTGCCGCGGCCAATCTCATCGAGAATCACCAACGCGCGCGGGCCGGCCTGGTTGAGGATGGCCGCCGTCTCGATCATCTCGACCATGAAGGTGGAGCGGCCGCGCGCCAGATCGTCGGCGGCGCCGACGCGGCTGAACAGGCGGTCGACGACGCCGATATGGGCGCTGCGGGCCGGCACGAAGGCCCCCATCTGCGCCAGCACCACCGCAATGGCGTTCTGGCGCAGGTAAGTCGATTTACCGGCCATGTTGGGACCGGTGACGATCATGATGCGCCCGCTCTCGCCGCCAGGGACGCCCAGATCGCTGTCATTGCCGACAAAGGGCTGGCCCTGGCGCTTCAGCGCCGCCTCCACCACCGGATGGCGCGCGTCCTCCAGGCAGAACGCGAGGCTGCCGTCCACCACCGGGCGCACCCAGCGGCGCTCGACGGCCAGTTCCGCCAGGGCGGCGGTGACGTCGAGCGCGTCGAGGGCGGCGGCTGCCGCGACGATCGGCCCGGCGTGATCGATGAGCAGGGCGCGCAGGCGGTCGAACACCGCCAGTTCGACGCCCCGCGCCCGGTCAGCGGCGGAGGCGATCTTCGCCTCCAGTTCGCCCAGCTCCACGGTGGAGAAGCGCATGGCGCCGGCCATGGTCTGGCGATGGACGAACAGGCTGTTCAGCGGCGGCTGCAAAAACGTCTCGCCCGCCGCCTGGGGCGTCTCGACGTAATAGCCGATCATGTTGTTGTGCTTGATCTTCAGCGTCCGCACGCCGGTCTCCGCGGCGTAGCGGGACTGCAGGGCGGCGATGTAGCGACGGCTGTCGGCCTGCAACAGCCGCGCCTCATCGAGCGCCGCGTCATAACCTTCGCGCACGAAGCCGCCGTCGCGCTTCAGCAGCGGCAGTTCGTCAGCCAGGGCGGCGGACAGGGCTTCGGCGACGCCCACGTCCAGCGCCCGCAGGGCTGCGCCGGCGCTGGTGATCTCCTCTGGCGCGCCGTGGTTCTGGCTGAGCAGCAACCCGAGCCCATGGGCGGCCTGGAGGCCAGCGCACATGGCCGCCAGATCGCGTGGGCCGCCGCGATCCAGGGTGAGACGCGACAGGGCGCGGGCCATGTCCGGCGCCGCCTTCAGGCGCTCGCGAATGGCGCCGCGCAGCAGGCTGTCGCCGGCCAGCGCCTCCACCGCGTCGTGGCGGGCGCGGATGCGGACGAGATCGGTCAATGGCCCGGCCAGGCGCTCGGCCAGCAGGCGGCCGCCGCCAGGCGTCAGGGTCATGTCGATGGTGGCCAGCAGGCTGCCGGCGCGCTCGCCGCCAAGGGTGCGGACCAGCTCCAGGTTGGCGCGGGTGGCGGCGTCGACAGAGAGGATGCCGCCCGAGGCGCCGCGCGACGGCGGCGACAACGCCGGGCGGGCGCCATATTGCGTACGCTCCACGTAGGCGAGCGCGGCCGCTGCGGCGGCGGTTTCGGCGCGGGAGAAACTGCCGAAGGCGTCCAGCGAGGCGACGCCATAATACTCCTGCAACCGGCGCGTCGCCGAGGCCGGGTCGAGGCCATCGCGCGGGATCGGCGTCACCAGCACGCGGCTTTCCCGCCAGAACGGCGCCAGGTCCGGGTCGTCATAAATGGCGTCCGGCACGACGATCTCACGCGGATCGAGCCGAGCGAGCTCCGCGGCGAGACCGCCGGCCTCGGTTTCGGCCACGGTGAAGCGGCCGGTGGTGATGTCGGTGGCGGCGACGGCGTAGGTCCAGCCGTCGTCGGCGCGCTGGCGGGCCACGGCGGCGAACAGGCTAGAGCGGGCCGGGTCGAGCAGCCGCTCCTCGGTGACGGTGCCGGGGGTGACGAGGCGCACCACGTCGCGCTTCACCACAGATTTTCCGCCGCGCTTGCGGGCTTCCGCCGGGTCTTCGGTCTGTTCACAGACGGCAACCCGGTGACCGGCGGCGATCAGACGCTCCAGATATTCGTCGGCGCGCTCTACCGGCACGCCGCACATGGGGATATCCTCCCCCTGGTGCTTGCCGCGTTTGGTCAGCACGATGCCGAGGGTGCGCGAGGCTTCCTCGGCGTCGGAAAAGAACAGTTCGTAGAAATCGCCCATGCGGTAGAACAGCAGCGCTTCGGGATGCGCGGCCTTGATCTCCAGATACTGGGCCATCATCGGCGTCACGCGGGTCGCGGGCGCATCGGGTTCCTGGCGGGCGGATGTCTGGGCGTCAGCCATGGGTCTGCGGCTTGCCTTCCTGCTCGGGCCGGGCTCCGCGCCGCGCGATGGCGGCGGGTCCCCGGAAAAGAATCCACTTTGACCGCGGCAAGCTACTGCACTTCAGGAGAAAATGGCGCCGCCGCGACGCCGTGGACTGTGCACAAGCGCCCGGCCATGGCGCGGATCGCGCCGAAACCGGGGCGCGCCAGCGGCAACTGGCTCCTGAAGGGATCGCCTGAAGCTTGACCGGCATTGGACAAAAGAATTTTTGCCCTTTTCAGTCTTATGGGCCAATAGACATCCAGAACGCGCGAAATTGTCGTCCCACGCGCTTGAGGAAACGTCACCGCCTGCGTACTCTCCGGCGCCCCACCCTGAGCGGGGCGCGGAGCCGGGCAAGGTTTCACCACCTCACCCGCGCCGATCAGAATAAAGAGCACAGAATTCCGCCATGACCGACCAGCCCACGCGCCGCCAGGCGCGCCCGACCTTCACCGAACAGGAAGCGCTCGATTTCCACTCCAACGGCCGCCCCGGCAAGCTGGAAATTGTGCCGACCAAGCCGATGGCGACCCAGCGCGACCTGTCGCTGGCCTATTCGCCAGGCGTGGCTGTGCCGGTGCTGGCGATCGCGGACGATCCGTCGCGCGCCTTCGACTACACCGCGCGCGGCAACATCGTGGCGGTGATTTCGAACGGCACGGCGATCCTCGGGCTTGGCGATCTCGGCGCGCTGGCCTCCAAGCCGGTGATGGAAGGCAAGTCGGTGCTGTTCAAGCGCTTCGCCGACGTGGACTCCATCGACCTGGAAGTCGACACCAAGGATCCGGACGCGTTCATCAACGCGGTGCGTTATCTCGGCCCCTCGTTCGGCGGCATCAATCTGGAAGACATCAAGGCGCCTGAGTGCTTCGTCATCGAGGAGCGCCTCAGCGAACTCATGGACATTCCGGTGTTCCATGACGACCAGCACGGCACGGCGATCATCGCCGCCGCCGGCATGCTCAACGCCATGCATCTGACCGGCCGCGATCCGAAGACCACGAAACTGGTGGTGAACGGCGCCGGCGCGGCGGGCATCGCCTGCGTCGAGCTGATCAAGGCCATGGGCTTTGCCCCCGAGAACGTCATCCTCTGCGACACCAAGGGGGTGATCTACCAGGGCCGCCAGGAAGGCATGAACCAGTGGAAGTCGGCGCATGCGGCGAAGACCGACGCGCGCACGCTGGAAGAAGCCTTCGTGGGCGCCGACGCGGTGATGGGCCTGTCGGTGAAGGGCGCGTTCACGGCGGAGATGATCCGGTCGATGGCGCCCAACCCGATCATTTTCGCCATGGCCAACCCCGACCCGGAAGTGACGCCGGAAGAGGTGCACGCCATCCGTGACGACGCCATCGTCGCCACCGGCCGTTCGGACTATCCGAACCAGGTGAACAACGTGCTCGGCTTCCCCTACATCTTCCGCGGGGCGCTCGACGCGCGCGCCACCCGCATCAACATGGAGATGAAGATCGCCGCCGTGGAGGCGCTGGCCGCCCTCGCCCGCGAGGACGTGCCGGACGCGGTGGCCGCCGCCTACCAGGGCACGCGCCCGCGCTTTGGCCGGGAATACATCATCCCCGTGCCGTTCGACCCGCGCCTGATCCACACGGTGCCGCCGGCAGTGGCCAAGGCCGCCATGGACACCGGCGTGGCGCGCCGTCCCATCGTCGACATGCAGCGCTACCGCAACGAGCTCTCTGCCCGCCGCGATCCGGTCGCCGGCGTGCTGCAGGGCGTGTTCGAGCGCGTGCGGCGCCAGCCGAAGCGGGTCGTCTTTGCCGAGGGCGAGGAGGAGCAGGTGATCCGCGCCGCCGTCTCCTTCGTCAATCAGGGCCTGGGCACGGCGGTGCTGGTGGGCCGCGAGGAGCTGGTGCGCGCCGCCGCCGCCAACGCCGGCATCGAGCTGGATGGCCGCGAGGGCATCGAAATCCACAACTCGCGCCTGTCGGAGCGTAATCCGGCCTACGCGCAGTTCCTCTACAACAAGTTGCAGCGCAAGGGTTATCTGCTGCGCGATTGCCAGCGGCTGATCAACAACGACCGCAATTACTTCGGCGCGACCATGGTCGCCATGGGCGACGCCGACGCCATCGTCACCGGCGTCACCCGCAACTACGCCCAGGCGCTCAGCGACGTGCGCAAGGTGATCGACACCAGGCCCGGCCACCGGGTGATGGGTCTTTCCATGGTGCTGTCGCGCGGACACATGACGCTGGTGGCCGACACCGCCATCGCCGAGATGCCCACGTCGACGGAGCTGGCGGACATCGCCGTGCAGGCGGCCAACGCCGCCCGCCGCCTCGGCCACGAGCCGCGCGTCGCCATGCTGTCGTTCTCCACCTTCGGTCAGCCCGAGGGCGAGCGTTCGGCCCAGATGCGCGAAGCCGTGCGCATTCTCGACCAGCGCCATGTCGACTTCGAGTATGAAGGCGAGATGGCCGCCGACGTGGCGCTCGACCCGGACCTGATGAAGCAGTTCCCGTTCTCGCGCCTGAAGGGCCCGGCCAATGTGCTGGTGATGCCGGCGATCCATTCGGCCGCCATCTCCACCAAGCTGCTGGAACAGCTCGGCGGCGCCACGGTCATTGGCCCGCTGATCGTCGGCCTTGATCGGGCGGTGCAGATCGCCCCGCTCGGCGCCCGCGACAGCGAGATCGTCAACATGGCGGCGCTGGCGGCGCTGAACGTCGGCGGCTGATCCGGCCGCCTGGCGTCAGAACTGAATGAAAGCGGCCCGGCGCACATGCGCCGGGCCGTTTTGCTTTTCCTGACCATTGCTGATGACCCGGGCTTTCGCAGACATGTTCATGGACTGGCCCGCGAACGACAGGGCGCCCGGCAACGCAAGGTCCAGCGCCCTACGCAGTTGCTGGCGCCCCTCTCTCAAACCACGTTTCATGAATGGCGGCGCTGTCCAGCCTGCCTGATGCGAAATCGGGCGGCGCCCGAGCTTTGGCAGATCATTGATGCGGCGCCATTTTGAGCAATCTGGCCAGCGCCGACCAAACGTCATCGGGCAGGCGCATCAGTCGCCGACGAGGCGGACGGCCAGGGGAGAGAAACCTGTGTTGGATATTCCCACCCCCCTCACCGACTCGCCCACCCCGTCGCGCCGATGGCGCAACTTAGAGGCCGAAGCATGGCCCGTCACTGCCTGGCGATTTGACACAGCCTCGCCGGTCACGGCCACCCAGATCGGGAAGAATATCAGCGGACGTCCTGGCGCGTCCGGGTCCACCACCAACTTCACGCTGTTTCCAGACGAAGAGGCCGTGTTCGCCTCCGCCAGTCCGGCCGGCGTGCAACACTACATCGCTGGAAACACCAGCATCTTCAACCACTACTCCCGCACGGACTTCAAAAATTATTTTAATAAATTCCGGATTTCGGCGGAAGATGAATCAATTAATATATTTAATACATGGAAACCCGCAATAGGGTATCTGTATAAAATAAAAACAGACACCCACAACTCCCTTTCATACCTGGAGTTAAATCAACAATTTGGCATACGAGCTGAATATTATATATTTCGCGGCGGCCGGCAAAAATTTCCGCGAACAAGAGCAGAAATGACAGAAGTCGAAGCTAAGAACGAGGATATGCTTAGAACTTTCCATAAGTACCCGGCAGCTCAGGCGAACCAGAGAAAACGAATACACGAAGTCTATATGCCGATGGATGAGATTCACATCCGCGGCCCCCTCAAGAAGCGCCGGGTCGGTGACAGCCCCGCCTCCGGCTCCTACACGTTCGCATCATGCGACTGGCTCGATCTGGCCATACTGTAAAAACGCGCGCCTGCGGGGCCGGACGCGCGGTGCGGAAGGCGCGCATATCCAACCAGAGTTTGAGCGCCGCATCCCCATCCGGGGGCATTGCCTGACCACCGCTGCGCCTAACCTTGCTGCTTCAACGCAGGCCCGGCTTGCGCGCTGGGCCAACCGGCAGGAGCGCGCACATGGTCAATTCCGGCGCCGTCCCGGCGCTCGCCAGCGACAGCGCGGAAGCGCGGCGGGGGCCTCCCACACACCGTCGCCGCTGGCGCTGGTGGCCACCGCTTTATGTGCAGGTGCTCATTGGCATGGCCGCAGGCATCGCCGTGGGCCACTTTTTCCCCGCGACCGGCGCCACGCTGAAGCCAGTATCGGACATTTTCGTACACTTGCTGAAGATGCTGATCGCGCCGGTGATTTTCTGCAGCGTGATCAACGGAATCGCGTCCGCCGGCAGCCTTGGCCAGGTTGGCCGTGTCGGCGGCAAGGCGCTGGTGTGGTTTGAAGTCGCCACCACCGGCGCGCTGCTGGTCGGCCTGCTGGCTGGCCATTTGCTGCAACCCGGCGCCGGGCTGAATATCGATATAGCCGCGCTTGACCCGGCGCTGGTGCAAACGCTGCCTGCGACGAAGGGCGACAGCGGCTTCATCGCCTTTATCCTTCGCGCCATCCCGCACAGCTTCGTGGGCGCGCTCAGCGGCGGCGATCCGTTACAGACCCTGTTGATCGCCTCTCTCGCAAGCGTGGCGTGCCTGTCGCTTGGCGAAACCGGCGCTCACATCCAGAAGGCGGCCGAGGTCGCCAGCGCGCTGTTCTTCAGGCTTGTCGGCATGATCACCTGCCTTGCGCCGCTGGGCGCCTTCGGCGGCATGGCCTTCACCATCGGCAAATACGGGATCGGCGCGCTTGGAAGTCTGGCCTGGCTGATCGGCGCATTTTACCTGACCGCAGCCGTGTTTGTGTTCGTGATCCTCGGCGTGGTTTGCCGGCTGTGCGGCTTTTCCATTTTCCGTCTCGTCGCTTATCTGCGCACCGAGTTTCTGATTGTGCTCGGCGCCTCCTCGGTTGAGCCGGTGCTGCCACACCTGATGCGCAAGATGCAGAAGCTTGGAGCGGAGCAGCGCGTCGTCGCCCTGGTGACGCCGACGGGCTACAGCTTCAATATGGATGGCACCTGCATCTACATCACCCTCGCCGTCATTTTTCTCTCCCAGGCGACCAATATTCACCTTGGCCTCGGCCAACAGCTGATGATCATTGGCGTGGCGATGCTGACGTCAAAGGGGGCGACAGGCGTGACCGGCTCAGGCTTTGTCACCCTTGCCGCGACTCTCTCCGTCATACCGGACATTCCCGTCGCGGCGTTGGCCATCATCGTCGGCATCGACCGCTTCATGAGCGAATGCCGCGCGCTCACCAGCTTCGCCGGCAATGCGGTCGCCAACCTCGTCGTGGCGAAATGGGAAGGCGCGCTCGACATGGAGCGACTGCGCGCCGGCCTGGCCATGGGACCGGACGCGGACGGCGCCTGATTCCGGAGGCGCTGAACGGCGCCGGACAGGCCTCGCCACGCGCAACAGGAAGCCGGCGACGCATGTGGCGCGAATACGGGATTGGGCCCTGGCGGAGGGCGCAAGCCGCGCATCAGGTCAGCTGGCCGCGCCAACGCTCGCGGCTCATCGCAGCGCCTCGTAACATAAGGAGCGCATAAGGGCCCCGGACAGCCACGAACGGGGCGATGCAATGACTGACATCCCGACATCCCACGACAGCTGGCTCGACCTTGCCGTTTGACGCTAGATATACCCCCCCGCCCCGACCGGCCGCCAGAGCGGGCGGGCCGTGATCCTCAGGCCGGCGCAGGCTCCCCTGCCGGCGCCCGCCTGTCCCGCAGCAGGAACACCGAAGCGGCGGCCACCAGGCACAGGGCGCCGGCGATATAGAAGGCCGGCAGATAGCTGGCGAGCAGCGCGCGCGACAGGCCGCCGCCCCAGGCGGCCGCGGCCGAGCCTATCTGGTGGCCGGCGAAGATCCAGCCGAACACCAGCGGGGCCTTTTCAGCGCCGAAATAGCGGCCGGCCAGCTTGACGGTCGGCGGAACCGTCGCCACCCAATCGAGGCCATAGAACATGGCGAACAGCGACAGGCCATAGAAGGTGAAGGCGCTCTGCGGCAACCACAGCAGCGACAGGCCGCGCAGGCCGTAATACCAGAACAGCAGGCTGCGGTTGTTGTAACGGTCGGACAGCCAGCCGGAGAGAATGGTGCCGACGAAATCGAAGGCGCCCATCATCGCCAGGGTGGCGGCGGCGTCCACCTGGGGCATGCCGAAATCGCCGCACAGCGAAATGAAATGGGTCTGCACCAGGCCGGCGGTGCTGAGACCACAGATAAAGAACGTGCCAAACAAGACCCAGAACGGCAGGCTGCGGGCGCTCTCAGCCAGAATACCGAACGCCCGCAGCACAGCGGCGCCGACATTGCCGGCGCGGGCCGGTGGTGGGGCTGGCGTTTCACCCGGACGGGGCGGCGCGGCGCCAAAAGCGCGCTGGCCCACATCGGCAGGCCTGTCCTGCATGAACAGCAGCACGAGGACAGCGGCCAGCCCGAGGGACGCCATGGTGGGGACCAGCGCCACGCGCCAGCCAAAATGCTCCGTCAGCCATGCGGCCAGGGGCAGGAAGGCGAGCTGGCCGGTGGCCACCGCCGCCGTCAGCAGGCCGAGCACCAGCCCCCGGCGCTCATCGAACCAGCGGCTCGCCACCGTGGCTCCCAGCACCATCGCGGTGAGCCCCGTGCCGAGGCCAACGATCACGCCCCACAGCAGCACGAACTGCCACAAGCTCGCCGCCATGACGCCGGCCGCCATGCCGCCGGTCACCAGAACCAGCGCCAGCACAATCACATTGCGCACGCCATAGCGCTCCATGAAGGCGGCCGCGAACGGGGCCATCAGACCAAACAGCAGCAGGCGTATGGCGAAGACGCTGGACATGTCGGCGGCGTTCCAGCCGAACTCCTGCGCCACCGGCGTAATGAACACGCCGCCAAGACCAACCGTGCCGGCGATGCTGAGACTGGTAAGGAAGGTGACCGCCACCACGATCCAGCCGTAGTGAAGCCCGCGCCGCGCCAGAGCGTCGGCCATGGTCTGCGCCAGCATGATGTTCACTCCCGCCTGCGGCCCGGGGCCGGAGCTGCGACCCGCTCGACACGCGGAACAGCAGCCATTATGATGATGATCGTCATCAATTAATGATGACAGGCATCATCAAACGTCAAGGGGGCTTGCCGCGTTTCTTTCATAGCCCGTAGCGAACAGCGCTGGCGCAATCCTGTCCGCGACGCCCGGGCCGGCGCGACCCCCGAACAACTGGGGGTCAGAATGTGGTCATGCGGGCGCGCCAAGGGCGCCGGCGACGTGGGAAGATGCTGGCGGCGACCTGGAGTGCGCTGGCAGCGTCTGAAAAGTACTGGCGCCCCTTGGGCAAGCCGTGCGCGCTATATCGTGCTTGGTGTATGGCGATGGCTGGATCTGATCCGTCCGCGGCGGCCATTCCGGCGCGCCGCCGGCATATTATGGAGGCAGGCTTTCATCATGCGGATCAGCAGGAAGAAAGCGGAGGCGAACAGGGCGGAAGTGGTGGCCCAGGCTTCGCGACTGTTCCGGGAGCGGGGCCTCGATGGCCCCAGCGTGGCGGAGCTGATGCGCGCCGCTGGCATGACCCATGGCGGCTTTTACAATCATTTTGCTTCCAAGACAGATCTCCAGGCTTCCGCCCTCACCCACAATTTCGACCTGGCGGTCGCGCGGCTGGCGCACATCGGCGAAGGCGCTGACGCGGAGCGGCGACGCGCGGCGCTGGCCGACTACATCACGCACTACCTGTCCCCAAAAGCACGCGACGCCAGCGGCGCCTCCTGCCCCATGGTGGCCTTTGGCGCCGATGTCTCGCGCGAGGACGTCGAGGTGCGGCGCGCCTATGCGGAGGGGCTGGAGCGCTACCTCTCTGATCTTGCCCTAGCCTTCGCCAGCCGCGCCGCCGGTGAAGCAGCGGGCGACGGGCAACCGGCGGCGGACCCGGGAGCCCGCTCCCGCGCCATCGTGCTGCTGGCCACGCTGGCCGGCGGCCTGTCGCTGGCGCGCAGCGTCGCGGCCGCCAACCCCGCCCTGTCCGACGAGCTGCTGACAGCAGCGCGCGCCCAGGCGCTGGCCCTGGCGGGCGGGTTGGAGGAGCGGTGAAACCCGGACAGCATGTCGGAGAATTATCGCAAATTCTCGCTGTATAATGCGGACGACACCATAGAATGTGAATATTTGTTCTATTTTTCCCACAAACTATTTACAAAGAAATAATTAAACAAAATTTCGTAACATGCGACATAATATCATTTTCTTCTTATGTAATTCTAATAATTTCCGCAATTCAACTCACGATTCCGAAGCTCGGCCTATCACCGACCTCATGGAGCGAGCGCGCAGTGCGAGCACTCCACCTGCACCTAACATTGTAACTGGAATATTGACGCCCCGCGAGCATGCGACGATACACCGCCAGTCGAGGCAGAATGCGCATTCAGTGGCACGCCCAGCCAATTGACCTGCTGGTCAATAAAGACCTCACATCCTGTGTCATTGCTGAACCCGGCAGTGGCACGGTTATGCGGCCGACGCGCGAACTACACCATAGGCCAACAGTTCTGCGAAACCCGCCCCAACAACGAGCGACCATTGTATTCTTCCTGAGAAATAAGAGGAGATTCATATGCCACCGACCAAGCGTTCCGGGGGAATAGAACAATTATTCCTGCAGACATCCAAATTTATTACACTTGCCATCGTGCCGAACTCAATCGTACAATCCGGCGGCACGGGGCAACCAACCATTAGCGGCCCAACGACGACTAGTGATCCCAACATTGTTGGGTGGATCATTGAACAGAGCTCCGACGAAGACCTGACAAGCGCAATAAAAGACTCGTTTGTCACCGCCTGCGGGGGCTGGGACCACATTTTCGCGCCATATACTTCCACCAGACCAGGCCAAATGTACTTCTTCTTTGCCGTGCATGTCACCGTAAATGCACCAGGACTTACGCCAGGCTACAGCACCATCTATATCGGGCAGGGCTGGGACGGCACCCGAAACCCCTGGTGGGCGGGCGGCGCCGACATCACCGTGGAAGGCAGTACAATCGGAATCCTGACAGTCAAAACGCCTACGCCCTGTTCCAACGCCCAGGCGATCACGTTCAAATCCCAGAACCGAAACGACGTCCATGAAATAGACTTTCTGCTAAACCGTTACGTAACATCCTGATATCCCTCGGCGGTGAATTTCATGTCGCGGAACTGTCCTGACGTTTACGACACCAACTTCCCGCTCCGCACGTCAGGTCCTGACATCCGGCCCCAAACCCGAATAGTTGACACATCAGGGCAGCAGGACAAGGGACATGCGGCGGAGGCGCCTCCCCCTGACGCAGGCCCGTCATCGCCAGATCAGACCGGCCGATGGCGAGGCGGCGACAGCCGGAGTTGGCGCACCACCCAAAACCGGGGAGAAGCATGGTGACACAGGAACAATCTGTCTTCTATTACTTTATTACAAACGCAGGATCATATCTACGCGTCTGCCAGAATAGCTCAAACCGCATAGCGCCCCTTGGCGTCGCCACCAGATGAATACCTGTGTCAAGGCCAGCAATAGGCTTGCGCGAGGCGGCAGCGCAAGTCTATTGCTGGCATAATATATTTAATGATTCATAGCCAATTTTTTAATGGAACTATATACATGGCCACGCAAAACTGTAAAATTACGACATCTAAACTGGTAAATCTATCGCTGATAGATTTACCCGACACTACTGATGGCAAATGGAACGGGATTGTCACACCGACGCTCACCGGCCCGTGGCCGGACGGCGACCTCCTTGATTGGAATATCGCCAAAGACTGGAGCAGCGACTCCAGCCCCGAAACCAAAACAAATTTTATCAATTACTGCGGGGGGGGGGCAGCAGCATATTTTTTCGCCATACACCCTTGATGGGTCACCGGATAGCATGTATTTTTTCTTTGGGCTCAAGTATACCGTATCCCGTTCCGACAATTTATTCGCCGGCAGCACTACCATTTATATGGGGCAAGGCAAGTCTGACATCCGATATCCATGGTGGGTCGGCAATTCCGACTTCACCGTTGTGGAGAATTTCGCCGCATACTTCCCAGTCGCCAACCAAGCAACCTGCACCGCGGTCGACTCCGCTGTGTTCGAAATTTTCGGCTCCGTGTCGGACATCTTTATGGATTCCCAAGGATACTATTGCACGCCCCCTTAAATCAGGGCTGCTATTGGGTGGCGGGTAGCTCGCCATAAGCTGGACGATGACAGCGCATACGCCGCCGCCCTACGCGCTCCGGGACAAGGACAACGCGGATGCTGCATTATGCCGCTCCGACGCGCGGCCCCGCCCCGTGAGGAGGAGCAGGACTACCGGGTGGAAGCATCCGGTAAAAATCAGTTCACACCAATATATTATGGTTGCAGCGATGAGGACTGCAGCGCGGATATTTCCTGCAAGTCAGTCGTCTCGGGCTGCCGTTTCTCCGCATCGACCGACCGCATGAGCAGAACATTGGCGCTTCTCGGACGCCTATAGCACGAATGTCAAAAGGATTAAGGCCACCTCTGGCGGAAACGTCGGAGAAATTGACTTTCTGTCCAATAAATCACCTCCTGAGTTGTGGCGGCGCCATAGTCGGGCAGTTCGCGCGCCGAAGCCAATACAATTCCGCGAAATTCCGCCCGTATGGGAATGGCCGTGCATCATCTTTGAAAAACCAGAAGCTCTTCACGACGCCCGAGCCGCGCCAGGTAGTTTAACTGCAACCGCTTGGCTTTACCATACTTGACGTTTTTTCAATAATTATTTGCGCAAAACATGAAAACGGGATGATCAATCTATAATTTTTTAAACAATACTAATTAATTCCTATATTGTGACGCGAAACATCAAACAGCTCTCGGTCTCAGAGCCAACCGTCAGCTGAATAATACATATGGCTGGAGCATCACCCACCGCCACAGGTCGGCCGCCCCATGAAAAAGCTCCGGGCTCTCCAATATCGATGCATTGTATTCGTAAACTAACAGGAGCATGCATATGGGCGAGCAATTGAATTTAAGACATCCTCCATGATCACCCTGAGCATTCTACCACCTCCACCCCCAAACGCCGTCCCCTATGGATATTACACCAACGCAAAGCTTACTGAACCCACTACGGAGGGAGGCATTTCTACATGGTATATGGATACCGACGGAGGGCAAAACATTGAGTCCTCCCCTACAACAAAAGCTAATTTTTATAACGCCTGCGGTGGCTGGGACCACATTTTCCAGCCATGGACGTCATCCGAGCCGAGCGGCATGTACTTCTATTTTGGCCTCCAGGTGGCAGTGCTTGGGTACAACGGCAAGGTTACGGGAAATAGCACCTTTTATGTCGGCCAAGGCGCTGATGGAACCCGAAGTCCCTGGTGGGCGGGCGGCGCCGATTTCGCCATATCGGAAAATCATACGCACGGGATATTGACGGTAGCGAATGCGAACAAGGCATCCTGCACCAACGTTACTGCGACTGTCTTCGAATCGCAGAACAGCAAAGACGTCTCTGAGATCGACCTGCTGTTCAGGAATTTTGCCACCTCCTGAGCCGCCTGTCGCTGAGGGGCCTTATCATGGCGCCCGACTGTCCCAGGCGCCGCGCGGCGGATCTCATCGGCACATACTATGGCCTGATCAATACCGGGATGCGACGACGCGGATGGCATCCGCAGCCCACGACGCCCCATGGGCTGGGTCAATCCGCCAGTCTGCCAGACTCTGGACTCACACCACCATCGTCAACTTGCGGGCGGCGCGGGTGATGGCGGTGTAGAGCCAGCGGTGGCGGTGTTCGCGAAAGGCGCGGCTTTCATCGAACAGCACCACATTGTCCCATTGCGAGCCCTGGGATTTATGCACCGTGAGGGCATAGCCGTAGTCGAACTCATCCGAACGGCGGCGGATTTCCCAGGGCAGCGTTTCCTCACTGCCCTCGAAGAACGCGCGCAGCACCTTCACCTTGGCCGAGCGGCCGCCAATGTCCTCATCCGGCTGCACGGTGAGCTGCACCAGGCCCTTCGATTCGCCGCGATTGCTGCGCACCCGGAAAACCCCGCCATTGAGCAGGCCCTTCGCCCGGTCGTTCCGCAGGCAGACCAGCTTTTCGCCGACGCCGGGCATCGGATCGCGATAGCCCAGCAGTTCACGGATGCGGCCGTTGTAAAGCCGGCGGGTGCGGTTCATGCCCACCAGCACCTGGTCGGCCGCCAGAATGGCCTCCGCGTCGATGTCGCGCCGGGAAATGACGCGGGTTTCGCCATAGTCTCCCAGGGCGATGTCGCCGCCTTCGCGGGCGATCATCGACAGGCGGACGATCGGGTCATCCTTGGCCTGGCGGTGCACCTCGGTCAGCATCACGTCGGGCGCGTCGGCGGTGAAATAGCCGCCGCCCTTCACCGGCGGCAACTGGGCCGGATCGCCCAGCACCAGGATCGGCGTGTTGAACGATTCGAGATCGCGGCCCAGCTCCTCATCAACCATCGAGCATTCATCGATGATGATGAGGCTGGCCTTGGAGGCGTTGCCGCTGTGATTGATGACGAAGGTGGGCGCCTCCTCCTCCACCCCGCGCGAGCGGTAGATCATGGAGTGGATGGTGGCGGCGTCCGTGCAGCCCTTCGAGCGCATGACCAGGGCCGCCTTGCCGGTGAACGCGCCAAACGCCACCTCGCCGTCAACGCCTTCCGCGATGTGGCGGGCAAGCGTTGTTTTGCCCGTGCCGGCGTAGCCGAACAGCCGGAACACCTGCGGCGAGCCCTTTTTCAGCCAGCGCGCCACGGCGTTGAGAGCGTCTTCCTGCTGCGGCGACCAGGCCATCCTTACCCTAACCCCTGCTTGACGCGGCTTCCGCCCGCCCGTTTACCCTGTGCGCCAGAGGATGTAGCGCTCCGGGCGCGATAAGGCCATCCTTGCCGCGGCGACGCTGTCGCCAGGAAAGCGGTAAAAAGGAAAGCGGTAAAAAGGAAGGCCGTGAGGAAGCCGCGCCTGCGGCCGGACATTTGCCCCGCCTCCCTGATCCGGCGTATGTCGATGCGGGCGCCTGTCTGAAAATGCCGGTGGATCGACCGGCGGTTTTTCACGCCCCGCGGCGTCGACTGTCTTGCCGGCGCCGGCGTTTCGCGGGGAGCATGCCGGTACGGCAACGGTAGAGAGGAACATGCGCGCGATCCTGAGATTCCTGGGCTTTCTCGCGGTTGCCGGCGGCTTTGTCGCGCTGGTGATCGACGTGACGCGCTATCTGGCCAATAACGCGTGGGCCCCGGCGACGCTGCGGGGCGCGCTCGACGCCATCGTGACCGACGGCGGCGCGCGGCTCGCCGCCAGCATCTCGGGAATCGCCGGGGCGCCGGCGGGCGCGGCAGTCGCGACAGCCCTTACGGCGCCAGCCTCCATCACTGGTCTGGCCGGCGGCTTCATCGTGATGTTCCTGTTCCGCAGCCGCGACCAGGACGGAGCCTCACGGTTTTAAGCGCCTCCGGCCCGATGCGCCGCCAGATGTGCGCGGCTTACCGCGCGCCCGGGCCGGCGACGGCCACGCCGGATGTCATGTCGCGCCTGCGTTCAGCCGCGCCTGGACGCCCGGCCCCTGCGAACGCGGCCATGGCGCGCAGATCAGCGCCCGCCGGTCCCTGGAAGACCCGCAGGCCGAACTCCGGCAAAATGGCGAAGAGGTGATCGAAGATGTCCGCCTGGATGCCTTCGTATTCCGTCCACACCACCGTATCGGTGAAGCAGTACACTTCCATGGGCAGCCCGTCCGGCCCGGGCGGCAACTGCCGCGCCATGATCGTCAGATCCTGGCGCAATCGCGGATGGGTGCGCAGGTAGGCCTCCACATAGGCGCGGAACGCGCCGATATTGGTGAGGCGCCGGCGGTTGGCCGGAATCGCCTCCCCGGGGCCGAGCTGTCCGTTCCATTGCAGGATGTCCTGCTGCTTGCGGGCCAGGTGATCGCGCAACAGGCGCAGGGCGCCCAGACGCTCCACGTCATCCGCATCGAGAAAACGGATGCTGGTCTGGTCGAGACTGAGGGCGCGCTTGATGCGACGCCCACCCGCCTCGCGCATGCCGCGCCAGTTTTTGAATGCTCCGGTCACCAGCTTGCGGATTGGCACCGTGGTGATGGTCTTGTCCCAGTTCTGCACCTTGACCGTATGCAGGGCGATTTCGATCACATCGCCATCCGCTCCCTCACCAGGAACCTCGATCCAGTCGCCGACCCGCACCATGTCGGTGGATGATATCTGGATGCCCGCCACCAGCGACAGCAGGGTGTCCTGAAACACCAGAATCAGCACCGCAGCCATGGCGCCGAGGCCCGACAGCAGGATGACCGGCGAACGGTCGATGATCGTGGCGATCATCAACAGCGCCGCAAGCACGTAAAGCGCGATCTTCAGGATCTGGAAGTAGCCTTTCACCGGCCGTTTCTGCGCCCCGGGGCGCCGGTGATACAGCACATTCGCCAGGTCAAGCGCCGCCGCGGCCGCCAGGGCCAGGGCCAGCACCACCACCGCATTGGCGACATTGCGCGTAATGGCGATGAACGCCTCCGGCGTGTGCGGGGCAAGACCAACGCCCGCCGACATGACCAGCGCGGGCGCGGCCAGCGTCAGGCTTTCCATCACCCGATGCCGCCGCAACTCCGGATCACGCCCCCAGGCCGTGCGCGCCACCAGCCGGTCATAGCCGCGCAGCAGCAGCCCCTTGACGACGAAGCGGGAGATGACCGCCAGCAATATGAGAAGGATGAAAAATATAACCGTATCCAGCCACGGCCAATCGGTTCTGATATTCAGAAAATTCAACACGCCAGTCCGTCTGTTTTCGATGGCTCCGAGATAACGGCAAATCACCCGCCGGAGCAAGCGCGCGGCGCACGCGCATTATATTGCGAACACGGCCATGGCGGCGCGCCAGGACCGCGCCAATGCTCCAGCCAGAGCACGCTGTTTGCATTGATACGATTTGCCCACCTTCCCCAACCGTGCCATGATCATACGTACGCTGGCCGCTGCCCGGCCCGCATGCTGGCGCGCGCGCCAACCCTCATGGCCTGGGCGACAAAGCCCGCGCCTGCCGGCTGGCGGCGGCTTCGCTGCGACCAGCCGCGACCGCTTGATAAACATCGCCTCACCCTTCAAAACAAACGCACAAGGGCCATTGGGGAGCAGCAGGCGTGGCGCAAAACAATCCAGCGGAAAACCTGGGCGATGAAGCCAACCTGATCGCCGAGGGCGCGAACCGGATCGCCACGGTCATTCATGAAGGCGTCATCCGGCGCGTCAGTAACGTATCCCAGTTTCAGGAAGATTGGGCCGCGCTGATCGGCGCCATGCACGCCGACGGGCGCAGCGCCGGCATGGTGATGTTGATCGCCGCGCTCTCGCTGGCGGGCGGCGTTGTGGCGCTGTGGGCCGCGCGCGAGATCGTGGCGCGGCGCGGCGCGCGCTTTGGCCGGCTGCTGCGGACGATCTGCGCATTCCTTCTCGCCGTGGCGGCGATCCTTGTCGCCAGCCGCCTGCTGTCGAATGAACCGGCGACGCGTCGCCTGATGATCCTGTGGAGCGGCGCGGGACTTGTCGCCCTGTCAGGCCGCCATGTCTTCATCAGCATCATGGCGGCGGGCTGGGCCCCCCGGGCGGCGCGCCAACGGTTGCGCAGTTTCAGCGAGCTGGTCAGCGCGGCGTTCATGTGGGGCGTGCTGGGGCTGGCGGCCACGTCGACCCTGCGCGGCTTGCGCGCCAGTCCCGGCCTTCTGGACCTCACCTCATCGGCGCTGGTCAGTCTGCCGGTCATGGCGCTTACCATTTTCGCCTACATTTACTATCGCCAGCCAGTGATGTCGGCGGTGGCGGGCCCGCCGCCGCGCACGATCACCCGCCTGCGCTTCGCGGCGATCTGGCCGATTGTCGCCGCCGTGGCGACCCTGGCGACATTCGCCGCGCTACAGATCTCCATCACCGTGCAACATCCGCTGCCGGGTTTGCCACTGTTGCTGACCCTGCTGTTACTGCTGCTGACGCCGCACATCGACGTCACCCTGGCGGAGTGGGCGCGCACGCGCGAGCAAACCGCCCAGGACCGCATTCCCCTCGCCTCCCTCTATCGCACCAGCCGCTTCGCCTTCATCCTTCTGGTGCTGATCACCATCGGCTACCAGTGGGCGTTTCCCGCACTGGCGGCGCTCGGGGTCCATTCTGGCGAGGCGGAGTGGCGCTCAATCTCCGTGGCGATCGTCGCCCTGGTCGCCGCCTGGGGATGGAACGCGATCAGCATCTGTTTCGAGCGCCTGGCGCGCCGGGGGCATGAAAACGCGGCGACCAACGAAGAGCCACATGCGCCCCGCACCCGCCTGGAAACGCTGTTTCCGCTCATCGCGGGCACGGCGCGTTCGTTGATCGTGCTGATCGCGTCACTCACCATCATGCTCCTGCTCGGCATGAATGTGTGGCCGGTGATTACCGGCCTGAGCGTTTTTGGCCTGGCGATCAGTTTTGGTTCCCAAACCCTGGTCAAGGACATTGTCTCGGGGCTGTTCTTTCTCATCGACGACGCCTTTCGCATGGGCGAATACATCGAGACGTCCGGCGCCAAGGGCGCCGTAGAGCGCATTTCGATACGGTCCGTCAGCCTGCGGCACCCCCGCGGCGCGGTCGCGACGGTTCCCTACGGCCAGATCGGCAAGATCCAGAACTTCAGCCGCGACTGGGTCATCGTCAAACTGCTCTTCCGCGTGTCATTCGACACCGACGTGGAGAAAGTGCGCAAGCTGTTCAAACAGATCGGCGCGGAGCTGGCCGCCGATCCGGAGTTTGAGGGCGACCTGCTGGAAACCTTCAAGAGCCAGGGCATTTTTGGCGTGGAGGATGGCACCCTGCTGGTGCGCGGCAAATTCAAGGCGCGCGCCGGCAAGCAGTTCACCATTCGCAAGAAAGTTTACGCCCTGGTGCAGCAGGCCTTCCGGGACAACGGCATCGTGACGGCGCCCAAACCGGTCATCATGGCGACCCCGCCATCCGCCGGCGCGGCGGACATCCCCACCCCCGCCCCTGCCCCCGCTCCAGCGCCGCCACCGCCAGCCCCTCCCCAGGCAGACGCTGCGCCTTCCCCACCCCCGCCCGCGTCACCGCCCCAGGACGTAGCCTCATAAGGTTGCGTTATTGACAGGGGCGCGGCTCAAGCCCCCCCCTGACCACCAGAATCCATGCTGGCGTCGATGCCGGGGACAGGCGATCCGGATGATCCTCACTACGGGCCAGGCGGGTGGCGCCCCAGCGGCTCAGGCGCCTCTTCCTGCGCAGCGGGACCAGCCTGCTCCCTGACAAGGCGTATGATACTGACGCCACCCAGACAGGGGCCGCAAGCTGCGGCGCTTTTCCCAATATCCCGCCGCGGATCGCCCGCAACAGAGTTTGCCTTCAGCCCATAGCTCTACCGCCAGCGCAACGCTGTCGAGCGCCTTTTCAATCGTATCAAGCAGATGCGTGGCGTCGCCACCCGATATGACCGACCGCCAGAAACTGTCTCGATGCGATAAACCTCACGGCAATCCGTATCTGGACAAGCTCCTTATGAGTCCGCTCCCTGGCGCGATGGCGGCGGGCGCGGCGGGGTTTCTTTATGCCAGGAGGCAACATCTGTCTGTCGCATCCACGGGAAGCGTCATACCGAAGCGGCGTTAATACCAATCCCACATCGCCTGCCCCAACGCTCAGGAGCGCCTTCTACTATCCGTGCGAGAAATCCGCCTGCGTGCGCCTTTCCAGTTCGGGCGATCGGACCCATCCCAAAGATCGTCTTTCTTGAATTATGAATTCGTATTTCATGTTGAGTTGGGGAGATGACGCCTGAAACGCGCTAACGGCCTGTCCAATTTCTTGGCCTCCTATCGACTGCCGCCGGATATTCCGTATATAAATCTGATTCAAGCTGGGGGCGTCTGCGTAATCCGCGATTTACCTGTGTTTGTACGCAGCCACAATCAAATGAGTGCAAGAATGGCGGGTTTATTTTTTGATCGTGTCGCTCCATCAGAGAAATCCGCATTACTGGAAATCCAGAAGCTTCGTGGCGTCTCAGAAATCTTGATGCAGCGTAAGCATTTTTCGACGAACATCCTCGGCTACGCTTCAACTGCGTGGTCGCTCAGCTGCATCGCTACGGGGGTGGCGATCGTAGCCATGTTGCCTTCTTCTCCAGTCGCGGCCCAGTGCGCACCGCCTCCGGACGCAGTTAATATCTCCTCCGGCAGTTGCGTGGATCCGGCTTTCACCGAGCGGACAAGCGCCGGCTCCGTGGTTGTCGTGTCTGGCGCCGGGAGTTACAGCGCGACCTCAACCCATCTTGAGGTCACCGGCAGTGGCTATGGCGCTTACGCGACCGGCGGCGGGACGATCACCCTCACCGGCGCGCAGGAGAGCGCCGACACGCTTGCCCAGATCACGACCTCCGGCGTTGCCAGCCACGCTCTCTATGCCAACGGCGGGGGCCTGATCAATGGCGACAATATGGTTGTATATACAAACGATTCGGGTTCTTTCGCCGTCTACGCGGATAATGGCGGCAAGATTTTTCTCAGCGACGTGAACACATACAGCAATGGGTCCTATAATTCCTCCGGCGCCGTCGCCTCGGGAACGGGCAGCAGCGTCGTTCTGACCAACACCTATGTAAACGTGCTGAGCAACAATGGCGCCGGATTACAGGCCGTTGGCGGAGGACATATCATTGTTGACGGCGGCGCCGTCGTTACAGGCGATTATCACGGGGTCACGACCATTTCCACGGCTCCCGGGATCATGGCGAGTGGCGCCGGCAGCAAGATCGAGGTCCGCAACGGCGCATCGTCTGCCACCTACGGCGCCAACAGCCCAGGCGTTTGGGCTGAAGCCGGGGCCAGGATTGATTTTTCTGGCTATGGCATTTTCACATATCAGCCTGACTCGCCCGGCGCACAGGCCAACGGCGACAGCATCATTACACTTTCCGGCGCGATTGTCCGCACATCGGGTCCTTCAAGCGCGGCCCTCCATGTCGACGCAGGAGGCGCCGTGGTTGTGACAGACTCGGAAGTTACTTCCGGGTATCGGCCATCCAGCGCCAACACGCCGGTTCTCCAATTTCCAGAAGAGGCGATCGGTCTGGAAGCGCATGGCTCGGATGTAATTGGGACAGGCAGCCGGCTGGAAGCTAACAATACCAGGATCACCACAACTGGCGATGGCGCTGTGGGAGTCTGGGCTCGTGAGGGCGCCACGGCCGTGATCAACGGCGGCCGCATCAGCACCAGCGGCGCCAGCACCGCTGCTATCGGTGGAGCCGATGGCGCCCGGGCGACAGACGCAGACAGCAGCATCGCCCTGCACGCCGCCATGGTAACCACCAGCAATGATGCGGCTGTAGGCCTGCATGCCCTGGGCGGCGGCGGGATAACCGCTGAAGATGCGACGGTCGTCACGCAAGGACGACGGGCCTCCGGCGTTCAGGCGGAGGGTGGCGGCAGCGTCATCACCCTGCGCCGTACGTCGATTACCACTTCCGGCGACTCAGCCGACGGAGCGCGGACCATTGGCGCCGGGTCAGTGCAACTCATCGGGGGCTCTGTCGACGTCTCCGGTCATGGAGCGCACGGCGTTGCCGCCATCGACGGCGGCGTGTTTGCCGCCAGCGGCGCATCCATTGCCGCAAGCGGCGCCGAATCCGCCGCAATCTACCTTGGAGGCGGAGATCCTGGCGCGCCGAACGTCGTATCGGTCACAGGCGGCAGCCTGAGGGCGGCGCATGAAGCCATCGTTCTGGCCGACGGCGGAACCGGCGCGGTTTCGATCAGCGGCGCCACCATCTCCCCATCCGTCGTGAATGGCCGGCTGCTGCTGGCGCATGCCACTGAAAATGCCTCCGGGACGCCAGCAAATCTGACATTGAACATTAATGACGTCACGGGGCTCGCCGGCGACATCATTGCCGATTCTTCAACCCTGACCTTCAATCTTGGCCGCAGCGACTGGACTGGCGATCTGGCGTTGACTGGCCGGGGCAGCGCCGCCACCGCCAATCTGAGCGCATCACAATGGACGGGCGACCTGCTGGCAGACGTCGACAGCTCAGCCGATGTTGCTCTGGCGCAGGGAAGCCAGTGGACCGGCCGGGCGGTGAATGCGACCAATATCGCTGTCGACGCCAGCAGCGCCTGGAACGTGACGGGCGATTCCAATGCAACAGGGACACTGACCAATGGCGGCCTTGTCCAGTTCCTGCCCCGAAGCGGAGCCTACACGACGCTGACTGTCGGCAACTATACTGGCAACGGCGGACGCATTGGATTCAACACCTATCTGGGCAACGACAGTTCACCGTCAAACCTGTTGGTCATCAACGGCGGCGTGGCGACGGGCAGCACCACCTTGCTGGTAGCGAACACTGGCGGCCCGGGCGCCCTCACGACAGCCGACGGCATTCGGTTGGTGCAGGTGACCAATGGCGGTGCGACGGAAAGCAACGCCTTCACATTGGGCCAGCGTGTTGCCGCCGGCAGCTATGAATATCGGCTGTTCCGGGGAGGAAGCACCAGCGCGGATGACTGGTTCCTGCGCTCGCATCTGACCACGCAACCAACCGACGGTCCGGACACGCCGCCGGGGACGGAGCGCACAGAGATCCCCCTCTACCGCCCGGAAGCGGCGCTTTACGCGCCGATCCCTGCGATAGGCAGGCAGATGGGACTGGTGACTCTCGGCACGTTGCATGAGCGGGTGGGCGAGGAAGAAAACTTGCGCGGCGGGCCGGAAAGCCGCGCCTATGCCAATGGCGCCTGGGCGCGTGCATTCGGTCAACGGGTGAATAACCGCTGGCATGGCACGGTCGGTTCCAGGGCAGATGGCGACCTTGCGGGGCTGCAGTCTGGTTTCGATCTGTTACGCCGGACGAGCGAGGGCGGAAACCGCGACCATGTCGGTGTTTATGTGGCGTACACGGATTACAGCTCTTCCTCGATGCGTGGATTCGCTTTCGGGACGCCAAACCTGCCTGTTGGACGGCTCTCAATGCGCGGGCCATCCGTGGGCGCCTACTGGACGCATTTCGGCCCCAGCGGCTGGTATACGGACGCTGTGTTTCAGGCGAGCTGGTATGACATCAGTGCTTCGTCGAACTATGGCGCCGGAATTTCCACCAAAGCGACAGGCTACACAGCCTCGCTGGAGACAGGTTACCCGGTCCGGTTCGGAGAAGGCGGCCGCTGGCAGGTTGAGCCTCAGGCCCAGATCATCTGGCAGGGTATTTCGATTGACCGCACCCGGGATCTGTACTCCCCCGTGGGTTGGAATCCGGAGAATGCGTGGACTGGCCGCCTTGGCTTGCGCCTGCAATATACCGAGCAGGATGCGCGGGGGACGGTCTGGCAACCCTATGCGAGGGTGAACCTGTGGCGTGCGTTTGATGGCAGTGACCGGACCACATTCGGAACAGGCTCGCCAATCATCAGCAACTTTGGGAATACGGCGCTCGAAATCGGCGGGGGCCTGACGGCGCGCGTGAACGCCAATATGAGCTTGTTTGGGCAGGCAAGCTATCGCCTGTCGCTGGACGCAAGCAGATCACAGCAGTCCGCGATCCAGGGAACCGTTGGCGTCCGGCTTAACTGGTAGTCAGTAGTGTGCGCGCTCACCGCCCTTGATGTCGCTTCGGCTTCATCGTTGCCGGTTGAACCGCGTCATGACGCCAGCTCGCTTGCAGAAGTTAAAGAGGGCGCCACTTTTTCTGAAGTATCGCTCTGCCGCCGAACTTCCGCGGGTCTCACCGGTGTTGTCGCTGCGCCAGGCGCCAATCCGCCCGGAAGTTCGGTCTGGCTGGCGGGTGCATGGCAACGCCGCCTGAAGGGCCGCTGGCAAGAGGTGGCGGCGCGCGTAACAGGGCAAAGAACGATCGCCATCTCATGCTGGAGCATGGGATGAGTGAACGCCAGGCGCGCAAAGCCACCAGCTTCAGCCATACGATCCTGCGCCAGCGTGCGTGTGACAGCCCCTGCGGATGAGGAAACTGACCGCGCCATCGCCCCATGGACGGACGGCGACAACCGCCGCCGGCTTCCAGCAACATCACGCCGCCCGGTCACCCTCAAATCTGCCCTGGTAAAACAGGCCGGCATGACGCGCAAATGCAACCGGAGCGCGCTCAGACCGAAGGAGTCTCGGGTCAACATCCTAACCAGCTGGTCAGGCTTGTGGCGCAGGGAGGCCCGACGTGGTGGATGCGAAGCCCCCCAACAGCGGCCCGCACATCATCTTGTCGAAGGTATTGCATACAATCGCGATATAATTAGCCGGCCGCAACGCAAGGGCATGCGATGGGCAGATTCAAGGAAAATGTGGACCCGGCAGCTCCGCTGTTGGTCAATATGAGATCACCGCCGTGTTGTCGGGCAATCTCACGCGCAATGTAAAGACCAAGGCCAGATCCAGAAACGCTTTGTTCTGCAGCGCGATAATATTTCGTAAATATGAGCTCCTGATCCTTGGGCGCCACGCCAGCGCCCGAGTCGATCACGTTCACGGACATGACGTTCCCGGCGCCCGCCAGATTCACGATCACCGGTTTTGACGCGCCCGAGTATTTCAAGGCATTCAGAACAAGGTTCTGCACCGCCAATTCCAGGAGGACGCGATCCCCTTTGACGATCGCCCGATCACCGGGAACAAAATTGATGCGTGCAGCCGATGCTTCATCCAGTCCGGCATGGACTGTTTGAATGACTTCATTGAAATCAAACGCCTCATCTCCCATGAACGGTTTAAGGCCCATATTCAGGCGGTCGCCGGCGAGAACGTTCTCAATCAACATGGACATTCTGTTGACGGTTCGGCCGATCTTGGCAATGCGCAACTTGACGGCGTCGGGGCTATCGCGGAGAGAAAGCAGCAGGTTGTCTGCAGTAACCGCAATCACCCCGAGCGGGCCGCGAAACTCATGTGACACGACAGCCACAAACTCCCGTTGCTGGGCCAGGGCGTCGTTGACGGAGTCCACCGACTGCCGCAGCTTCGCCTCGAGAAGGCGACGCTGGTCCATCTCCGCTTTCAGCGATGCGTTGCTCTCCGTCAGCTCCGCAGTCCGCTCGCGCACCTTGATCGTGAGATCCCGCTCGGCGGCCTGTGAGATGGCAAGAATGCGATCCTGCTCCGCGCGCTGGCGGCGGTCGACCAGATGGATGGCGGCGCCGCCTGAAAGGAAGACGACGGCCAGACCGAAAGCTGCAATCAGCCCCGTTGCCCAAAAATGCCGCTGTTGCATTGGCTGAATCTGGTCGATTGCGGCCAGCGTGAGCAGCTGATAACTCGTATTGGTCAGGGGTTCGCGGCGCAGCAGATATGGGCGACCATCGACAAACCATTGATCCGCCCTGCCGGCTCCAGCCATGGGACGCACGTCCACCAGATCGCCCAGCTCTTCGTCGCCGTCGGAGGGAAGCAGCGTGTCCGGGGGTAGCATGGCTGCTACATTCCTTAGCATGAACGACGGGGATGAAGCGGTGGTCACGCGTCCCTGACGATTCACGATTAGCGCCACGTGCCGTCCTGTCAGATAATGCGCCATATCCGGCGCGTCGAACTTCACCGTGACGGATCCTAGCGGCGCGTCGCCACTGTCTTCGACACGGCTGGACACAAAGTAGGATGGGCTCTGGTTCAGCCGCGCAATGCCGAATAGCTGCCCCTTCCCTTCACGGACCGCGTCCGTAAGATAGCCACGCCCGGTATAAATCTGGCCAACGATGCTAAATGATTCCGACCAGTTGCTCGCTGTCACAGTATTATATGACAAATTGTTCATATATATACGTGCATATCTGAGGTCGTTTGACAGGTTCCGCATGAAGTCGCCGACCTTGCGGACCAGAGGGTCGCGTATGAATATCGCGGCGCGCTCCTGACGCGTCAATTCGGCGAAACCGGGCGGATCGGTGCGGTAGCGGGCAGCAAGCTGGACGACCTGATTCTGGCTTGCCACCATATTGGCGACGCTGGTCAGCTCGGTGAACAACCGGTCGACAACGCGCGCTGTTGTTTTGGCTTCATATTCGGCGCTGGACGCCACGCGATCAAGCTCGGCAGATATCATGCGCTGTGATGACCACCACCCCAGGCCGGCTACCAGAGTCAACCAGACAGCGGCGGCGCCCAATGTCCCCCAGCGCACGATGGAGGTTATCTGGGGCCAACTCTGGTCCCGAAGCGGCGGCAAACTGTTCATGCCAGTCGCGCGCAAATTATGAGTTTCCTGAACACCTGGTGCAGCCTTCGTTCTTTTCGTGCGCATGGCCCCATCCGGTGTACGCACCGGAGATCGCAGCCGGCATTTACAGGGTCATATTGCCGGGAGCCTGCGCCACGCAGCAGTCAGCGTCGCCGGGCGGCGGTAAGGGCTCAGGATCAAGATCGGCGCGGGGGGCGGGACCAGATACACCGTCTCACGACAACGCAGACGCCCCATGGCGCCCCGTCCTCCCCAGACGCTCTTTTTCCGGCCGGGCAACCGCAAAAATATGCCATTCCACTATCCGCAAGGAATTTTTAGCTCCGTTGCGGCCCGGGCTTTCAAATGAATGTCTCGGAAAGGAAGTGAAAGTTTGTGCATTGGTTGTTTGTTTCTAAGCCTGCTAAGTACTGTGGCTGTGGTGGTCGTATGGATCAAGCCGCAGCCGCAACGGACTTTGAGAGAAGCCGTTACACGGATCAGGATGATACCTACCCGGGCGCCATCTAATAAAGTCGGCTTTTCTGCCCTCTTAGTTCAGGAATTCTGTTTAATCGGATGCCGGCATAATTGGACCGCGTCGACCTTTTCCGCATTTTTGTCTGCGTGATGAAGTGCATGAGCTTCGCACGGGCAGCCGAAATGCTCGGCATGCCGCGCTCTTCGGTCTCCGCAGCCATCTCGGAGCTGGAGCGGCGCGTTGACGCCCGGCTGCTCCACCGTACAACCCGGAAGGTCTCTCCTACGCAGGAGGGACTGGCGTTATATGAGCGCTGCCAGCGTGTTATCGCTGAAGTCGAGGTCATGGAGACATTATACCGGCGCACTGAGGCGCAACCGTCCGGCCGCCTCAGGGTTGATGTGCCGGGCCGGATCGGCCGGCTTATCACGCCGCATCTGACGGAATTCCTCGATCTCTATCCACGCATTGATATCGATTTGGGGGTCACGGACCGTTGGGTCAATCTTGTCCAGGAGAATGTGGACTGCGCCTTGCGGGTTGGCAAATTACAGGACACCGCGCTTATCGCCCGCCGAATTGGCGTCCTCCCCCTCGTTAACGTGGCAAGCCCCGCCTATCTCGCGCGCCACGGCACACCGCTCGGTCCTGATGATCTGGATGACCACTGGGGCATCAATTATCCGGAACCCAGCGGTCGTGGCGGCCAGTGGGAATGGGTCGAGGAAAGAAACGTACGGAGCGTGCGCTTGCGTTGCCGTGTGACCGTGCGGAACGCCGAGACCTATATCGCATGCTGCCTCGCGGGACTCGGTCTGATTCAGGTTCCGGCATATGATGTGCGGGACCTTTTGGCGGCGGGAGAACTGGTCGAGGTAATGCCTGAGCACAGGGCAGAGCCCATGCCGATGAGTTTGATCTACCCGCATCGAAAACACCCGCCGAGGCGGCTGACCGTGTTTACGCACTGGCTGGAGATGTTGCTCAAACAATACGTGGATGTTCGGGCATGACCTGAAGAACGGACCGCGTGGAGCCCGGGCGGGATGTGGCCTTATGATCTGATCGGGCCTAGGCTCCCCCCATTACCAGGCGGGCGCCGCCTGGTGGGCGCCTGCATGACCGGGCGACGGTCATCATCACGCCCCTGGATTTCAGTTTCGCCCTGCCCACCTGGCGTCTCCGGCGCCGCTGCATCAGCATTGGCGCGATGCGTTGCAGGCGCAGGAGCCGGGCTTCATGAGGCAGCGTCCAATTGCCCCCTTCCCTTCAGGAATTTACAGACAAAACGGTATTAATTCCTGAGTGCATTGAACAGAAGCGGCACAAATTGACAGCGGGCCAAGAAACTGAAACCAATTGCGGCCATTCTGTGGGGGGAGGATCCATTATGGTCGCGGATGCGCTCACACTTAACAGCTTTCCGGGTGAGCCGCTTATTTACCTCGTTGATGATGATGAGGATTTCCGGGAAGAGATCATATTCGGTCTCGCCGCTCTCGGCCTGAACGTGCGGGGATTCGACAGCGCCGCAGCGCTTTACAGGGCCTATGCCGTCAGGCCATCCAAAATCGTAATTCTTGATATCGGACTGGACGGAGAGGACGGCCTGTCCATAGCTGCCCATCTGCGGGCTTCCCGCAATGTGGGGATTATCATGGCGACCGGCCGGGGCTCGATCGAGGACCGGATCGGCGGGCTCAAAACCGGCGCGGACGCCTATCTTGTCAAGCCTGTCGACGTTCGGGAACTGGCCGCGACTGTGGAAGCCCTGAGCGCGCGCCTGGACATGGGAAGCAGGCCGCTGCGCGCTTCGCCGGACTGGGATCTGGTGGAAGGCGGATGGGTGCTGACGGATGCCGCCGGTCGCCGCCTCCGTTTAACCACGGCCGAGCAGCGATTACTCGGTCGCCTGTTCAATGCGCGTGGAGAAGCTGTCGAACGGCAAGCCCTCGTGGAGGCGCTGGGTGAAGATGTATATGACTTCAACTATGCGCATCTGGATACGATCGTCAGCCGCCTGCGGAAACGGGCAAAAAAAGCAAATATGACCCTCCCACTTCATGCGATCCGGGGCGTTGGATTTACGTTTTCAGGGTAGTTTTTTACATTAAATATACATTGTGCTGCACAGATCCACACTTTCAATGTATTGTCTACACTGGCGTCGCACGTAAATTCGAATGCCAGTGCCAGCAAGTGTCATAGTCTGACATTGCTGGCGTATTTCCATAAACCTACACCTTTAAAACTACGGAGTAGCTCCAACGTCAGGCCTGCTCCAACAAGGGCAGCCGTCGCGGCTGCGCTGCAGGTGAGGAAATTGATATTCCTGCCCGGGTCAATTCAGGCGTTTCGACGCTGCCATTTGCTCCGTGCGGTGAGGGCTGGGAAATGCAGAAGCCTCTTGTCGATCCAGGCGCCCGTCACGCGAGACAACCTGCGGTCCGGCCAGCGCCGCGTGGGCTGCGGCCCCAAGGTGCGGGAGAAACCGCCGCGCCGTCATCAGGCTGGTCAAAAGACTCCCATACGGCAAATGGCGGGAAGCCGGCCGCCGCCGGACCTGTGTCGGTCTGTTTTTGCGCTGACGGCAAAATAGCCATAGGTAGCGGCGGTTCGGGCACTCCGTTCGCATCTCACCGCGAGTCATTCGCCATTGTTGAGCCGCGCGCTCTGGGCGAGCACGTATTGCAGGCGCTGGATGGCTCCGCCGGCGCGCCCAGGCGGCTGGGCCCGCCTTTGGATGAGATTTTCCGAATCCAGGTAAGCCGAGACGCAAGCCACATCATCCTGCGAAGTATATCACATCAGATGTCGCACGCTGTTTTGCTGTCGCCTCATATTCATGGAAGTGACCTGGGAATGGCGATCCTGCAATTTGCCGACGACGATCCAATTGATCTGGAAAACGTCGAATACCTGAGATCAGAACTCTGAAGGTCATCACGCGCGCCGCGCACAAATGCTACCGGTTTCCATGTGCGTCACATCAACCATGTCGCACCCGGCTTCCAGCAAATGACGATCACATGGTTCGAGCGCTTTTTGGACTTCGCAAAGGCGTGAGCAGCCTGGCGGGGCCTATCCCGGAACCCATCAAAGTTCAGTTTTGACCAGATCAATATTCGCAAAGGGGGGTCAATCGGTGATTTTGGACGACGTTGCCAATGCGGTCGTGAGCGTTCTCCGCGCTTCCCGTTCAGGCGCCATGAAAAATGCAAAAAAGACCTTTCCGGCGGAAGGGGGGCAAACGTGACAACCAAACAGCAATTCCGGACAAGTTGCTCGGCGCTCGCTATCGCCTGCTTTCTTGGATTGGCCGCGCCGGCCTGGGGGCAGGATGCTTCGAATGCGGAGCTGTACAAGCTTATTCGTGGCCTTCAGGCGCGCCAGACCATCCTGGAGAACAAACTGAAGGCAGCAGACGACGAGATCACGCGTCTGCGTCTGAAGAGCGACCGTCCACCTGTCCGCAGATCTTATGCATCATCCCCTGACGCCCAGCCTGTCCATTCCGCAGCGTCAGGCGTGACGTCGACGCCGAACCGGGCTGTCTCCGGGCTTAACGCGCGCCTTGAGGGCGGCGGTGGCGCCAGTAATGGCAATGGCGGCAATGGCGGTTTCGGTTATGGGGCCGGCTCGCTGACCGTGCCTTTGGGCAGTTCCCTGGGCGCTCAGGCCGACGTTTTGGGCGGAGCGAATGGCCGGAACGGCTTCATGGGCGCCGCTGGTCACCTTTTCTGGCGTGACTCGCAGGTCGGCGCCATTGGCCTTTACGGCAGCTACCTTCAGGGCACGGGCGGAAGCTGGAGAAACAACAGCCAGAACATTTATAATGCAAAGGTTGGCGTTGAAGGCCAGCTTTATCTGGACCGTTTTAGCCTGGAAGGAATTGTCGGAGCTGAATTCAGCAATTCTTTCGATGCATTCGGCTACAACACCAGCCGGAAGACGCGTTTCTTTGACGATATCCGGCTTGCCTGGTACACCACCGACAACCTCAAGCTGAACATCGGCCATCGTTATAGCGGTGGGCGGCACCAGCTTGTCGGCGGCGCCGAGTATCTTACGAACTTCCCGGGTGGGGCGGCAGCTTCAATATTCGCGGATGCTTCCTATGGCGGTCGCTCGGATGACGGCCTGTTTGGCCGCAACCGATCCAATAACTTTTCCGTTATGGCCGGTCTGCGGGTGTACTTCGGGGCCGAGCAAAAGAGCACGGTTCCCGTCACCACCTGGGTCTGGTGCAAAGACGCGGACAACAACTACCGCTGCGCCCGGACGAGCGAACAGGAAGTCGCTCCAGGCAACCGGTCGCTCATGCAGCGGGATCGCCAGGACAGCCTGCCAAGTTATATTGGACGTGATCTTGCGGATATGGCGCGCGTTCGCGGAACACGCGTTGTCAATGAGGCGCCTGCGGCCCCGGGAGCGCCCGGGGCTCCCGGAGCGCCTGGGGCTCCAGGGGCGCCCGGAACTGGCGCGCCTGGGGCGCCCGGCGCTCCCGGGGTCGGCGCCCCTGGCGCTCCCGGAACACCGGGCGCTCCCGGGACACCTGGCGCGCCGGGGGCTCCCGGAGCTGACGGGCAGCCCGGCAAGGACGGCCTTCCGGGGACACCCGGCTCGACCGGCGAGCCTGGAGCCCCGGGCGAGCCTGGAGCCCCGGGCGAGCCGGGGGCGCCAGGGGCTCCCGGAGCTGACGGGCAGCCCGGGCCGGCGGGTCCAGCCGGCCCCGCTGGCCCCACTGGGGAAACCGGCTCACCGGGGCCAGAAGGCCCTATGGGTCCTCCCGGCCCCCCCGGGACGCCCGGGTGATCAACCCATGAGCAGCTTGCCCGGCGCAGCAATCCGGTTTTGCGCCGGTCACTTGAGAGCATATTGCTCGTTCAGGAGACCGACGAGCTGATCAAGCATGGCGAAGGGTTCAGGCAGGTGGCGGTGCGCAAGTCGACCCTGAACAAATGGGTGTCGCAGTATCGCCCATCTGACCTGGTGACAGCGCCGTCATCCTTGATCTCCATAGCCGTCGCGTCGTTGGGTGGGCTGTCAGTGACAGGATGAAGAAGGACCTGGCAGTCCGGGCGCTGGATATGGCGGTGCGTCTGCGTAATCCGCCATGGGGCTGCATTTTCCACTCTGATCGCGGCAGCCAATATTGCTCCTACGATTATCAGAAGAAGCCGCAGGCCTATGGCCTGCGTCCATCGATGAGCGGTAAAGGCAATTGCTACGATAACCCGGCCGTCGGGACCTTCTTCAAATCCCTCAAAGCGGAAATGATCTGGCGGCAGAGCTGGCCAACCCGGCGACAGGCAGAAGCTGCCATATTCCAGTACATCAACGGCTTCTAGAATTCCCGTCGCCGCCATTCATATCTGGGTGGCGTCAGCCCGCTCGCCTTCGAGGCAAAGGTGGCATAATGCGATAAGTGACCGGCGCAAAACCGGTGCAAGTCCTGCCGGCAGGAAGGCGTTGAACGACGCAGCCAACATATCGCCGAGTTGAACCAGCGCGCGGCCGAGACCGACAATCGTCTCAAGCGGCTCGACGACGCCATTGAGGCGGGCTCGCTCGACCCGCCCGAATCAGCCCTCGGCGAGCGCATCGCCGGTTTCACCGCAATCAGGGATCAGGCGCGCACCGACGCGGCTGGTATCGAAGCCATGCTGCAAACTCGGCGCATCACGCCCTTTCCAGCGCAGCGGTGCGGGAAAGGGCCGCCGAGGCGCGGGGCAGGCTCCGGCTCGGAAAGGGCGGCTATCGGCGGGAGCACGTCAGGACCTTCGCGCAGCGCGTCGAGGTCGCCGACGACGCAATACGCATCATGGGCTCGAAAAACACCCTGTTGCGGACCCTGGTAGCTACGAAGGGAGGAAAATCGGCGGGAACCGGCGTTCCCGATTTTGTACCCAAGTGGCGGAGGGAGCGGGATTCGAACCCGCGATACGGTTGCCCGTATACACACTTTCCAGGCGTGCGCCTTCAACCACTCGGCCACCCCTCCGCAGCAGGACCAGGTCCAGCTGGAAATAACCGGCGCGCTGCGCGTCCTGCCCTGCAGGAGCCGGCGACCGGTTATGGCGCGATGTATACCGCAAGATGCGATGAGCGCAAGGGGCGACGCTCAGGGTGCGGAGCCTGTCCACGCAGGTTTCGTTCCGTGCACCAGCTGGCCAGTGGGGTGGCAGCGTTTCGCGCCATCGCATGGCGCAAACTCCATGGAGCGAAATGGATGGCGAATGACCGGCTTCCCTCGCCGCCGTGCGCCGGCCGCGTCAGCGTTTCGCAACCTGGCCGGCCCATTGTCGCGGAAGCGCTGTCTCTTTCAGACGTGAGCGGAAAACGGGCCTGTTTTTATGGGGCTCGGTTTTCGCGAGAACGCCTGTTCATCCTGGGAAGAGCACCAGGGCGCCAAGGTGTTCAGCGGGCCATTGCAGCGTCATCGCCGCTGTAGAACCGGTCTGGCCAGGCGCCGGCCTCACGGGACACGGCATCGGTTCCACGGCGTCGCCGCGCCTGTGGCGCTGCGGTCGGCAGTATCCGCGCCATGGCGGGCGTCCCGGGACCGGCCGCTGGCGTTATCCGGCGCGTGATTTCGCAGGCAGCGGCGCATCGCCTGGCCGAAAACGATGCGCCTGGCCGACCCAGCGGGGCGCACGGCCGGGCCGCCGCCAAAAGGGAATTTCATGCCCCCTCGCCGGGGCCACCGTCGCGGTTCCGGTGGTGTTTTCAAGCCATTATTCCGTGGCGGCGCAGGGCGAACCTGGGCGCCCCGGCGACATCCGTCACACCTCAAGCCACTCCTGGCGGACGCTGGCGTTGGCGTTGAAGTCGGCGACGCTGCCTTCAAAGACGATGCGGCCATGGCCCATGACATAGAGCCGGTGACTGATCTTCAACGCGATGGTCAGCTTCTGCTCCACCAGCAGAATGGCGACGCCGCGACTGGCGATCTCGGCCAGCAACTTGCCCACCAGTTCGACCATCATTGGCGCCAGCCCTTCAGTGGGCTCGTCGATCATCACCAGATCAGGATCGCCCATCAGCGTGCGGCAAATGGTGAGCATCTGTTGCTCGCCGCCGGACATCACGCCCGCCGGCGTGTCTGCCCGCTCTTCCAGCCGCGGAAAGATCCTGAACATGTCCTGCATCGACCAGCGACCGGCCTGTCTGGCGGATTTCTGGCCCAGCAACAGGTTCTGGCGAACGGTCAGCGAGGGAAACACGTCGCGGTTTTCCGGCACGTAGCCAAGGCCGAGCCGGGCGATCTGGTGCGGTTTCATTCCGGCGATATCGCGGCCCGCGAAACGGACCACGCCAACCGGCGGCACGTCGCCCATGATCGCCTTGATGGTGGTGGAGCGTCCGACGCCGTTTCGGCCAAGCAGCGAAACGATCTCTCCCGCGTTGATGTGGAAATTGACGCCATGGAGAATGTGGCTCTTGCCGTAATAGGCGTGGAGGTCCTGCACGTCGAGCAGCGCGCTCATGCCGGCGCCTCCTCTCCAAGATAGGCTTCGCGCACCGCCGGATTGGCGCGGATGGCCTGCGGCGTGTCGGAGGCGATGATCTGGCCATAGACCAGCACGGAAATCCGGTCAGCCAGCCCGAACACCACCCCCATGTCGTGTTCAACCATGATCAGGGTGCGGCCCTCCGATACCTTGCGGATCAGCGCCACCGCCTGTTCGGTTTCGGCGTGGCTCATGCCGGCCGTCGGCTCGTCGAGCATGATGACATCGGCGCCGCCCGCGATGGTGACGCCGATTTCGAGCGCCCGCTGATCTGCATAGGCCAGCACGCCCGCCGGCGTATCGCGCCGCGCCGTCAGGCCAATCATCTCCAGCACTTCCTCCGCCCGCTCATTGGCGTCTTTCAGGCGGTCGACAAACCGCCAGAATGCGTAGCGATAGCCCAGCGACCAGAGCACGGCGCAGCGCAGGTTCTCGTAAACCGAGAGTTTCGGAAAAATGTTGGTGATCTGAAAGCTGCGCGACAGCCCGCGCCGGTTGATCTCATAGGGGCGCAGGCCGGTGATGTCCTCCCCCTTCAATTCAATCACCCCCGAGGACGCCTGCAGGCGCCCGCTGATGAGATGGAACATCGTGGACTTGCCGGCGCCGTTTGGGCCGATCACCGCGTGCCGCTCGCCCCTGTTAACCGTCAGGTTGAGGCCCCGGATAATCTCCGTGGGGCCAAAACTCTTGCGCACGTCCCTGAGCGCGATTGCCGGGTTCATGAGTTCACCTTCGTGGTTCCAGGCGCCGCCAGCGCGCGGCCCCAGGCGTCGGCGACGCGCGGCCACGCCGCCCGCACGCCAAATGCGCCGCCCGCGAACAGGACAAGCGCCGCCAGCCAGGGCCAGGGGCTGGCGCCATTCATGGGGATCCTGAATATCGACAGCTGCGGCCCGTCGCTGGCCGCCTGGACCAGCATGTGGTGGGCGAGTTCGATCAGCATGACGCCGCCCAGCGCCAGCCCAAGCATGGGAATGGCCGCCAGCGCATAGGCCGGCAAGAGCCGGACGATGCGTCCGTTCCTGAGCAGCGGCCAGTGCAGGGCCAGCCATCCGGCCATTCCCCCAGGCGCGTACATGACGATGAAAATGAACATCAGGCCGAAATACAGCATCCACGCCTTGGTGATGTCCGACAGCGAGACCTGCAGGAAGGTCACGAAAATCGCGCCGATCACCGGGCCGGCGAAATGACCGGCGCCGCCCACAAAGCTCATCAGCAGCACCTGCCCGGATGCGGCCGCGCCGATGGATTGCAGGTTCATCAGCTCGAAATTGATGGCGGCGAGCGCGCCGGCGACGCCGGCGAACATCGCCGACAGCACGAACGCCTGGAAGCGCACGCGCTGGGTGGAGTAGCCGATAAATTCGACGCGCTCCGGATTGTCCCGCACGGCGTTGCACATGCGGCCAAACGGCGTGCGCGTCAGGGCGTACATCAGCACGATGCAGACGAAGCACCAGAAGGCGATGAGATAGTACACCTGGATCTGCGGCCCGAACTTGTAGCCGAAGAACGCCAGCAATTTGGTCCGGTTGGTGGAAATACCGTCCTCGCCGCCGAAGAAGGTATGCAGCACCAGGGCGAACGCCGCCACCAGTTCGCCCAGCCCCAGCGAGATCATGGCGAACACCGTGCCGGCGCGCCGGGTCGACACCGCGCCAAAAATAACGCCGAAGAACAGGCCCGCGGCGGCTCCGACCAGCGGAATAACCGGCAGCGGAACCGGCAGCTTGCCGGCGGCGATGATGTTCATGGCGTGGGCGGCGCAAAAGCCGGCAAGCCCGTAATAGACCGCGTGCCCGAATGACAGCAGCCCGGTCTGGCCCAGTAACATGTTGTAGGAGAGCGCGAAGATGATCATCACGCCCATCAGGCTCATGGTGGTGATCGCCACGCTCGACGGAAACACCACCGGCGCGATCAGCAGCGCGACGGCAACCGCGGCGAAACAGATAAGGTAGCGCATGCCGGTCATGATTCACGCGTCCCGAACAGTCCGGTGGGCTTGAGGATGAGCACAAGCACAAGCAGGAGATAGGGCAGGACAGGCGCGATCTGGGCGAGCGGCGCGCGGCCGAGTTCGCCAAATATCCCCGCCGCCGTGGGGCCAATGACATCGGCGAGCGAGACATTGATGGCGACCGCGAACGTCTGGATCAGGCCGATGAGCAGCGAGGCGACAAACGCGCCGCCAAGCGAACCAAGGCCGCCGACCACGATCACCACGAACAGGATCGGCCCAAGCAGCGCCGCCATGGACGGCTGGGTGACGAGGGCCGGCCCCGCGATGACGCCGGCGAGCCCGGCGAGCCCGGCGCCGACGCCAAACACCATCATGAACACCCGGGGCACGTTGTGGCCCAGCATCGCGACCATGTCCGGGTGCGTGAGGGCCGCCTGGATGATGAGGCCCACCCGGGTGCGGCGCAGCACGAGGATCAGGAACACGAACATCGCCACCGCCGTCGCCAGCATGAAGATCCGGTACGCGGGATAGGTGGTGCCAAAGAGGCTGAATGCGACGAAATCGAGCGATGGCGGCGGCCGGTAGTCCACCGGCGCCTTGCCCCAGATCATGCTCACCAGTTCCTCGATGACGAAGGCGAGGCCAAAGGTGAACAGCAGCTCGGCCACATGCCCATAGCGGTGGACGCGGCGCAGGCCATAGCGTTCAATCAGGGCGCCCACAACGCCCACCAGCAGTGGCGCGATGATGAAGCCTGGCCAGAAGCCAATATGGCGGGAAATTTCGAAACCGAAATAGGCCCCGATCATGTAAAAACTGGCGTGGGCGAAATTCAGGACCCCCATCATGGAGAAGATGAGGGTGAGGCCGCTCGCCATCATGAACAGCAGCATGCCGTAGAGCACGCCGTTGAGGGTAGAGAAAGTGACAAGCTCAAGCATCGGCAATCCGGAGCCCCAGCCGGTTTCCAGCGAAGCTGGACGTCGCTTCACATGAAAGCCGGGTCAATGCGAAAAGGATGGAGAAAAATCCCGCTGTTGCTTCGAGGAATTCTGCTCCAGGCGCGTCGCGCCATCGGCTGCCGCCGCCAGGCGACAGCTGGCGGCGCGAGGAGCCCGCATGTTGGTGGGGCGCGGACCTGACCTGCGCCAGACCAGGCCAGCCGGAACGCCGTCATCCCCCGCGGGCTTGCCTGGCCAGAAGCGCCCTGCCCCCTCGCCCCACGACAGCGTTATGGGGCAACCGCGAGGATCGCGCCGGAACGCCAGCGTGGCTCAGGGGCGCTCCATCTCGCAGGTCGTGGGGACGATCGTATCGTTCGCCGCGATCTTGCCCTTCGACGTCCAGCCCCAACCCGTGCCTTCCTCGTCGAATTTCTGGCCCGGTTTCAGAGGGCCGAACGAACGCAGGTACATGTCCTGGAAGAACTGGTGATCGTCCTTGCGCATCGTGCCCTTGCCGCCAGTGAAAGTGTCGCCGGTCATGCCCTCAAGCTTCTGCGCGATCGCCTTGGGATCGACCGAGCCCGTTTCCTTCACCGCGCTTGCCAGAAAGCGGATCTCATTGACAGCGCGCGGATACCAGAGGGAGGCGCCAAACCGCTTGCGGAACTCACTCTCGGCAGCCTGGGTGGCTTCAGGGGCAGTATTGGGATCATTCTCCACAATATCGTGGACCTTGTCCGCCAGACCCGACTGTTTGATCGCCGTGGGACCGCCAACGCCGCCAGCGTAGATGGTGTACCAGTTCGATTGCAGCCCCGCGTCGGCGCCGGCCTTCAGCAACAGGGCGATATCCTGTCCCCAGTTGCCGGTGATGACCGTGTCCGCGCCAGACGCCTTGATCTTGGCGATATAGGGCGAGAAATCGGTGACCTTGAGCAGCGGATGCAGTTCGTCGCCAACGATCTGGATGTCAGGGCGCTTGGCCTTGAGCATCTCCGCCGCCAGCTTGCGGAAGCTCTGGCCGAACGAATAGTCCTGGTTGATCAGATAGACCTTCTTAACCTCAGGCTGGTTCTTCAGATAATTACTGATCGCCGCCATCTTGACGCTGGCCGATGCATCCCAGCGAAAATGCCAGTATGAGCACTTGTCGTTGGTCAGTGAATCGTCAATCGCCGCATAATTGAAATAAAGCACTTCCTTGCCGGGATTGCGCTCGTTGTATTTGGTGACGAAGTCAGACAGCGCCGCCGCGACTGACGAGGCGTTGCCCTGGGTGATAATGCGGGCGCCTGCGTCAATCGCCTTCTGCGCCTGGATCACCGCTTCCTGTGGGTTGGTCTTGCTGTCGAAGGCCAGGACTTCGAGTTTTTTGCCGTTCAGGCCGCCCTTGGCGTTCACCTGTTCCGCCAGCCACTGGAAGTGCTTCAGCCCAACCTCGCCAACCGAAGCGCCGCCACCCGAGAGCGGATCAATATAGCCCAGCTTGACGGTTTCCTGGGCCACAGCGGGCCCGAGGGCCAGGAGCGTCGCGACCGCAACGCCAATCGCCATCTTGCGCATTTCCGTCCCCTGTCAAAATTATTGTCTCCAGAAAACTGGATCAATGTTGTGGACGCCGTCAACCCGACCAAAGTGCAATGCTTCGCATGCAGAACCTGGCTTGCCGGCGTGACGTCGGGCGCAACCAGATCCGCGTTTGGCGCCAGAATTCGCACGAACTGGGGGCAACCTCTGTCCACGTCGATCCGCCCCACCTTTCAGGTCCAGTGCTTTTCTATCTTAACGCCGTACATTACTTATGCCGATGCGAAAAACATCATCCGGCAGCTTCATAAACTCAAAAATTCATCGGGAATTCAGGCAAAGTTCAGATAAATTTATATTAAAATCTACAACCCGGGCGCTTTCCGTCTGCAGCTGTCTCCCCACCCCATCGCCGCCGGTTGATGCGCCAGGCCGCAAGCTCCGGGCCCTGCGGCGCCATGCCCCAAATCGCGCGGCGGTCGACCGCACAGGCGTCAGCACGCGGCGGGCGAACGCCGACCACGCGCCAGCAGATCAAGGTCACCGGGTTTGGCGCGGAATGGCAATTTTTGCCGCAACCTTCCTGCTATGCGTGCTGGAGTTAAGGCTCTGGCGCCAGCGTTCTGGCGTCACGGTCCGAGGAAACGCCGGCGCCGGCCGGAACAGGGCGACAAGATGATTTCTCTGGATGAGGCGCCATGGAGCGTCGACTGGGCCTGGAGTTTGCCGCTCATCCTGCTGAACGTGATCATTCATGTCTTTGGCCTTGCCTGCATCTACGATGGCTTCACATCGATGCTCCAGACCATGGGTCGCAGCCGCAGGCACATGCTGCGGTTCGCGATGACCATGAACGCAGCGGTGGTTCTGATTGTTGCGTTACACGGGCTCGAAGCGATCACCTGGGCCCTCGCCTATCTGTCCCTGGGCGCCTTGCCTGACGCCAAATCCGCCATGCTCTATTCGCTTGGGGCCATGACCGGTTTCGAACCCGGCAACCTGTCGCTGCCAGAGCGCTGGCAGATGATGGCGGTGTTGCAGTCCCTGGCCGGGCTGATGCTGTTTGGTCTCACGACTGCATTCATGTTCGCCATGTTCCAGGCCGTATGGCCGTCACAGCAGCCAGGCAGCCGGCGCAGCCCGCAGGCGTCTGGCCGGATTTGCTGAACACGGCAAACGCCATGCGGGCCGGAAGGGTTTCACGGTTCACAAGGATCTGGCGCGGTTGTCGCCGACAGACTTCGAGGACATGCGATGACGACAGGATACAAGGCCAGAATGCTTGCCCTCGCGGCGGGACTGCTTGCGGCGGGACCGTTCGCGTCGGTGTCCGCGTCCGCCCAGATGTCGACGCTGGGGCCAGCGAACGCCTCGATCAGCATAGAGGAAATCCAGGTCGCTTTCATTGGATCGGGGCAGCTCGGCGGCGGCTACGTCAACTATCGCGGCCGCGCCTACCCGATCACCGTCGGCGGCCTTGGCGTCGGCGGTTTCGGCGCCTCCAAACTTTCGGCGACAGGATCGGCGTACGGTCTGCGCCGGATCGAAGACCTGGCTGGTCCTTATGTCCAGATTCGCGAAGGCTGGGCGATCGGCGACGCCGGGCGCGGCCGCCTGTGGTTGCGCAACGACAAGGGCGTCACCCTGCGCCTTGTCACCCGCCGCCAGGGGATTCAGCTGGCGCTCGGCGCCGATGGCGTGGTGATCCGGTTCCGGCGCTGAAACGGCAACCTTGCCGAAGGGTCCCGGCCTGGCGCTTCGCGGGCCTGCCCGCTCCCCGGACGTTCTGCCTCCGGGACGTCCGGCCCAGCCCCCGTCGCGCGGCCAGATGCGCCGCGCTGTCTGTATCACAAACCCGTTTACTGTAGGGAGAGAGTGGAAATGAAGAAAACCCTTTTGTTGACGCTGCTTGGCGTTGCGGCCTTGTGCGCGCCGGCGCACGCCCAGGTCACCTATGACATGTCCAAGGTGACCTGCGCCGACTATAACGCCATGGACCCGGCGGCGGCGCAAAGCGCGGCGGCATGGATGAGCGGCTGGTTCAACCAGCGTAGCAGCAATACGGTCATCAATCTGGAAGCGCACCGCAAAAACGTCGCCACCATCAAGGATTGGTGCGGCTGGAACAAGTCAGGCAACGTCATGGGCCGCATCGAGGGCGCCATTCAGGACGGGCGCACGGCGAAGGGCGGCCCTGCTGACATCAACGCGGCGCAGATTACGTGCGGCGAGTATCTTGGCGCCAGCCCGGATGAACAATTGCTCATATCCTCGTGGATGGGCGGCTGGTTCATGTCCTCAAAGAACCTGACCAATGTGGATGAACGCTACGCCAAGCGGAATCTGGAAAAGGTTGTTGAGCACTGCAAGGCGCACAAGAGCAGGAACCTGATGGAAACCGTCAAGGAAAACTGGCGCTAACCCGGCAGCTGGCCGCCATCAACCCGGCGCGCGCACGCGCGCGCCGCTGCGAAGTCCGTGGAAGCCCCAGGCATTTCAGAAAAGTCCGGGGTCCGGGCAATCCGGCGACCGCGGTTTGGCAAAGGTTTGCGCGGGTTTTATCCCCTACGCCGCAAGCTTCCGCATGAATTTTCCTGAAGAAAATGTGCGAGACAAGACAGACGGCGCATTTATACGGACGGCGCCCGGCGTTCCATGATGCTGGCGGAACTGGATGCTGGCGGAGTTGACGGCGCCATGCGGCGCTGCGGACCCGGCCTGCCCGGCAGTTTCCGGGCAGGCGCTCACGGGTCGGCCTCGCGCAACCGGTAGCCGACGCCTGTTTCGGTGAGGATATACTGAGGAAGGTCGGGTGTTTGCTCGATCTTTCGCCGCAGCTGGCGCACGTAGACGCGCAGATACTGGACATCGGCGGCCCCGCCCCAAACCTGTCGCAGGATATGCTGGTGGGTCAGAACCTTGCCGGCGTGCTGCACCAGCATGCGCAGGATATCGTATTCCTTCGGCGACAGTTTCACGTCCTGGCCCCTGACGCGCACGATGCGCTTGACCAGATCGACCGTCAGATCGCCAGCCTGGAACAGCGGCCGCTCGCCCTGTTGCTGCAATTTGTGCCGCAGCGCGACGCGGATGCGCGCCGCCAGTTCGCGCATGCCAAACGGCTTGACGAGATAATCGTCCGCGCCCAGTTCGAGCGCCTCGACGATCCCGACTTCATCGCTGCGACTGGACAGGATGATCACCGGCGCCTCAAGGCCAGCGGCGCGCCAGAGCCGCAGCAGCTCCAGACCGGATTTATCCGGCAGGCCCAGATCAAGCACGATCAGGTCGGACTGACCCTCCCCGATCCGTTGTTCAGCCTCCGCGGCGCTCGCCGCTTCAGCGATAACGTGCCCCTCCGCGGACAACCCGACCCGCAGCAGGCGGCGGATCGCCGGCTCATCATCCACGACAAGGATTCTGACAGCGAGCGTGGTCATGCCTTCCCATCCAGCCCGGCGGGTTCAGCGACCGCCGGAAAACGCAGGGTGAAGATGGCGCCAGGGCGCCCCGTGCGGTTGCTGGCGATGATGGCGCCGCCCATGGCCTCGACAAAGCCCTTGCAGACCGACAGGCCAAGGCCCGTTCCCGCCCGGACATGATCGCGCCGCTGCACGCGGTAGAAATGATTGAAAATCCGCTCCAGATCGTCCGCCGGGATGCCCGGCCCCTCGTCCATCACCTCAAGTTGCACCGTGTCCGCATCCCGGCTGGCGCGCACGGTCACCGTCGATCCCGGGGGGGCGTATTTGCGCGCGTTATCCAGCAGGTTGAACAGCACCTGCTCCAGCAGCACCGGGTCAAGCCGCGCCATCGGCAGGTCTTCCGGAACCGACGCCTCAACCTTGTGGCGGGCCAGAATCTTGCTGGCGCGGCGCAGGGCGCTGCCGATGATGTCGCCGATGTCGTTGAGCGACGCGGCGGCGCCAAGCGCCCCGGATTCCAGCCGCATCATGTCGAGCAGGTTGGCGATAAACCGGTTCAGCCGCTCGGCCTCCTCAACAATGGTGGCGAGCAGGTCATCGCGCGCCGGGGCGGCGATGGCCCCGCCGTACTCCTTCAATGTGGTGGCCGAGCCAAGAATGGAGGCCAGCGGCGTGCGCAAATCGTGCGACAGGGATGTAAGCAACGCGGAGCGCAACCGGTCAGCCTCGGCCGCCAGCCGCGCGTTATCGACGTCCGCGACGAGCTGGATGCGATCGATGGCCAGCGCCGCCTGATCCGCCAATGTGTCGAACAGCCGTTGCTGGCCGGGCGTCAGCACAGGCCCCTGCCGGTCATTGTCGAGGCCAATGACGCCGGGACGGCTCCTGCCCGTGGTCAGCGGCAGATACAGCCGGCGCGCGCCAGGCAGGGTGTCAGCGCCGCGTCCCGCGGGCCGGTTGTGCTCCCACGCCCATTGCGCGGCGGCCAGATCCGCCTCGCCCAGGGTGTCGTCGGGCGGATAACCCGCCCGCACCTCCAGGGCGCCGTCCCCGGGCAGCAGCGCCACCACCCGCACCTGCAACATGGCGGCCATCTGCCAGGACGTGGCCCACAGCACATCATCCAGCGTCGCGGCGCCCGAAAGCTTGCGACTGAACAGGAACAGCCCTTCCGTCGTCCGGGCGCGATTGCGCGCAGCCAGGGCCTGGCGCTGCACCCGGCCCACCAGATTGCTGGCGATGACCGCGACGCACAGAAAGAATCCGAGCGCGAGGATGCTTTCGGGATCGCCGATATCAAGCGTATAAAGCGGCGGAAGGAAGAAAAAGTTGAAGGTCAGGGCGGCGAATACCGAACTGAACAGGGCGGGCCACAAACCGCCCTTCAGCGCGGAAGCCAGCACCGCCATCAGGAATACAAGGCCAATATTGCGCACATCGAGGAACTGCAGCAGCGCCAGGCCGACGCCGACGGAAACCATCACAAAGGCGGCGCTCCACAGGAACGGCGTAACATCCGCGCGCCGGCGCGCGGCGGAGCCCGCCCTGCCCGCGCCGCCCTCGCTGGCGGCCGCGTTTTCCGCGCCGGTCGATATGACATGAACATTGACCGCCGACGCCGAACGCACCAGTTCGCCGGAGACAGAGCCGGTGAATATCTCCCGCCAGAGCGGCGTGCGCGGTTTGCCAACGATGATGTGGGCGAAATTGTTCGTCGCCGCGTAGTCGAGAATTTCCTGGGCGACATTGTCGCCAGGCAGCGTGGCCGTCTCGGCGCCCAGCTGGCCGGCCAGCCGCATCGCCGCCGCGATCACATCCTTGCCGTCCTCCGTGAGGCGACTTTCGCGGCTCGTCTCCACGTGCAGCGCTGCCCAGGGGGCGCGCAACCGCTCGGCCTGACGCCGGCCGTAGCGCACCAGCGCCTCGCCGCCGCTGCGTTCGCTGATGCAAACCAGCACGCGTTCGCCAGCCGACCAGGGGCCGGGAATGGCGTGCGCCTGCATGTGATTGACCAGCTGGTCGTCAACGCGCTGGGCAGTGCGTCGCAGGGCGAGCTCGCGCAGGGCGGTCAGGTTGCCTGGCGAAAAGTAATTGGCGATGGCGCGCTTTGCCACCGACGGCAGATAGACCTTGCCTTCATGCAGACGGCGGATCAGATCGTCGGGGGTGATGTCGATGATCTCGATGTCGTCCGCGCGATCAATAATGGAATCCGGCACGGTCTCGCGCACCCGGATGCGGGTGATCTGCGCCACCACGTCATTCAGGCTTTCCACGTGCTGGATATTCAGCGTGGCGTAAACGTCAACGCCACGCGCCAGAAGCTCCTCGACATCCAGATACCGCCTGGGATGCCGGCCGCCCGGCGCATTGGTGTGCGCGAGCTCATCAACCAGCGCCAGTTGCGGACGCCGCGCCAGAATGGCGTCGATATCCATCTCGTCCAGCGTGTGGCCGCGATATTCGACCTGGCGGCGCGGAATGATCTCGAAACCATCAAGCAGCGCTTCGGTTTCCTTGCGCCCGTGCGTCTCGACAACGCCAATCACCACATCGACGCCGGCGGCGGCCTGGGCCCGGCCGGCCAGCAGCATTTCATAGGTCTTGCCGACGCCAGGCGCCGCGCCGAGAAAGATCTTCAGCTTCCCCCGGCCATCGCCGCCGGCCCTGTCAAGCAGGGCGTCCGGGGAGGGGCGCCTCTTGCGCGCTGGTTCGTCTGGCACTGGCTGCTCCCACATTCATCCGCGCGGACCCCGGCGCGGCGCAACGTCAGCCGCCCGGCGCGCCGTCCAGCGCGAGGTTCAACCTCAGCACATTGACGACGGGTTCGCCAAGAACGCCGAGCATGCGTTTTTCGACATGCGCCGCGATCAATGCCTGCACCGCCCGCTCATCCATGTGGCGCGCCCTGGCGACGCGCGCCGCCTGAAAACGCGCAGCCTCCGGCGAGATGTGCGGATCGAGGCCACTGGCCGAGGCGGTCGCCAGATCGCCTGGTATGTCGCCAGGCTTGCCAGAAACGCCGGCAGGCGCGTTTTCCGTCCGCAGCCGGCGCGCCTCGCCGTCAACCCGCCTGATCAGGGCCGCGCTGGTCGGGCCCAGATTCGAGCCGCCCGAAGCGGCGGCGTCATAGCCCTCCTGGCCCGCCGCCGAAGGGCGTCCGTGGAAATAACCTTCTCCGGCGAATTTCTGGCCGATCAGCGCCGAGCCAATAACCTTGCCGTCGCGCATGATCAGGCTGCCGTTGGCCTGGCGCGGAAACACCGCCTGGGCGACGCCGGTGACGGCAAGGGGATAGGCCAGACCGGTGAGCACGGTGAAGGCGATAATCATGACGATCGCCGGACGGATATGGGTGAGCATGGCGGCGCCTCCTCAGGCCAGGCCAACGGCCGTAATGGCCATGTCGATGAGCTTGATGCCGACGAACGGCGCCACGACGCCGCCGAGGCCATAGATGAGCAGATTGCGCGACAGGAGCGCGCCAGCGCCGACCGCGCGGTACCGCACGCCCCTGAGCGCCAGCGGAATGAGCGCAATGATGATCAGGGCGTTGAAGATGATGGCGGCGAGAATGGCGCTTTGCGGCGTCGACAGGCCCATGACGTTCAACGCGCCGAGTTGCGGATAGAACGCCAGGAACATCGCCGGGATAATGGCGAAATATTTGGCGATGTCATTGGCGATCGAAAATGTGGTCAGGGCGCCGCGCGTCATCAGCAACTGCTTGCCGATGCCGACGATCTCAATGAGTTTGGTGGGGTCGCTGTCGAGATCGACCATATTGCCGGCCTCGCGCGCCGCGACCGTGCCGGTGTTCATGGCGACGCCCACGTCGGCCTGGGCCAGCGCCGGCGCGTCATTGGTTCCGTCGCCGCACATGGCGACCAGCTTGCCCTTTGCCTGCTCCTCGCGGATCAGCGACAGCTTGTTCTCGGGCGTGGCCTGGGCAAGGAAATCGTCAACGCCCGCCTCCGCCGCGATCGCCGCCGCGGTCACCGGATTGTCCCCGGTGATCATCACCGTGCGGATGCCCATGCGCCGCAGTTCGGCGAAGCGCTCACGAATGCCGCCCTTGACGATGTCCTTGAGGTAAACCACTCCCAGCAACTGGCCGTTGCGCGCCACCGCCAGCGGCGTGCCGCCTTCTTTTGCGATGCTGTCGGCGATGGCCCGGGCCTCGCGAACCCGCCTGGCCGTATCCCCGCCGCCGTCCGCTTGCTGTTGCTGTTCGATATGCTTCAGCACCGCGTCGACCGCGCCCTTGCGGATGGACGCGCCGTCCAGATCAACGCCGCTCATCCGGGTCTGGGCGGTGAAAGGCGCGAAACTGGCGTGGACGCCGGCGGCGTCCTCACCGCGCAGGCCGTACTGGTCCTTGGCCAGAATGACGATCGAGCGACCTTCCGGGGTTTCGTCGGCGAGCGACGCCAGTTGCGCGGCCGCCGCCAGCTCCTGCTCCGTCACGCCGCTCACCGGGCGGAACGCGCAGGCCTGGCGGTTGCCGAGCGTGATGGTGCCGGTTTTATCGAGCAACAGGGTGTCCACGTCGCCGGCGGCCTCAACCGCCCGGCCCGACATGGCCAGCACGTTGAAGCGCACCAGCCGGTCCATGCCGGCGATGCCGATTGCCGACAGCAGCGCGCCAATGGTGGTGGGGATCAGCGTGACGAACAGCGCCACGAGCACGACCACCGGAATGACCCCGCCAGCCTGGTTCGCGAACGCCGGAATGGTGACCACGGCCAGCACGAAGACCAGCGTCAGGCCGGCGAGCAGAATGTTCAACGCGATTTCGTTCGGAGTTTTCTGCCGTTCGGCGCCCTCAACCAGCGCGATCATCCTGTCGATGAAGGTTGCGCCGGCGGCGGCGGTGACGCGCACCCTGATCCAGTCCGACAGCACCTGGGAGCCGCCCGTGACAGCCGAACGGTCGCCGCCGGATTCGCGGATCACCGGCGCCGATTCGCCGGTGATCGCCGCCTCATTGACGGACGCCGCGCCTTCGATCACCTCGCCGTCCGAGGGAATGATGTCGCCGGCCTCCACGAGGACGATGTCGCCAACCTTCAGGCTTTCGCCGGCGACCATTACATACTCACGGCTGTCCGCGGCCGCCAGCAGCTTCGCCTGGGTGTCAGATCTGGCCTGGCGCAGGCTGGCCGCCTGGGCCTTGCCGCGCCCCTCCGCCACCGCCTCGGCGAAATTGGCGAACAGCACGGTGAACCACAGCCAGATGGTGATCTGCAACGAAAAGCCGGTGTCCGCCGCGCCGCGCACGATATCCCTGAGCAACAACGCGGTGGTCAGCACGGAGACGACAGCGACGACAAACATCACCGGGTTACGGGCGAGGCGCCGCGGGTGGAGTTTCCGGAAGGCGTCGCCCAGGGCGGGCGCGAGGACGCCCACATCCAGCAGACGCGCGGATTTTGAGTGGCTCATGAAAAGCTCCAGCGAATTCTGTCGCCGCAGGCCGCGCCTGCCAGGCGCTCATTCGAGGGGAAGGGTCGGCGCCGGCGCGCCTGCCCGCCAGGGGCGGCAGGAAGCTGCCTGCGACCCGCGGCGGCGGCGTTTGACGGGCAGGCGCCCCCGGAACGTCCGGTTCAAAACGTCTGGCCCGCCAGCATGGCGAAGTGCTCGACCACCGGCCCCAGCGCCAGCGCCGGGAAAAACGTCAGGCCGCCGACGACAAGGGTCACGCCAATCACCAGGACGACGAACAGCGTCCCGGTTGTCGGCAGCGCGCCGGCCGAGGCCGGAACCGTGGTTCTGGCGGCGAGCGACCCGGCGATGGCCAACACCGGAATGATCAGCAGGAAGCGGCCCGCCAGCATCGCGAGGCCGAGGGTGATATTGTAAAATGGCGTGTTGGCGCCCAGCCCGGCGAAGGCGCTGCCATTGTTGTTGGCGCCCGAGGTGAAGGCGTAGAGCACCTCGCTGAAACCATGGGGGCCGGCGTTCTGGACGCCGGCGAGCCCGGCAGGCGTCACGACCGCGATCGCGGTGAACGCCAGAATGGCGGCGGACGGGCCAAGCACCGCCAGGATGCACATCTTGACCTCTTTCGCCTCGATCTTCTTGCCAAGGTACTCCGGCGTGCGGCCAACCATCAGCCCGGCGATGAACACCGCCAGGATGGCGAAGAGCAACACGCCATAGACGCCGGCGCCAATGCCGCCCAGCGGCGGAAGCTGCATGTTGAACAGCGGAACCAGGCCGCCCAGCGGCGTCAGGCTGTCGTGCATGGTGTTGACGGCGCCCGTGGAGGCGGAGGTTGTCACGACCGCGAACAGGGACGACAGGGCCAACCCGAACCGGGTTTCCTTGCCCTCCATGTTGCCGCCGCTAACGCCCAGCGCCTGCACCAGCGGATTGCCGGAAGCCTCGGCCCAGTACACCACGGCGACGCCCGCGATGATCAGGGTCATGATGACGCCGAGCAGCACCCAGCCGTGACGCTCCGCGCCGACCATCCGGCCGAAAACATTGAGCATGGCGAAAGAAACAGAACAGATCGCCAGCAGGTGCAGCAGATTTGTCAGCGCCGTCGGGTTTTCGAACGGATGGGCCGAATTGGCGTTAAAGAATCCGCCGCCATTGGTCCCCAGATGCTTGATGATCATCTGTGAAGCCACCGGCCCCTGGGCGATGGTCTGCCGCGCGCCTTCCAGCGTGGTGGCGACCGTATAGGAATTGAGGTTTTGCGGCGTCCCCTGCCAGACCAGCGCCAGCGCGCCAACCACGCAGAGCGGCAGCAGGACATAGAGCGTCGCCCGGGTCAGATCGACCCAGAAGTTGCCAACCGTGGACGCCGACGAACGCGCGAAGCCACGGATGATCGCCATCGCGCCAGCCATGCCAACCGCGGCGGACACAAAATTCTGCACGGTCATGCCAAGCATCTGCGTCAGGTAGCTCATGGCGCTTTCACCGGCATATCCCTGCCAGTTGGTGTTGGTCATGAAGCTGACGGCGGTGTTGAAAGCTGAATCGGGGCTGATGTTGCCCACGCCGGCGGGGTTCAGCGGCAGCGCCGCCTGCACCCGTTGCAACAGGTAGAGCAGCAGGAAACCAGCCAGATTGAACAGCAGCATGGCGCCGAGATAGGCCGTCCAATGCTGTTCCCTTTCGCTGTCAACGCCCGCAACGCGATACAGGCCGCGCTCAAGGGGCCCGACAACACGGGACAGCAACGTGCGTTCGCCCGTCATGACCCGGGTTATATAGCCCCCGAGTGGCCTGACCAGCGCGAGCGCAAGCGCAAGAACAATGAAGATCTGAACAAGTCCATGGACAGTCATGGGAATGCTTCCGGTCAATGCAACGGACAACGCCGGCCGCGACGCATGGGCGCCTGCCGCCGGGAGCGCCTGCTGGCGCAAGGCCGCCGTCGCCCACAGGCGTTCGGCCACGCGGCGCGCGGGCCACGGTTACGGGTCATCATGTAATCGTCAGAATTTTTCTGGCCGCGCCAGTGCGTACAGCAGATAAACCGAGATAAACATGGCGACCGCAGCGCCAGCCATATAATCAACTGACATGAACTCCGCCTCTCAGAGTTTTTCACAAACGCGGACATAACCGAGCATCAGCAGAAAAAAGCCAACGCCAATAGCAAGCACCGCAATATCCATGACGTTTATCCCGGTTATGTTCTTTAGCCCGCCATCACCTGACGCACCCTGACGAAAGCCGGCTGAAGGCGCATGCCACACCTCTTGCGTCCGGCGCATTTGCTTCACGAAGGGCGGGCTTCATCTTCTCCAGCGGCGCGCCAGGACAACCGTTTGCCCGGCGCCACGGCCTTTCGACCTGTGCTGGAGCATGCAGGCGTCCCGCATAAATTTGCGAGTCAGGCGCCGTGGTCGTTACATAAAAAAGTCATAGGAATTCGGGCGGCGTCCCGATTGCGCGCCGGTATCCCTCGCGCCCGTCACGGACAGTGCAGGCGCCACCGGCAGCAGAAAACCGGCGTCCGCCACGGCTTCTGGTAAGATTTCTTAAAGCTACAATCAAATATAAACAAATGCGTATACGAACGCGCCCGACGGCGGCGCGCGCTTTTACCTGACTGAATTTATGAAGCGCGCTCCCAGGTCAGCCTGGCCCATGGTCGTGAGGCGCGCGGGCGCGCGATCATCCAGCCGCAACGACAGGAAGCCGGGGCCATGCCGGCGGGAACAGGGATGGGAGGTGGAGGATGGCTGGCCCGGCGCGTGTCCGCCAGGACCGGTTCAGGCGCGCCCGTCCGCACGCGTATATGCCGCCGGAGCCTGGCGCGCCTGGAAATGCTGGTTGTTTGCCAGTCTGGTTTGTTACCAGTTGGGGCCTGGGCCGATCGAATTGAAATTCCAGCTGTTCTCGGCGTTCATTTCGGCGACAAGCATCTGGTCGGATGGAACGGAGCGATTACGTCCCAGTTGCTGGTAATTCTGGTAGGCGGCCTCGTCGCCAATATAAACGCAGTTGCAGCCCTTTGGATCAGCGAAGACATACATGTTCTTGCCCTTCACCGATCTGGCGATCAGCCTGCCTGACGGAATGGTCGCCAGCTTGGCTTGCCGGGCTGGCGTATCGGCCACCTTCATGGTGAACCCCGCGGCGGTCAGGAGGTTGCCCTTCGGCGCAGGGGTCGTGGTCTGACACCCGGACAGCAGGGCGGCGACGGCGACGGCCCCAAGCACAAACCCCGCCCTCCCCAGCGGGCCGCTCGAGGGAGTTTGACCAACACGCTTTGGCATTCGTTGCATGTAAAGCTCCTGTCAGGGAAAGCCGCCGGCAAGACGACCAGCAGAACCTTTGTGAGGCTGCGCCTGTTCCAGGGGCCGGTCAAGGCGCAACCGCATCTCACAGTTGCGTCATAACCTGTCGCAACCGCCTCCCCCGGCCTGGTCATCATTCCCGCGCGCCATTCCCGCGCGCCAGTGCTTTTGCCTCGCGCGGTCCCGGCGATCCGTGGCCATCGCCATTGGCTGGCGCCGCTCCACCGGGGCCCTGGACCACAGGGGTATTCTCAGGCGTTGTCCAGCTTTTCAAGCAGCTTCAGAAACCGGTCGGGAACCGGCTCGCGCACCGCGTCTCCGTAGACGGCGCGCAGTTGCAGGCCAATGGCCTGCCCCGCAGCGGCGACAGCCGCCGCGTCCAGGTCGCTGCGCGGCAGCCGGGGTGCGGTCGCGCTCTCCCCGCCGCCGTGGTTCCTGTCATCAAACCACCAGCTATTCATGGCGCCGCCCACAGGCGCATCTGTTTTCCAAAACCATTGCGTGCTTCCGCCATGTGCTGCTTGCCGCCGTGTCCGCAAACGCGGTTCTTACGTTCCGCGACCTGCGCCTGTGTCATGTTGCAGCATGAGGAACGCCGCTCTCTCCAATTTGTTCCCCCCGGGAACGGAACTTATGTGCATGATGATTGTTGTCATGCGGTATGATTTTGGGCGAGGGTCTGGCATGTCGGGGGGAAGCCGTGACGAAACGTGCAGGGCATGGCCCTGGCCAACCGGGCGACGGCCGCTTCGCATGCCGGCGTCAAATGGGCGGCGCGCCCCGGGGTGACCGCAGCAGCCGCGTCAGGCAGGGTTGCCCGTCGTGAACCGTGTGTGAGACCAGCGCCTTGACCTACCGGAAAAACCTGACAATCACGATCGCGTCGCTTGTGGCCGTCGCGGCGACGTTTCTGGTGGACCTTGAGGTTCCCCTCGGCATGTCCGTCTGGACGCTCTATGCGATTCCTCTCGCGATCACCTTCCTGGCGACCCGCGCTTATATTGCCCCCGCCGTCACCGTCCTGATCCTTGTCGCCATCGTCGCCGGGTTTTTCTTCTCTGGCGCTGGCGAGATTGACGCGCAGACGGCGTTCGTCAACCGGACGATGGGGGCGCTGATGATGGTGACCATGGGCGTCACCGGCTTTTTCCTGATCCGCGGCCGGCGCGCCACCGCGGAACTGGCCTGGGTGCAGACAGGGCAGGTCAAGACGGCGCAGGCGCTGCAGGGCGACCTTTCCGCGGCCCGGGCCGGAGAGAAATTTCTGGCCGCGCTCTGCCAGTACACGCGCGCCCGCGCCGGCGTGCTCTATGCCCGCTCGGCCACCGGATTGCAGCTGGTCGCCAGTTGGGGCGCCGAAACCGCGCGGCTTCCTTCCGAAGTGCAACCGGGCGTGGGCCATCTGTGGCGCGCGATTGAAAGCAATGAGCTCATTGACGTTCAGGGTGATGGCGACGCCAGGCTGGCGTGGAGTTCTGGCCTGATGCGCGGCGACGCGCCCTGGAGCGTCATCGCGCCCACCCACGATGGCGCGCAGATCAATGGCGTCCTTGAACTGGGCTTTGACGCGCAACCGGGCAGGCGCGTTCGCCGGCTGCTCGAAAAAACGCCAGAGCGGATCGGCATGGCCCTGAGCTCCGCCCGTTACCGGAAGCAATTGCAGGAACTGCTTGAGGAAACCCGCCGGCAGTCGGAGGAATTGCGCAGCCATTCGGAGGAGCTGGCCGCCTCCAACGAGGAGCTCGAAGAGCAGACCCAGTTGCTGGAGCAGAACCGCGAACAGCTTGAGCAGCAGCAGGCCGAACTGGAGGAGCGCAATGCGCGCCTCGAAACCCAGGCGCAGCAACTGGAAGAGCAGCGCGACGCCCTTGTGCGCTCCCGCCGCCAGCTGGCGGACCAGGCGGACCAGTTGACCCAGGAAAGCCGTTACAAGTCCGAGTTTGTCGCCAACATGTCGCACGAATTGCGGACGCCGCTCAACGCGCTGTTGATCATGGCCCGGCTGCTTGGAGAAAACCGCACCGGCAACCTGTCCAGCGAACAGGTGAAATGGGCCGAAACCATCACGGGCGCCGGTCAGGACCTGCTGACGCTGATCAATGACATTCTCGACCTCTCCAAGATCGAGGCGGGGAAACTCGACGTTTCTCCAACGCAGGTTTCACCCCGGACGGTCGCCAACAAATTGCTGCGCGGCTTCGAGGCGCAGGCGAAAAGCAAGGGGCTTCTCCTTGAAGCCGACGTTGCCGGCGAGATCGAGGCCATTGAAACGGATCCGGCCCGGCTGGAGCAGATCCTGCGCAACTTCCTGTCAAACGCCATCAAGTTCACCCATGCGGGCAGCGTGTCGCTGCGCGTCGCCGCCGTCGACGACGGCGTGGCGTTCGCCGTGCATGACACGGGCATCGGCATCCGCGATGTGGACCAGCCGGGCGTCTTTGAGGCTTTCCGCCAGGCCGACGGCGCCATATCCCGGCGCTATGGCGGCACCGGGCTTGGGTTGTCGATCTCACGCGAGCTTGCCGACCTCCTGGGCGGACGCATTACCCTGGAGAGCACGCCTGGGGCCGGCAGCGTTTTCACGCTGGTCCTGCCGCTGCGTTTTCCGGAGAACAGCCCGGCGCGTCGCCGCCTGATCGCCGCGGAGACGGCGCCGCCAGCGTCGCCAGCGCCGCCCCCGGCGACCACTCCCGAAACCACGCCAGACGCAACCAGCGCGATCGGCGGCATGCCCGGCGTGGAGGACGATCGCGCCCTCATCCGGGACAGCGACCGCGTCATGCTGGTGGTCGAGGATGACCCCGCATTCGCGCGCATCCTGCTCGACCTGGCGCGCGAGCTTGAGTTCCGTTGCATCGTCGTCGATCGCGCCGAGGACGCGGTGAACGCCGCGCAACGCTACCTGCCGCAGGCCATCGTTCTGGACGTCGGCCTGCCGGACCATTCGGGCCTCTCCGTTCTGGACAGGCTGAAACGCAATATCCAGACCCGCCACATTCCCATTCATGTGGTGTCGGCGGGCGACTACATGCGCGAGGCGATGGCCCAGGGCGCCATGAGCTACCTGCTCAAACCGGTCGACAGGGAAGAGCTTGCGCAAACCATCCAGCGCCTCGACGGGCGGCTTGAGCAGCGGACGCGCCGCGTCCTGATCGTCGAGGATGATCCGGCGCAGCTCGCCGGCCTCAAGGCGCTGCTGGCCAGCGACGACGTGGAGACCGTCGGCGCGGCGACCGCGGCCGAAGCGATGAGCGCGTGCCGCGCCGGCACGTTTGATTGCATCGTGCTCGACATGACGCTGCCTGACGCATCCGGCTTTGACGTGCTCGAACAGCTCGACGCCGATGAGGCCGCGTCCTTTCCGCCGGTGATCGTCTATACGGCCCGCATCCTCAGCGAAATCGAGGAACTGCGGCTGCGGCGCTATTCGCGCTCCATCATCATCAAGGGCGCCAAATCGCCGGAGCGCCTGATCGATGAGGTCACGCTGTTCCTCCACCAGGTGGTGGCGGGGCTGCCGGAGCGTCAGCGGGAAATGCTGAAGGTCGCCCTCAATCGCGACGCCATCCTGGAAGGGCGGCGGATTCTGGTGGTCGAGGACGACATCCGCAACGTCTACGCCCTGACCGGCATTTTCGAGCCGCACGGGGTGGAGGTGCAGGTCGCCCGTAACGGCCGGGAAGCGCTGGAGGCGCTCGGACGCGTCGCGGACGGGGCGGCGCCAGGGGTCGATCTGGTGCTGATGGACGTGATGATGCCGGAAATGGACGGCCTGACGGCGACCCGGGAGATCCGCGCCATGGAGCGCTGGGCCAACCTGCCGATCATCATGCTGACGGCCAAGGCGATGACCGAGGACCAGAACATCTGCCTCGCCGCCGGCGCCAACGACTACATTCCCAAACCCATCGACGTCGACAAGCTGCTGTCGCTCACCCGCGTGTGGATGTCGCGATGAGCACGGGGCCGATGACGGCGCCGCCGGTCGAGCCGGTGGAGCTGGAGCTGTTTCTGGAGGCGCTTTACCGACGCTATCACTATGACTTCCGCTCCTACTCCCGGGCCTCGCTGCTGCGGCGGGCGGAGCTGGCGCGGGAGCGGCTGGGCTGTGACACCATCTCCGACCTGCAAAAACGGGTGCTGCATGAGCCGGCGGTGCTGCCGGAAGTCCTCGACGCCATGACCGTGCAGGTGAGCGAACTGTTCCGCGATCCCGGCTACTATCTGGCCCTGCGCGAGGAGGTCATCCCGCACCTGCGGACCTTCCCGTCGCTGAAGGTCTGGGTGGCCGGCTGCGCCAATGGCGAGGAGCTCTATTCGCTCGCCATCCTGTTTCAGGAGGAGGGGCTGTTCGGGCGCACGCTGTTTTACGCAACCGAGATCAACCGTCGCGCGCTGAACCGGGCCTCGGCAGGGATTTATGACATCGACCGGTTGTCAGGTTTCTCCACCAACTATCAGCAGGCGGGTGGGAAAGCCTCCCTTTCCGACTATTATACAGCGGGCTATGGTCACGCGGTTTTCGACCGGAGCCTGAGAAGCCGGACGGTGTTTTCCGAGCATAATCTCGCGACAGACCAGGTTTTTTCCGAGGTGCATCTGGTGTCCTGCCGTAACGTCCTGATCTATTTCAACGCCGCGCTCCAGGACCGGGCGCTGGGTCTGTTTTCGGACGCCCTTGTGCGCGGCGGGTTCCTTGGGCTTGGCGCCCACGAAACGCTACGTTTCTCAGCCTCCGCCGCCGCCTGGTCGCCCTTCCACGAACGGGAGCGCATCTGGCGGCGCACGGCCAGCGAGGGCGCGTCCCATGTCCGGTGATCCCATCCGCTTCCTGATTGTCGACGACATCGCCGAGAATCTGCTGGCGCTGGACGCGCTGCTGCGGCGGGACGGGCTTGAAATCCACCATGCGTCGTCGGCCCCCGAGGCGCTGGAGCTGATGCTGGTCCACGATTACGCTTTGGCCTTCCTGGACGTGCACATGCCGGAGACCAACGGCTACGAACTGGCGGAACTGATGCGCGGCGCCGAACGCACCCGGCGCATCCCCATCATTTTCGTCACGGCGGCCGAGCGCGACGACACCCGCCGCTTCCGCGGCTATGAAGCCGGCGCGGTGGATTACATTTTCAAGCCCATCGATCCGCTGGTGCTCAAATCGAAGGCCGAGGTTTTTTTCCGCATCGGCCAGCAGGCGCGCGATCTGGAGCGGCAACGCGACGAACTGCGCGCCATCGCCAGCCACCGGGATCTGGCGATCGCCAGGCTGAAGGCGCACGCCGACAATTCCCCCCTGGCCTATGTGGAGATTGACAGCGCGCTGACCATCCTGGCCTGGTCGGCTGGCGCCGAGCGGATGTTCGGGCGCAGCGCGGAGGCCGTCGCCGGCCGCCACGCCAGCGACATCGCCTGGATGACGCCGGAAGGGCTGGACGTGCTCCGCGCATGGTTGCGGCCAGAGGCTGACGTGCCGCCCCGTTACGCCGCCGAGGTCAACGCCCGGGGACCGGACGGCGCCAACATTCATTGCGAGATCTACGGCTCGGTCCTGCGCGATCCCATCACCGGCAAGCTGTCGCTGTCGTTGCAGATCCTTGACGTCAGCGAACGCCACCGGTCCGAGAAGGTCCGCACGCTGCTGATCGGCGAACTCCACCACCGCATCAAGAACACCCTCGCCAACGTGCAGGCCATTGCCCGGCAGACACTGCGGCAAAGCGACAGCCTGGCCGCCTTCGAACAGAGTTTTGGCGGTCGCCTGCAGGCATTGTCCCGCGCGCACGCCATCCTGTCGGACGCGACCTGGTCCAGCACCCAGCTTGACCAGCTGGTGCACGACCAGTTCCAGGCCGGAACGCTGGACCCGGAGCGGGTGCATTTGCGGGGCCCCCGGGTGGAGCTTTCTCCAGAAAACACCCTGCGCATGGCGTTGAGCCTGCATGAGCTGGGCACCAACGCGGCCAAGTATGGGGCGCTTTCCGCGCCGGCGGGCGAGGTCCTGATCAGCTGGCGCCGTCTTGGCGACGGGCTGGAGCTCCAGTGGGAAGAGCGCGGCGGCCCGCCCGTCACGCCGCCCGGACGCGTTGGCTTCGGCTCCACGCTGATCCGCTCGGGCGCGGGCGCCGATCCCGACGCCATCTCGGTGGACTGGCGTCCCGCCGGGGTCATCTGGACCATCCGCCTGTCAGACGGCGTCACCCATGTGGACGCCGCGCCCACGCCGGCGCGGGCGCCGGCGACCCAACAGGCGCAGGATGACGGATTTGACGGCTGCCGCATTCTCGTCGTCGAGGATGAGCCGCTCATCGCCTTTGATCTCAGCACTGAACTGGAAGAGGCCGGCGCGGAGATCGTCGCCATCGCGGCCACGGTCAGCGACGCGCTCGCGGTGGCGAAGTCCGAGGCCATCGACCTCGCGGTTCTGGACGGCAACCTGTGCGGCAAGCCGGTCGACCCGGTCGCCATCGCATTGTCACGGCGCAATATTCCGTTCTGTTTCGTTTCCGGCTACGGACGCGCCCACCTGCCCCAGGATTTCCCAGATACGCCGGTCGTCGAAAAGCCGTTCCGGCCGGAGGTGCTGTTTTCTGTTCTCCGGGCGTTGCGCAACGGCGCGCAGGCCAACCGCACGCCGGAGACCGTATGACGCCGGGGCGATTTCCAGGCCAGGGGCGCATCGCGGGTCCGGGCTCGCGTTAACCGTTAGACAACCGGTCTTCCGGACACTCAGGTGGAAGAAAGAACGGATGGCGCGACCTCAGAAGGCCAGGACGGCTCCGCGGGACAGGTCCGCGCCAGGGCCGGAGCGCCTGACCAGGACCGCCTGGATGCAGCCACATGACAGTCGTCGCCGCCTACCTTTACCGCCATGGCCGCCCGGTCACGCCCGTATCGCTCGACCAGCCGGCGATGTGCGCCAGCGACCGCTCCGAATTCGTCTGGATCGGCCTGCACGAGCCGGCCGAGGATGAACTGCGCCTGTTGCAGGACAATTACGCTCTGCATCCCCTCGCCATCGAAGACGCGCTGAAAGCGCACCAGCTGCCCAAGGTCGAGGTGTTCGGCGACCAGCTTTTCGTCGTGGCGCGAACGGCGCATCTGAATGGCGACCGCATCTCCTATGGCGAGACGGACTTTTTCGTCAGCCGCGACCACCTGATCAGCGTGCGCCATGGCTCGGCCCGGGCGCACACCGACCTGCGCCACCAGCTCGAGGCGGCGCCAGCGTTGCTGCAACAGGGCGTGGATTATGTGCTGCACGCCATCCTCGACTTTATCGTCGACGGTTATCTGCCGATCGTCGAAAGCATCGAGGAAGAGGTGCTGGCGATGGAGCAGCGCATGCTCGACTCGTTCATCGGTCGCAGCGAGGTCAGCCGCCTGTTCACCCTGCGCCGCGAGCTGATCCGTTTCCAGCGCATTCTGGGACCCATGTCGGAGGTGTGCAACAAGCTGGCCCATCTGGACCTGCCGTCGATCGATCCGCAATCGCGGCCCTATTTTCGCGACGTGCATGACCACGTGACGCGGGTGGAAAGCCGGGTCGCCAGCCTGCGGGAAATCCTGACGTCAGTGTTCGAGGCCAGCAACCTGCTGGAACAGCAGCGCCAGAGCGAGATCACCCGCCAGCTCGCCGCCTGGGCGGCCATCCTCGCCGTGCCAACGGCGATCGCCGGCATCTATGGCATGAATTTCAAGAACATGCCGGAGTTGCAGACCCGGTATGGCTATTTCGTCGTGATCACCATCATCCTCAGCCTGTGCGGCCTGCTCTACCTGCGCTTCAAGCGGGCGCGCTGGCTGTAGGACCTGTCAGCTCCAGGACCCTTCCTGCGCCTACAGCGGCCCCTTGAAGACAAATACGGCGCCGAGGGCAATCAGCACGAAACCGACAGCATGATTGAGCGTCAGGCGTTCGCCCAGCACGGTGACCGAAAAGCCGGCGAAGACCACCAGGGAGATCACCTCCTGAATGGTCTTGAGCTCGGCGGCGCTGTAAACGGCGTGGCCAATGCGGTTGGCCGGCACGGCGAGGCAATACTCCAGCAGGGCGATACCCCAGGAAACCAGCACCACCGTCGGCAACGCCGCGCCAGGGAACTTCAGGTGGCCATACCACGCCGTCGTCATGAAGACGTTGGAGGCCAGCAGCAACAGGATGGGGAGAACGGCGGGCGACAGCAGGCTCATGCGGGCCTCAAGCCTCAATCAGAATTCGGCCCAACTCCGTTACCGACCGGCCATGAAATGCGCAATGCTCCCGCCAACGATTTCCGGCCGGGGACCCGCGCCGCCCGTCCGTCTGGCCTTCATCTGGTTCCGGGGCACATTTTCTTAAGGCGAATCGGATTTTCCTTTTTCCTGAAAACGTCCCGTGGCCGCGGTTGTCCGCGCCGCATCATCGTGAGACCTTTTCCGCATGTGGACGCAACTGATTTGCCTCGCCATCGCCGGAGCCGCCCTGATCGCCAGCCCCGCCATGGCCCAGGAAAACGCGCGCCAGGAAGCCGCACGGCGCGCCCAGGCCCTGAAAACCCTGCCGCCTGACGCCGCGCGGCGGCTGTTCGGGCAGGTGACAACGGCGGCGCCAGGCGCCGGTCACGCCGTCGGCTTCTACTCGCGCGGCTGTTATTCCGGCGGCGTGCAGATGACCAACACCGGTGAAACCTGGCAGGTGATGCGCCTCTCCCGCAACCGCAGCTGGGGCACGCCGCGCCTGGTGCGCTTTCTCCAGAAGTTCTCCGCCGACGCCGCGCGCGTCACCGGCTGGCAGGGCATCCTCATCGGCGACATGGCGCAACCGCGCGGCGGGCCGATGCTGACGGGGCACGCCTCGCACCAGCTGGGCATCGAGGCGGACATCTGGCTGCGGCCGATGACCGATCGCGTCTATTCCGCGGCCGAGCGCGAGGAGATTTCCTCCACCGACCTGGTGCGCAGGGACAAGCTGGACATCGACCCGCGCACCTACACGGCGAGCCACGTGCAGTTGCTGAAACTCGCCGCCTCCAACTCGCAGGTGGCGCGGGTTTTCGTCAACCCGGCGATCAAGAAAGCGCTGTGCCGCGACGCTGGCGCCGACCGGGCGTGGCTGCGCAAGATCCGGCCCACATGGGGCCACAACTATCACTTCCATGTCCGCCTGAGTTGCACCAGCAGCGAATCCTGCCGCAACCAGCCGCCGCCGCCGCCCGGCGACGGCTGCGGCAAGGAGCTGGACTGGTGGTTCAGGCCGGAAGTGCTGCATCCCAAGCCGCGCCCGCCAGGCAAGCCGCCGCGCGCCCTGACCATGGCCGACCTGCCGCCGGCCTGCCAGGCGGTGTTACAGGCGCCCTGACGGCTGGCCGGTTGCGGCGGGGTCAGCCAGCGGCGACGCCGACGCCGCGCTGGCAGGCAACGCCAACGCCGCCAATGCCGCAATAGCCGCCGGGGTTTTTCGCCAGATATTGCTGGTGGTAGTCCTCGGCGTAGTAAAACGGCGGCGCCTCACGGATTTCCGTGGTGACCGGCCCGAAGCCGGCGGCGGCAAGCGCTCGCTGGTACTGGTCGCGCACCTCGCGGGCGGCGGCCAGCTGCTCCGGTGTTGTCGCGTAGATCGCCGAGCGATACTGGGTCCCGATGTCATTACCCTGGCGCATGCCCTGGGTTGGATCATGGTTCTCGAAAAATGTCGCCAGCAGTTCGCGCGTCGGCAATTTTTCCGCGTCATAAACAACCAGCACCACCTCGGTATGGCCTGTCATGCCAGAGCAGACCTCCTCGTAAGTGGGATTTGGCGTCTCGCCGCCCGCATAGCCAACGGCGGTTACAACCACGCCCGGCAAATTCCAGAACAGCCGCTCGGCGCCCCAGAAGCAGCCAAGACCAAGCTGGATTTGCGACAGGCCCGGCCATGGGCCGTGCAGCGCGGCGCCGCTGACGAAATGGCGCTGGCTGGTGGGAAGCGGCGTGGGGCGACCGGGCAGGGCCTCGCCCGGGCCCGGCAGGCTGGTGTTCTTTCGCCCAAAAAGCATGGCGTCAACCTCCTGGAAATCTGACCGCAATCCCGGCCATGCAAGGCAGCGGAATGCGCCAGGCCATTATATGGGGATTGACCAGTCATGCGTCAGCCCTGCCAGGCCTTGCGCTGATCAGGGGCATCGCGGACGGATCAGAAGTGGCCGCCAACGCGCAGACGCACCTGATGGCGCTCGAACTGATCCAGATCGAAATGCCCCGCGTGGCGACTGGCGCCGCCGGCGATCTGGGCATGCCACGCCACAGACGCCCAAAGATGCGGCCCGAGCGCCAGGTAAAGCGTTGGTCCGGCGAACAGCGCCTGCCCGGCGTAACGGTCAAGGCCCAGTCCTTCATAGGCCCTGGCGTAGCGCGCTTCGGCGCCGACGAACACATCTGGCGCCAGACGCCAGGACAGGCCGCCCGTAACGTCGAGGCCGGATGCGTGACCGACGCCGCTGGCGTGCGGCCGGGAGACGCCCAGGTCATAGCTGACATTAAGGGCGGCGACGAACTGGCCGGGGATGATCTCACGGTCGAGCAACAGCCTGAAACTGGCGCCGTACTCGCGTGAGCGCAGGCCCGTGCCCGGCTCGACGCCGCAAAATCCCGGCGTTACGCCGAGGGTCAGGCCGAATGGCGCGGCAGTCCGGTCCAGCAGCCGGAAGCGCATGTCGAGAAACGCCCCGTCCAGCGCCGTGCTGCGCCGGTCCACCTGATCCGGCGCGCCATGAATGTCATGATGCGACACGATGAAGCCGGGCGACAGGCGAAAGTTCGGCGTGACCGG
>Ga0182746_1000391_pt1 | contig 63797 bp, 47 predicted proteins | sample eDN3rd30CBELigOP_FD_128881 | JGI IMG/M metagenome (GOLD analysis project Ga0182746, IMG submission 128881) | Enriched Organic Plus compost microbial communities from Emeryville, California, USA - eDNA 3rd pass 30_C BE-Lig OP (version 2) (version 2) ...
CGCAGGGTCGTGAAGTTGGTGATCTCATCGACGGCCAGCAGGTTCGCTTCCTGCCCCTGCCACTTCGCCACGTCCTTCTGCCCGGACAGGTTGCCCAGGGTCACCACGGCCCCGTTCGGGCAGCGGATGACGAAATCGGCGCGGTTGCTGGTGATGCCGCCGGGGAAGGCGTCGCGGAACAGGGCCTCTAGCTCGTCCCAAAGGTTGGCGAGCGACTTGTAGGTGGCCCGGAGGATGAGGACGCGGGCCTTGTCCTCATACTGAACGCAGTGGCGCAGGACGAGCAGCGCCAGCGCGGTCGTCTTACCGGACCCGCGCCCGCCCAGCAGGGCAAGGTTCAGGTCTTCGGGCACCGCCAGTACCCGTTCCTGCCACGGCGTCGGGGTAGTGAGCTTAGGCGTCGCCATCGCGTGCTCCCCCTTCCGCCTCGACCATCGCCGCGTAAGCCTTGGCCTCCATCGCGGCGGGCAGGTTGATCTGCACCGCGACCTTCGGGGCCGTGTCCGTCTGCCCCGTCTCCCGGTAGCCGTGGCGGCACTTCAACAGGAACATGGCCGCCGCGATCTGGCCCTTCCGCGCCGCCACCAGCAGGCTATGCACAAGCTCCTGTTCCAGCCCTGCGAGGCCCGCCGCCCAAGCCTCCTCGACTTCCGGCTGGCGCTTGCGGCATTCGCGCAGGATGCGTGGCGACATGCCCAGCGCGGCGGCGATGCTGCCGACCGGATGGCCGTTGCGGGCCATGTCGGTGATGATCGCGAGGCCGGGGGCGTGGATCGTCACCGTGCCGTAGCGGTCGTCGCGCGTCGTCGGCAGGGTGGCCGTGGCCGGGGGGCTGGTTTCATTGTTCATGTTATGTTCCATAACGCATTTTCCCAATCGGGGCCGTCCTTTTTACCGTCTTACTGTGTCATTCTTGGCGAGAAACGGCGTAAGAACAGGGGTTCAAGTAGCAAGAGAAGGTGATTGGTGGTCAGCAGGTCTGGCAAAATGACCGGGGCAGCGCCTGAAAAGGACGGCAGTGGCCTCTTTTTTACCTGACACGAAGGCGGGATCGGCTGAGGCCGGCACCCCTCGCCCAAGAAGCATGTCCGCAAGGTCGGTAGGGTCGGGAGCAAGTCGGTTGCCCCTAACCCTCCGTAACTACACATCTTCTCCGACTTAACCGACCTAACCGACTTAGAATGAGTAGAGAGGCTAACGGAAATACCGCCCCCAACTGCCCCTCTCTTGGGCATTTCCCCCGCGAAGTGGAAAAGGGTCGGAAAGTCGGTTAAGTCGGTTTTCCTATGCAGATATAGGAGGTTACGCCAACCGACCTTGCTGCAAGGTCGGGAATAAAGTCGGTTGGTCGGTCGGTTGCTGCCCCGGCGCATCAGAACGCCCCCCGCACCGGATCGCCAGCCCCGCCAAGGTCGGCCCAGCAGTCGGCATCGTCCCACGCCACCGGCGACCGCGCGCGATCCCATGCCGCGCGCGCTTCCGGCAAGGTCGGCAGCACGAAGCCGCTGGGCCGCGACCTGCGGACCTTCTCAAAACCCAACCCCTTCAACAAATCCGATACAGCATTATACGAAATATCGGCTCGCCGGTCTCGTTCGGCTGCAAGGTCACGAAGCTCCTTGGTCGAGACGAAAGGCTGATCGACGCCCGGCCAGCGGACAGCAGGCACCACGCCTTCGCGCAAAAGGTCAAGGAACACGGCGTCAAAGCCGCTGAGCGTCGCGGCCTTCTGCTCCCGGCGCGCATCGGTATCAGGAATATCTCGCCGGGGGTGCCAGCCGTTAAGGGGCATCGCCAGCAGATCATGCAGCATCGCCGCCAGCCCGCCACCATTCATTTCGGCATTGAGCGCGGCGTAATATGCCTCATCCTGCTTGTGAACGTCCGAAACCTGAAAGACGGCGAAGCGCCTGTCATCCATGTCAGTCGGCACAACCCATTTTTCGTTCGAGGCCATGATGACCTTCACGAAATTCGGGGCCTGCACAATGTCGCGGCCCTTGCCCTCAATCGGCAGCGTCGGTTCGGTCAGCAGGGCCTTAAGAATACCGCGCGCCGTCCGGTCGTCGGGAAGCACGGCCTCATCCGCGAACAGCAGGCACACGTCCCGCAGATGGGAATTGAAGCGCCCGGCGAACTGGCCCGGCGCAGTGACCTGTAAGCCATGCTGCCCGAACAGACGGGCCATTGCGCGGGCGAAGGTGCCCTTGCCGGTGCCCATGCCGCCCCGGAACACCAGCGCGACTTCGGCGGGCTGGTCGGGATGCTGCACGGCCCATGCCGCCCAGCGCAGGATATAATCGTCGCTCGCGGGATCGCCGCTCGCCAGCACGTCGCGAATGTGGGCGCGCATCAGCGACCAATCGCCCGGTGCGGCCGGGATGCCATAACCGCGCCAGAGATTGAGATAGCCGCCGACCGTCGCCTCACCGCCGGGCCGGAATACGAGGCCCCGGAACTGCCGCCGCGCGGGGTGAGCAAGCCACCAGGCCCCGGCAGGCTTCATGACAGGCATCCCCCGCTTGTCCGTGCCAACCTGTACCGATTGATTCATGTACCGGTTACGGAAGTCGTCGAAGGATTGAAGCGATAGCTGCTCGCGGCCATCCTCGCCCGGCACCCATTCCGCCACCCGGCACTTGCCGCCATCGTTCTCGATGACGAAGTGAAGGTCGTTAAGCTCCATCAACTTCGGGTCAATGGCGGCTTCCTTGGCCTTCTCGATCTGACGCGCGGCATAGCGCGCTGCGTTCGCGCCATTCTCAAGGACACTTTCGCTGATCGCGAAGTCCGGGTCCGTGATGACGGCGAAGATCACGTCATCCGGCACACCCGCGCGCGCCATACCGCAGGTGGCGTCGAACAGCCACGCTGACCGGCTATCGTCTTTCGGTTTAGGGCCTTCGTCCGGGTGGCGACCCTGCACGATGATGACCTTGATCCGGTCCTTCACGTCCCACTTGTCGAGATCATTGACATCGGCCAACCGCTCCACGTCGCCGGGCACCAGCACCGCGATATTGCCACCGCCGAAGCCGCTTTCGCCGGGCACCTGCTGGGCGGGTGCTGGCGTGAACAGGCTGAGCGGATAGACCCGCCCCGCATCGAACTGCACCAATTCGGCGAGGACCGGAACGCGCCCCTTCTTGGCCTTGCGCTCGTCCGGCAGATTGACCGTGCCCGGCAGGCGCATGATCCGGTCGATGTTGTGGCAGTGGTCTGCCCGGAACAGGCTTTCAAGCTGCTGATTATACCGCTTGGCATCTTCCGCCGCCGCAAGGTCGCCGCCGATAGGGATAGGCGTTACCAGTCGCCAGAAGCCCTGATAGCCGCCGCCGGAAAACACGATGGCGGTGGGCGCGGGAACACCCACTGGCAGCTTGTCGGTGAGAAGGCCCAGCGCGCGGGCGCGCTCCTCCTTAATGTCCTCGCCCGCGCGCGGATCAATGTCCACATGCAGCCAGCGCACTTCGGCGATGTCCTCGCGACTGGCCTTCGTGGTCAGGTCGCGCAACGGGCGGTTGACCTGAAAGTAGATGTTGCGGGTGCCATTGTGCTCGCTCAGCCAGTCCGTCAGCGCGGGCAGCGTGGCAGGCGTGAAGGTCCGCGTGTCGATTGCCTTCCTGTCCGGCCGAATGGTGGTCAGCACCCAAGGCCCCTCGGGTTCAAAAGCCCTCAGGAACGCGATGGCGGCGGGGGTGTCCGGCGCGGCCATCAGTAGAACACCCCCGGTGCCTGCCGGAGCAGCCTTTCGGCGGCCTCCTGCACCTGCTCGGTGGCGCTGGGCGGCAGGAAGCGCAGCAGCACCAGCGGGTTGGCGCGGCGCTGGATAGCGGCAACGGCCTCGACGGCGCTGATGGGTGGCAAGTCGTCAATCCACCCGTCCGTGAAACCTACCCACCGGCTCTCGCACTCCGCCTCATGGACCGTCTTGGCGAAGCTCAGCGCCATCAGTGCCGCCTCAAGGAGCCGGGGCCGGGCCAACTTAGTGATTTCCCAAAGGAACGGCTCGGGCCAAGAAGAAGGTGCTGCTTCCACCAGACCAGCGGAGCCGGTGCCCGCCCCCTCGCGCGGGGCGGGCATTTCGTATTCAGCTACGCCCACGCTTGCCTCCTTCGCCCAGAAGCCAAGCATCGAGATCGCGCACATGGTAACGCACGATGCGGTCATTGACCTTGTGGAAGCGCGGGCCGGTGCCCTTTGCGCGCATATCTTCCAGACCGCGCACGGTCAGGCGGACGTAAGCCGCAGCATCATCCGGGGTAAACCAAGGCGACACGCGGCGCGGCGGCAGGTCAGCAAGGTGGCGGGTTACGATGCCCGCGACACGCTCGGCAAGCTGACCCCATGAATCATCTAATACGGCGGTCATGAAAAACTCCGACGGAGCAGCGTCGGCGCCATGGCCGTCCGCTGAATTGATCCGTCGGCCCGCTAAGTCCACGCGGCCCGCGAAGGGCCTCCAGAGCGGCTGGGGGCGTAGTGGTGCCCACCGGTCGTGGCCGGGAGGTGCTCTCCCGATGGGCCTGCGCCTGCGCGCTACCTCAACCAGACGACATGAATATTGGACACCACGTCGCGCACGGCAAGCATTTTAACGGGGTCAGGCGATGTGCAGCGTAAAAACTGACTAACCGCGCGACTGGTGCGCCATGATATGCGCGGAAATGCGCGCCTGTTCCTGCAACAAGCGGGGCCACATGCGATCACGATCACCATAGCCCATCGTCACGTCCTGCGTCGCGTGATTCAGCAGGCGCTTCAAAGTGCGTTCGGATACGTCCAGCGTTTCGGCGGCGATGGTATAAGACTGGCGCAGGTCCACACCCCACTTGCCCAGCACATCGCGATCTTCCTTCCATTCCATGATATGCCCGGCCTTGCTCTTGGCGGCGGGGAAGATGAACGTCGCCGATTGGCGCGGTGCCAGCTTGGCACCGGCTCGCCGGACGCGAGCCAGCGACGCCAGCATGGGCCGGGACAACGGAATATCGAAGGCGCGATCCTCGCCACCCTTCGGAGCCGGAATGTGCAGCGCCCGCCGTTTCACGTCCAGATGCCGCCATTCCGCCTTGCTCAGCGCATCGGGCCGCGACCCAGACAGCAGCGTGAGCAGGTGGAAATCCCGGCGCACCTCGTTCGGAATGGCTGCAAGCTGGGCGAACCAATGCCCAAGATCATTATCGCCCATGCCTGTGTTGCGCCGATATTCGCGGTTGAAGGTGATGACCTTTGACCATGCGGTGACGGGCAAGGTGCGGTCGAGCTTCGCCTGCGCGTAGTTATAGAGCCGCCGGAAAGCCCGCCCGAAATGGTTGGCGGCATAGGGGCCGTTCTCGCGGGTAATGGTGCGGTGGCGTTCCGTCACCAGATGCGGCTTATCAGCAAACTTGCGGAGCGGCACCTTGAGCCAGTCACCCATGAGGCGGCGGATCGTCTTGTCATAGCCGTCAACCGTCCGGGGCCGCGACCCTTTCGCCGGAAGGTCGAAGTCGCGCATATGCTCCCATGCCTCGCCCAGCGTCCATTCCTTCCGGCGCTCCTCGAACTTGCCGGCCACCTGCAACGCGCCCAGCGTTGCCTTCGCCTTCGCGCGGGCCTGGGCAACGGTCAGGTCGCCCACCTGCCCCAGCGCGACCTTCTTGGTCCGCCGCCGCCCAAGGTCATCCTTCACATCACACTGCACGGTGAAGGTCTTGGTGCGCTTGCCCACGACAACGAAGAAGCCCGGCGTCGTGTCACGCACCACGATCTGCCCGCTAGTCGCCGCAGGCAGGCCCTTCACATACTCGTCGGTCAGCTTAATCAGGTCAGGCATTGGCTCGGCTCCCTCACCCATCCAAGGACGGGAATTAAGACGGTTAAGACGGTGCCAAGGTCAGCGTGGCCAACCCCGGCCACGCCTCGTCTTGCCCAATAAATGCTTGTAAGACAATCAGTTTCGTGGTGATGCGGGGTATGGCGAGGAACGCCTATGAATGACTCTTAATCAGCGGGTCCTAGGTTCGAGCCCTAGTGCGTCCACCAAATTTTGCTAAAGAACTTAGCTGACGTTCCCGCAGTTCCATCTTGAGAGATAGGACTTAAGGCGGGCTTGACCATCCATAGCTTGAATGCCGTCCGCACTTGGTCGACATGCACAGGCAGGTATTCAATAGATAATATCTAGTTCGACAGGCAACACGGGATCACAACGTCATAATCCAGCCTTATCACCACGCTCCAGCAAATTGATCGGGTTCATTGATTATAACTTGCCGTCATCTGTAAAGTCGATTTGGTCCTGCACGTCGGTCTATTCTAAAAGAAACGATCCGATCTATGAGACGACACGTTAATTACATCCTTAAACAAGGCGTTATCATCGTCGACTTGCCTATTTTGCTTCATTTCATAAAAATATAATGCTCAGGCCATACAGATATACTTGGTCTCGATGTAATCCTCAATGCCGTAACGAGACCCTTCACGGCCAAGACCGGACTGCTTGACACCGCCGAACGGTGCGACCTCAGTGGAAAGGAGCCCGGTGTTAATGCCAACCATACCGCATTCCAGCGCCTCCGCCACACGCCACGCGCGCTCGAGATCGCGCGAATAGAAATAGCCGGCGAGCCCAAACTCGCTCTCATTGGCGAGAGCGACGGCTTCATCTTCGGTCTCAAACTTTACCACGGCAGCAAGCGGCCCGAATGTCTCCTCACGACAGACCAGCATGTCCGGTGTCACGTCGCGCACAACGGTGGGCGGGAAAAAGAGATTGGCATTATCGTCGCGGCTGCCGCCGGTAAGGACTGTCGCGCCGCCCGCCACTGCGTCCGCCACATGTTCCTCCACCTTTTGCACGGCCTTCTCGGTAATGAGCGGACCAATCACCGAGCCGGCAGTAAGACCATGTCCCATTTTGAGGCGCGCGGCGGCCGCGGCGAGCTTCTCGACAAACAAGTCATAAATGCCTGCCTGCGCATAGATGCGGTTTGTGCAAACGCAGGTCTGACCGGCATTACGGAACTTCGATGCGATAGCGCCTTCTACCGCGGCATCGACATCGGCATCATCGAAGACAAGGAAGGGCGCGTTGCCGCCCAACTCCATCGAGGTCTTCTTCACGCTGGCAGCGCATTGCTCCAAAAGGAGGCGACCAGTCCGGGTCGAACCGGTGAAGCTTAACTTGCGTACGCGCGGATCATTCGTAAGCACGCCGCCGATTGCTTTCGGATCGCCGGTCACGATGTTGAGTACGCCCGCCGGCAGTCCTGCCAACTCCCCGATAACGCCGAGCGCGAGCGCCGAAAGCGGCGTCTCGGCCGCTGGCTTCACGACAATGGTGCAACCGACTGCCAATGCAGGACCGATCTTGCGCGTTATCATCGCTGCGGGAAAATTCCATGGCGTGATCGCTGCGACGACGCCGACCGGCTGCTTCTGCACGAAGAGGCGACGACCGGGCAGGTTGCTCGGGATGATATCACCATAGACACGCTTGGCCTCCTCCCCGAACCACTCCATGAAGGCGGCGGCATAGGCGATCTCACCTCTCGCCTCGGCGATCGGCTTGCCCTGCTCGGCAGTGAGGATCGTGGCCAACGCTTCCTGATGCCCAATCATCAGATCAAAGAAGCGACGCAGAATTCGCGCGCGCTCGGCTGCTGGTCGCCCTGCCCAGTCAGGCAAGGCAGCAGTGGCTGCGTCGACCGCACGGATTGTCTCAGCAGCAGAAAGATCAGGCACACAGCCAATGATCGCCCCTGTCGCCGGATCAGTGACATCCAGCACAGCACCGGAATCCGCTCCGATCCATGCACCTCCGACCAAACACAGGTCGCGCGTGAAAGTGCTGTCCAGCACGATCTTGCTCTCATCGAAGTGCGCAATCGGAGCCACGTCAAAGTCCTTTGCATTTGAATTCGGGTTTTGTAATACAAGCATACGATAATAGCGCAAGCAGCAGCATTACCTGCGCGGATAACAATCACGCAGGGACAGGGGAGTGGCTGATATGGCGGCAAGCAAAACGCAAATGGCCCAGACACGGCTGGACCATCTGAAGGAAGTGATTGCGGCAGACACCGCCAGCGGTCTCTATTACGGCATGGTATTGAAGATCACTCGCGGGGGTGAAACGGTGTTTCACGAGGCGATCGGCCATGGCGACAAGGACAAGTCGATCCCGCTCAGGACTGATTCGGTGTTCAGTGTCTTCTCGATCACCAAGGCCTTCATCAACGTTCTTATCCTGCGCGGGATTGAACTCGGCCGCTTCGCGCTTACTACCAAGGTGGTAGATCTCATTCCCGAATTCACCGGAAAACCGCGCGACCGATCGACCATCCTCAACCTGCTCACCCACACCACCGGCATGCCCGGCGTGTGGGAACCGCGCCCGGGCATGTTCCTCGATCGGCTTGACGAGCTGGTCGAAGCGGTATGCGCCAACATCCACGGCATCGCCGAACCGGGCGAGCGCTGCGATTACGCCCCGATCGCAAATCATGTGCTTATGGGTGAGATCCTGCGGCGGACCGACCCCAAGGGCCGCGCGATCACCGAAATCCTGACTGAGGATCTGTTTCAGCCGCTCGGCATGACTGATACCTCACTCGGCTTGCGGCGAGACCTGAAACCCCGCCACATCGTACCGGACATGCGCGGCATCATCCCGGTCAAGAATATGGGCCGCGACCATCCTGGCGATTTCGGCCTTTACGAACAGGAGTTTTGCGAGGCGCCGCATGTCGGCGTCGCATCCTCTTGCGAAAGCCTGTCACGCTTTGTCGAAATGCTGCGTGGCGGAGGCATGCTCGATGGTGTCCACATCCTGTCGCCGCGCACTGTGCGGATGGCCCGTCAGAACTGGACCGGCGATATGCCGAACGAGCTCTACAAGATGGTCGCGCTGCGCGCCGGCTATGAGGTGCCGCCGGCCTATATCGGCTTCGGCTTCAACGTTCGCGGCACCAGGATCGTCCATCATCAGCTCGGCACGCTGACCTCGCCCGAAACTTTCGGCAATTACGGCGCAGGTACAGGCGTGTTCTGGATCGATCCCGAACTCGACATGACCTTCACCGCGCTTTCGGCCGGGCTGCTCTCACAGGCCGCGAACATCGATCGCTTCCAGCGCCTCTCCGACATCGCGGTCGGAGCCGCCCTTTGATGACGGGACTGGACGAGCCATTCGACTATGTCGTGTGCGGAGCCGGATCGGCGGGTTGCGTCATTGCCGCGCGTCTTTCCGAGGATATGAACACACGCGTTGCCCTTATCGAGGCGGGGCCACGCGACAGCAATTGGGCGATCAAGGTGCCTGCGGGCGTCGCCAAGGCAATCCACACGCCTGCTCTCAACTGGAACTATATGAGCGTGCCGCAGCCGGGCCTGGGCAGCCGGCAGATCGTAATCCCACGCGGACGCGTGCTCGGCGGCTCCGGTTCGATCAACGGCATGGCCTATTTCCGCGGACATCCCGGAGATTTTGACGACTGGGCCGCGCTTGGCAATGCAGGCTGGAGCTATGCGGACGTTCTGCCCTATTTCATCCGTTCGGAGGACAATCTCCAGCATGGCGGGTCGCCCTATCACGGCAATGCGGGGCCAATGCGCGTCATTGACCCGTTCAGTCCCAATGCACTCATACTTGATTTCCTCAAGTCCGCACGGATCCTGCAATATCCTTCGAACGACGACTTCAATGCCGCCGATCCTATCGGCTTTGGCCAGCGGCAGGCGACGATCCGTGATGGTCGCCGCGAATCGATGGCTTCGGCTTTCCTGCGCGCAGCCGAAGCGCGGCCCAACATCACCGTCATTACTGGTGCGATGATCGACAAGGTGGTGCTGGAGGGCAAGCGCGCGACCGGCGTCGAGATTCTTGTGGGTAATCAGCGCCGCTGCATCGCCGCCCAGCGCGAGGTCATCCTCTCCAGCGGCGCCTATGGCTCACCTGCAATCCTGCTGCGCTCGGGCATTGGCGATGCAGGTGAACTGAACGCGATCGGCATCTCGCCCACGCATCATCTCCCCGGCGTTGGCAAAGGCCTCAAGGATCACCCTTCCGCCGCCGTGCAGATGAAGACCAGCGACATCACCTCCTATGGCGTTTCGGTGCGTGCGATGCCACGTAACATCCTGCAGGCGCTGCAATATCTGCTGTTCAGGACGGGGCCTGTCGCTGGAAACGTCTTCGAGGCGACCGGCTTCATTAAAAGCCGGCCGGGGATCAGCCGTCCCGATCTCCAGATCGTGTTCATGCCGGCGCATCGCAACAAGAAGCCCTATGTGCTGCCGATCGGCCATGGCTACGGCATCCTCTCAATCAACGTGCGGCCCAAGTCCGAAGGAAGCGTGACGCTTGCCTCAGCCGACCCCCATGCGCCGCCGCGCATTGATCCCAACTTCCTCGATCACCCCGATGACATCACCGTCATCCGCGACGGCTTGCTGCTCGCGCGCCGCATGCTCGAGACCGAACCGTTCCAGAGATATAAGGCACATGAGATCATTCCTGGCCCCGACGTCGAGGATACTGCCGGCTGGGACGACCATATCCGCAAGACGGTCGTGACGGTCCACCACCCCGGCTGCACGGCGCGAATGGGTAGAGACGACATGGCGGTGGTCGACAGCGAGCTACGCGTGCGAGGCGTCGAGGGGCTACGCATCGCCGACGCCTCAATCTACCCAACGCTGATCGCCGGCAACACCAATGCATCCGTGGTCATGATCGCCGAGAAGGCATCCGACCTGATCCTGGGGCGCGCAGCGCCTGCCCCCATTTCGCTGCCGCACGCGACCTGATCGATTCACGAGAGAGGATGAAATGAGCAATATCAGCGATGTCGTCGCGATCGGATCGGGTCATAATGGCTTGGTCGCTGCCGCCTATCTGGCCAGGGCCGGCAAGAAGGTCACAGTGCTGGAACGCAATAGCTGGTTCGGCGGCGGCGTCGTCAGCCGCGAACTGACTGCACCCGGTTTCACGCACGATCAGCACTCGATGGCGCACATCATGATCCAGCACAATCCGTTGCTGAAGAATGACGAGCTTGGCCTCAAGAGCAAATATGGCCTGCGCTACGTCTATCCTGACGTGCCGATGATCTCGGTTTTCGAGGATGGGCAGACGATCCGCCAGCACAAGGACCGTAATATCGTCGCGGCGGATATCGGCAAGTTCTCCAAAAAGGATGCCGAGGCTTATCTTCGCCTCGCGGGTGAGGCCGAAGCGCTGCTCCCCATGCTGCTCGGCACGCTCTTCTCCCCGCCCATGCCGGCGGGTGCGGGCTTCATGATGATGGACCAGAGCCGTGAGGGCCGCGATGTCTGGCGCATGATGCAACTCTCGACGCATGACCTGCTGCGTGAATATTTCGAGCACGAGCGCACCATGATCCACCTGGGTCGGGTGGCGGGTGAGCAATTGGTCTCACCAGACGAGAAATCGACCGGCATCGGCGTCATGATGTTCGTCGCGCTGATGCAATCCATCGGCATCGGCGTACCGATCGGCGGATCAGGCGCGCTCACCGCTGCGCTGGTCGCACTCATCCGTGACCATGGCGGCGAGGTAATCGCCAATGTCGATGTCGAGAAGATCATCGTCAAAAATGGCAAGGCGGTCGGTGCCGCCACCAGGGATGGCGTCGAATATCATGCGAGGGATGCGGTGATCGGCGCGATCCATCCGCATAATCTGGGCGCGATGATCGACGGGCTCGATCCAGCCGTGGATCGCGCAGCCAAGCGCACCCACATGACGGACGCCGCCTGCATCACGCTCCATGCCTCGCTCAATGAGCCGCTTCGCTTCAAAACCAGCGAGCCGGTGGATGGCGTGATGATCGAGCTGGTACCCGACAGCTACGAACAGATGCGCCGCGCCTTTGACGAACTGCGCTACGGCAAGCTGATGGCGACGCCGATGATCGGTCTCGGCACGCTCAGCAAGTTCGACCCCTCGCGCGTGCCGGAAGGCAAGGCGATCGTCCACAGCTGGGATTACGTCCCCTATGATCATCCCAGCGGCAAGAGCTGGGATGAGATGAAGGAGGACTATGCCCAGCGCATGATCGCGCAAATGGGCCGCTACATCGAGAACATGACACCCGGGAACATCATCGGCGTGCATATCGACAGTCCACTCGACATGGAGCGCACCTCCCCCAGCTTTCGACGCGGCGACCTGCACGGCGTGGCGCAGACAAGCTATCAGATGGGCGCGCACCGCCCCACCCCCGACCTCGGCTTCAATACGGTGCCGGAAATCGATGGCATGTATCTGGTCGGCCCATTCCAACCGCCGGGCGGCGGCGTGTTCGGTGCCGGCCGTGCGACGGCAATCCGCATCTTCGACGATCTGGATCTCGACTTTGACAAGGTGACCGGCTGATGAAGCTGTATTCGTCCGACAAGTCGGAGCTCATGAACGTGAGCAGCATCAAGCGCTCCGGCAATGATCTGGTCATCAAGGGCAAGGTGTTCGGCACCATGCCTATGTCCGCCAAGTTGACGCCGGAGGAGGCGCGCAAGCTGTTGAAGCTTGTCGACTTCAAGACCGCGCTGTTCCTGCTGACAATCATGTTCCGCAAATCCGCCAAGCACTGAACGCCGGGCCGACCTTCGCCAGCAGGCAATATGGCTTCGCGCAGCGCCAAGCGAGCCAAGCACTCTCTTCCTATGCTCCGGCATTGAACGAGAGGAGCAGGCGGGTTGCGGCGATGACTGTGGCGGGCCCATATGACTATGTAATCGTGGGCGGCGGCACGGCCGGCGCGGCGCTTGCCGCCCGTTTGTCCGAACAGCCGCGCTGCACGGTCTGCCTGCTGGAAGCGGGCGGCCGGGACAATCACCCCGCCATCGGTATTCCGGCCGGGGTTGCAGCGGCGATCGGGACGAAGCGGCTTAACTGGGGTTTTTCCACAGAGCCGCAGCCGGGCATGGACAATCGCCGTATTCCGGTACCACGCGGCCGGGTGCTCGGCGGTTCGGGTTCGATCAACGGCATGGTCTATTTCCGGGGCCATCCGCGCGACTTCGACGACTGGGCGGATGCCGGTGCGACCGGCTGGAGCTATGCGGACGTGCTCCCCTATTTCACACGATCGGAACATAATGAGGATCTGCCCCCCTCGGTGTTCCATGGCCATGGCGGGCCGATCAACGTGCGGGTGGCCAAACGGCCCAATCGGCTCAACTTCGCCTTCATGGAGGCGCTGGACAGTCTTCAATTTCGCCACAATGCCGACTTCAACGGCGCGGACTCCGAAGGCTATGGTCTTCGGCAGACGCTCGTGCGCGACGGGCAGCGGGAATCGACCGCGCGCTCGATGCTGCGCCCGGCAATGAATCGGCCCAATCTCACGGTGCTGACACAGGCGCTCGCCGCCCGGATCATCGTGCGCGACGGCCGGGCCTGCGGGGTTGAGCTGGCGGATGGACGGATCGTAAAAGCGAGCGCCGAGGTCATCCTCACCGCCGGTGCTATCCAGTCGCCGCAACTCTTGCTGCTTTCAGGCATCGGCCCCGGCGCGCATCTGCAGGAGATGGGTATTGAGGTGGTGCATGAATTGCCAGGCGTGGGCAGCAATCTGCACGATCATGTCGCCTGCCCCGTCCACGTCGATACGCGCATAGCCGATTCCTACGGCCTTTCCATGGCTGCCCTGCCCCGCGGCGTGTGGAACGTGCTGGAATATATCTTCGCAAAAAAAGGTCCGCTGGCGGCAAATGTCTTCGAATCCGTCGCTTTTCTGCGGACCGACCCATCGCTGGATCGGCCGGACGTGCAGTTCGTCTTCCAGCCGGCAAGGCGCCTGACCACAAAACTACCGATTCCGGTAGGCCATGGCTATGCGATCAGCCCGGTCGCGCTCTACCCCAAGAGCCGGGGCCGGCTGACGCTCGCCTCGCCCGATGTGACGATGGCACCCCGGATCGATCCGCAGCTGCTGACCGCGCCCGGCGACGTCGATCCGCTGATCCGCGCAATCAAGCTCGCGCGGCGCATCTTTGCGACGCCGGCCTTCGCCCGTTATGCCGGAATAGAGGTCGCGCCCGGACCGGATGTGCAGAATGACGCGCAAATCAGCGCCTTCATTCGCGGCAACGGCTATGTCGTTCATCACATCTGCGGCACCTGCCGCATGGGGTCGGACGAACAGGCCGTGGTCGACCCCACCCTCAAGGTGCGCGGACTTGATGGCCTGCGGGTGGCGGACGCCTCCATCTTCCCGTCCATCGTGGGCGGCAATACCAATGCGCCTACGCTGATGGTCGCCGAGCGCGCCGCCGACATCATTCTCGGCAGGCCTCTCTTGCCACCCGCTCAGCTACCGCCAGAATCCGTTGCGCGCCGTAAAGCGGACCAAACCAGACAATAAGGGGAGAGTGACGTGGCCGTCGAGCATATGAAAACCTGGAAGGTCGGCGATGTCGAAGTGACACGCATCGTCGAACTTTGGGATTTCCAGGATGACATCAACATGACGATGCCGGACGCGACCGCCGAGGAAGTGAAGGCGATCCCGTGGCTGCATCCACATTATGCGACGCCGGAAGGGCTGCAGCGCATGAATTTCCAGGGCTTTCTGGTGACGACACCCACGCGCAAGATGATGATCGACACCTGCATAGGCAATGATCGCCAGCGACCTTTTGACGTGTTCACCGATCTCCAGACCAGCTTCATGGAAGATCTGGCTCACATGGGCGTTGGCCCGAACGACATCGATACGGTGATGTGCACTCACCTTCACCACGATCATGTCGGCTGGAATACATATCTCAAGGACGGCAAATGGGTGCCGACCTTCCCCAATGCCCGCTACCTCTTCGGCCGGGTCGAGAAGGAAGGCTGGGACAGGTTTCGCGAGGACGGACATCACGACATCCGCCATCTGGAGGATTCAGTCGATCCGATCATCGAGGCGGGCCTCGCCGATTTCGTGGAAGCCGATCATCGCATCTGCGACGAAATCTATCTGGAGCAGAGTCACGGCCACACGCCAGGTCATGTCCATGTCTGCATTGAATCGAGGGGCAAGCGCGCGGTCATCACCGGCGATCTGATGCATCACCCGATGCAGTGCGCCATGCCACACCGCACAGCGACCTTCGATCTCGACAAGGATGCCGGACGCGCCACGCGCATCCGCTTCGTCGAAAAATACAAGGACAGCGGCGTACTGGTGATCGGCGCACACTTCGCCGATCCGACCGCCGGGTGGATCAGGACCGAAGGCGACAAATGCCTCTTCGAGGGACTCTTTACGGAGATGCAGGCATGAGCCGGCCGATCCCCGACTACCCGATCGACATCTTCACCAGGGAAAGCGTGCGCAACGCCAATGCAATCGACGATGCACTGCGTGAATTCGCGCCCGCCGTGCGGCTGGCGGACGGCACGGTGATGATTGCGCGGCACCAACATGTTTCGGCAGGTCTGATGGACTGGAAAAGCTATTCCTCGACGTCCCGGCCTTGGCATGATCCCAATTCCGTGCGGCCCGAAATCCTGCTCACTGACGATCCGCCACAGCACAGTCGCGTGCGGCAGGTGATCGGCAATGCACTCTCCCCGCGCGTGCTCGAAGTGATGCGCGGCTATTTCGTACGTGGCGCCGACGAACTCGTCGCCCAGCTGCGCGAACGTGAAGGCGAGACGATCGATGCCGTAGGCGAGATCACGCAGCGCTACGTCTACAAGGTCTTTCCCGATGCGCTCGGTCTGCCCGACGAGGGCCGCGAGCATATGCATGGCTTCAGCCACATGGTCTGGGCAACCATGGGCCCGCCCAATGAATTGTATGAAGAAGCCATGTCGGAGGATTTCGGCGGTGTGGTGGAATGGCTCGACCGCATCTGTGAGCGCTCTATCTTGCGTGAGGACGGCTTCGGCACACTACTCTACAAGGCGGCGGATGCAGGCAAGATCACCCTGCCCGAGGCCAAGTTGCTGCTGCAGACCATCTTGTCGGCCGGGGCGGACACGACTTACATCACGCTGGCGAACGCGCTGCGAGCCTGGGCCGAATATCCAAACGAATATGCCAGGATACGCGCTGAACCCAAGCTGATCCGCAATGCGTTCGAAGAGAGCCTGCGCTGGGATTCACCATCGCGGATGGCTGGGCGCATCACGACGCAGGACGTGGAGATCGACGATATCATCATACCCGCCGGCACGCGCGTCGGCCTGATGTTCGCTGCGGCGAACCGCGATCCACGTTTCTGGGAGAAGCCCGAAACCTATATCGCCGATCGCGACGTCAAGCACAGCGTAGGTTTTGGCTATGGCGTCCATGCCTGCGTCGGCCGCACGCTCGCGCAGATGGAGGCCGCCGCGCTGCTCGGTGCGATCACTCGCGAGGTCGAGAGGATCGAGATCGTTGGCGAGATTGAACCATGGATGACCACGGTCGGCCATGGCCCGGCCAAAGTACCGATGAAGCTGCACTTCAAGAAATGAAGACGGCCGGCGTGATGGGTCGTCACGCCGGAAAATCCACAGACGAGCCAGGGAAACGGAACAATGTATCCATTCAAGGAGGGCAGTTTCGCCCCGCGCAACGGCTGGTATGTCTGCGCGTTTCCGCACGAGATCAACCGCACGCTGATGACACGCTGGATTCTCAACGAACCGGTCGTGCTCTATCGCAAAGAGAGTGGTGAGGCGGTCGCGGTGGGTGGACGCTGCCCGCATCGTCATTATCCGTTGGGAGAAAGCAAGCTGATCGGCGACGCCATTCAGTGCGGCTATCACGGTATCACCTTCGGCCCCGACGGGCGCTGCACCGCAGTGCCGAGCCAGGAGGGCGTGATCCCCAATGTCTATCGTGTGCGCAGCTATCCGCTGGTTGAGAAGGGACTTTGGATGTGGATCTGGCCCGGCGACCCGAGCCTGGCCGACGAAAGCCTGATCCCCGATCCCGTCGAGATCGGGCTGGAAGGCAAGGGGCTTATCCCCCGCGCCTTCTATTCATTGCATGTCAAAGGGCGCTATCAGCTCCTCAACGACAATCTGCTCGACCTGACGCATCTTGGCTATCTGCACGCCTCAAGCATCGGCACGCCGGAAAATGCGAGCACGCCCGAGGAGCGCGAGCAGGACGAGCGCAGGCTGCGTAGCCGCCGTTACCTCAAGGGCGCAGCCTGCCCGGATGCGATTGCGCAGATCAGCGGCTATTCAGGCCCGATCGATCGGGTGGCAGGCATGGACTTCTATGTACCGGGCTTCCATGCGGGCGTGGATGACACCAAGGTTGGGGATCCCGACGATCCGCGCTACGGCGAGCTTATCAACACCGGTAACGTCTATCATGCGGTGACGCCCTCGACGCATAGCGAGACGCTCTATTTCTTCGCGATGGCCGGCATGAGCGACACGCAGCTCGATTTCCTCGAAGAATATCTCAAAGCGGTGGTTGATGAAGACGTCTTCGCAACCGAGGAGATTGAGAAGATCATCCAGAAGATCGGCGCGCTGCCGCCTGAACTCATGCTCAAGAGCGATGCCACGGCGGTCATCGGCCGGCGTATGCTGCAAGCCATGATGGATGCCGAGAATACAGGGCCGGAACCAATGCGCAAAGCCGGGTAGCGTTGCGCGGGCCGGCCCACCTCGGTCTTTCATGGCTGGGATGATGCCGGTCATCCGTTCACTTATAGCCAAATCGACTTCGTTGCCGTCCAAGAGCGGGCGATGCCTTTCCCACTAAACAGGTCTGCCGTCGTATCGACAGGTCCGAATAGGGGGAGGAAACACCATGAAAATAGCAAAGATCATTCTTTCCACGACCGCGCTGTCATTTTGCATCGCGGCGCCAGCGACTGCGCAGAGCCAAGCGCCGCAAGAGACAGGCAGCGATCAGCCGGCCGCTTTCACCGACGACATCGTTGTGACCGCGCAGTTTCGCGAACAGCGTCTGCAGGATACGCCACTTGCAATCACGGCGGTTAATGCCGCGATGCTCGAGGCGCGGAGCCAGACCAACATCCAGGAAATCTCCAATCAGGCGCCGAACGTGACTCTGCGCGCCAACAACACCGCCTTCGGTTCCTCGATGATTGCCTATATCCGGGGCGTCGGACAGGATGATTCCAGCTTCCAGATCGAACCGGGCGTCGGCCTCTATGTCGATGATGTCTATTTCTCCTCGCTGACCGGCACGCTGATCGATCTTATCGACCTCGATCGCGCGGAAATTCTGCGCGGGCCTCAAGGTACGCTCGCAGGCAAAAACTCGATCGGCGGTGCGATCAAGCTCTTCTCCAAGAAACCCGATGGCAATGACGGCGGTTATGTGGAAGCGACGGTTGGCGGATATTCCCGCATCGACTTCCGCGGTGCGGCCAATCTGACCCTGGTGCCGGACAAGCTCTTCGCGCGCATCTCAGGGGTCTCCCGTAACGAGGACGGCTATGTCGATCGCTACGACTATGGCTGCCTCCATCCCGGTCAAGGCGTGATCGCGACAAATACCGGCACCAGTTGCAAGCTGGGCACACAAGGCGGCAAGTCGGTGGGCGCAGGGCGCCTGGGCGTGCGCTGGATCGCCTCCCCCGATATTGAGGTGAACATCGCTGCCGACTTCACACAGGACAAGTCCGAGGCGGGTGCGGCAGTCGTCACGGATATCTATGCCGATAATGGTATCGTCTTCAACGGCGTGCCTTATGATCGCCGTTTCGTACCGGATCGCAAATATCTCAACTACTCGACCTTCACCGATGCCCGTGCACCCGATGCCGCCCATCCCTGGCGTCCGTTCACCGCACCGCCAATCCAGCACTTCAAGGGCTGGGGCACTTCCGGCACGGTCGATTGGAATCTGGGTGACGGCTATTCGCTCAAGGCCATCACCGCCTATCGCTGGTATCGCAACGACTATGCCGAGGATTCGGATGGCTCGCCGCTGCCGGTGCAGCTCGTGGTCAACCACGCGAAATATTGGCAGTTCAGCCAGGAACTACGCCTCAATGGCTCGATCGGTGATCTCATCGATTATACAGTCGGCGCCTTTTACCTGAAGTCCGACGGCACCATCGCCTCGCGCGTCGACCTGCCTTATGGCGGTGACCTCGACTTCGTGCCATCCGACCGCTCCAAGGCGAGCAGCCTTGCCGGCTTTGCGCAGGCGACCGTCCACCTGACCGACAAATTCGACTTCATCGGCGGTTATCGTCTGACACGTGACAAGAAGGAGTCCTTCTACGTCCGCAAGAACCCGGATGGCACAGAGATCGGCAGCGACGTTACAGGCCCGAACGGCTTCCTCTATGGTCTTGATGGCAGCTCCGGCCAATTCCGCAAGACCCGGCATGATTTCCGCGCCAATGTCACTTACCGTTGGACAGACGACTTCATGACCTATGCGCAGATCGCGACGGGCTATAAGGGCGGCGGTATTAACCCACGTCCCTATTTCCCGTCCCAGATCGTGCCGATCGCGCCGGAAACACAGGTCGCCTATGAGATTGGCTTCAAGTCCGATCTGTTCGACCGGCGGGTACGCCTCAACATGTCGGCCTTCTACAACAATTATAAGAACATCCAGCTCACGGCGGTGAGCTGCGACGATATCTCACCTTTCCCCGGCGCACCCTGCTACGCGCCGCTCAACACCGGAAGTGCGCATGTGAAGGGCGTCGAGGCGGAAACGACGATCCGCCCGATCGACGGCCTGCTGATCGATGCCTCGGCCAGCTATCTCGACTTCAAATATTATGAACTGCTGCCCGGGACGCTCGTCGATCCGGGCGACGTCTCCCCCTATACACCTAAATGGAAGTGGAGCATCGGCGCGCAATATGAGATTCCGGTGGGCGAAATCGGAACGATCACGCCACGCATCGACGCCAGCTACCAGTCTGACAGCTATGCGCTCGCCGCTAATGATGCGCTGAACCTGCTCGACTCCTACACGCTGGTGAATGCACGGCTGACCTGGAAGTCCACTGAAGGCGACTGGATGCTGGCAGCCGAAATCACCAACCTCACCAACAAATATTATTTCCTCTCCAAGCAGGTGCCGTCCAATGCCGGCTATATCAACGGCCAGCCGGGCGCGCCGCGTCGCTATGCGGTAACGCTGCGCAAGACGTTCTAGGACAGAGGAAGGACCAACCGGGCATGCCGATACGCTTTGATCTGACCGGGCAGGTCATCCTCATCACAGGTGCAGGGAGGGGCCTTGGCCTCTCCCTCGCACGCGCAGCACATGAAGCCGGCGCCATTGTCGCTGCACTCGACATCGATACGGCGTTGCTCGACGAAAATTATGCCGATACGCCGGGGATCATGCGGCTGACCGTCGATGTCGCCGACCATATCGCCTTCGCCGAAGCGGCCAGGAGCGTGGTGAAACACCATGGCCGCATCGACGCGGTCGTCAACAACGCGATGCTCATCCGATACGAGCCGCTCGACCAGATCACGCCCGAGGGGCTGGATCGCATGCTGGCGATCGGCATCAAGGGCAGCGTGGCCGGTGCGCAGGCACTCGTACGGCACTTCGATCCTGAACGTGGTGGTGCACTCATCAACATGACTTCACCGGTCGGTGAACGCGGTTACGCCGGCACGCTCGCCTACGCCATGGTGAAGGGCGCGCTCGCATCGATGACCCGCACGCTCGCCGTGGAACTCGGCCCGCGCGGCATCCGCGTGAATGGGGTCGCACCTGGCTCGATCCCGACGCCGGGCGCGGTCGCGCTCACCACACGCGAGGAATATGAGCGCCGCGCCGCCAACATCCCGCTACGCTTCATCGGCGAGGAGCAGGACTCCACCAACGCCATTCTGTATCTGCTGAGCGACGCCGCGAAATTCGTGAGCGGCGAGATTCTCCACATCGATGGCGGGATTGCCGCGAAAGGCTGAAAGAGAGTGACGCAAGAGGAGCCCCATTATCGCATCCGTGCACTGCGCTATGCTCGCCATGAGCGCAAAGCGGCTGAGAATTTCATCAGCGGCGATGACCACGCCACAGACATGCCGCTCGACTATTATATCTGGCTGATCGAACGCGACGACATGGCCCCAATCCTCGTCGACTGCGGCTTCGGCCAGGAGGCCGCTGACCGACGAGGTCGCACGCTGCTGCGCACGGTCGACAAGGCCCTTGAAGACGCAGGTGTGGAACTGAACGACATCGCGCATGTCATCATCACCCATTTACACTATGATCACGCGGGCAATCTGGCGCTCTTCCCCAACGCACGCTTCCACATTCAGGACGCGGAGATGGCTTATGCGACAAGCCGGGCGATGACCCACAAGATGATGCGCGCGCCTTTCGACCCCGGACCGGTCGCTGAGATGGTGCATCTGATTTATGGTGACCGCGTCGTCTTCCACGCCGGTGAAGACCAGTTCGCGCCGGGCATCAGGCTGCATCATCTCGGCGGTCACAGCATGGGCATTCAGGCGGTGGAGGTCGCGACAATGCGCGGTCCGGTGATCCTCGCCTCAGATGTGGCACATCTCTACGCCAATCTCACCCGCGAGATTCCATTCCCCATCGTCGCCGACGTGGTCGCCTATCTGGACAGCGGCCGCAGGCTCCGCGCATTGGCGCCGAGCCTCTCGCACATCATCCCCGGCCATGATCCATTGGTCGGCACACACTTCCCCCCCGATGGCGATCGGCCAGACATAGTGCGCGTCGATCTCCCTCCCCTTCATCCTATCGAGGAGCAGCAATGACGAGCATCGGTTTTGTGGGTCTGGGCCGCATGGGCGCAGGCATGGCGGCGCGCCTGATCGGGCAGGCCGATGCCCTCTATGTTCACGATATTGATGCTGGTGCCGTCGAGACGCTGGTAAGCGCAGGCGCTGTTGCCGCCAGCTCAGCCGCCGATGTCGGTGCGAAGGCGGACATCGTGCTGGTCAGCCTTCCCACACCCGCGATCGTGCAGGAGACGCTACTTGGCGCGAACGGTATCGCTTCGGGGGGCAAAGTACGCACGATCATCGATCTTTCGACCTCCGGCCCACAAATGGCGGCGAAGCTGCACGAGGTACTGAGCACGAGGAATATAGCCAGCTATGACGCGCCGGTTTCGGGCGGAGTTGCCGGCGCACGGGATGGCAAGCTCTCTCTGATGGTCGCTGGCCCCGAAAACGGCTGGCCGGAAGTGGAAACGCTGCTGGTGCGCCTTGGCAAGCCCTTCTACATGGGTGAAACCCCTGGCGCGGGCCAGACGATGAAGCTCGTCAACAATCTGCTGGGTGCAGTCGCGATTGCAGTGACGGCCGAGGGGATGACGATGGGCATCAAGGCCGGTCTCGACCCCGCCCGGATGATCGAGGTGCTGAACCAGTCGACGGGCCGCAACTCCGCCACACAGGACAAATGGCCCCGATCCGTGCTGCCGCGCACTTTCGACTTCGGCTTCGCGGCCGCCCTGAGCCTCAAGGACATGCGGCTCGCTGCCGAGGAAGCCAAAGCGCTCGACATGCCCTTCCCTTTCGGGAATCTCGTCGTCGATCTGCTACAGCGGACGCTCGACAGTTTCGGCCCGGATGCGGACTTCACTGCCATGGCACAGACGGTGGAGCAGGACGCAGGCCTCGATCCCTATCGCGCGGCATGATCGCTGCGCCTTCCTCCCGGCAGTTTGTCTGCCCGTAACTTCGTCAGATGGTCTCTTGTCATACCAAAGACCATGCGCCTATGAGGGGGCAGGATTGCGGAGGACGTTTTGAACGAAGTTGATCAATCGCTGCGGCTGCGCGCTGCGCCACGCCTGAGGACACTCGTGGCGGAGCGTATTCGCGAAGCCATCTCGACCAATCGGTTTCCACCGGGCACGCGCCTGGTCGAGCGCGAGTTGTGCGACCTGCTCGGCGTTTCGCGCACCTCGATCCGCGAGGCACTGCGCGAGTTGGAGAGCGAGGGACTGATTACCGTCGACAGCGGCCGGCTGATGGTTGCAGTGCTTTCGGAGCGGGAGGTGCGCGACATCTATCAGGTGCGCACCCAGCTGGAGGGTCTTGCCGCGCGGCTCTTCGCCCGCAATGCCACCGAGCAGCAGTTCAACGAGCTGGAGGAAGCTGCAGAACAGCTCTTCGCCATCTACCGTGACTATTCGACGGCGCCTTTCCTCGTTGCCAAAGCACGTTTCTACGAAGCGCTGTTCGATGGTGCAGGCAATGAAGTCGCTGCCTCGATGTTACGCATCATCCACACCAAGGTCTCGCAGTTGCGCGCCGCATCTCTGGCAAGCGGGGATCGTGCCAAATCTTCGATCAGCGAGATCCAGGCACTGATGGAAGCACTTAAAGCGCGCGATGAGAACCGTGCCGAGGCACTCTGTATCCAGCACATCGAGAATGCGAGCAAGGCCGCAATGGCGGCGCTGCGGCAAGGATAACCGAATTGGATGAGAAGCAGTGCTCCGGGGACAACCGGACCAGATGCAGTTGATGGACATACCCACCCATGTGTCCTTGCCGTCGCAGGCGCACATGGGCTCTATCCGACAAGATTAAGCCTACCGCGGCAGATGGATCGGTGCGGGTGCAGCCCTGCCCCGGATCATGTCCGATGCCTTTTCAGCCACCATGACCGTGCCGGCATTGGTGTTGCCGCCGATGAGGCGCGGGAAGATCGACGCGTCGACCACGCGAAGCCCCTCAATACCATGCACCCGCAGCTGCGGGTCGACCACGGCGTCGGCCCCGGTGCCCATCTTGCAGGTACCAGCCGGATGATGGACGGTTGCGGCATTGGCCCGCACATAGCCTTCCAGTTCTGCATCGCTGCTCAGCAATGGCCCCGGCATACGCTCGGTCGCCTCATAGCGCGCGAAGCTGGGCGAGGCGAACGCCCGCCGTGCAAGGCGAACGCCGCGTATTAGCGTATCGATATCCTTGCGCGCACTGCCCAGCTGCGGATCGATGCGCGGCGGCGCCAGCGGGTCGGACCCGGCGAGTGTCACCGTACCCCGGCTTTCTGGATAGAGATCAACAAGGCTGATTGCATAACCATGTCCCAAGGGAAGCGGGAAGCGATTGCGGTTGCGCCGCGCCGGCTGGAAGACGACCTGCATGTCCGGTCGGTCGAGGCCCGGCTTGCTGCGAATATAGGCTGTTGTCTCAAAAAGATTGCTGCCCAGTTGCCCCTTGCCAAACAGATATTGGAAGACGCTCCAAATATCGCGCGGCATGGCGCGCACGGAAATGCCGTATGACGGCGCCCTGGGCGCATCCATGACGACTGATATGGCGAGATGATCCTGCAGGGCGGCACCAACACCGGGTAGATTGAGTATGGGATCGATGCCGGCTGCCTTGAGCATGGCGGCGGGACCGATGCCCGATAGCTGGAGCAGTTGCGGAGACTGGAACGCGCCCGCGCAGACGATTGCTTCACCCCGCACGGCCAATGTCACGATCTCGTCTTCGCGCTGGAGTTCGACGCCTGTTATCCGTTTTTCGGTTATCACCAGCCGGCGCGCAAATCCGCGCATGACGATGAGATTGGGTCGCTTCAGAGCCGGGCGCAGATAGGCGGTGGCTGTAGATACGCGCTTGCCGCACGCGATCGTGCCCTGCCGATAGCCTGCCCCTTCCGGCTCGGCGACGCCGAAATCCGGGCATGCGGGGAATTGCAGTTCAGCCATGGCGGCGAGAAAATCCTCGTTGAGTGGATTGGGGCCCGGCACGAAGCTCACTCGCATAGGGCCGCCCTGTGCATGGAAGGAAGAGCCGGGATAATCACGATTATCCTCCGAACGGAGGAAATAAGGGAGCACCTCCGAATAGCTCCAGCCGCTATTGCCCATCGCGGCCCAGTCGTCGAAGTCGCGGGCATTGCCGCGATAATAGGCCATGCCGTTGATCGAACCCGAGCCGCCGACAACGCGGCCGCGCGGCAACGGGATACGGCGATTGTCCAGGCATCTCTGCGGCTCGGTTGCAAAGCCCCAGGTCAAGGACTTGGATATAATGGCGGCGCCCACTGCCGCGGGTATACGCACGAAAGGATGGCGCTCGCTGCCGCCCGGCTCGATGAGACAGACGCGTATATCGGGATCTTCCGAGAGGCGCGCCGCGAGCACGCAGCCGGCCGTCCCCGCGCCGATCACTACATAATCGAAGGTCAAATCATCGCTCGCTGCGGGTCTGCTCATCGCTACCTTGCCTCATCCTCTTCTCATCGCCTCTAACCCGCCACGAGCCGGGCGTCTTGGCCCAGACCGAAGGCCCATATGCGCGCCGCGAACCTGCCTCTCCGGCACGCCTGCCTTCGCGCACTGTCAAACGGTCTTCGTTGCTATCCAAGAGCCGTCGCAGCCCGGACGCTAAACATGGAGATCGATGAGATGAAACTGCGCTGTGAGTGAGCGTGGAGCGGACACGGAGTAAAAGGGTGCAGGCCAGGACGATCGAGACCGCGACACTGAACGAAACCGTAAATGCGCGCGGCGCGGCCTATCCGCTTCAGGGCCGCTACGATCCCGCCTATCGAGCGGTCGTCGAGGCGTTCATCGAGAATTTCCGGGTGGAGGACGAGGTCGGCGCCGCCTGCTCCGTGGTGAAGAACGGCCGCACCGTCGTCGACATCTGGGGTGGGTTCGCGAACCGCGAGCAGAACCAGCCCTGGCTCGAACATTCAACCGTCTGCATGATGTCGGTGGCAAAGGGCGTGACTGCAATCGCCTTCAATATGCTGATCGAACGCGGTCTCATCGATGTGGATGCGCCGGTGGCGCAATATTGGCCTGAGTTCGCCCAGAACGGAAAGGACAAGATCAAGGTCCGCTGGCTGCTCGATCATACGGCAGCGATCCCCGTACTGACGACGATGCCCCTGTGGCCCGGAGCGATGTTCGACCGCGAATCCTATGTCGATGCGCTTGCCGCGCAGGCCCCCTTGTGGGAGCCGGGCACCAAAGCCGCCTACCACGTGCATAACATGGGCTATCTGCTGGGTGAAGTGATGAAGCGGGTATGCGGAAAATCCGTCAGCGCCTTTGTGCGGGACGAGATTACCGGGCCGCTCAAGGCAGAATATAATATCGGCCGTCTCAACCCTGACGAGATCAATAACGTCGTCGAGGTGATACCCAACATGAACGCACGGCTCTTCGCCGCCAAGGATGTCGAGATGCCGGACAACGCCGAGTGGGACGGCACAACCCTGCGGCCGCTCGCCTTCCGCCAGAACCCGATCGAGCCGTGGCACACCACGCTCAACTCGGCAGTGTGGAAGAGCGCAGAGATTGCCAGCGGCAACGGTCATGGCAATGGTCGCGGCGTCGCGCGCATCTATGGGGCGCTCGCCAATGGCGGCGAACTGGAAGGCGTTCGCCTGATGACCCCGGCAGGCATCGAGGCGATGATCGTCGAGCAGCACAATCAGGTCGAAATCATGCAGGAACGCCCCTATCATCAGGCGCTGGGAGTGCTGCTGAACACCGCAGAGGCGGTGTATATGGGCCCCAATGCCCGATCCTTCGGCCATCATGGCATCGGCGGATCGATCGGCTTCGCCGACCCTGATGCCGGCATAGGCTTTGGCTATTCCATCAACAAGATGCACGCAGTGGGCGACAACGGCCCGCGCGCGCGCCGCCTCATTGACGCGTTGTTCACCGTCGCCTGAGGGGGCGGCCCATATCATCGACAAGGAGTGCAAATGGGCAAGGAAACCTACGACAAAGGCCTGGAAATCCGCAAGGCTGTGCTGGGAGAAGCCTATGTCTCCCGCGCGCTCGCCCGTTCGGACGATTTCAATAAGCCGTTGCAGGATCTGGTCACCGAATATTGCTGGGGCGCCGTGTGGGGCCGCGAGGGCCTCTCGCGCCGCGATCGGAGCATGATCAACATCGCGATGATCGCCATCCTCAACCGCAAGGATGAACTCAAGGCACATGTGCGTGGTGGTCTCACCAACGGCCTCACCAAGGCCGAGATTTCAGAAATCCTGCTGCAGACTGCGATCTATGGCGGCGTGCCCTGTGCGGTGGACTCCTTCAAGGCAGCCAATGATGCTTTCACCGCTATCGAGGAAGAACAGAAATAATGCCCCTTCAAAAAGGAGCCGAAGCATGGACGATCTGCAACGGTTGATGATCGAGCGTGCCTGTCAGCGGCTGGTGCTGCAGTTTGCGCAATATAATGACGACCTCGACCATGAGAGCCTGGCGAACCTTTTTGTCGAGGATTGCGTCTTCGCCCGGCCGCTAGACCCGCAATATCCTTACTATGGCAAGGACAAGGTTCATGCCATCTTTCGCGACCGCAAAGCGCGTCTCACCCGCCATGTGATGACCAATATCCTCATCGACGTGCTCTCGGAAGATGAAGCGAAGGGCCGCAGTTATGTCACCATGGCGTCAAGTGGCACCCCGAACGAGAAGTGGCCACGCGAAGGCGAAGGCATCTTCATGGGTGCCTTCGATGATGTCTTCGTGCGAACGGACGATGGTTGGAAGTTCAAATCGCGCATAGGCAATGTCGCACTCTATCAGGGGGGTGAAGTACCCGATATCCCGCCCCCGACACCGGAACAGAGAGGAGTGAAGGGATGAGCGTCAAAGCCAAGACCGCGCAGGAGCAGACGGTCCTCGATTTTTTCACCGCGCTCAGCACCGGCGATCTCGAGCTGCTGCGCCCTTTCCTGACCGCAAACTCCGTATGGGAACCCAGGGTAAAGGACATACCCGGCGCAGGCGCATACAAGGGCATGGCGATTATCGACGAGTTCCTTGCACCCGTGCGTGGGATGTTCAACCCCGGCGATCCCAAGGTGCATGTCCATAACATGTTCTCCGCCGGCGATTTCGTCTGCGTGGAATCGACCAGCACCGGTGGCCTTCCCGACGGGCGACGCTATGACAATGCCTATTGTTGGGTGTTCCGCGTCGAAGGAGACAAGGTCCTGATGATCAACGAATATATGGACAGCCACTATGTTGCGCGCCTCTTTGGCCTGTGATGGTGCAGGACGCCATGAAGCCTGATCTTTCCGGGCAGAAAGTGCTGATCTCCGGGGCCGGGCGCGGGCTTGGCAAGGCGATCGCGGAGTATCTCGCGGACTGCGGCATGACTGTCGCGGTGTGTGATATCGACGGCGAAACGGCCAACGCCGTTGCCGCGGGCATAAGGCAGGGCGGCGGCAAGGCAGAAGCCTATGTCGCGGATTTAGGCAAGCGGCAGGCTTTTTTGGATGCCGCCGACGACTTCGCCGGAAAGCATGGCTCGATCGACGCGCTCATCAACAACGCCTCGGTGCTGGTCTACGAGCCAATCGAGGCGGTGAGCGAGGCGACGCTGGACAAAATGCTATCGGGCGGGCTCAAAACGGTGTTCTGGGGCACACAGGCCTTCCTTGCTCATCATGACGAGGGCACGCCGGGAACGATCATCAATTTCTCCTCGCCCGTCGCTTATCGTGGTCGTCCCAATACCGGCGCCTATACCGCTATCAAGGGTGCGGTCGCGGCACTGACGATGGTGCTGGCCGGCGAGCTTGGCCCGCGTGGAATCCGTGTCAATGCGATCGCGCCGGGCTCCGTGCCCACGCCCGCCACCCTCGGCTTTGTAAGCGAGGCCGAATATGAAAAGCGCGCGAGGTCGATTCCGATGCGGCGCCTGGGGCGCACAGACGATATCGCGCAGGCGATCGGCTTTCTGCTGAGCCCGCAGGCGAGCTTCGTGAACGGCGCCATGCTGAGTGTCGACGGCGGCATTATCGCAGCTGGTTGAGCCAGATTACGGGGAGATGACGCACATGACCGCAAGCACCAGTCTGCAAGGCCGCGCAACCATCGTGACAGGCGCGGGCGGCGCGATCGGATCGGCGACGGCAAGAGCGCTCGTGGAAGCGGGCGCGAAAGTGCTGCTCGTCGACATCAGGGAAGAAGCGCTGAACGCGAGCGTCGCCAAGCTGCGCGAGGCGGGCGCCACCGTCGAGGGGTGCGTCGCGGATTGCAGCCAGGAGGCCGATGTACGCCGCTATGTCGGGGCTGCCCTCTCCCACTTCGGGCGGATCGACGGCTTCGTGAACAATGCCGGTGTCGAAGGAAAACTGGGTCCAATCGATACCTATGAGGTCACCGAGTTCGACCGGATCATCACCACCAACCTGCGCAGCATGTTTCTGGGGCTGCGCTTCGTTGCGGAAGTAATGATCGGTCAGGGAAAGGGGGCGATCGTCAATACCGCTTCCATCGCAAGCGAACGCGGTCTCGCAGGGGCCTGCGCCTATAATGCAAGCAAGCATGGCGTACTGGGTCTTACCCGTACCGCCGCCTCCGATCTTGCCGGACGCGGCGTGCGCGTTAACTGCATCATGCCCGGCGTCATCGAGACACCGCTGCTCAACGCCATGCTTGTGCAGATGTTCGAAGGTGGCGTGGAGGAAGGGCAGCGCGTGCTCGGCAAGGTGGCAACGATGGATCGCATCGGCCAGCCCATGGAAATCGGCGCGGTGATGGCCTTCCTGCTTTCGGACGCTGCCTCTTTCGTGAACGGCGCGGCGTGGGCGGTGGATGGCGGCGCGCTGGCGACAATCCGCAATTGAAGTTTGCCTCAGGTCTGCCTGCCGCTTCTGTGCTTCTGTGCTTCTGCTTTCGCAGGAGCACAGTTCTGTCCCATTTATCTCAAGCGGGCATTGCAACCGGCTGAGTGACATTGCGGCGCATACCAGCACGATATTCGCGCGGGGCGACATCGAAGCGGCGACGGAAAGCGCGACAGAACGAACTCAAATCATTGAAACCCACATCGAAGGCGACGTCGGTGATCGAGCATAGGGTCCCTTCGCGCTTCAATCGCGTGCCGGCAAGCTCAAGCCGGCGATGTTGAATATAGGCCGTCGGCGTCGTCGCCATTTCGGCGAAGAGCATCTGCACATAGCGCGCACTCACGCCCATATGACGGGCGATATTGTGTACATCGAGATCGGGATCGCACAGATTGGCCTCAATTACGGCAAAGAGCGCGCGGCGTCGCTCCTCGCGTGCATTACCCTCCCGCACATTGGCGCGCTCTGCCGCATAGGCCATTTCGAGCAGCGGCCAGATCATGTCGTCGAAAGCATCGACCCAAGCGCCAGGTGCCTTTTGCATCTGCACCCAGGCGTCCCGCAAAAAGCGCGAAAACAATGCGCCGGGGCCTGAATTACCACGAATGGGCACGCCTGCCATCTGACGGATGCGCGGCAACCGCTCCTCTGCCGCTGCGACCGGAATACGCAGGATGAGTGCCTCGTTGATCGCATCGAACTCGGTCAATGTCTCCTGACTGCCGTCGAAGAGGACGAAGTCGCCTTTTTCAAGATCACTGATACGACCACCGGCCAGATTGCGGCTGCTTCCACTGTTCTGGATCTGGAGATTGAGGCGCTCCGTGGGACCGTGATTGCCGCCGGAAAGACGCGCCGGGCCCGAGACGACCGAGATGATCTCACAATTGCGAAAGCGAATCCGCTGCATGTCTGCATTGAACGTTTCGGGGCACAGTGCTTCGACCATGATCGGACCGACCAGCTGCTGCACCACGTCGTTCCAGTAAGGAAGCCTCTCCTCGACCGGAAGGTCGCGGGTCGTGATTTCCTCAATCATGCTCGCCATCAAACTCCTCCCACGACTCTTCGTTCGCTAGAGCATTTCGTACGATTGTCAGACAATATTAGCAACAGATAATCGCACATCGCGATAGCCACGCCAGAAACGGCTTCGTTGCCGAACCTGTGCGATCATTTGTTCAGCCAATGTCATCTGGAATAGAGAATATCTGCCCGACCGGTCAGCATCGTTTCCCTTCGCATTGGCTGCGCGCCGTCGATGTTGACTGGCTAAGGCACGGTATCTTCACGCGGCCTGTCTGGCATGGAGCATATGTGCAGCATCGCCGACGGCCGCTTATCCTTCGACGCCAGGTTCATGGCCCGCGTCTTCAGGCCGGAAACGTTCGTATTCAGCCCTGCTCAGAACTTCGGCCACTCATTATCGTCTGATCTGAAAGCTGCCCGCGATATCTTGCTTCAACGGATAGCGAGCGCAGTGCCCGGCGCACCGGTCGCGCCGACGATACCCATCGGTGCATAGGAAAAAGCAAACTCCCAAACCTTGTCGCGCTTCAGCTCCTCGGTAACGGCACATTCGAGCAGATAGATGCCGTTCATCGCCATCATCTCAATATGGACGGGCATGGCGAGATCAGGATCGGGATTGGGTGAAGCCTCCACGACCAGCGTGTCCGCGCCGACAATCGCCACGCCCTTCTTCGCCAGCCAGCGCGCTGCCTCCAGGCCGATGCCGGGAGAACTGGTCAGGAAGGTCTTGTTGTCGGTCTTCCAATATCGACCCCAGCCGGTGTGGATGAGGACAACATCGCCCTCGCCGATGCTCTCGGGCTTGAGGCCTTGCTTACGCAACGCGCCTTCGAGATCGGCGACGGTGATCTCGGTGCCGGCGGGTAGCACCCTGCCCTTGTAGCCTTCAATGTCGATCAGCACGCCGCGCGTAAAAAAGGGCTTGATGTGCTCGACGCCCAGTTGCTTGAGACCGGCAGGGCCATGCACCTGCTCCCCGGTGCGCCCGCCATAATATATCTCCTTGCCACCGACCTTGACGCCGACATGACCAAGCGCGTCCAGCTGTGTGCCGATCTGCCCGATTTGCGTGGCGAGGAAATCGTCATTGTAGAAGGCGCCATTCGTGCCGAACGGCCCGCCTGCCACACCGCCAGTGCCAGTCAAGGCAAAGACGCGGTTGGCGAATTTGGGCATGCTGTCCTCATAATCATGCGCGAGCCTGTATATCCTGCCCTTGGTGATAAGCCTGGCCGCTTGCAGTGCCTTAACTGGGGTCTGCGTGTTCGAAGCACCGGCCTGATCCTCCGCACCCCAGCGACCGACCTGCGGCACCTGCGTCTCAGCGTGCGCAGGGAAAGTGGCTAACAGCATTACCGAGAGAAGCGGGACAGGGCGGATCATGCGGGTCTCCAAATATCAGTCGTGGACGGTGGCATCGCGCGGCGTGCCCCAGAAGATCGCGGCAGACAAAAGGGCTGGGATCGCCAGCAACAGGCAGATGAGCGCGATGGAAAGCCCCTCGTCCCGCAACAGCCCGGCCGTCAGTGGCCCGAAAATGGCGCCAACCCGGCCAGCGGTAGACGCAATGCCAGCGCCGGTCGCGCGCATTTGCGGCGGATATGCGAGTGCGATTGTGGAATAGATGGACGCGGCGGAGGCGAAGAGGACAGCACCCAGAACCAGCGCCAGAACAGTGAGCATGGGCAGGCTCGGCGGCATTAGCGAGAACAGAATAATGCAGGCTGCAACTCCGACGAGAGAAAGTGTCGTCACCTTGCGCAGGCCAATATTCGCCGCGAGCGCGCCGGCAGCCAAACCACCGGCCACGCCACCAATGCTGATCGAGAGCGAGAAGGAGATGCCCGCGCTGTCCGACAAGCCCATTTCGGCGACCCATTTGGTCGCCCAGTTGAAGATGAAATACCAGGAGAACATGTTGGCCGCCTGCCCTGCGCAGACGCGCATGACCCGGCGCAGCATCGCCGGCTCCAGGAAACGCGCGAGACCTTCTCGCCCGACACCCTCTGCCTTACGGGGAGGCAATGCATCGAGCGTGGCGATGCCTAACCGATCCAGCACCTTATTTACCTTGGCAAGCGCACCGACCGGTTGACGACTGAGCAGGAACTCCAGCGATTCCGGAAGGCGCCAGGCGATAAGCGGCAGCAGTAGCGCAGCAAGCAGCGCGCCGCCCCAGAAGATCGAATGCCAGGTGAAATATTGAAGCAGGAGGATGGCAAGCGAGCTGCCCAGCACAGAGCCCACCGGATAACCGATGACGACAAGACCAACCGAGAGTTCGCGCCGATTGGCCGAGCTATACTCCATCGCCAGCGTGCCGGCCGTGCTCGTCATGCCACCCATGCCGATGCCGGTGATGACCCGACCCAAGGCAAGCAGGCCCGGTCCGGGAGAGGATGCGCACAGTGCCATTCCGACTGCCATGAGCACGAGTGCCCCCATGATGGCCGGGCGGCGGCCGAATATGTCCGCACAGGGAGAGATGAGCAGCGCACCGATGCTCATACCGATAAGGCCGGCGCTGAAGAGAAAACCGAGCGTGCCGGGGCTGAGTGTCCATTCCCGTGCCAGCACGGGCGCGGCGACGGCAAGGGAGATGATGTCGTAACCGTCGATGAAGTTGATCGCAACACACAGGCTGACGATGAACCATTGGTCCCACTTCATCTTTCGATCGCGCAAGACGCGACGTGGATCTATCACGCCATCACTCTCCAATAAGTCTTGTTATGTGAAGAAATGCCGAGGAAGCCGGCGACACGCAACAAAGCGTGCCGCCCGCCCGATCGTCAGAAGGTTTTCTTGATCGTCACCGCCCATTCCCGCGGGCGTCCGGGCGTCCCCTGCGCCGTACCCAGGCTGGTGATAAGCCCGTCATATTTGTTGAGATAATAATATTTGTCGAAGAGATTGGTGACCACCAGCGATCCTTCCAGACCGTCGCCCAGCCTGAGCGTGAGGCGCGCATTGGCCAGTGTGGTGTCGGGCACACGGTTGGTCGGACGGTTGAGTGTAAGGCTCCAGAACTCCGACTGATAGGCAATGTCGAAGCGCGGCGTCAGCGAGACGTCGCCGCCCAATGGGATCTCGTACTGGATACCGCCGCTCGCCTTCCACTTGGAGGTGAACGGCATCACCATGTCATAGGTGATGCCCGAGCCGAGAATGGCAGGGATGAGATACTTGTACTGAAAATCGAGATAGCTCAGCGAGCCATCTATCGTCAGGCCACCCGTCGGGTGAATATCGGTCTCGATCTCGAAACCTTTCACATCGGCACGACCGGCGTTGAACGGCACGTTGGAAACCGGAAAGCCTCCAAAGCCATTGGTGATATTGAGTTGGATATCCTTGTACTTGTTGAAGAAGGCGGAGACGTTGAACCGCATCAGGCGATCAAACAGGTCCGTCTTTGCGCCGATTTCGAACGCGGTCATGCTCTCCGGACCGAAGGAGACGACATGGCTGGCGACGAAGGGCTTGGGATTGATGCCGCCGCCTTTGAACCCGGTCGCCACATTGGCGTAGAGCAGCACTGCGTCCGAAAGACGATAGTCGACGTTGAAGCGATAGTCCCAGCGCTTCTTGGAATAGTCGCCGGTAATGCCATTGAGTGCCACCGGTGCGCCTGAAGGATCCTTTCGAACGAAACGGAAGAATTTCGATTCGTCCGTGTAACGAAGACCCGCTGAGAAATTGAGGGCGTCCGTGGCATGCAGCACGGCATGGACGAAGCCCGACTTGCTATCTGACGTCACGACGTCGCCGGTAATGTTGTCGAGCGTCGGCAGATTGACCCGCCCCCCCAGCACGCCGCGTCCGTCATAATAGAAGCCGCCCACCGTATAATCGATGAGGTCGCCGATCGAGCCGTTCAGGCGAACTTCCTGCGTAAAGGAATGGAAGTCGACCTTATTATGCTGCGTCGAAAGACCATAGGGCGTGCCATCGCCGTCGAGATCGAAAAAGCCGCTGTAGGAACGATAGGCGGTGATCGACGTGACCTGCATGTCATCGTTCAGATCATAGGTGATCTGACCTGAGAGACCATAGCCGTCCAGCGAATTGGTGCCCGAATAAGAATAGCCCTTCGCCGGATTTGCGTAGGTCGTGTATGTCACCCACTTCTCCCCGGTCACGAACTTGGACAGTGGGAAAGTCGGCTGCTTGGTGGGATCGACGTAGAGGACCGGCGCCGGAGTAGGTCCGGAATCATCGGAATAGACGTCACCGATCAGATTGACCTCAAGCCGGCTCGTCGGCGTCCAGCGCAGCGAGGCGCGCAGACCATTGAAATCGATCTTTCCTTCCTTGCCAAGGACGCAGTCCAGCGAGCCGCCCACCGCCTCGACGCCCTGCCCAGGGAACACGCAGCCATAGTCCTTGCGCGTCACATAGCCGCGTGTGCGCTTCGACACGCCGGACAGGCGCAGGAAGAGCTGATCGGGAACCAGCAAAAGATCCGCGCTGGCGCGCAGGTCCATGCGATTGAACGAACCATAGGTTCCCTCAATGAAACCTGTGTTCGATCCGGTCGGCTTCTTGGAATAGAGTTTCACGGCGCCGCCGATGGAGTTCTTGCCGGCCAGCGTACCCTGCGGACCACGCAGAATCTCGACACGGTCGAGGTCGAGCAGGTCGAGCTGCGATCCATAGACGGTCGGATAATAGACGTCGTCGATATAAACGCCCACCCCAGGCTCATAAGCGAAATTATAGTCGATCTGGCCAACGCCACGAATTGAGACGACGGCCGCGTTACCATAAGCGGCAACGGTCGGCTTCATCGTCACGTTCGGCGCGGCCGAGGCGATCTGGATCAAGTTGCTCTGGCTGCGCGCTTCCAGCATGCCGGAATTGACCGCTGTGATCGCGATCGGCGTATCCTGCAGGCGCTGTTCACGGAATTGCGCGGTCACCACAATGTCCATGTCCGACGACGTATCTGCTTCCGCAACATCTTGCGTTGGCGCCGTTTCCGGTGATGCCGCAGCCGTCTGTGCGGCAAGGCTGGACGGCAGAGCGATGAAAGCCGTCGCCGCCAACAATGCAGCGCGCGTCAACAGTCCGCCGCTCTTTTCTCTGTCCATGATTATCCTCCCCATGTGGATTGCGTTTCTTCGGAGGATCAGGAAATTCTTGCAGTCACCAGTCTTCGCTGAGATCGCGGCTGGTGACGTCTTCCATCTCTCCAGTCTCTGCCTCTCATTATTCCACGCGACTTATGGAGCGACTTGGGCAATAGCGAAGCGGAGTTGCGCAAAGCGAAGACAAGGCGCCGTTACGTTGCCGCCGTTCAACGGCGTCTGACCGATACCTTGTCCAGCCGGACATTGTAGAGAGAGCCGGGCGGCACAGCGGCGTCGATCGCATCGAGCACATCATGCGACAAGCGGGTATTCCCGGCGGCAAGCAGCGATTCGAGCTGCGCTGGCGTACGCGGGCCGATGATCGCGGCAGTCACATCCGCATTGGCGAGGATGAAGCCGATAGCGAGTTCGATGAGGGTAAGACCGGCATCATCCGCAATGGTATCGAGCCGCGCAAGAGCCGCGAATTTGGTGCGATAGAGCGGATCGTCCGGGTCGAACACGCCTTGAAGGCGACGCGCGAAATAGGAGATGCGATTATTGCCATCAAGATCATCGCGCGCCCGATATCTGCCGGTGAGGAAGCCGTTGTCGAGCGGACTGAAGACTATCTCGCCCATGCCATATCGACGACAGGCGGGGAGGACATCCCGCTCGATTTCGCGCGAAAAGATCGAATACCAGGACTGATCGCAGCACAAGCGCCCGAGCCCCATGCGCTCGGAAATGGCATGTGCTTCCACGATCCTGTCGGCCGGAAACATGGAGCAGCCGAAGCTTCTGATCTTGCCCTGGCGGACGAGATCGGTGAGTGCGCCAATGGTCTCTTCCAGGTCGGTATGCGGATCGAACCGGTGGAACTGGTAGAGATCGATATGGTCAGTGCCGAGACGCCGCAGGCTGGCTTCAACCTCGCGCATGATCCATCGGCGCGATCCGCCGCGATGGTTCATTGTCTCTCCCATCGGATTACCGAATTTGGTGGCGAGCACGATATCGTCCCGACGTCCCTTGAGCGCTCGGCCGACGATCTCCTCCGCCTCGCCCCAGGAATAGGTGTCGGATGTATCGATGAAGGTCACGCCGGCATCGAACGCGCTGTGGATCATGCGTTCGCACTCAGCATGATCATGGTTTCCCATCTTGCCGAACATCATTGTGCCCAGGCACAGCCGGCTGACCCACATGCCTGATCGGCCCAGGACCGCCTGTTCCATCCTTCTCTCCCCCGATTTTTATGAAACGCCCCAGTCGTTCAACACTTGCGCATGCGTCGCGGCATCGGCGGTCGCGGGTCCGTGCTGGATGCGCCCCGGCGTCCTGGAAAAGCGCGGCGCAGGTGCAGGCTGGGTCACGTCGTCCAGCGTGACAAAGGCTTCGCGTGCACAGTTGTGTGGATCGTTCGGAGCATCACTCATTGACAGAACGGGCGTGACGCAGGCGTCCTTCCCGGCAAAGCACGCCAGCCATTCAGCGCGTGGGCGCGTGGCAACGACCTGTGCAATCCGTTCCTTGAGCCGGGGCCAGCCAGCCGCATCCATCTGCTCGGGAAGGTCTGATGCCTTGATGCCGAGGCCTTCGAGAAGCACCCCATAAAAGGGCGGTTCAATCGATCCGAAGGCGATCCACTGCCCGTCCGCGCACTGATAAACATTGTAGAAGTGAGAGCCGCCATCAATGATGTTGACGCCGCGCTCGTCCTGCCAGGTCCCGCGCGCGAGATGGCCATAGAGCAGGCTCATGAGGCCGATGGTGCCATCCGTCATGGCGCAATCGATCACCTGTCCTTCACCCGTCGCTTCGGCATGGCGGAGTGCAGCGAGCAGGCCGAAGGCGAGGTAAAGCGCGCCACCGCCGAAATCGCCGATGAGGTTCAGCGGCGGCACCGGCTGTGCTTGCGTTCCGATGCCATGAAGTGCTCCGGTCAAAGCGACATAGTTGATGTCATGCCCGCCGAGCCCCGCATATGGGCCGGTCTGCCCCCATCCGGTCATGCGTCCGTAAACGAGACGGCGATTGCGCCGATGAATGACATCGGGCCCAAGTCCCAGCCGCTCCATGACGCCGGGACGGAAGCCTTCGATGAGGATGGCCGACTTGTCGGCCAGCGCCAGTGCCGTCTCCCGACCTTCCGGGCTCTTGAGGTCCAGTGCGATCGGTCGACGCCCTCGCGCCTCGATCGCAAATCTGTCGTAGCTTGTGCCCGGCCGATCAATCCGGACCACATCCGCGCCCAGATCGGATAGCAGCATACCGCAGAAGGGCACAGGACCGATGCCAGCGAACTCCAGCACCTTGAGATTGGCGAGAGGTCCCTGTCTCTCGTTCATCCCCGGCTCTCCAGCCTGTCACGCTTCAGCGCGATGCCGGCTTTGGTTCGATCCCAGCTATCCGCCGTAACCCCCTCCGCACGAAGGCGATGTTTTTCGATCTTCTGGGTCGGCGTGCGGGGGAAGTCACCGACGAAGCGGATATAACGGGGTGTCATGAAGGCAGGCAGATGATCTTCCAGAAAAGCGATCAACTCCTCCGGCGCAGCGGACTGGCCATGGCGGCGCTGAATGATCGCCATGACTTCATCCTCGACCGCGGCATCGTCCGGTACGCCGACAACGGCGACTTCCGAGACAGCGGGATGCTGGCGGATCGCGGCCTCCACCTCAAAGGAGGAGATGTTCTCGCCGCGGCGGCGCAGCGCATCCTTGCCGCGATCGACGAAGAAATAATTGCCGGCCTCATCCCGACGGAAAAGATCGCCGGTGTGGAACCAACCGTTACGCCAGGCCGCAGCGGTCGCCTCAGGCGCGTTGAGATAGCCGTGACTTATCTCCCAGGGCCTATCCGTCCGCAGGATGAGTTCGCCGATCTCCCCATCCGAGACCTCGATGTCATTGACGTCGACCAGTCGCAGATCGACACCGGTGCGCTGGGTGCCGCATGTGCCGACCGCCTGCGGATTTGGTCCGGCGAAGAGCGGAACCGACAGCTCCGTCATGTTGAACTCGGTGTAGACGTCGACACCAAAGCGTTTGGCGAAGGCCTGGCCGCCCGGTCCATAAGGTGCGACCAGGACGTGACGCAGAGGATGATCCCGATCGTCGGATGCCGGCGGCTGGCTATTGAGAAACTCGACCATCGACCCCAATAACCCGGTCGTGGAGACGCCATACTCCCGCACGATTCGCCAGAAGTCGCCAGTGCGGAACCCCGGCGCGACGACCACCGAGCCGACATGGAGCATTGCCCAAAGGATGGGATAGATGCCGCCGACATGGAACATCGGCATGGCTGAAAGATTACGATCGCCAGGACCGACGTTGCGGAATTCGCGCGCCGCGCGGCAAGCATGGCGATAGCTCGATAGCACGCCTTTGGAGGGGCCGGTGGTGCCCGAGGTGTAGATTACCATGAGCATATCCCAGGGCGCGATGGCGCGCTCAGGCGGCTGGAATGTGGTGGCCGGCTCCTCGAGCGTCTCTGATCCGATCACCGTGACGCCCGGAAGATCGATCCGCTCACTGCCCTGCACGATCAATGTTTCGAGTGCGCCGCAGTCGACCGACGCAAGCCTGTCGATGAGGCCACCATGGGCGATCATCGTCCGCGCACCGCTGTTAGCAATAACGTAACGCAGCAGTTCGCCGCGATAGGCGGTGTTGATGGGCACATAGACCGCGCCCAGCATGGCAAGTGCGAGGAAGGTCAAGACGGCGGAAGGACCATTGGGCTGCCAACTGAGGACGAACTCGTCCTGTCTGATCCCGATGGACTGAAGCCCTGCGGCATGGCCACGAGCGCGCTCCAGCACCTGTGTCCAGGTCCAGCGCTCGCCATCCACGAAAAGGATCGCTTCCTTGTCGCCATGATGGGCGGCAAGCCATTCGAGGCGGGGGCCGATCATCTCGACCTCATCATTCATGCAGCTCTCTCCGCTCGTCCCGTATATTCGGAACATGTTATTGTCTTATTGTATGACGATAATTGACGAGCCGATCAAGGTGATTTAGCCCTGATGCCGAGACACACAGATAACGGGGGAGGTTCGGGGGGATGAGAACATTGATCGGCACAGCGGCCATGATCGCAACCATGCTCTCGAGCGGCGCTGCGGCGCAGACTCCATGCAAGAGCTGCAAATTCGAGAAGGTGGCGACCTGCGGCGGCTTTCTTGAAGGTCCATCGGTCGACAAATCAGGCCGGCTTCGTGTCGTCGATTTCGCAAGCGGCGACGTGCTTGAAGTCAGCAGCGGCAAATGCACCAGAGTGGCTAATAGTGGTGGACGTGCCAATGGATCGCGACTTGATTCCAACGACACGCTCTACCTTGCCGATGCGCTGCGTGGCGTGCTCAAGATGCAGAAGGACGGCAGCTTCACCGTCGACATCCCTGCCCCGGCGGGCCCCGGCCAGCAGGGCGCCAACGACCTCGCATTCGATCGGGAGGGAGGCCTCTATTACACTGTCCCGGGCGCATCGGGCTACAGCAACCGCGTCGGCAAGGTCTATTATCGCGCGATCGGCAAGGCGCCGGTGGAGTTCGCTACCGGCCTTGCCTTTCCCAACGGAATTGCTGTCTCGGACGACGGCAAATATGTCTATGTCGGGCAGTTTTCGGACAAGACGATCCTCGCGATCCCCTCAGTGCAGAACAAGGACATGCTCAAGGGCGACTATGTGCTCGCCCATACATCCGGCGGCATCGGACCGGACGGCATGATCCTCGATTCGAAGAAGCGCATCATCTGGGCGAACTTCGCTTCCGGCAGCATCGGGGTCGCTGCGCCCGACGGGACTGTGCTCGGCAACATCCCGCTCCCGCAAGATGCCGGCACCTTTGTGACCAACATCGCCGAGCATGACGGTGTCTATTACATCACCGAGGCGGCGAAGGGCGAAGTGTGGAAGCTGACGGGTCTCGCCTTTTAGACACTTGTAAGCCAACACACCCGTATTATTGTCATACAAACAAAACCGGTCCGTCCGCTTGGTAAACGGTGGGGGAGGATTTCATGACGACCAGCACTGCAGACACGCTCCGCCTCTTCGATACGACAATCAAATATGCCGAGCCAGGCAGCCATGCGATCTTTTATCCGACCGAGCGCGAGAAGTCGCATTGGCCAACCGAAGAGCATGTGGTGCCAATGCACAATATGCGTCCGCTGACCGATGAACTCTCCTTCGATCGCAATGGATTCGTGCTGGCGACATCACCAAGTGCGGTGACGGATTTCTGCGACAGTGCCGAAGTCGAGCGCGTCTATGTACCCGAAATCCGGAATCTGGTGCGCTCGCTCACGGGCGCCGAAACCGTGATCACCTTCGGTATCATGGTGCGCAGCGATGCACGTAAGACGACGGACGGTGCACTGCCGAGCTTTGGCGCGCATATCGACTATGGCGGCCGAACAGTGCGGCAATTCAGCGAGGATATTCTCGGCAAGGCGGAAGCTGACCGGCTACTCAAGCGGCGGCACTTCCTCATCAACGCATGGCGCCCGATCAAGCCGGTCGAGCGCGCACCGCTTGCCGTGCTCGATGCCTCCACGGTCGCCGCGGGCGACCTCAACGACAGCGAGATCAGAGGCGGTCTTGGCGACCCCAACCGCCCACCGATGTACGGCTTCAATCTCTCATACAATCCGCGACATGTCTGGTACTATGCACCGCGCATGCAGCCGTCCGAAATCCTGCTGTTCAAGCTGTACGACAGCGACGCAAACAAGGTGCAGTGGACGGGACACACCGCTTTTGACGATCCCACCGCCGCACCCGATGCCTTGCCACGTGAAAGCATCGAACTGCGGACCATATCATTCATGCCGGAGTGACCGGCGCCTGGCCCAACGAGGCCGATCAGTTGGAGAGAGGATAGGCTATGGAGGATCTTGCAGATAAGGTCGCCTTTGTCACCGGGGGTGCGAACGGCATCGGTTTCGGCCTCGTTCGTGCCTTTCTCGCCGAAGGCATGAAAGTCGTCGTCGCGGACTGGAACAAGGCGCATATCGAAAAAGCGCGGGAACTGCTGAAAGGCAACAACGCAGCCTATTTTGTCCGTGCGAATGTCGCCGAGCGCGCCGATCTCCAGGCGGCGGTAGATGAAGCGCTTGCCGCCGTCGGCAAGATTCACGTGCTGTGCAATAATGCCGGCGTCAATGGCGGCGGCACGGCGGACGACCCTGAATTCGACAGCTGGGACAAGGCGATGGCCGTAAACCTGGGTGGCGTGATCAACGGCACCAAGCTGATCGTGCCGATCATCAAGCGTCAGGGTGAAGGCGGGCATATCGTCAACACCTCGTCCATGGCTGGTGTCGTCCCGCTGCCCGGCCTCGCTGCCTATTCGACAGCCAAATATGCCGTGCGCGGATTCTCCGAGAGTCTGCGCATGCAGCTCGCGCCGCTCGGCATCGGCGTTTCCTGCCTTTTTCCCGGCGCGACCCGCACCGGTATGCTCTTCCCGCCAGAGGACAAGCCGGAAGAGGATTTCCACGAAGCAGATGCCAATGAGTTTCAGAAGGCGCTGTGGGACGCGGCGCGCGATGCGATCGACCCGCTCGATACTGGACGCACAGTGGTCGAGGCGATCAAGGAGAACCGCTTCTACGTGTTCACCAATCGCGAATTCCTGCCCGAGGTCATGGCGCGCAATCGCGAAATGGAGGCCGCATTCCCGCAACAGGATCCACCAGCCGGACGGACCAGGTTCGAGGAGCTACGCGCCGAACTCGCCCGCAATCTGATGGCGACGGGAAATCGGCCGGTAAGCACGGCCGACACGAATACATTTGGAGTAAGCTTCACCTCCACGACAGCAGATTAGGCGTTGTGAACACAGTTCGACGAGATGCTTGGCGATCCATTCAGCACCGGCTTTTGGCGGCAACATTGGGCGAATGGATCTGGCCTTGGTTTCATAGCGGCAAGGACGACCTGTCGACTGGCGGGTGATGAACAGGCCTCACGTCGAAGCCATGATGAGGATGGCGAAGCTGGCCTCAAGTGTCGCCATCTACCGAACAGATGAAGCAGCAGCGCGATCCGCGCCCGCTCCGCGTCATTCAACCATGTCGACGCCTGCAATATCGTGGCCGCCGCATATGATCGGGGTATCGCGCCTAATCCAGAATACTTCTGAAGAAATCCAGTACGGGCGTGTATTCCGGCCCCAGCGCATCCCGATCATAGACGATCATCGTGCACCATTCACCAAGTGGCGGACCGATGATGATGGACTTTCCTGCCTCGACGGTGCCGCGCATATGGCTGCGCAACAATGGGCTGACGCCGCGGCCGCTCAACACCCATTCCGCCAGCGTATCGGCAAATTGCGAACGGGCGACCACATTATGTGGATAAATGCCAACGCCGGCCATGGCTGACAGCAGGGGAGGCAGGGATTCGGCACCTTCGCGGGGAAGCACGAAGGGCAGGTCCGAAATCGCCATTTTCTGTTCGCGCGCCTCTTCAGCCAGACGGGGATGAGCGAAGATGAAGCATGGCGTCCGGGTAAGGACCTCGATCTCGAACGATGGGCCAAGATCCGGCAGCCGTCCGCGAAATATGCCCATTGAACACTGGCCGTTCCGCAAGGCTTCCAGAATGGTAGTGGTGGAATCTATCACCACGAATTCGATGCTGAATTGCGGGTGGCGGTCCAGAAAGCCCGACAGCCGCGGCCTGATGGTGCGTTCCAGCATATAATGCCGCACACAGACCTTCAATTCGATGACGGCGGACGGGCGATCGCCCGTCCCCAGGGATGAAAAACCGCGCGCGCAATCCAGCGTCGCCTGCGCCTGGCCCAGCAGGGCAATGCCGCCGGGTGTCAGCTGCGGCGTGGTTCCGCGCCGCCGGTCGAACAGCAAATGGCCGAACTCCTGTTCCAGCCTGACGATCTGGCTGCTTATCGCCGGCTGGCTGATGCCAAGCCGATCGGCTGTCTTGCGAAAATTGCAGTCCAGCGCAGCTTCTATGAAGATTTCCAATTGCCTGAATGTGGGCACGCCTACTCCCCCCAATCGATCAAGATATAACTTATTAGTTATTATTCTAATAAACGGCTGATCCGTTGCAATACACCCCGGCCTGGTCCGAAAAAGAACCATAAGCGGACGCTGGATAACCGCGGGCCACGAGGGGATCATCAATGTTCGGGCACAGAATACTGCCCTGACAAGGCATTCAATCAATGCTGGCCGGGGACTGACGCCTCCTCATGAGCAATCCGCAACACAATGCGGAGCGGCTGTCGTGCGCGATTTTGGAGAGAATTTGATGAAAATTGCACGGTTCAAACATGTGCTGGAGGTAATGACCGCAGGAAGCGCGCTGGCACTGATCGCTGCTGCGCCGGCATTGTCTGCACCTGCTGCTGCACCTGCTGCGGCACATCCGTGGAAATATTATCCGAAAGAACCGCAGGCGCCTGCCGGTGCGCCTAATGTTCTGCTGATCATGACCGACGACATCGGCTTTTCGGCATCGCAATCCTTTGGCGGAGCCATTCCGACGCCGACGTTCGACACGCTTGCCCGCGAAGGCCTGCGCTTCAACGAATTTCATACCACGGCCATGTGTTCGCCGACCCGCGCGGCATTGCTGACGGGCCGGAATCACCATGCCGTGGAATCCGGCGCGATCAGCAATCTGGCCACCGATCAGCAGGGTTATACCTCGGTCATCCCCGACACCGCCGCCACCATCGGGCGCGTTCTGCAGATGAACGGTTATGGCACGGCCTGGGTCGGCAAGAATCATAATACGCCAACATGGGAAACCGGGCCGACCGGGCCGTTCAACCATTGGCCGAATGCGATGGGATTTGACTATTTCTATGGCTTCAACGCTGCCATGTCGGATCAGTTTTCGCCGGATCTGGTGGAAAACCGCAATCCCATCGATCCGCCGCGCAACGACCCCGGTTACAACTTCGATCGGGATGCTTCCGACCATCTTCTGAACTGGCTGCAGATTCATCACAGCGTTCGGCCCGACCAGCCATTCTTCGCCTATTGGTCCCCTGGGACATTGCATTCACCGCACCAGGCGGCCGCCGACTGGATTGCCCGCTTCAAGGGGCAGTTCGACCAGGGCTGGGACAAGCTGCGCGAGGAAAGTTTCGCACGGCAGAAGAAACTGGGCATCATTCCGGCCAATGCAGTGCTGACACCGCGCCCGGCTGGCTTGCCTGCATGGAGCAGCCTGACACCGGATGAACAGCGTGTGGCTGCGCATATGATGGAAGTGGCGGCGGCCCAGCTGGCGCAATGCGATTATCAGATCGGCCGCGTGATCGACTGGCTGAAGAAATCGGGGCAGTTCGACAATACGCTGGTCATCTTCATTCAGGGCGACAACGGCGCCAGTGACGAAAGCCTGCGCGGCGCCAATAATGAAATGGCAAGCCTGCAGGGACTGGAACCAAGCCAGGCTGAACTGGCGCGCGACATAGGCACGCATGGCGGTGCATTTTCCTTCGGCAACTATCCCGCGGCCTGGGCCTGGGCGACCAACACCCCATTCCAGTGGGGCAAGGAAATAGCGTCCCATCTTGGCGGGCTGCGTGACGCGCTTGCGATCAGCTGGCCAGCCCGGATCACGAAACCTGGCCTGCGCACCCAGTTCAGCCATGTCATCGACATTGCGCCAACCATTTATGAAGCAGCGGGCATCACGCCTCCGGCGGAGGTCGACGGCGTGCCCCAGCAGTCGATCGACGGCACCAGCATGGTCTATACGTTCAACGATCCGGACGCGCCGACCCGCCATACCGAACAATATTTCGAAATGCTCGGCAATCGCGCCTATTACAGCAATGGCTGGCTGGCATCGACGACGCCGGAAATCGCGCCATGGGACAGGGCACACGCCCCGGTCGATCCGTATAAGTTCAAATGGGAACTCTACAACCTCAACGTCGATTATTCCCAAGGCAAGAACATAGCGGCGCAGAACCCGCAAAAGCTGGCGGAACTTCAGAAGAAGTTCGATCTGGCGGCGGAAAAATATCATGTCTATCCGCTGGGTGCCGATCTCATGACGCGTTTTGCCGCGTCGAACCGGCCGAACCTTCTGCAGGGCCGCAGCCAGTTCACTTATTATCCCGGCGACACCCGATACCCTGAGAATTCGTTCCCCGGCATTTCCGCCGGCTGGTCCGCCACCGCCCATGTTCAGATCGGCACCACCAATGCGCGCGGACCGCTGCTGACCATAGGTGATTTCACCGGCGGCTTCGGGATGACAATCGACAATGGCTTCCCTGCCGCGCTGTATAATCCCACCGGCCGACCCGAAGAACGGGTCAATCTGGTGTCCCGGACACCGCTTCAGCCCGGTGCTCATGATATTTCAGTCCGCTTCGAGGCTGATCCGAAATCGGGGCCGCAAGCCGCCACGGCAATTCTGGCCGTCGATGGAAAGATCGTGGATCGGAAGCCCGTTCCGAAACTCTATCGCGTTTTCCATGACGTCTACATTGGCCGCGAAAGCGTGCGCAAGCTGTTGCCCGATGCACCGACCGGTCCGCTGGCCGATGCCAGCATCAACTCCATCGATGTAAAAACGAATTAATAATAAAGATTTAGGGAGAAAGAAAGTGAAAGCTATTCTTTGTTCCGGCAGCGCGCTGCTTGCGCTGGCCGGCATGATGGGCACTGCCCAGGCACAATCTGCACAGAATACATCGGCAGGTGTCGCAGCGACTGCCACCGACAGTGCCTCGTCACAGGCTGACATCAATGACATTGTCGTCACCGCGCAGTTCCGTGGCCAGCGGGTGCAGGAAACCCCGCTTGCGATCACCGCGGTCGGTGCTGCCGCGATAGAGCAAAAGGGTCTCTCGCGGATTACCGATATCACCAATTCCGCACCGAATGTGGTGATGAAGCCGTCGGGTTCCGTCTATGGCCCGGCTGCAACCATCTTCATTCGCGGCGTCGGGCAGACCGATTCAAGCTTTGCCGTCGATCCCGGCGTGGGCATCTATGTCGACGATGTGTATCGCGGCATCACCTTTGGTTCGCTGCTCGACCTGCTGGATCTGGAACGGGTCGAAATCCTGCGCGGGCCGCAAGGCACGCTGGCCGGCAAGAACTCCATTGGCGGCGCGGTCAAGCTTTATTCGCAAAAGCCTGACGGCAATGGCGGCGGCTATGTGGAAGCGACGACAGGCTCCTACAACAGGATCGACCTGAAGGGCGCGGCCGATTTCACGCTTGTTTCCGACACGCTGTTCGCCCGCGTTTCGGGTGTTACGCGCCATCGCGACGGCTATCTGACGCGCTATGACTATAACTGCCTCAACCCCGCCGCGCCAGTTGCGCCCACGGCGGAAGGCCGTGTCGGCAACAACTGCAAGGTCGGTTCCGAAGGCGGGCAGAACTATACGGCGGGCCGTGTCGCGCTGCGCTGGCTGGCAAGCGACACCGTCGAAGTGAACCTGTCGGCAGACCGGCTGGTCGACGACAGCGAACCGGCCGCAACCAAGCTGCTGTCGATCAATTCCGCCGCGGCCGCGATGCCCGGCGTGTCGCCCAGCACCTTCATCACCTGCGCGCACTGCTACGGCAATTATTCAAGCTATACGGTCCAGCCATTCACCGATCCGGCCCGCTATGCAGGCATGGACGGCGCAGGGTCGCACCCGGCGATGACAATGCCGACGAACAACCGCATCCGTGCCTGGGATTTTGCCGGCACTGTGGACGTCGAATTGTCCGATAGTCTGGCGATCAAGTCGATCACTGGCTATCAATATACCGACGGCCGTTATTCGACCGATAACGACGGCACGCCCTATGGCCTCAGCACTGCCATGTTCTCGATGAAATACAAGCAGTTCACCGAGGAATTGCGGCTTAATGGCGCCCTTCTCGATGATGCTGTCGATTATACGGTGGGCGGCTATTATTTTAACGGCAAAGGCTATCTGGGCGGGGTGAACATCATTTATCCCGGCCTTGCACAGGAAACCGTCAACTCCCTCGATGACTATATTCCGACAGTCAGCAAATCGGCATTTGCCCACGCTGTCTGGCACATCAACGACCAGTTCGATCTGACTGGCGGCATCCGCTATACCCATGACAAGAAGAGCTACAGCTTCCATCGTGGCAACATATTCGTGCCGGGCGCGCCGACCTATACGTCGGCGGCGCTCATCGATGGCCTGAAATCGACCTACAAGGGCGATCATTGGGACTATCGCGCCAATCTGAGCTATCATCCGACCCGCGACCTGATGTTCTATGCGCAATTCTCCACCGGCTATCGCGGCGGCGGTGTCAATTCGCGGCCGTTCGTGGTGGAACAGGCAGTGCCCTTCGGCCCGGAAACGCTGGAGGCCTATGAAATCGGCATGAAGAGCGACCTGCTCGATCGCCGGGTGACGTTCAACCTGTCTGCATTCATAAACAATTACAATGACATGATCTTCAACAACAACGCCCCGACGGTGGTGAATGGTGTTGTGGTGAGTGCTTCCAACTCCACCCCCATCAATGCGGGCGATGGCCGTTTCAAGGGCGTCGAGATGGAATTGAGCGCGCGTCCGCTCGACGGGCTGAGCATGGATCTGAACGCCAGCTATCTTGATTTCAAATTGCGCCGTGTGGGCGCTACAGGCGCGACGATCGCCGGTATCACCACCGATAATATCGCCCCCTATGTCACAAAGTGGAAAGTGGGCGGCGGTATTCAATATGAAGCGGATACGGGGTCGGCCGGAACGATCACGCCCCGCATCGACGTCGCCTATCAATCATCCTTCTACACCAGCATCAGCAACAGCGCCGCGACGCTGACGCCCGGCTATACCATCGTCAATGGCCGGATCAGCTGGAAGTCGCCTGACCGTGACTGGGAACTGGCGTTGAGCGTCAGCAACCTGTTCGACAAATATTATTATCTGAACAAATTCTATGGACCGGCAATCGCGGTCGGCACGGGCCAGCCCGGCGCACCGCGCGAATGGGCGCTGTCCCTGCGTCGAACCTTCTAACCTCCCCCAGCGGTCGTCCGGTGTTCGGGCGACCGCTTTTTTTTGGTTCTGTCATCAGGGAAAATCCGGCCCATGTCTCCTTCAACTTCCCGCATCCGGGCGCGCAGGATATTGTTGTTCGCGGCTGCATCCATGCTGGCCTCACCCCTGCTGGCTGCGCAATCGTCGATCGACCATACGCATTATACGCCTTCCAGGATTCTGCCGCGTGAGGATCAGCCCTATCAGGGCAAGCTTGGGCGCACGATAGAAACCTCGGCGGCGCCCTATTACGACATGGGGGTGAAGGCGCCCAGCCAGGCACCCAACATCCTGCTGATCATGACCGACGACGTCGGCTTTGGCGCGTCCAGCACCTTCGGTGGGCCGATACCGACAGCGACATTCGATGCACTGGCGGCACGGGGCGAGCGCTACAACGCCTTCAACACCACCGCGCTGTGTGCACCGACGCGGGCCGCGTTGCTGACCGGCCGCAACCCGCATGAAGTGGGTTTCGGCGCGATCACCGAAATGGGCACCGGCTATCCGGGCTATAACACCGTTCTGCCGAAAAGCGCCGCGACGATTGGCGAGGTGCTGCGCCAGAACGGCTATGCAACGTCGTGGTTCGGCAAGAACCACAACACTCCGGAATGGGAACAGAGCGCCGTCGGCCCGTTCGACCGCTGGCCCAACGGACTGGGTTTCGATTATTTCTATGGCTTCATGGGCGGCGCGACGGATCAGTGGAACCCGTCGCTGTTCGAAAACCACACACCCGTGCAGAAGCCGGCGGGCGATCCCGGCTATATTCTGGACAGGGACCTGGCCGACCATGCCATTGGCTGGCTGCGCACGTTGAATGAGGCAGCATCCGACAAGCCATTCCTCCTCTATTATGCGCCCGGCACATCGCACAGTCCGCACCATGCTCCGGCCGAATGGATCGCCAGGTTCAAAGGACAGTTCGATCAGGGCTGGGACCGGATGCGCGAGGAAACGCTTGCCCGGCAGATCCGGCTGGGCGTGGTGCCGCCGGGCACGAAACTGTCCCCCCGTCCGGAAGGGATACCGGCATGGAACACGCTGTCCGCCGATCAGAAGCGGCTTTATGCGCATATGATGGAAGCCTATGCGGCCGCGCTTGCCCATGCCGATTACCAGATCGGCCGCGTGATCGAGGAGATCAGGGCCGAAGGAAAGCTCGACAACACGCTGATCATCTACATCCAGGGCGACAATGGCGCGAGCGGCGAAGGCGGACCGGCCGGTTCACTGAACGACATTGCATCGATCAACGGCTTTCGCGCCGATCTGCCAACCATGCTGAAGGCAATGCCCAGGCTGGGCGGGCCGGATTTCTACAACAACTATCCGGTGGGTTGGGCATGGGCGATGAATACGCCCTTTCAATGGACCAAGCAGGTTGCCTCGCATCTGGGGGGCATCCGCAACGGCATGGTGATCTCCTGGCCAGAGAAGATCGCAACGCCCGGCGGCGTTCGCCCCCAATTCGCCGATGTCACCGACATTGCCCCCACGCTTTACGAAGCGGCCGGCATTGAAGTGCCGACACGGGTCAATGGCGTCGATCAGAAGCACATGGACGGAATGAGCCTGCTCTACACGCTCAACGATCCGCAGGCGCCATCCCACCGCACCCGGCAGATATTCGAAATGCAGGGCAATGCCGCCTATTATCTCGATGGCTGGTTCGCCAACAGCCACCCGACGCGGCCGCCATGGGTGTTCGCCGGGCTGGGCGGCCTGCCGACGGAAGGGCAATGGGAATTATATAATCTGCGCACCGATTTTTCGCAGTCGCAGAACCTTGCCGCCAAATATCCCGAAAAGCTGGCAGAGGTGAAATCGCGTTTCTGGAGCGAGGCCGCGGCCGGTAATATCCTGCCGATCGACAACCGTTCCTTTGCGCGCTGGGATACGGCCAATCGTCCATCGCTGCTTGGCGATCGCACGCATTTCACCTTCTATCCATCCGACCGGCGTATCACCGGCGGCGCCTTCCCCGACCTCAGCGGCATAAGCTGGACGGCGCAGGCACGCATCCACATCGATGCGACGGGTGCGAACGGAACATTGGTGCAAAATGGCTCTCATGCTGTTGGCTGGGGATTGTTCGTCATCGACGGCAGGCCGACCTTCATCCACAAGGCGTCGGACGATCCTGCCGATCTGACACGGATCACCGCGCCGGCCGCATTGCCGCCCGGCGACCATGATGTCAGGATCGAGCTGCACAAGGATGCGGGGACCACGGCAACCGTGCGGCTGGTCGTGGACAACGCCCTGGCAGCCAGTGCCACCATTCCCCGCATCGTTCCGGTTCTGCTGCCTGACAATGCTGAAATCGGCTGGAGCTTTGACAAGCTGACCGGGGATATGGAGGCGCCATTCCGCTTCTCAGGAAGGATCGACCATGTCGTGGTCGACCTTCTTCCTTCCGAACGGAAAAATTGATCTATGACTGTCACCGATGCCGAAAATGACACGCCACAGACCATGAAGGCGGGCATGAGGCTTGTCGAAGGCGGCACCTTCTGGATGGGCTCCAACGATCATTATCCCGAAGAAGCGCCGCAGCGTCAGGTCCGGGTGGATTCCTTCTGGATCGATGAAACACCGGTGACCAACAGCGCCTTTGCCCGGTTCGCGGATGAGACGGGCTATGTCACCCTTGCCGAAACGGCACCGGATGCGGCGCTTTATCCCGATGCCGATCCCGCGCTGCTGCGTGCGGGGTCATCATTGTTCGTCAAGCCTGACCGGCCAGTGCCGTTGCACGATGTATTCCAGTGGTGGGAATATGCGTTCGATACGAATTGGCGTCACCCGCACGGGCCGGACAGCGATTATCGCGATATTGCCGATCATCCGGTGGTTCACATCGCCTATGCCGATGCAGAGGCTTATGCCGCCTGGGCAGGCAAGTCGTTGCCCACCGAAGCGGAATGGGAATATGCCGCGCGCGGCGGACGTGACCGGCAGGCCTATGCATGGGGCGATGTGTTCGAGCCGGAGGGAAAGCCGCAGGCGAATTATTGGCAGGGCCAGTTTCCATGGCAGAATCTGCTGACCGACGGTTATGAGCGGACGTCCCCCGTCGGCAGCTTCCCGGCCAACGCGTTCGGCCTTTACGACATGATCGGCAATGTCTGGGAATGGACGAGCGACTGGTATGCCACCGCCAATCCCGGTGCACCGGTGCGTTCCTGCTGCATACCGGATAATCCGCGCGGCGGCAGTGAGGAGGCAAGCCGCGAAGCCAATTCCCCCGGGGCCGCCTTCGGCCGAAAGGTGCTGAAAGGCGGCTCGCATCTGTGCGCGGAAAATTATTGCCAGCGTTATCGCCCCGCTGCCCGTTATGCACAGACGGTCGATACATCGACCTCACACATCGGCTTTCGCTGCGTCATGCGAAAGGGCGCATAGCGGATTGGGTTAATGGTCATGATGCCGGGCAAGACGCGCGATCACCATTGCCGACACCGCCAGCACCGCCGGGCATATCGACAATATGGCATAGCTGCGCACCACCGGCAGGCCGGAACTGAGCACATAGCCACCGATAAATGGACCGGCGACGCCGCCGATCTTCGCGATCGACGTCGTCCAGCCGGCGCCATTGGCGCGGATTGCGGTTGGATAATAAATGCCGGCGATGGACAGAATGCCGAAATGGGCGCCGCTGATCAGTGCGGATGCGGTGGCGGTAAACAGGATCAACATATTCTGTGACATCGGCAACAGGCCGGCGATCAGCAACATCGGAAAGGCCAGAACGGGATAGACGGCCACCGTGGCTGCCCCCAGCCGATCGGTGAAGCGCATCAACATCAACCCCAGTATCGCACCGACCAGGCCTGCGGCCGATGCCACATAAGCCGCCGTACTGCGTGCAATCGACAGATCTTCATAAACCAGCGGCGTCCAGTTCGCCTTGAAGAAGATGGCAAGGGTGCTGGCGATGCAAGCGGTCCACAGCAGCGGCGTGATCCACCTCAGCTGTCCGTCGAACAATTTGCCGACGGTGAAAGTGCCGATGTCCTGACGCTCGTCCGACAGGACGAAGCGATCGTCGGCAGATGCCCTCAAACCAGGATCCAGCCGGTTGAGAGTGGCTGCGGTCACATGGGGCCGGACACCCCGGCTGGCCAGGAATCGCACCGATTCCGGCAGCAGGAACAACAGCGCCACGGCGATGACGAGGGTTCCCGCACCGCCCAGGAGGAACATGCCCTCCCAGCCAAAACGCGGCGCGACCATGACCGTAAGCGGGCCAGCGACGGCGGAACCAAGCGAATAGCCGATCATGATGATGGTGACGACGGAAGCGCGGAAGCGGCGGGGCACGAATTCGATGTTCAACGCCCAGGCCAGCGGCAACATGCCGCCAATGGCCACGCCGTCAAGAAAGCGCAGCATCAGCAACATTTCGTAGGTTTTAGCCCAGGCCGTGAGCATCGTCAGCACACCGAAGCAAAACGCTGCAATCACGATGGTTTTGCGGCGCCCGACAATATCGCCGATATAGGAAAAGCTGAGGCCGCCCACCAACATGCCGAACAGGCCCGCTGAAAAGACGTTGCCGAGCATGACCTTATCCAGCGCCAGCTCCGTGCGCATATATGGCGCGGTATAGCTGATCATCATCATGTCGAACCCATCGAAAAAGGTGATGAGCCACGACAGCAGGATGAGTCTGATGGTGAATGGACTGAGGCTGCGCTCGTCGATGATCGCGGTGACGTCCAGCGTCCGGGGGGCAGGACACGCAGGGGGAATGGTTTCGGCCATATGCCTCAATCGTGAAGTTCGGCGACAGCAAGACCGGCTTCACCGGCAACGGCGTAGATCAGGAAACTGCGCCCATCTTCTTCAAACACATAGGGGTCGCGCAGCTGGCGGACACGCGTGGTGGCAGGCCCCAGGGCAGATGGCGCCGGGGTGATGTTGCCGCCTTCATAATCGCGTTCGGGCGCAAGGATCATCTTGCTGGGGCCGGCGGTCCAGCCGCGCCAGTCGCCTTTCAGGTCAACCTCGCGCAACAGGATCGATTCAGGGTTGTCGCCGCGATTGCTGTAGAAGATCTGAAGAATATCGCCGCGCAGACGAAGCCCGCAGTGCCGGGTATTTTCCGGCAATATCGTCGGCCCATGTTCAAAGGGGCCAAGCGGATTGTCCGCACGGAAGACGATGCCCGGCGCGGCAATCGCATAAACCCGGCCATCGTGCCGGAAGGCCCGCGCATACCAGTCCATCACTATGCCGCCTGTGGCCCGATATGAAAGGCCGTCGGCACTGGTGGAAACCCGTGTTTTCTGATCGCGCAGGCTTTGCCCCGCCACGCCGTGATAATACATGATCAGGCGCTGGTTTTCATCGTCGATCAGAATGTCGGGCGATGCGATATGGCCGGTAAAGCCGCTATCGGCAATCTGCAGGACGCCGGGCTTGTAGATCTTCCACGGCCCGTCGATGCGGTCGGCATAGGCCAGCCTGATGTAGCTGCCGCGATGATGTGCGAAATACAGATAATAGCGGCCCAGCGGGTTCTTCACCCATTTGGGCACGCGGATCAGCGCCGCCCCGTCGATATTGTCACCGATGCTGGGATCGAGCGAAGGATCGATGATTGTGCGGTTATAAAGACGTTCCGCCCAGGTGGCGGGGCAGCTGTCGCCGCACCAGCTGGTGGTGGGATAAGGCGATGCCTGCGATGCAACAGTGGCCGGCGCTTTTGCCGCACCGGCACGGGCCGCCAGACAGGCAAGGCCCGTGGTCGCGATGCCGCCGATCAGAACAGACCGGCGGCTGAGCCTATTTGTCGCCTTCCCACGCATCAGACACGCTCCACATTTTCCGCAACGCGCTGACGCAGCGACGCCAGATCGATTTGATGGACGCTGCCGGAGCCGGCAAGATCCAGCGCATGGGCGGCTGCCATGCCCATCGCCATGCATGGCCCCATCACGCGCACGCTGGACAGCGCGGCCGTATCCGCATCGATGCAGCGCCCCACCGCGATAACATTGTCTGCGTCACGGCATATCATGCTGCCCAGCGGGATATAGTGAACATGGTCTTCATCAAATGTCTGCCAGACATGGCCGCTGTCATGGTCGTGAAGTTCGACCGGCCATGCCGTTCGGCCGATCGCATCATCGAACTTGACCCCGTTGCGAACCTCTTCCAGCGAAAGCTGGTGCGCGCCGACGATCCAGCGCGTCTGGCGGATGCCGGGGAAGCCGAATGCGCGGACACGGCTGTTTGCAAAGGCTTCCGGAAATTCGCTGCGCAGGAAATGCACGGCCCTCTCGGCCTGATCCTTGCCTTTCAGGCTTTCGAGCGACGCTTCAAGGGGATCAAGCGGCGTGGCCACATGGGTCATGTTGAGCGCGGCGATGCCCCGGCCCGGTATGATGAAGGGAATGCATTCCTTGCGGCGCAGGCCATAATCATCGCCCACCGCGGCCATGCGTTCGCCCAATGCGTCGCGCGTCGGCATTCTGGCTTCATCGATATTTTCAAGAACCACCATCTGCGTGCCGAACACGGGTTCTGTCGGTTCCCGGCAGGCAAGCCCGGCTTCCCATGCAAGTGCTGCATCGCCGCTTGCATCGACAAAGCCCGGCGCCCGCACCGTGACATTGCCATAACGGGTCGTGAACGTGACTTCGCTGATGCGGCGGTTCTCTGTCCGCACATTCTGGATCATGCCACCCAGGATCGTCTGAATCCCGGCGTCCAGCACGGCCTGTTCAACCCAGCGGCCCAGCGCCACCTCATCATAATAGACGACGGTGGTGAGCGGCCCATGCCTGTAGAACAGCGCGTTATCCTGCTTTTCCAGATCCTTCAAAATCCGGTCGGCCACGCCATAGGTGAATTGATAGCCATGGGTTCCGTTCGAAAACAGGCCGCAGAAGGTGCCGATGATCGAATTGACCGCCTGCCCGCCAAGTGCGGGAAGCCCGTCCACCAATATCACGCGCTTGCCGAGTTCGGCCGCCTGAAGGGCTGCGGCGACACCGCTGATGCCGGCACCGACGATGCAGATGTCGCACTCTATGACGCGGGCCTTGTCGTCCTGGCGCTGCACGATCTTCGTGAGCGTGGTCACATTCTCCGTCTGGCCCGTCAAACTGTCTCTCCTCGATTGTCGGCCGCAAATCGGGTGGCCGTTTCGCTGGCGACAATCGCCGGTCGTGACATAAAGACAAGTCACCGACATGTTCGTGCACTATTCTCCAATCGAGAATAATTCGGATGATGATGGCAATGGGGATAGAGAGATGGACACGCTGCTGAACATTCGCGCCTTCATCGCCGCGGCCGAGGCGGGAAGCCTGGCCGGTGCTGCGCGGCGTCTGTGCGTGTCGCCTTCCGTCATCACCAAGAGGATCGCGCGACTTGAGGACGAGATGCGGGCCACGCTGTTCATCCGCACTACGCGAAAGCTGGAAATCACCGCGATCGGCGCCGAATATCTCCCCCGCTACAGGGGCATAGTAAATGAAATCGACGAGGCGCTGCGTGGCGCGCGTCAATCCGGCGGTGTGTTGCAGGGCACGCTGAGGATCAAATCACCCACCACCATCACCCTTTTATATCTTGGCCGTTTCTTCAGTGATTTTCAGGCGCGCCACCCCAACGTCAACATCGACCTGGTGTTGATGGATCGATCCGCCAACCCGAATGAAGAAGGATTCGATATTGCGATAGGCGCGATGCCCACATCCTATGCCAATGTCATCGACATACCATTGTGCGTCAACGAGCGGGTGCTTTGTGCATCGCCGACATATCTTTCCGAAAGGGAGAAAATCCTGCATCCGCAGGACCTGATCCATCATGACTGTCTGGTGCTGCCGACCATCGGCAACAGCTGGACCTTTAAAGGCGAAGCAGGCGATATAGAAGTCACCGTTCGTTCCCGGTTCAGTGTCAACGACGCGCAGATGCTGCACGACGCCGCATGTGCGGGCCGGGGCGTGACCGTGGTATCGGAATATATCGCAAGGCGCTCCATCCAGGAGGGGCGATTGACGGCATTGCTGCCGGATTATCCACCCAAGTCGCTATGGCTGCGTGCAATGGTTCCACGGTCCAGAATGGATCGTTCGATCGTCAGCGCATTTATCGATGATCTGAAAACCTACACCTCGCCAATAGCGCCATGGGATCACCCGGGTATGTAATTATTCTCGGATCGAGAATGCTGACCGGCAAGTTTGGGGCCTTATCCCTCTCTTCCATGTGGTCTACTCCCGGCCCGCCATCACAACCAACAATCAGATGGCGGCGCCTGAGACAGCCGGGGCAGAAACAAGCCGGGCGACATCAGGGAGATCTGCCAGAGAGGGGAATTCAAATGAGATTTGGTGCGAAATATGCAGCCGGTGTTGCCGTGGCCGCTTTCACGCTGCCCTTCAATGCCCTGGCTCAGGATTCCAGCGCATCGCCCGCCCCCGCCGCGCCCCAGACCGCCACTTCTTCTGCCGATGCGGCCGGCGGCGTTGAAGACATTGTCGTGACCGCGCAATTCCGCTCGCAGAAGCTGCAGGACACGCCACTGGCGATTACCGCAGTGACTGGCGCAGCGCTTGACGCACGCTCGGCCAGCTCGGTGGTTGATCTTGCGTCAAGCGCGCCCAGCGTGGAAATCCGTTCAGGCGGATCGGTCTATGGCCCCGCCCCGCAAATCTATATCCGCGGCATCGGCCAGCAGGACAGCAGCTATGCCGCAGAGCCGGGCGTCGGGCTTTACATCGACGACGTCTATTATGGTTCCGCGCTAGGTTCGGTCGTCGATCTGCTCGACCTTGATCGAGTTGAAATCCTGCGCGGGCCGCAGGGCACGCTTGCCGGCAAGAACTCCGTCGGCGGCGCCATCAAGCTGTTTTCCAAGCGGCCGACCGGCGACGGCAGCGGCTTTGTTGAACTGGGCTATGGCAGCTTCAACCGCATCGATGTGCGCGCAAGCCTGGACGTGCCGATCATCGACGATACGCTGGCGTTGCGTGTGTCTGGCGTGTCCAAGCGACGCAACGGCTATCTCACCCGTCTTGACTTTGGATGTGCCAATCCCGGCTCCGGCGTGGCGCCCACCGTCACCGACACGGGTTGCAAGATCGGCACCGAAGGCGGCCTGAACTATCAGGCAGGTCGGGCAGCGCTGCGTTGGACACCCAACGACCGGCTTGAAGTGAACGTCATCGGCACGGTTGCGGTGGATAATTCCGAAATCGGCGCCACGAAATTGCTGGCGTCGAGCGTGAACACCAATGTGCCGGCAGGTTTTGACCAGTCGCAGTTCCTCACCGGTGCCCATTCCCGCACCAACTATGGCAATTATTCGAGCGGCGCCTTCACCGATCCCGCCCAATATGCGTCCGCACCGGGTGCCGGCTATCACGAGGCCATTCAGGTCGAGCCCGAAAGCCGCAGCCGCAGCTACATCGGTTCGGCATCGATCGAATATGAACTGAACGATGACCTCTCGCTGACGTCGATCACTGCCTATCAGGATATCCATGGCAATTACGGCAAGGATATCGATCTGACGCCCTTTGGCGTGAACACCATCAATTACAGTTTCGAACATAAGCAGTTCACGCAGGAATTGCGCCTGAACGCGCATATGTTCGACATCGTCGATCTCACCCTTGGCGGCTTCTATTATCACGCCAACAGCGGCTTTGGCGGCATTCAGGTCAATGCGCCGGGAACAGCGCGGGAAAATATCTATCTGCTGGACGACCGGATCAGGAACCGCAGCAAATCCGTCTTTGCTCATGCCGTTGTCGCAGTGACGGACAGGCTGAACCTGACTGGCGGCATCCGCTATACGGATGACAGCAAGAGCTATTTGTTCGTGCGCCGCAATCCGTTCCAGCAGGATCTGCCGGCCTATACGGCGGGCGGCAAGATCGATGGTGTGGAAGGCCATTATAACGGCGATCGCGTCGATTACCGCGTGAATGTGGATTATCGCTGGTCGGATGAGCTGCTCACCTATGCCCAGGTGTCCACCGGCTATAAGGGCGGCGGCGTCAATCCACGTCCTTATGTCGCCGAACAGGCGGTGCCATTTGGACCGGAAAAGGTCATCACCTATGAAGCCGGGTTCAAGAGCGACCTGTTCGATCGAATGCTGCGGCTGAACGGTGCTGCGTTCATCAACAAATATTCCGACATCATCTTCACCAACCAGACGCCCACACCCAACAGCACGTTGAATGCCACGCCAGTGAATGCCGGCGATGCAACGTTCAAGGGCATCGAACTGGAAGCCATGCTGCGTCCGGCGCAGGGGCTGCAGATCGATCTTTCGGGCAGCTATCTTCACTTCAAGCTGGACAGCATCGGCGCCAGTGGCGCAACGATCAGCGGCATCACGCTTGACAGCCAGGCGCCCAACGCCCCGAAGTGGAAGCTCAGCGCCGGTGCCCAATATGCGATCGAGACCGACAATATCGGCACGATCACACCGCGACTGGACATTGCCTATCAATCGTCCATGTATGCGGAAATCACCAATGATCCGATCGCCAAGACCGAAGGCAGAACGGTGTTGAACGGCCGCATTTCATGGACCTCCCCCGACCGGGAGTGGGAAGCGGCGCTTTCAGTGACCAATCTCACCAACAAATTTTATTATTATACGAAGCAGAAATACCCGATCGGTTCTTCAGTCGGATTGGTGGCACCGCCGCGCGAGTGGAAGATTTCCCTTCGCCGCAATTTCTGATCAAGGCTTCTGCAACGCCCGGAAACACTATGCGGAGACGCAAATCGTGAATGACCAAGGTGTAAGCAGAAGGGGATTGATGGGGGCAGCACTGGCTACGGCTGGTGCTGCCTCTTTACCTGTCACCGCTGCCGCACGGACTCGTGCCGGACAGGATGATGACACAATCGCCCGGCTTGGCGCGCAGCTCGCCGGTCATGCGGGGTTTGGAGACAAGGAATCCGGTACCTCCGGTGAACTGGCCACGGCGGATTGGATCGCGTCCGAATTACAGGCTTCAGGCTTTGCGCTTCGAACAGACGGCTTCGCCATACCACGCTTCGAAGCGCGGGTCGCCATGCTGCAACTCGGCTCCCGCCAGATCGCCGTAAAACCACAGCCGGTGGTGGTGCCTACATCAGCAGCGGGGATCACAGCCGGCGCCTGCATCATCCGCAGACCCTATCAGGCGAAGGACGCGGCTGGGCGCATCGCCTTCGTCGTTGCGCCATATGGCCGCCATGCGTCGATCAATTCGGCCGAAATCAAGCCGCTGCTGACAGCCGCCGTCACCAACGGTGCTGCCGCCATCATTATCGTGCCGGAAGGGCCGACCGGCGGCATCATTGGATTGAACACCAATCTCCAGCCCGTCGCGGATATTCCCATGGCAATATTGGCGCCAGCCGATTTCGCCGTGATCGAGCAAGCGCTGGCGGAAGGACAGCCAGCAACGCTGACAATCAGCGGCGAACATCTTCAGAAGGAAAGCCGCAACATCATTGCTACCCGCAGCGCGGGACAGCGATGGATCGTCTTCACGACGCCACGCACCGGCTGGTTTACCGCTGCGGCCGAGCGCGGCACCGGCACGGCGGTGTTTCTGGAACTTGCCAGATGGGCCATCCATGCATTTCCACATCATTCATTGCTGGCGATCAACAGCGGCGCCCATGAACTGGCTTTTGCCGGCATGCACCGTGCGATGGCCGATGTGCCGCCGCCTGCTTCTGTCGATGCATGGGCCCATATCGGTGCCGGACTTGCAACACATGACAGGCTGATGCTTGGCAATCGTTCACTGGGGCTGTTGCCGACTGCGGAAGCACAGCGCGTGCTGATGACGACAGCCGGCCTTTTACCGATGGCCAAGGCAGCCTTTGATGGATTGAGCGGGTTTGAACGCCCGATCGTGCCGGTGAAAGGGGCCGGCGAACTTTCAGGGATCATCGACGCGGGCTATGCCCGGGTGTTCGGCGGGCTTGGCGTCCACCCATGGTTCCACACGGCAGAAGATACGCTGGACAAGACTGATCCCGGCCTGTTGTTGCCCGTCTTACACGCCCATATGCGGTTTATCACGGCACTGGTGACCAGCGCATCATAAGGGCCTGTCTATCGCCCGCCTCCGTTGAATCGGAGATGTGATCGCCGTTCGGCCTCAGCCATGGTCGACTGATAAAGAAGAACAAGCCGTAGGATGAAGACGGCCTGCTGCAGGGTCGGCAGCCGTTGTGAATTGGCTGTACGTCCATTATGGGCATGAAGAGCTTTGCACCGGGAGGTGACATGTCAACGCAACTGCGCTTTTTTCTGACAAATGCAGGAACGGCGCCTTGCCTTTACAGTTCGTCATTACACCGTCGGTTCAGCAGCGCGCGACAGATATCTCCGTCGTGCGCTGTCTTCAAATAAAGGGGAGAGAGGCATGACCAGCAGCCATCATCAAAACAATCATGCAGTGCGCGGGCACACCCATGGCGCAGCGGCAAGGCACCGGCTGGCGCTGTTGTGCGGTGCGGCGATATTGGCGGCGCTGCCTGCTGTCGCGCAGGCAGAAGATTTTGTCATTACCGGCCCTATCACCTCGCCTGTCAATCCGGCGTATCCCGATAGCCCCAGCGGCACGATCAACGTCACCCAGACCGGCTCTGTCACCACTGTCAATGGCGGCAATCACGCCATTCAGCCATGGGTGAACAGCGACGGCAGCCTTACCGGACGCTGGACGGTGAATGTCGATGGCTCTGTCCAGACCAGTGCCGACACCCCTGAAATCTATGGCATCTGGCTACGCAAGGGCGGCGATGTCACCATTGGCGAAACCGGCAGCGTATCCAGTACCGGCAAGGCTGTGGTCATTGAAGGAGGCAGCGGCACCGTTACCAACAATGGCACGCTCAGCGGCGGTTCGATTGCCGCGAGCTTCGCCAATGGTGGCGAATTGGAAAATAACAGCGTCGTCACCGGCGGTGTGGTGTTCCAGACCGGTGGCGGTGCAGCCACGCTGACGAACTCAGGCACGATCAGCGGCGACAGCAATGGTTACGGCATCCACCAGAACGCTGGCGGGACGATCACCAACAATGCCGGCGCCACCATTGAGTTCAACAATCTGGACGCCGCCATCTGGAATTATGGCGACAGCACGGTGGTGAATGCCGGCACCATCACCGCCACCGGTGACGACAGCTTCACCAGGCAGATCGACGGCGCATTGTTCCAGAACGGGTCGCTGAACTTCACCAACAGCGGTACGCTGAGCGGTCGCGACGTCGGTATTTTCCTGTATAACGGGACCACGGGCACCGTCACCAACAGCGGCACGATCACAGCCGGCTCACTTGATGCGGTCAATCTTCGCGGTTCGGGTGCGATCACCTTCACCCAGACGGCTGGAGAACTCAACGCGGGCCGCAACGGCGTCTATATCAGCACCACCGGGATCAGCACCGTCGATGTTTCGGGCGGCACGATCAACGCCGGCCTCACCAATGATGCAGGTGCAGCCATTGTCATCGCCGGCAGCGGCGCAGCGAATATCACCATCGGCGATGCCACCATCAATGGTGATATCAACATGGGATCGGGCGCGGATCAGCTGAGCATAGCCACCGGCGCAACGATCAATGGCAACATCGATGGCGGGGACGGCAGCGACAAGCTGATATTGACCGGCGCGGGCGCCGGCACGCTTTCATCCGATATTGGCAATGTCGAAAACATTGAAGTCAACGCGGTTGGCGGAAGCTGGACGCTGACGGGTGACCTCAATGTTGGCAGGATCGCGATGGAAGGCGGCGATCTGATCCTGCGCGACAACAACGTACATGTCGACGACACCAGCTTCGGCATCATGACCAATGCAGCCGATACCAGCATCCTGGCGGACAACGTCACGGTTTCCGGTAAGGACAGTTTGTTCAGCGCGCTTCGTGGCGGGACCATCACCATAGAAAACAGCAGCCTTACGGTGGGCACCGACAGTGCTGCGGCCAACCCGGCTGGCGTTTACGCCCAGGGCGGCACCGCCATTGTCCGCAATACGAATATTTCAGCCAGTGCCCAACTTTCCTTTGGCGTTCGCGCAGATGATGCCGGGTCACTTACTGTGAGCGACAGCCATATCACCACATCCGGTCTGGGTGGCTATGGCATTGTTGCCTTTCGTTTTGTGGACGGTGATGACAGATCGCTTTCCATCGACGTCAGCGGCACAAGCGTGGAAACCACGGGTGAAAAAGGCCATGGCATCTATGTGCGCAATGATGTGGGACAGTGGGACAGCAATGTCAGCTTCACGTCAGGCTCGATCCTCACTCATGGTTTGAACGCCGCCGGCACATATACGTCCGGAGGCGCAATTTCTGTTTCCGACTCCTCCATCACTGCAGAACAGGGCGCCGGCATCCAGATTTCAGGCCATGGCGCCACGACGGTCACCGGCGGATCGATCGCCAGCGGCGGGGCGACCGGCCTTGTCGGACTGACCGGCAGCGATGGCGCGTCTGTCACGCTTGATGGGGTTGGTACCATCACCAATGACGGCCGCCTGTTTGAAGTGACACGCCAAAGCGGCGCCGATGGCACCGTCGACCTCGCGCTGTCTTCCGGCACCATTGCTTCCGGCACCGTCGTCGATCAGGGCGATGGGGTTGGCGCAACCAACCTCGGCATCAGTTCAGGCGCGCATTTCACCGGCTCGGTTCAGCGCCTCGATACGGTGTCGCTCGACGGTGGTACATGGACATTTGCCGGCGATCAGGATTTCTCGGTCCTGAACATTCAGGGCAATGACAGCGTCCTTGATACCGGCGATCAGGATGTGACGATTTCGGCGGCTCTCACAGGTTCGGGCACTGTGCGAAAAACCGGTATGTCGACGTTGGGTTTGTCTGGTGACGGCAGTGGTTTTGGCGGGACGACGCAGGTGGAGGAAGGCCGGCTGCTGCTGACCGGGTCGCTTGCGGGCGATGTCGTGGTGGCTGCCGATGGCACGTTGCAGGTGGGCGACGGCGGCACCAGCGGCGACCTGACCGGATCGACGGTGAACAACGGCACGCTGATCTTCGCCCGCTCGGACGATTATGATTACACCGGTGCCTTGTCGGGCGATGGTTCGC